>Ga0209698_10006180_pt1 | contig 12778 bp, 12 predicted proteins | sample LitLauG_LLR_2012_FD_187203 | JGI IMG/M metagenome (GOLD analysis project Ga0209698, IMG submission 187203) | Freshwater sediment microbial communities from Pennsylvania, USA - Little Laurel Run_MetaG_LLR_2012 (SPAdes) (version 2) | ecosystem: Environmental > Aquatic > Freshwater > Creek >...
TGGCGGAGAGGGTGGGATTCGAACCCACGGTAGGGGTTAACCTACACACGCTTTCCAAGCGTGCGCCTTAAACCGCTCGGCCACCTCTCCTCATTTGGAAACAACCCATCCAATTTAACAGAAACTTCTCTTCCACGCACACGACTCCGGCGAAAGCAATTTAATCCTGGATCTAGAACCTTCGGGTTTACGGGTGCGAATCTTCCATCAATATCCGCTCCCTACCTCTAAGATTGCACATCACGTGAAGCCTGCATGGAGTTCTGCCGAACCGGCGTACCATCTCTGCGCAGTTGCCGGGATAAAACGCAGCACTACTCACTGTAATTCTCTAACTTGAGTTCTTCTGTTCACCGCCGGCACTGGTTAAATGATCTTCCAGGCGCCACCTCGCCCATGCATTCGGTTCTTGCAACCGTGGGGCCTTTAGTCAGCCAGTTTCTAGCGACTTCTGCGCAACTCTCGATTAACCTCCTCGTCATAACTCTTAACAATTCGGCAATCTGCCCGTAATGTCCCGCCCCTAGATTGTCCGCCTGATTTAATTAGGGGGTGTCATGAAGCGCTTATCGATGCGGGGGTGTCGCTTGCTGGCGGTGGTCCTGTGCCCGCTGGTCTGTGGGGTGGGAGCGGTGCAGTCCCACGCTCAGCAGAATGCTGCTGGAGTTCTCAGTGGTACGGTGGTCGACCCGGCTGGCGGCGCTGTCCAGAACGCAACTGTGGTGGCGACCAGCGAATCGTCCGCTTCAGTGAGCAAGGCAGCTACCGATCAAGACGGTAAGTTTTCATTCGCCAACCTCCCCCCGGGCAGTTACAAACTGGAAGTATCAGCGCCGGGTTTTGCGCTGGCCACTCGGGAGGGCGTGCGCACCTCCGCCGACGGAAAAGAGTCCCTTACGATCGCGTTGAGCATCGGAAGCGTAAGCGATGCAATTCTTGTCGAGGCAAACGCTTCCGGCTCTATCGCCGCGGAGCACGCGCCGATGGACGGCCTGCTCGAAGCGCACTCCGCGCGAACTGAGATCACCACGAATTATATCCAGAATTTTACCTCGCCCATCTCTGACTTCAGTGAGTTAACTGCCATGGCCCCGGGAACCTTCGCCGTAAACTCCAACGGCGTAGGCCTCGGTCAAGCCAAGACGTACTTCCGCGGTTTCGCTGACGGAAACTATGACATTGATTTCGACGGCGTCCCCTTCTACGACACCAACGATCCCACTCACCACTCTTGGGCCTTTTTTCCTTCGCCTTGGATTGGGAATGTCGACTTTGACCGCAGCCCGGGGACCGCTTCCACCATCGGGCCAACACCATTCGGTGGTTCAATCCATCTCTTCTCGCCAGACATGTCCGCTGGTCCCTTGCTTCAGGCAAACGTGTCCTACGGTTCATTTAACACCAAGCTCATTGACGGCAGTTTCGATACCGGGCTGTTCGACGGCAGAAAATCAAATCTTCTTATGGATGTTCACAGCATGACGTCTGACGGCTATGAGACCTTCAACTTCCAGGACCGGCAAGCCGGCTCGCTGAAATACATCTACAAATTCTCTGACAATAACGTTTTCACCGCGTATAGCGGCGTTGTCCGGTTCAGCAGCAACACTCCAAACAACAACCCCACCAGGGGCCAGATTCAGCAGTTCGGGGATAACTATTTATTGAACAACGATCCTACCAGTCCCTATTACTACAGATTTGGCACCTACAAGATCCCCACGGACGTCGAGTATGCGGATTGGAACAGGCAGTTTGGGCGCGGCTGGCAGATCGATTTCAGGCCGTACACCCTCAGCTATTATAACAAGCAGTTTTACAACAATAGCTCTACCGCTGCTACCGGATTCGTAGCCGTGGACAAACTCAACAGCTATCGGAAATATGGCGACACCTTCGTTGTCAGCCAGGTCTCCAAATACGGCATCTTCCGTGCCGGCCTTTGGTATGAATGGGCCAAGACCAATCGTTTTCAGATTCCGTCCAACGTGGTTACGCGCGCGGATTATCTTCTGCCTAACTTTCATGAGCGTTTTAACACCAACTCCGCTCAGCCGTTTGTCGAGTACGAATTCCGCGCCACCCAACAGCTGACCCTCACGGCTGGCTTCAAGTTCGCCAACTTTGATCAGTCCCTGCAGCAGTATCAGGACAATGGAAAAACGGTTGGCTGCCTCGGCGGCACGCTTGTGGGCGGGAAATCGGGGCAATGCGTCGGTGGCGTCCCCTTGGTGAACCACAGCGCCAGCTACAATTCCTACCTGCCCTCGGTCGACGCGAGCTATCACCTCTTGAACAATTGGTCGGTATACGGGCAGTTCAGCATGGGCACAAAGATTCCGCCGAGCAGCGTATTCGATACGAGCGGCGGAACTGTTGCGCTCCTGCCAAAGCCCACGGGAGTAAAGACTTACCAGGCCGGAACCGTCTTGAAGCTCAAGCAGGTGACCTTGAATGCGGACGTGTTCTACATTCGCTTCCAGAACCCCTACACTTCGGTGAGCCAGAACAACACAACCGGCATTGATTGGGTCTCGGCTGGCGACACGGTAAGCAAGGGCTTCGAGGGCGAAGCCAATGTCTATCTGACGCGCGGGTTGAGCTTTTACGTCAACGGCACCGTGGGTACGGCCAAATATGCTAGCGACGGCTTCGCGAACAAGGGGTTGTGGGTGGCAAATTCTCCGGCCAATACCGAGGCCTTCGGTTTCACCTACCAGCAGAAACACTTTGACTTGGGTATTTTCGACAAGAGAATCGGCCCCATGTGGAATGACAATACCCCATACAACCAGGTGGTTCCCATCAATCCGTTCAGCGTCACGAACTTGTACCTGAACTACAACCTGCGGAACGGTTCACGTTTCGATCAGACCAAGTTCAGGATCAGCTTCAACAATTTGCTCGATAACCACAATATCGTGGGCGATCAGCAGGCAGCCGGGGGGGCTGCCTACGTCGTAGGCAGCAACGACCTCCTGCAACTCTTGCCAGGGCGCAGCGTTACCATGAGCATCATCGTGGGCTTCTCCCCAAGAAGATAGGGGCGTTCAGCCTCTATCACGCGGTTAGTACCGCAAATCTCTGTTGGGACTTCGGATGCGGGCTCCCAGAGGAGCCCGCCTGAATCCACTCTCCTTGGGTGCCCCAGTGCCGTCTCTGCACCTGGGCGGGTGACACCGACTCACTATCCGTTCACGCCACAGGCGGCCCCTGGGAATAAAGGAACATTTGTCATTTCTAATCATGTATGACATATGCTACAATAATGTCACAGACGGATGAAATGACATGACACTGAAAACCCGTATGCGGATCAACCAGAACGGGCGCGTGGTGATTCCTGCTTCCTTTCGCAAGCGGCTGGGCATCCGTGCTGGTGACGAGGTCGTCCTGCGGATTCAAGACGACGAACTGCGCATCACCACTTTGAAACGCAACATTGAGCGGGCTCAGAGGCTACTGCGCAAGCATGTGAAACCAGGTACATCTTTGGTGGACGAATTGATTGCCGAACGCCGCGAGGCCGCGCGCAATGAATAGAGTTGTGCTGGACGCTTCCGCACTGCTCGCCATTCTCAATCAGGAGCCCGGAGCCGAAAGGTTGACGCCGGAGCTCTTGAGCGGCGCGGCCATCAGTACCGTCAATCTGGCCGAAGTGCACGGCAAACTTGTCGCGCGGGGCCTTAGCCCTGAGGATGCTTGGGAAGCAGCACTGAGCCCTATCCTGGAGGCCATTCCGCTTACCTCGGAGCACGCCAAACTTGTGGGCGATCTGGTCGCTCAAACCCGTCCGCTTGGATTGTCATTGGGCGACAGAGCTTGTTTGGCGCTCGGGCTTTCCTTGAAGGCGCCGTTATACACGGCGGACAAGTCCTGGAAGAAGCTAAAGGTCGGCGTGCGCATCCACTTCATCCGGTAACAGGTCATTCTGTCCAACTAGAAAATAGTTGTAGGGGCGCTTTAGCGCGTCCCCAGGACTCGCCCTCTCCGAAAGTGGCAAAGGGCCAAGAGAATGACCCCACCCTTGCAAGACCAGCATGGACGAGCCACTCAAAGGCGTTTTTCAGAATTAAGGCGGGCCGCCCGCCGTCACCCAGCACAGCATATCTGGAGCAACACGAATACGCTCAGTGCCCTGCCGTCGAGCGTATTGCGGAAGTGTACCTGTCGATAAGGCCGCCGGGTAGACGGGTTTTTCTGAGGCGCGAAGGTCTGTTCGATAGAGAGTTTGGCGTAGGTTCCGATCGCCATTCTTCTTTTCAATCCAGCGCCGGTACTGCGCTCCGCTCCGACCGCCGCCGGTGCAAGTAATGAACCGCAATGTTCAGATATATATTTCCGCAAGCCGTCTCGACGCAAATCACCAGAGCCTCCGTATCGGCGCTGCCGGCGAGTCCAGTATCGTTCATATGAATTTCCGGCGGAAACACTTTGAAATGAAATCCCTGATCGTTCAAAAGTGTCACCGAATTTCCGATGACCATATTCGCCAATTCGCAGACCGTTTCGCGCACCAGATTTTCGCTGGACACAACTTCCGTGCCCGCAAGTTTGCTCGCCACGCTCACTGCAACTTCCGGCGAGAGATCCAGAATCACCCGGCCTTCGATGTCACCCTTGATTTCGATCAGCGCAGCCACGCCTTTCCGGCGATATGTCTCTTCGTCCATCGACAGATCATTGATCTTCGTTGGTGATTGCAAAGACTCCGCAAATACCGCGTCCGCCGCGCTAATGAACGGTTGGATCAATTCCATTCTCATGACCTGTGCTCCCCCGCAAGCGCCAGCGGCGAACCCGCTGCGTTTGGATCGTCGCTCAAAACGTAGCGCAGAATTTCGTACAGCACTTCCGGCTTCACCGGCTTCTGCACAAAATGTTTGGCGCCCTTCTGCAAGGCGGCCAGAATATTTTCCTGGTATCCCACGGACGAAACCATCACGATGCGCGCGCTCGGAGTTTGCCGCACAATGCGCTCCACCGCTTCGATCCCTTCCATCTGCGGCATGGTGATGTCCATTAGAACGATGTCCGGCTTGACTCGGTTGAATTCCGCGATGGCCGTCAAGCCGTCTCCGGCTTCGCCCGCCACTTCGCCGCCGAACTGCTCGATCATCTTGATCAGGTTCTTGCGCGCGAAGACCGAGTCGTCCACCACCAGATACCGGACTGGCTTGTTGTCTTTGTTCAAGATTGCGGCAAACGAATTCATAACCTTCTCCTTATCCCGCGCTCTCACGAGCGGTGGGACGTCACAGTTGTCTTATTGTCCGTTCCTAGCATTTCCTGAGATTCTTTCTTTTCCTTGCTCATTTCAGTCTTCTTGACTTTCGTGGAATCAGATTTCTCCGTTGCGGCGCGCTCAGAACCGAAATTGCTTACCAGGTATGCTCCCATGCCATCCAGCCCGATCACTTTATTCGCGTACCCCTTGCTGATTGCAGCCTTTGGCATTCCGCTAACAACGCAACTTTCTTCGCTCTGCGCGATTGTCATGCCGCCCGCGGCCTGGATCGCGCGCAAGCCTTCCGCGCCGTCTTCGCCCATTCCCGTCATCAAAACGCCCGCCGACAGTGATCCGAACTCCTGCGCAAGGGAATGAAAGAGCACGTCAACCGAAGGCCGGTGCCCATTTACCGCAGGCCCATCGGAAAGGACGACCTGATCCCGTTTCGACATCCTGCGAAGCATCATGTGGCGATTCCCTGGGCAGATCAAAACTCTTCCCGCGAGCAACAAATCTCCCGAGCGCGCCTCCTGGACGTCCAGCGCGCAGCAGGCATCCAAACGCCGCGCAAACATTTCGGTAAATCCCGCGGGCATGTGCTGAACGATCACAATGCTGGAGGCGAACTCGCCCGGCATTCTAGACAAGATAAATTGCAATGCGTTGGGACCACCGGTGGAAATTCCTATGGCAATAACCCGACACGGAGCAAGGGGCGCGCGCGCAGACTTGTTCTTTGCAGATACTTCTTCCGAGACTCTGACCGGCGGAAGTTTTTTCCCGATGGCTCGCTTGGCCACTTTTATTTTTGCGATAAGTTGATCCGCAATCTCTTCCAGGTCTCCGCCGGATGCTTCCGCTGGTTTTTGCAGAAAATCAACAGCACCAAGAGCGAGCGCTTTCAGCGTCAGGGAAGCGCCTTCTTTTGAATGGGTGCTAAACAAAATAACCGGAAGCGGCGCGTTGCGCATAATCGATTTAAGTGTTTCCATCCCATTCATGCGGGGCATTTCCAGATCGAGGGTGACGACGTCCGGGTTTAATTCTTCAATCTTTTTCAGCGCAAAGGCGCCATCCATCGCAGTGCCAACGACCTCGATGGAGGAATCGCGGGCGAGAACTGCGGGGATGAGTTTCCGCATCAGAGCGGAATCATCCACAACCAGGACTCGAGTACGCTCGCTCATGCAATCGCTCCCAGCGGGATTGCGCGCGAGAGGCGCGAGAGTATCGAGGGAACGTTCAGAATTAAGACAACAGTGCCATCGCCAAGAATCGAAGCGCCGCTGACAAGATCGCTGGCAACAATCTCACCGGGCAACGCTTTGATGACAAGTTCTTCCTCGCCGACCAGAGCATCCACAAGCAATCCAAAACGCTTTTCACCAGCGCCGATCACAACAACGAATTTGTTTTTCTTCGCCGGCACTGAATCGAGGGCCTGCAGACGGCTAAGCTGATTCAGCCTGACCAGCGTGAGAATTTGTTCGCGAAGCCGCAAAACCTCGCGCTGATCAACACGGGTGATTTCGGGTTCCGAAATGCGCGTTATCTCAACGACAGAAGAAAGCGGCACCGCAAACAGCCTTCCGCCGACGCGGAACAGCAAAGTTTGCACACTCGCAAGCGTCAGAGGGACACGCAACTGGAATGTTGTTCCAAGCTCTTTTTGGGAGGCGACACTTACAGAGCCCTTGAGGCGCTCCAGAACATTTCGCACAACATCCATACCGATGCCTCGTCCAGAAACCTCTGTAATTTCCGAGGCGGTCGTAAACCCTGATTCGAAGATCAAATTCAGCAAATCCTGTTCGGAAATGCGCTCCAATTCCCCATCATTCAATAGTTTTTTTGCTTTTGCGGCGATGCGAATTTGGGCAGGGTCGATTCCGCGTCCGTCGTCACGGACATCAATAACAACCTGCGTTCCCTGATGGTATGCGTTCAACGAAATTGTTCCACGAGCGGGCTTCCCGGCTGCCAGTCTTTGCGGGGCAGATTCGATGCCATGGTCCACGGCATTTCGGACCAAGTGCATAATTGGTTCGCTGAGACTGTCGAGAATCCCCTTATCGAGATCCGTATTTTCTCCACTGACGGTTAGAGCGACATCTTTGCCACAGAGCTTGGCGACGTCGCGGACAATCCGCGGAAAGCGGCGGAACAGTTGCTCCACAGGTACCATCCGAATCTTAAGCACACACTTGTGCAGCTCATCCAGGACGCGGGACTGAAACGCAACAGCGTCGGCCAATTTTGCGGCCACCGGATCCCGGGCATGCATTTGACCGAACTCCGCCAACGCGCGGTTAAGCATGGATTTTCCGATAATGAGTTCGCCGACAAGATTCATGGCGGAATCGATACGGGAAGCGTCCACGCGCAGAGTGCTCTGAGAAACGACGTTTGCGGCAGTGCTCGTGCTTGTAGTCTCCTTCGCCGCCGAATCATTTGATTCTTTTTCGGAAGCCGCAACTTGAGCTGATTGCGCTTCGAGCAGGTCGCCCATGAGATGGTGTTCGGGAACTTGGGAAGCGGCGACGCGCTCGACTTGCACTTCTGAAACGATGGATGGGATGCGGCAACGTTGCGCAAGAGCCTTTTCACTCTGTTTTGAAGCTACTGCGGCTTCCACTAGTTCGACGGAAGCCGCCGCCAGACTGTCTTCCGGCCGGAGAGCAATGACTGTTCCACAACCGTGCAACACGTTTCGAATCAATTGAAAAGCGGCTGCGCGCATGAGGCTGCTCGCGTCAACCTTCAGCGCGACATTAAAGACAGACTCGCCGCGATGAATGGATTCTGAAATCATGAGTTGTTCGTACTCTGTCCATGCGAACCGCGAGGAGGGACGATTTGAAAGCTCTGGAGGGTCAGGAGCTTTCTTCGGCTCCTCATAAACGGCATGCAACAGCGCGCGGAGTTCATGTGCCGGAGGGGGCTCCCACTGCTTTTGATAAGCCGATAGCGTCGCCGAAAAATGATCGGCAGCGCACAGGACGATTTCCGCGAAGGCGGCAGAGTTGTCCTGGGCCAGGCCGGGCGTGAGAGCGTCTTCTAATTCGTGGGACAATTCGCTGAGCTTGTGCAAACCGCAAGCCGCAGAGTCTCCTTTCAAAGTGTGAAGGAGACGCCGAATGCGCCGAACAACTTCTTTGTCGGCGGGACGGGCTTCCAGTTCCAAGCCGGCTTCATTGAGCGACTGGAGAATCTCTCCGGTGGTCTCAAAGAAGAGAGCGCGTAGCTCGCCATTCCGATCATCGGGCGGACGCTTCATGAAGCGGCCTCCAGACGCTGGTAGGCAGTGCCGTTATTTTCGTGCAGCATGCGAAACCTTTGCGTCAATCCGAAGAGGCTCTCCGCGTGACCGACGAAGAGGTAACCACCGGAATTCATGCAGTGCCAGAATTTTTCGATCAGGCGTTTTTGTTCAGCGTCATCGAAATAGATCATCACGTTTCGGCAAAGAATGATGTCGTTGCGGCGCGGCTGAAATTCGGTTTTCAAGTTGTGAAAGTCAAACTGAACGAGGCTTTTTAGCTGCGGTTTCACGGCGTACTTATCGCCGGATTTTTCGAAATAGCGGAGGCGGCAGGTATATTCGACGGGCTCCATTTGCTGTTCGGTGTACAAGGCTTCCTGACCGGCCCGAAGACTTGCGTAGCTGATATCAGAAGCGACAATCTCCACCCGCCAAGGAGGAGGAATGAGTGGTTTCGGTGAAGGCATTTCAAAGGGAAGCGGATTTCGCAGGTAGTAGTAAGCGAGAGCGTCGCAAATCAGAATAGCTACCGTGTACGCTTCCTGGCCGGAGGAGCATCCGGCGCTCCAGACGCGGAGATTGAAATCCCGGCGTTCCTGCTTCTTCCGAAGCATATCTTCCAGAACGGTCTTCTGGAACAACTCGAGCTGAGGCTTATTCCGAAAAAAACTAGTCTCGTTGACCGTGAGGTTTTCAAGGAGCAGAGCGAGTTCCTGGCGGCCTTCCCTGCTGGTCAAGAGGCGATAGTAGGAATAGAAGGAATCGAGCTGGCAAGCTCTTAGCCGGCGCTGTAACCGGTCTTTCAAAAAGTGAGAACGCCGCTCGTCAAAAAACATCCCGCATTCCTGGTAGACCAGAGTCTGCAGGAGCTTGAGTTCGGCTTCGGTTAGCGGAATTTGAGAAGTGAAGGTGGCCATAATCGTGTCAGAGAACGAACCGCCGGCTCAGGTGAAGATCGGATATTCCGCGGAGTCCCTCACCTGGAGAGCGCAACTGGTTCTGCAACCTCCTCGAGACTCTTCAGCTCCGGACACTGCAGCAACTTTGAAACATCGAGCAGGATTACAAGGCGCCCCTTGAGCTTGCCGACCCCGGTTACATAGCTGGATTCGCCATCGGCGAACAGGGAACCCGGAGACGCGATTTCGGAGGGAGCAATTTTCAGAACTTCGGAAGCCGCGCTGACAATGAGACCGATGAGTTTGTTTTCAAGCTCGACGACCAAGATGCGATTCTTCTTGTCGGACTGGATGTTCCCCTGCCCGAAGCGCTTGCGGAGGTCAATGACAGGAATAATTTTGCCGCGAAGGTTGATCACTCCCTCGACAAGCTCCGGTGCGCTAGGCACATTGGTGATTTCCGGAACGCGAACGATTTCACGCACGGCGCCAATGCGGACGCCGTAAGTTTCGTTTCCGATGCGAAAGCCGACGATTTGAAGGTCCTTTTCCATTGAATGGTTTCGCCTCTTACTGGCGCAGCATCTCCGCGTACTCGGATTCGCGCGTAAAATTCGAGTCGGATGAGCGATGCTGGTTCATAGCCTCCTGACGACGCGGGCGGGAAGTTGTAGCGCGGTCCAGAATAAAGCGGTCCATGCTGTCCAGGAGGTTGCGGGAGAGCTTGAGCATCTGTTCCGCGGAAGCAGCAAGCTCGGTGGAGCTGGATGCTGATTGCTGAACCATTTCGCGCATCTTGTCCATGGCGCGAACGACAGCTTGCGCACCGGTAGCTTGCTCCTCGACAGCAGAATTAATTTCCTGGGTAATTTCGGTGAGTTGTGAAGTGGCTTTGGCAATTTGGGTTGAACCGATTGACTGCTCGTTGGTGGCAGCTCCGATTTCCTGCGAGAACTTAAAGACTTCGGTAACAACGTTCGAGATCTTATGCAAGGCCGAATTCAAATCGTTGCCGAGGCTGAGTCCTTCCTCAACGATACTGGTGCTGCGCTCCATGTTCTCGACGGCCTGGCGGGCTTCGCGCTGGATGCTGGAGATGAGTTCGGAAATTTCCTTAGTGGATTGGGTAGATTTCTCGGCCAGCTTGCGAACTTCATCGGCGACAACGGCAAACCCCAGACCGTGTTCACCGGCGCGAGCGGCTTCAATGGCAGCGTTCAAAGCCAGCAAATTGGTCTGCTCCGCGAGATCGTCAATCACTTCGATGATCTTACCGATATCGTCCGCGCGATGTCCGAGGATGTTAATAATTTCAGCGGAAGACTGGATGGCCTTATTTGTACGGTTGAGGCCGTCAGTCGTCTTTTCCATGGCTTTAATGCCGGTCTGGACTTCTTCGCGAGAGCGAGTAGCGATATCAAGGAGCACTTTCGCCGTGTCCGCAACGCGTTGGATAGAAGCGACCATCTGATCGATGGAAGCCGAGGTTTCGGCAACGCTAGAAGCCTGGGTCTGAGTATTTTTCACGACGTTCTGCACGTTGATGCTCATTTCGTGCATGGTGCTGGTGACTTCTTCAATGGCGGAAGAGGCCTGGACGCTGACCTTGGCGGATTCGTCTGCCGCGCCAGCGACTTGATTCGAGCCTGCCGAGACCTGACCGGCTGAATCACGGGTGGTACGGACGATTTCCTTCAAGCCGTGCGACATGCGGAGGAACGCGTTGCCGAGTGTGTCGCGCTTGGAGCGCGGCGTAACTTCGACGGTGAGGTCGCCTTCGGCGACAGAGATCGATACCATCGCCATTTCTTTGAGATAGGCGACCATGGTGTTGAACGTGGCAGCAAGCGCCCCGATCTCGTCGCTCCCCTGGATATTGATGGTTTGATCGAGATCGCCGGATTCGCCAATTTCCTTGGCAACGGTGATCAGATGGTTGAGCGGATCGGAGATCCGCTGAGCGATGCGAAATGTGACGAAAACACCGATAGACAGCGCAAACAGGGCGAAGAGCATGGAGACCGCCGTAGATACCGAGCTCGCCCGGGCGGCGCCTTTGGTAGTGTCTTCCAGGAATTTCGAGATTTCCGCGTTGCTTTGATCGAGCACTGCGGATGACTTGGACAACCAGGAACTCGGGTCTTTTTGAAGGTAGAAAATCTGGAGATCGGATACGGTTGCGTCACCTGAATCGACCTGGTGGCGCTTGGCGATTAGAGGCTTAGCAAAATTGTCGGCCCAAGCGGCTTCCGTGCCTTGCAGCTCAAGGAGCGCAGCACGAACAATATCGGTGTTCGTTGCCTGAACTTGCCCACGGCGGATCTGATCGGAAACGTCGGTCAGGCCTTTGGTAACTCTTTCTTCGTCGCGGGGATCGCCGCCCAGGAGGAAATTGTCCAAGTTCAAGTGGTTCGACATAATCTGGCGGTGAACATTTTCAATAGTACGCGTGCTATCCATAGCCGTCTTGGCATCAGCGCGCGCGGAGTTTTCCCAGTAGCCGCCGATCAGATTAACGGCGAGCAGCATTAAGAGGCTGCCGCATATGGCGCCAAATCCCGTATAAAGTCTCTTCCGAATGGTCATCGCAAAACTCCTTCGATTGCTAAACCGCAAGGCTCAACCAACATCGTGGCCTCAACCCGGATAAGCAACTGCTACCGCGCGTGCCGATTACTTTCGTGCAAATTCAAACTCAACAATCTGAATAGTTTCTTCATTGGCGGGCGAGAACTTCCACTCTTTCGCCGCTTCCTGACAAGCCTGTACAAGCAGTGGGTGACCGCCCACGACCCGAGTACTTTTCACGCGCCCGTCTGGAGTGATCACAACTTCTATCTTCACCTTTCCGCCGATACTCATGCGGCGAGCCAGGTCCGGATAGGTTGGAGTTACGCGTGACTTGACCTTTCGTTTGCTCTCGTCGGTGGACCCGGACTGAGCCACTGCATTCTTGCCTGTAATGGCGCAGATCAAGGCAGCGGCGAGTGCAAACCGGATGAGCTTATTGGGCCCCATGGACACGTTGCCTCCCTGAGCAGGATGCCCCACAAGAAGAAAGGCACGTGTGGGGCCAAGCAAAGTAGGTGGAATACGTTGTTTCGGAACGGCGCAGAAACCTAGCTAAGTTGAACAATATACATAAGTTAGTGAAGATCGGAAGGAGGCTGGATGGACGGTTGCCGGGATGGTCATTGTCTCATGTAACGATGGGGGATGGTATGCTGGTCTCATGCTGAGACACCTGTGGGAGAGGCAGAAACCAGGTATGGACGAGTTAGCTACAGGGGGCAGAAGCGAGGTTGACTCAGATTGAGACTACCGGATAGGTTTGTGAAACACAGCTCCTCTCGTTTTGAGACGCAGAAAGGTCCGAGCGAATCAATG
>Ga0209698_10006182_pt1 | contig 12773 bp, 7 predicted proteins | sample LitLauG_LLR_2012_FD_187203 | JGI IMG/M metagenome (GOLD analysis project Ga0209698, IMG submission 187203) | Freshwater sediment microbial communities from Pennsylvania, USA - Little Laurel Run_MetaG_LLR_2012 (SPAdes) (version 2) | ecosystem: Environmental > Aquatic > Freshwater > Creek >...
CGGATTCGAATTGACCAGAACGACCTCGTAGCCCTCCGCGCGAAGCGCCTTGCAAGCCTGCGCACCGGAATAATCAAACTCGCAAGCCTGGCCGATAATAATCGGCCCCGATCCGATAATCAGAATCTTTCTTATGTCTTTGCGCTTCGGCATATTCTCCCGCGTAACTCTCTTAGTGGCGCGAACTGCCCGGTTGCGCGAATTCCTTCATCATGTCTGTGAACTGTGTGAACAGATAGTGCGAATCGTGCGGACCGGGCGAAGCTTCCGGGTGATACTGCACGCTGAAGAGCGGCTTCGACTTGTGACGCATGCCTTCGTTCGTATTGTCGTTCAAATTGATGTGGGTGATCTCGACTTCACTGGAGGGCAGCGATTCGGGATCGACGCAGAAGCCGTGATTCTGGGCCGTGATTTCGACCTGTTCGGTGAGGAGATTCTTCACCGGATGGTTCGAGCCATGGTGGCCGAATTTCAGCTTAAAGGTTTTTCCGCCGAGTGCCAGGCCGCACAACTGGTGTCCGAGGCAAATGCCGAAGATCGGCACGTGACCGATCAGCTTCTGAATGTTTTCCACGGCATAAGTGATCGGCTCCGGGTCGCCCGGGCCATTCGAAAGAAAAACTCCGTCGGGCTTCATTGCCAAAACATCTTCAGCGGAAGTTTGCGCCGGCACCACGAAAACTTCGCACTGGTGATCGACGAGCAAACGCAAGATGTTCTGCTTGATGCCGTAGTCGTAAGCTACCACGCGATGTTTGTGTATTTCGCCGTGCGCGTCGGATTCGCCCATTTGTTCGGACCAGGGTGAGATGGCGACCTCGACGGAACCTTTGTCCCAGCCGTACGATTTGCCGCAAGTAACGCGGCTGGCGAGTTCTTGTCCAGCCATGCTGGGCAATTGCTTGGCTTCGAAAATAAGTTGCTCCGCGGGAGTCCCGTCCGTCGCCACGATCCCACGCAGAGCGCCGACGTTGCGAATATGGCGCACCAGCGCGCGGGTATCGATGTCCCAGATGACAGGAATCTTATGACGATTCAGATAAAGCTGCGCCGTCTCCGCCGAACGCCAGTTGGAAGACACTTGTGAAAATTCGCGAACGATAAGCGATTCGATATACGGCTTCGAGGATTCTTCATCCTCGAGGTTCGCGCCGACATTTCCGATGTGCGGATACGTCAAACAGACAATCTGCCCGGCGTAGCTGGGGTCGGTGAAAACTTCCTGATAACCGGTGAGGCTGGTGTTGAAAACGACTTCGCCGCCGCGGCGCGTGATCGCGCCTGCCGCGCGGCCGTTAAAGACGCGCCCGTCTTCCAGCGCGAGTGTCGCGGGTCGGTGCTGAACTTCGGTCAGTGGGTCCTCCCATAGTTTTCATCAAAATGTGCCATTCACTTGGTATTCGCTTCGGTGGTGGAAAGCGAGCCGAAATGATCCACCGGCCAGTAAGCGAAAACGGCGCGGCCGTAAATAAAGCGGCTGGCAACCGGACCGAACACGCGGGAATCGTTGGAGCTGATGCGGTGATCGCCCATGACGAAGTATTTGTCCTTTTCCACGTGCATGGGGCCGAAATCGCTCAAGTCCTCGTACTGCGGCGGGACGTAAGGCTCGGGCACAATTTTCCCGTCAACGTAAACGGCGCCTTGGCGGATTTCCACCGTTTCGCCGGGCAAGCCGACTACGCGCTTGATAAACGATTTCGAGTGGTCGAGCGGATACCAGAACACGACAACGTCGCCGCGCTGAATCGGTTCGAAGCGATAGACAAACTTGTTGATGAAAATGCGTTCCTGGTCGGAAAGCAGCGGCGCCATGCTGGTGCCTTCGACTTTGACCGGCTGGTACAGGAAAACGATGATAACCAGGGCGAGGCCGATGGCGATCAAAAGGTCGCGGGTCCAAACGCGGATTTCATTGCGCAAGGAATGCAGCGGAGCGGAGCGCTCAGCGGTCACAACAGGAGATGCGGCCGGAACCAGGGTCTCTGGTGAGGTCGAGTTCGCGGGTTGTTTCTCGTCCAGTCTATCCATTTTTTGCTGCCTTGTATTTATAGCATGCCCATCGCGGCCCGCGCCAGATGCGATTTCTTCCGGTGATCCGGGGGACGGCGAAGCCTGCCGCGGTTTCTTACCTTTACTGAGATTCACGAAGCTGCGTGGTTCGTTGCTTGTCCATTCAGGATACTCGTCAGATGGTGAATGAGATTCTGCAAAAAAGTCCAGCGGTCATTCGCCTCCGAGCGCGAAGTTCAACGAAGCCAGCGCCGCGACAACGGCCGTCTCGGATCTAAGGATAAGTTTGCCGAGCGAAGCTTCCTTAAATTCCGACTGTCGGGCCACTTCGAGCTCACGCTCAGTCCAACCCCCTTCGGGGCCGATCGCCAGGGTGGCGGACTTGTCTCCCTTTCCCACAAGAACGCCACGCAGGCGAGGCGCGTCCGAGCGTTCCGAAAGAAGCAGGCGCAGACGATCCTTCTCGTCAAGAAAGGCGTCATCAGGTAGCCGGATATCCTGCAAAACAGGGATCCGAACTCGGCGGCTTTGTTGCGATGCTTCGAGCAGGATTTTCTTCCAGCGCTCGGAGCGTTTCTTCGCGGCGGCGATGAGAGCATGCTCGCTGCGTTCGGCTGCAATCGGCACGATGGTGCTGACTCCCAACTCGGTGGCTTTCTCGATGGCCCATTCGAAGGCGTCGAATTTCACGACGGAAAGAAGCAGCGTGATGTCCAAGCTTGGGTGAACGGCAGGTAGCTCGTCGACGAGAGCGAACTGCACGCGGTCGCGGCTGACGGTTTCGATGCGGCCCAGCCACACGCGTTCGCCGTCGCTCAATTCATAGAGCTGGCCGGTTTGGGCGCGAAGTACGCGACCGAGGTGATGGGCGGCTTCGCCTTCCATTACGGCAGTCTCGCCCACGAATTGTTCAACGAAGAATCGTCTTCGCACGTGGGAATTCTATCTTAGATGGGGCGCGGGCTGCGTGTGGACGAGAAAGAATAAAGATAACGCGTAGACGCAGAGCTCTCAGAGATTCCGCGGAGAAGAAAACCCGGAATCGGCTTTGCCTATCCAAAAATGTCTTTGACTTTGTCGAAGATCGACGAGTTGCGATCGGCGGGCTTGTTGTCGACTCGTATCGTATAGCCGAGTTGCTCCATCAATTTGCGCTGTTCGCGGGTCATCTTCGTGGGGGTCAAGACGCGCACGTGATAGTACAAATCGCCTTTGCCGCCGCCGCGCGGATCCGCCAGCCCCCTACCCTTGATGCGGAAGACCGCGCCGCTCTGCGTGCCCTCGGGGATTTTCAGAGTTTCTTCGCCGTTTAGCCCAGGAACCTGCAATTCTGTGCCAAGAGTTGCTTGCGGCACGCTCAGAGGAATCGTGCAATACAAATCGGCGCCACGCCGTTCGAAGAAGGGATGTTCTTTGACTTCAAGCACGACGTACAAATCGCCTGCCGGGCCTCCGTTCGGCCCGGGCTCGCCTTCGCCGGCAACGCGCAAGCGCGTTCCAGTGTCCACGCCCGGCGGGATGCGCAGCTCGATGGTTTTTTCGCGCTCCATGCGCCCTTGCCCGCGGCATTCCACGCAGCGTTCCTTCACGATTTGCCCCGCGCCCTGGCAAGCCGGGCACGTACGCGTGATGGTGAAGAATCCTTGCTGATAGGCAAGCTGCCCGCGGCCCGCGCAAGTCTGGCAAGCTTGAACGCCAGTTCCCTTTTTCGCACCGGTGCCGTTGCAGGCCTCACAGAATTCCTGGCGCGGCAACTTGATCTTGGTGGTTACGCCCGCAGAGGCTTCCTCGAACGTCAGCGTCATGTCGTAGCGCAAATCGGATCCGCGTTGTGCGCGGCTGCGCCCGCGGCGAGCACCGCCCGCTCCGAACAAATCCTCGAAGCCAAAGAAATCTCCGAAGATATCGTGGAAATCCTGGAAGACGGTGTTGTCAAAACCCTGACCAGCGCTGCTGGAAAGCCCCGCGTGGCCGTAGGTGTCATAAATCTGGCGCTTCTGCGCATCGCTGAGCACGCTGTAAGCTTCCGTGCACTCGCGAAACTTCACTTCCGACTCGGATTTGTTTTCCGGATTGCGGTCCGGATGCCACTTCAGCGCCGCTTTGCGGTACGCCGACTTGATTTCGTCGACGGCCGCGGTGCGCGTCACGCCCAAAACTTCGTAGTAATCCCGTTGATTCCCCTTGGACATGGAAACGTTCGATCTCCTTTAATTGACTGCTTCTTTAGATGCGGGACTCGGATGCACCGCCACACGCACCATGGCGGGGCGCAGCACCCGTCCATGGAATACATATCCAGGCTGAAAGACCTGCAAAATGGTGCCGTCTTCGTGGTCCGTTGTTTCGGCGCGATCCACGGCTTGGTGCAAATGTGGATCAAAAGACTTTCCGACAGGATCGATCCGCTCGGCTCCCAGCTTGGTAACATTTTCCAAGAGTTGTTTGAAAATCAGTTCAAAGCCCTTGCGGTAGTTGTCGTATTCGGCTTCGCGGTGGGCGGCCAGCGCATGTTCAAAGCCGTCAATCACCGGGATGAGCCCCTCAATCACGCGAGCGGTGGCGCGCTTGGAATCCTCAAAGCGCTCTTTTTCGATGCGCTTGCGGTAATTATCGAAGTCTGCCTGGCGGCGCAGCAGTGTCTGGCGCAATTCATCGAGGTCGGCGCCAAGTTTGGCGACTTCCGCATCGGCTTTTGCGGCATCCGCAGCCACGGCCTGCGCCTCCGCGGACTGTTCGACGTTCGCGGTCTCCTCGTCCTTGTTAACGTTCACATTGATCTTCACTTCCGGGTCGCTCACTTTCTCGTTTCTCCTGGGCCAAAAGTTTTTCAAGGCTTGCTCAGTGCTTCGCTGAAGAGTTGCGCCACGTAAGCAACAGCGGTCATGGCGCGTTCGTAATGCATGCGCGTCGGCCCGAGCACGCCGAGCGAACCTTGCACCAGGTCGTGCCGCGTGTAGGCAGCACTGATCAAGGCCAGGTTTTCGCCCGCTTCAGAGATTTCCTTCACGCCGATTTGCACGTGCACCGGTTCTGGCGTCTCAATACACGCGTTCAGCACCGTCACCAGCCGGTGCTTCTCTTCGATGGCGGCGAGCAAATCGCGCAACTGAGCCTGATCCACAAATTCGGTAGCACCGATGATCTGCGCGGTGCCTTCGACGTGCACGTGCAACGCGGACTCATCGCCCAGCACGGCGGGGTCACAGAGCGTCAAGGCGCTCTGCGCCATGCCTTCATAACGCTCGCGCTCGGTGGCCAGTTTCTGCAAGAGCTCGGCGCGAATCGCCTCGAGCGTCCAGCCGGAATAGTGGCTGTTCAAAAAATCGGCAGTCGCGTCCAACTCGGTCTGAGTGAATGGTCGGCTGGGCCGCAGAATCTTGTCGCGCGTGTTTCCGCCGGGCGAGATTAGCACCACAACAACGCGGCCGTCCGGCAGCAGCCACATGCGAGCGTGTTCCAAAACGGTTTTGCTCAATGGTGGCGACACGATGATTCCCAGCCCGTTGGAAACCTCCGCCAATACGTGTCCGGCACGCTCGGTGATTTCCGCCGCGCTGGTGGCACCGCCCATCTCCCGCTGAATCCATTCGCGATCCACCGTGGTGATGGTGGCCTGTGAAGCAATCTCTTGAGCGAAGAACCTGTATGCCGCGGCCGTTGGCACTCGCCCGGCCGACGTATGCGGCTGATAAAGAAACCCGCCATCCTCCAGGTCCGCCATAACGTTGCGAATCGTGGCGGTACTCAGCGATTCTTCAAAGCCCTTCGAAATGGCGCGCGAGGATACCGGCTCGCCCGTCTCGATGTACGCGCGCACAATGTCCGCCAGAATCTGACGGTTCCGCCGTTCCTGAAGGGCTGAATTCCTCATAGCAGCACTCTACTCCAAGTGCTAAAGAGCGCTACCTACTATTGTAGAAAGCGTGTCAAGCGCGGTCAACGTAAGTCGCCTCCCACATTGCCGTGAAGATGGAAGAGGCAGGAATTGCCACGCCTCAATTGTTATCGATCTGCGCGCGCTGGAGCTTGTCGGAGTAGTCGATGTAGACGGTCTTCCACTCGGTGAAGAAATCGATCGCCGAGATGGCCGCTTCACGGTGGCCGTTGCCGGTTTGCTTGGTGCCGCCGAAGGGCAAGTGGGTTTCCGCGCCGATGGTCGGCGCATTCACGTAAACGATTCCCGTGTAAATATCGCGGGTGGCCTGGAAGGCGCGATTGACGTCTCGCGTGTAAATCGAAGCGGAAAGTCCGTAGATCACGCCGTTCGCCACGTCGATGGCCTGCTCCAGACTGTCGATGGGAATTACTGACACGACTGGGCCGAAGATCTCTTCTTGAGCAACGCGCATGTTTGGCGAACAATCCCCAAACACGGTCGGCTCGTGGAACCAGCCTTTCGCGTGTGCTCCGCCGTCGAGCCGATTCCCGCCAGCCAGCAGTTTGGCCCCTTCATTCTTGCCGATCTCCACATACGACATCACGGTTTTCAATTGCGACTCGTTGATGCACGGCCCCATGTCCGTGGAAGCATCGAGCCCGTTGCCTACCTTCAGCGACTTCACGCGCGCCACAAAACGATCCACAAATTCCTTGTACAGACTCTTGTGGACGGCTACACGGCTGGCCGCCGTGCAGCGCTGGCCGCTCGTGCCGAAGCCGCCCCACACGGCCCCATCCACCGCCAAATCAAGGTTGGCGTCATCCATAACAATGATGATATTTTTCCCGCCCATTTCCAGGCTGCAGTGCTTGAATTCCGGCGCACAGGTCTGCGAAATGATGCGACCTACTCCGGTCGAGCCCGTAAAGCTAACAACAGGCACATCCGGGCTGCCCGCCAGTGTGGCGCCGACGGTCGACCCGCCCCCACTCACGAGGTTCACAACGCCACGCGGGATGCCCGCCTCCGTGAGCACTTGCACCAGGTTGTAGACAGAGAGCGGCGTGTCCTGGGCCGGCTTAATGACCACGGTGTTTCCGCTAATCAGCGCGGGGGTCATTTTCCAGGACGGAATCGCCATCGGAAAGTTCCAGGGCGTGATCAGCCCGCACACTCCGATGGACTGCCGCACACTCATCGCAAACTTGTTCGGCAATTCCGAAGGAGTCGTCTGCCCGAACAGCCGCCGCCCTTCGCCGGCCATGTAATAGGTCATATCAATGGCTTCCTGGACGTCCCCGCGCGCTTCCGGCAGGACCTTGCCCATTTCTCGCGTCATGTCCTTGGAAAACTCTTCTTTACGCTGCACGAGCAGCTCCGCCGCGCGGAACAGGATCTCTGCACGCTTAGGCGCAGGCACCAACCGCCACTTCTTGTACGCTTCCTTGGCAGCGTCAACCGCCTGCTTGGCGTCTTCCTCGGTGCCGGAAACGAACATCCCGACCAGTTCATCGGTATTTGCCGGGTTGCGGTTTTCGTAGGATTTCCCGCTCCGCGAATCCACCCATTCGCCATTGATGAAATTCTTGAACATCCGAGGCGCAACTGACGTAGCCATACTTCCTCCTCAATCCCTGAAGCTTGCCGCTTTGTTGTTCGTCTGGTCCTTTGCGGAACTGCACGCGAGACACTGCCGTGCGGAATCTAAATTCTACCGTTGCCTAACGATGCGGTCAAACAGGCCCCTATCGCCCGGATAGCATGCGGCAAGCAAACGCTGTGCTGACAGAAATTGACCAAACTCTCGAACAGTTTTTTCGGGCCTGTCCAAAACCTGTCCTTAGGGCCGTTGTTTGGAAGGCCTTTTTCAGCTACTAATTGTGCAGATCTTTACTGGCGGATTGCTGTCCCCCACCGCCTGCTCGGGCGAATTCTTTGCAGTACGAATGGAGCCCCCATGCCTGGCTACACCAGAATCGTCTCACTCGCAATCGGTGTCTTTGCTCTCTGTTTTCCTTTCGGCGCTGCCGAAGCGCAATCCGTAACCGGCAGCCGCGCGCGGCCCCTCATCACGCAAAATATCGATGAGGGAAAGCTCGTCGAGTTGCACGGCAATACTCGCCCCGAAGCGAAGGCCGAAAACGATCACGGTGCGGTTCCCGACGATACCGTTCTGGAGCATATGCTGCTCCAACTGCGCCGACCCTCGGAGAAGGACGAGGACCTCGAGGAGTTCCTCGAAGATGTTCAGACCGCGGGATCGCCAAACTACCATCACTGGATCAACGCGCACGAATTCGGAGAGAGATTTGGCCCGTCGGATCGAGATCTCGACAAGATTACGGACTGGCTCGAGCACCATCACTTTCAAATCAACGTCGTTTACCCCAGCGGCATGGTCATCGACTTTACCGGCACTGCCGGACAAGTGCGCAAAGCCTTTCACACGGAAATCCATGAAATCGAGGTCAAAGGCGTAAAGCACCACGCCAACATGAGCAATCCACAGATTCCATCGGCGCTTTCCTCGCTGGTAGTGGGCATCGTTTCCCTGCACGATTTTTCCCCGCACGCCATGCATCAAATGCACACGGCGCGGCATCAGTTTACGGCTCCAAATCCGTTGGGTGGAACTGACTTTGCGATGGCACCGGCAGATCTGGCCACCATTTACAACTTGAACCCGCTCTTTAACGCCGGCAATTCAGGACAAGGGCAGACGATCGCGCTGATCGAGGACACGGACGTCTACACACTCGCGGACTGGACTTCTTTCCGGTCAGCTCTCGGTTTGTCCGGCTACACCGCCGGAACGATTTCCGCTAGCCATCCGGCACCGCCGAGTGGCACCAACAACTGCAAAGCTCCGGGCATCGTCGCTCCGAATGATGCCGAAGCCATCCTGGATGGCGAATGGGCCAGCGCCGCCGCCCCGAGTGCGACCATCAGCATGGTTTCTTGCAAGGATACGAACACCACCTTCGGCGGCTTAATCGCCGTACAGAATCTCCTCAACTCCAAGGCCGGGCCCCCGCCCATCATGAGTATTAGCTACGGCCAGTGCGAGGCCGTCAACGGGGCGGCTGCAAACGCAGCCTACAACTCGGCCTACAAACAGGCCGTGTCAGAGGGCGTCTCCGTCTTTGTGGCGGCAGGAGACAGTGGCGCGGCTGGCTGCGACAATAGCGTTGCCGCAGCGACCAGCGGCATCGCAGTAAACGCTTTTGCCTCCACTCCCTATAACGTCGCGGTAGGCGGCACGGACTTTAGCGACACCTATTCCGGCACCAACTCCAGCTACTGGAATTCGACCAACACGTCCACCTTTGGCTCGGCGATTTCTTACATCCCCGAAATCCCCTGGAATGACTCCTGCGCGGGCGCGCTTGTCTCAAACTACGAAGGCTTTAGCCCGACCTACGGCTCCACGAACCTCTGCAACGACCCCAATATCGGCCCCTACTTGCAAACCACGGTAGCAGGCGGCGGCGGTCCCAGCGGCTGCGCTACCGGAACTCCTTCTGTCAAAGGCGTCGTGAGCGGAACTTGCAAAGGCTGGCCCAAGCCATCTTGGCAGTCCGTCCTGGGCAACCCCCATGACGGTGTGCGCGACACCCCAGATGTGTCTCTCTTCGCCGCAGATGGACTGTGGGGCCACTTCTACGTCTTTTGCTGGTCAGACGTAGCCAATGGCGGTGCCGCTTGCACGGGCGACCCCAGTGGCTGGACCGGCGCAGGCGGAACATCCTTTGCCTCACCGATCATGGCCGGCATCCAGGCGCTGATTAACCAGCGGGTGGGAGCACGCCAGGGCAATCCTAATCCCACTTATTACAAACTTGCCGCCGCCGAATACGGCACCTCCGGCAGCAGCTCGTGCAACTCCTCGATCGGCGCCAATGTGAGCAGCGCCTGCGTTTTTTATGACGTAACCCTGGGCGACATGGACGTGAACTGCACGGGCGCTCACAATTGCTACTTGCCTTCCGGCACCGCGGGCGTGCTTTCTACTTCCAATACTTCCTTCGCCCCAGCGTACGGCACGTCGACAGGTTGGGACTTTGCAACTGGTATCGGAAGCGTAAACGCGACTAACCTCGTCAATAACTGGCCGGGTGTCGCCCCCATTCAGGGCTTCCTTCTTTCGGCTACTCCCGGCAGCTTGACCCTCGTGCAGGGCACCAGCGGCACGAGTGCAATTTCCTTCGCGCCCCAAGGCGGCTTCTCGGGAAGCGTTAGCTTGGCCGCATCGGGCCTTCCGGCCGGCGTGACGGCTTCCTTTAACCCCAACAGCACGTCGACCACGAGCACGCTTACGCTCTCGGCCAGCAACACGGCTACCGCTGGAACGGCGACAGTCACTATCACAGGAACTTCGGGCAGTTTGACAGACACAACGACGCTTACTCTCACTGTCAACGCGGCACCCAACTTTGCGCTCTCAGCCACTCCCGGCAGTGTGAGCCTCACGCAAGGCTCCAGCGGCGGGAGCACCATCACCGTCACTCCGCAGAACGGTTTTACCGGCACGGTCAACTTGAGCGCCTCCGGCATGCCTAGCGGCGTCAACGCATTCCTCAGCCCGGCCAGCACAACGGGTTCAAGCACGCTCACTCTCGCGGCCAGCAGCACGGCTGCCACCGGCGGCTTCACCATCACAGTCACCGGCACGTCCGGCAGCTTGACGCACACAACCCCGGTTACGCTCACCGTCGCTGTGGCAACCTCCGGCCTTCCGCAAGGCTGGTGGGACGGTGATGTCGGCGTAGTCGGCCCTGCAGGAAGCGCCAGTTACGCGGGCGGAACCTTTACCGTCAACGCCTCTGGTCAATGGATCTGGAACACCGTCGATGGCATGAACTTCGCCTATCAACCACTTTCCGGCGACGGCACCATCGTCGGCCGGCTCCTCAGCCTCCAGGGAGGCTCGACTGCGGCGTCCACCGGCGTGATGATTCGCGAGTCTCTGGATCCGAGTTCGACGCACATGTACACGGCGTTCGATCAGTCGGCTATCTGGACCGTCTTCCGCGCCACCACCGGAGGAACCACCACGGGCCAATCCAGCGCCAATGTGAAGTTCCCCTATTGGGTGAAAGTCGTTCGCAGCGGCAATAACTTCAGCGGCTATGGTTCGCCCGACGGCGTGAACTGGACGCAAATTGGTCCGACCCAGTCCATCCCCATGGCCCAGAACGTGTACATCGGCCTGGCGGTTTGCGCCGACACCAACACTTCTTTGTCTACCGCCACCTTCGACAATGTTTCCATCTCTTCCGCTGCGAATCCGGCGCCAAATATTTCAGGCATCTCGCCGGCCACCGGACCCGTTGGCACCCAAGTGGTGATTACGGGCACTGGTTTTGGAGCCTCGCGAGGCAGCAGCGTGGTTACACTCAACGGCACTCCTGTGACCATTAATTCGTGGGGCGCCGCATCCATCAACGTCACCATCCCATCGGGAGCTACCTCCGGCCCACTTGTCGTCACCGTGGCGCCGAGCATGCTCAACAGCAATCCCGTCACGTTTACAGTGAACACGCAGACCCTGCCTCCACTCTGGTCGGATCTGGATATCGGCCCCGTCGGCCCAGCAGGCAGCGCCGGCTATTCGAACGGGGTGTTTACGGTCAACGCCTCCGGACAATGGATCTGGAACAACGCGGATGGCATGAACTTCGTTTATCAGCAACTGTCGGGCGATGGCACCATCGTCGCACGGCTCCTCGGCATCCAGGGCGGCACGAGCTCCGAGTCCACCGGTGTGATGATTCGTGAAACGCTGGATCCCGGTTCAGCCAACGCTTACGCCGCTTTCGGCGGAAGTTCCTTCATCTACTTCACCGAGCGCCCCAGCACCGGCGCCCAGAGCACGCTGCAGACGAACTCCGTTACGGTCACTTTCCCCGCCTGGGTGAAGCTGACCCGCAGCGGCAACAACTTCACCGTGAATTCCTCGCCCGATGGCGTGACCTGGACGCAGATCGGCTCAACTCAGTCCATCACGATGGCGCAGAGCGTATTCATTGGCTTGGCCGTCTGCTCCAACACCAACTCGGCATTGGCCACCGCGACCTTCGACAACGTTTCGATCTCCACCGTCACGGCTCCCTCGCCGGTGATCTCCGGCATCTCTCCGACAACCGGGCCGGTTGGCACTACAGTGGTGATCAGCGGCTCTGGTTTTGGAGCTTCGCAGGGCGCCAGCGTAGTCACCCTTAGCGGCACACCCGTGACCATCAACACGTGGAGCGACCCGTCCATTTCCATCACCATCCCCTCGGGTGGGATTACCGGGCCTCTCGTGGTTTCCGTGGCTCCGAGCATGACCAACAGCAATCCCGTCACTTTCACCGTGACTTCGCAAGCTCTGCCTCCCCAGTGGACGGATCTCGACGTCGGCGCAGTCGGCGTGGCGGGCAGCGCGAGTTATGCCAACGGCACCTTCACCGTCATGGCTTCCGGGAATTGGATTTATAACACCGCGGACAGCATGAACTTTGTCTATCAACCGCTGTCGGGTGACGGCACCATCGTGGCCCGGCTCCTGGGAATACAAGGTGGCAACAGTTCGGAGTCCACCGGTGTAATGATTCGCGAAACACTGGACACTGCTTCGGCCAACGCGTACGCCGCTTTCGGCGGTGGTTCTGCTATCTACTTCACCGAACGACCCAGCACCGGTGCCAACAGCACCTACCAGACCAACTCCGTTGTGGTCACCTTCCCCATCTGGGTGAAGCTATCGCGCAGCGGAAACAACTTCAGCGTGTATTCGTCGACCGACGGCTCGACCTGGACGCAGATCGGCACCACCCAGTCCATCCCCATGGCGACAAACGTGTTCGTGGGCTTGGCGGTCTGCTCCGACACC
>Ga0209698_10006183_pt1 | contig 12772 bp, 8 predicted proteins | sample LitLauG_LLR_2012_FD_187203 | JGI IMG/M metagenome (GOLD analysis project Ga0209698, IMG submission 187203) | Freshwater sediment microbial communities from Pennsylvania, USA - Little Laurel Run_MetaG_LLR_2012 (SPAdes) (version 2) | ecosystem: Environmental > Aquatic > Freshwater > Creek >...
CTACGGAGTGCAGATCGCTAACGGCCTTGCGGCAGCGCACGAAAAAGGCATCGTCCACCGCGACCTCAAGCCCGAGAATCTTTTCATCACCAAAGATGGCCGGGTCAAGATTCTCGATTTCGGTCTGGCCAAGCTCGAGGAGCCGAAAAAATCAGCAGCGGACCTGTCGCCAACCGTCACATTACCTGGCATCCCCATGGGAACCGTGGGCTACATGTCTCCCGAGCAAGTGCGAGGACAAGCCTCCGACCATCGCTCCGACATCTTCGCCTTCGGCGCAACGCTCTACGAGATGGTGATGGGCAAGCGCACATTTCAAAAGCAAACCTCTGCGGATACGATGAGCGCGATTCTGAACGAAGAGCCTCCGCCCATATCGCAGCTGTCGCCGAGCACGCCACTGGGGTTGCAGAGAGTTGTGCATCGATGTCTGGAGAAGAACCCGGAGCAGCGTTTCCAGTCGGCCTCCGATCTGGCCTTCGCCCTGGCAGCGCTCTCGGACACGACAATATCGCCACCTCCGGCCGTTTACGAGACGAAGACGACGGGACTCCGCGTGCGCCCTGCAGCCGGCGCAGCAGCTCTTGTGATTGTGCTCGCCGCTGCCGCGCTCATCTACTTCTTGACGCGGACCGCTCCCGTCCCCAAGGTGTCAAATTATGTCCAGCTTACTCATGACGGGCAGCCGAAATCGCTAATTGGAACCGACGGTTCGAGGCTCTACCTCAGCTTGGGAAGTTCAGGAAGTTCCGCCTCCCAGGGCATCGCCGAAATGTCCATCTCTGGCGGCGAGCCGAGAAGGATTTCTATCGTGCCCTCTCCCGACATGGTTCCCGTTGACCTGTCGCGCGATGGTTCGGAACTCCTCGTCGTTGACGGGCAAGGTGCGCCTCCCAGGGGGCCTCTCTGGAGTCTCCCGATTCTCGGAGGATCACAGCGCCGCCTGGCGGACACGGTAGCGGAAACCGCCGCATGGTCTCCCGATGGCAAGATGCTCGCCTACACCAACCTTGGCGACCTCTCTGTGGCGAAGGCCGACGGCACGGATTCCCGCAAGCTGCTTACCGTGAAGGGCGACATCAGGAATGTCACGTGGTCGCCTGACGGCGGCCACTTGCGCTTCGACACTTCCGAAAGCGTCGGAGGTCTCGGCCAGCAACTCACCTGGGAAGCGTCGCTCGCGGGGAATGACTTGCATCGCCTGCTGGCCGGTTGGCGCAATCCGCCCGACGAGTGTTGCGGTAAGTGGACTGCTGACGGGAAGTATTTTATCTTCCAGTCAAACCGCCAGATCTGGGCTCTGCCGCAAAAAAACAGTTTTTTTCAAGCCGCCCCCAAGCCGATTCCGCTGACCTCGAGTCCGCTGTCGCTCTCCTCTGCGCTTCCCAGCAAGGATGGCAAGAAACTTTTCGTGATCGGCCAGACGTATCGCGGCGAGCTGATGCGCTACGACTCGAAGTCTGGCCAGTTCTCACCTTTTCTTGGCGGCGTTTCCGTCGAGCATGTCGCCTTCTCGAAGGATGGCCGGTGGGTCGCCTACATTTCCTATCCCGAAGGCGCGTTGTGGCGCAGCAAGCTGGACGGCAGCGAGCGCCTGCAACTGACTTACCCGCCGCTGTATCCCATGCTGCCTCGCTGGTCTCTAGACGGCAAGAAGATCATCTTCTCGGAGTTCGAGTTGAGTTCCGACAAGCCCGCCCGGATGTATGAAGTTTCACCCGACGGCGGAAGTCCCCGACCACTGATGCCGGACGATACTGGCCATCAGGATGATCCGAACTGGTCTCCCGATGGAAGCAAGATCATTTTCGGTGGCCAACCCAACGACGCGGCATCTGCCATCCGCGTCTTTGATCCGGCGAACCGGCAGGTGACGACTTTGCCCGATTCGCAAGGACTGTTCTCACCCCGATGGTCTCCGAACGGCCGATATGTTCTTGCCTGCTCTGCCGACTCGATGAGGCTTCTCCTGTTCGACATGCAGAGTCAGAAGTGGACTGATCTCGCCAAGGGTCCACTAGGCTGGCTGAACTGGTCGAGGGACGGACAGTACATCTACGTCCTGGACTACCGCGGAAAAGGCGCGGTGGAGAGGATTCGAATCGCCGACCATAAGACAGAACAGGTCGTTGACTTGAAAAATTTCATCACCACCGGGCGATACGGCGGCTGGCTGGCGCTGGCGCCAGACGATTCGCCATTGCTCCTCCGCGAAGCCGGAACCCAGGATATCTACGCCGTCGACTGGGAGGCCCGGTGAGTTTTAGCCGCTGAGTGGCGCGTTACGAACAATTAAAGACAGGCGAGCTCCTGCTCCGCGGCTAGTCCAGGCCATCGTGTCATCTCAAGCGCCGCGGCGGAGCGGTTGCCATCGCTTGCCATCAACTCCACTCTTGATACGCATCGCCGCGCTTCGGGATCAGTTGGTTGCCGAGGATCACCTTTCACCATCGTCAAGCCGCTATGTGATACAAACTCGCCTGTGACTTCGTCGCAGACTGGGCTGGTTCGCGCCATTGGCCGCTGGAGTCTAGCGGCTTTGGTGGTGAATTCGGTGATCGGGAGCGGAGTTTTTGGGCTGCCCTCCGTGGTTGCGGGCCTGGTCGGGAGGGCAAGCCCGATCGCGATGCTCGCCGCCGGAATTGTAATCGGCATCATCATGGCCTGTTTCGCGGAGGTAGCGTCCCAGTTCACGCAGGCCGGCGGGCCTTATTTATATGCCCGCGTGGCCTTCGGCAGGCTGGTCGGAATCCAGATGGGCTGGATGTTGTGGCTCGGCCAGATAGCCGCTCCCGCGGCCAATGCCAATCTTTTTGTCATCTACCTGGGTGAGTTTTGGCCGCAGGCCAATCAACCCCTTCCCCGCTTCATCATTCTCACGATTCTGGTGGGAGTGCTGGTTTTCGTGAACTACCGGGGCGTACGTGCGGGCACACAGGTGAGCAACGTCTTTACCGGCGCGAAAGTTCTGGCCTTGGGTGCGGTCATCGTCGCTGGCACGATTTATGTATTTTCAGGCCACCATGCTTCGTATGCGGCTCAGCCCACGCCCCCTGCGAGCGCGTGGCTCAAGTCGGCTTTATTGCTTGTGTTTGCTTACGGCGGATTCGAGACCGCGTTGACTCCGATGGCAGAAGCCCGCGATCCGAAGCGAGACGCGGCTTTTGGGCTATTTGTGGCTTTGGCCGCGTGTGTTGTGATCTACACTCTGATTCAGTGGGTGGTTATCGCTGTGCTTCCTGACGCGGCGCACAGCCAACGCCCTCTGGCTGACGTTGCAAGGTTGGCTATGGGACGAGGTGGTGCTGGACTGGTGGCAATCGGAGCGCTGGTGTCTTTCTATGGCTACCTGAGCGCGAAGATCCTGGCGGTTCCCCGGGTCACCTACGCGCTGGCGGAGGCCGACGACTTTCCAGGTATTTTCGCGGCTGTCCACCCCAAATATCACACGCCGTATATCTCTATCCTAGTGCTGGGGATTCTGGTGTGGCTGCTGGCGTTGTTGGGTAACTTCGCATGGAACCTGACTCTGTCGGCGGTCGCGAGGCTGGTTTACTACGGCGTTGCCTGCGCCGCGCTGCCCGCGCTCCGGAAGAAGCAGCCCGACGCGGCTCTGTTTAGGCTGCCTGCCGGGAATTTGTTCGCTGTCCTGGGCGTGATCATCTGCGGGGTGTTGTTGACGCAGGTGGATCTGAGCAAATCGCTCGTGCTGATCGCAACCGTCGGGCTGGCCTTTGCGAATTGGCTTTGGGTGCGGCGGAAGCGCGACACAGCGGGCCCCTCGCCGTGAAGGATTTGCCGGATTGGAGTGCGTCCTTTCCGCATCCACGAGAATCCTGAGCCCGTTATAATTCGCCGCGGTGGTGGCCGACACAGTGGAGGCGCTTCTTGTCCATTCGAAGCTGGGTGCTGGGTTTGCAAGTGTGCGCGATCGGTTCGTTCTTGTTCGCGCAACGCGAGCCGGTTCTGAAGCAGATTGACCTGCCGCACGCCTACTACTTTCGCGAAATGTATCTACCGCAACTGACGACCGGGCCGAGTTCTGCGGCTTGGGCGCCGGAGTCTCACGCGCTCGTCTATTCGATGGCGGGATCTTTGTGGCGACAGGAACTCGGGTCGACAACCGCAGAGCAACTGACGGCGGGGCCGGGATACGACTACCAGCCTGACTGGTCGCCTGACGGGCGCTGGATCGTTTACACAACCTACAACAACGATGCGGTAGAGCTGTGGGTTCTTGACGTTGCCAGCAAGCAAACCCATCGACTCACGCACGACGGCGCCGTCAATGTTGAGCCTCGGTTCTCTCCTGACGGTAAGCGAATTGTGTTTGTCTCGACCGCGTTCCATGGACACTTCCATATTTTCGTCGGCAAGTTTGAGAACGGCGAATTGAAAGATGTACAGCGGCTCACCGGCGAAAATCGGAGTTCCCTGCCCCGCTATTACTACAGCCAGTTCGATCATGAGATAAGTCCGGCCTGGTCGCCCGACGGATCAGAGATTGTGTTCGTCTCCAATCGCGGGCATATCTACGGCACGGGCGGCTTGTGGAGGATGAAGGCGGAACCGGGAGCCGACGCCCGCGAGATTCACTACGAAGAGACGACCTGGAAAGCGCGACCGGATTTTTCTCCCGACGGAAAACGAATCATCTATGCGTCCTATCTGGGCCAGGCATGGCATCAGCTTTGGGTGATGCCATCGCAGGGTGGCGACGCGTTCCCGCTCTCCTATGGAGACTTTGACAACACAAACCCGCGCTGGTCGCCTGATGGCCAACAGATCGCATTCATCTCCAACCATGGCGGCAACACTTCCCTGTGGCTACAGACCGTACCCGGAGGCGAGCAGTCACAGGTCGTCGTGAAGCAGCGAAAGTATTTGAGGCCGATGGGCTGCCTGATTGTGTCAGTGCTCGGCCCTGAGGGCAACCCGACACCGGCCCGGATCTCTATCACCGGCGAAGATGACCGCACTTATGCTCCGGGGTCGGCATGGATGAATGCGGATGACAGCTTCGATCGCAAAGAGCGCCGGTTTGAAGCGCATTACTTCCATAACGGTGGCGCTGCCGAAGTCGCGGTTCCCACCGGAAAAGTCACTGTAGAGGTCATGAAAGGCTTTGAGCACCATTTCGAAAGACGAACGGTGCAGGTGGACGCGAATCAGGACGCGCGCGTCACGATCCGTTTGAAAGCGCTGGATACGCCCCATGATCCGCGGACACAGTGGGTAAGCGGTGACGTGCACGTCCACATGAACTACGCCGGCGAGTACCGCAATACACCAAAACATTTGGTGGAGCAGGCGGCGGCAGAAAATCTGCAGGTCGTGCAGGATCTGGTGGTGAACAAGGAACAGCGTATTCCCGATATTGCTTACTTCAGCACGAAACCTGACCCGGCCTCGACGACGGATAATCTCCTGCTCCATGGTCAGGAATTCCACACCAGCTATTGGGGACACCTAGGGCTGCTGAACCTGACCGGAAACTTCCTGCTCCCAGGCTACTCAGCGTACCCGAACACGGCCGCGGCCAGCCTCTACCCCACGAATGCGGACGTGGCAGACATGGCCCACGAACAGCAGGGGGTAGTGGGATACGTTCATCCCTTCGAGTCCATCCCCGATCCAGATAAGGACGAATCGCTAACGGATGAGCTACCGGTAGACGTGGCGCTCGGGAAAGTGGATTACATCGAGGTTGTAGGCTTTTCGGATCACAAGTCCACGGCAGCTGTGTGGTATCGCCTGCTGAACTGCGGCTTCCGCTTGCCGACTGCGGCGGGCACGGATGCCATGGCCAACTACGCGTCACTGCGTGGGCCGGTTGGTTTGAATCGCGTGTACGTAAAGGTTCCAGCCGGCCACATGAGTATCGCGCCGTGGTTGGCGTCGCTGAAACAGGGTCATACCTTTGCTACAAATGGCCCATTGCTCGGGTTCAGCTTAGATGGGAAGGAATTGGGTGACAAGGTGAAGTTGCCTGCCGGCAATCAGGAAGTGAAGTTCACGGCGTGGATGCGATCGATCGTTCCGGTCGATCATCTGCAGGTGGTGTGCAAGGGCAAAGTAGTTCGCGATCTGCAGCTCAGTGAGGATCGTCAGAGCGCAAATGTCGAAAGCACGTTGCCCGTTTCTTCCACTGGTTGGTGCGTACTCCGCGCTTGGAGCGAGAAAGCAGAATATCCGATTCTCGATCTCTATCCTTATGCAACTACCAGTCCGATCTACATCGATGTGGATGGTAGTGCCCCCAAGCCCAAAGAAGATGCCGCATATTTCATCGCATGGATTGACCGGTTGACACAGGCCGCCAAGGCGCACCCGGACTGGAATACGGAAGCCGAGAAGAATGGGGTGCTGGATATGATGTCGCGAGCGCGCCGGGTTTACGAAAATCTCGAAAAGTGACCGACGCGCCGACGACTCACATCAGAGATTGCCCATACTCTCTCATCTTCCCTCTTGCTCCATCTCCAGAAGGGCTTCCTTCCGCTCGATTCCCCAGCGGTAGCCGCCCATTTCTCCCGTGGTGCGCACGACGCGATGGCACGGGATGGCAACCGCCACCGGATTGGTGGCACAAGCGCGAGCCACGGCTCGACTGGCTGTAGGCTGTCCGATGGCCTTTGCGACCTGCTGATACGACCGCGTGGCGCCAAAGGGAATCGACTTAAGGTGCGACCACACGCGACGCTGGAATGCCGTCGCCCTGATGTCCAGGGGCAGCGACGAGTGCAGCTTGTGTCCCTTCATTTGCTGCAAGAGGGTTTCTGTCCATTTTTGCATGGCGCCGTCGTCCCGCTTGCGGGAAGCGAAGGGGAACTCGTGCTTCAGTCCTTCCTGCAGTTCGTCATCGGAGTCTGCGAACTGGATCGCACAAATGCCTTTGTCGGTCGCCGCCACCAGCATGCGCCCAAGTGGAGAACTGGCAAACGTATAACGTATCGACGCCGCCACCGCGCCCCTACGGTATTTGTCGGGCGTCATTCCCAGCTGCGACGCCGTTCGTTCGTATAGGCGGCTGCTCGAACTATAGCCCGCGTCGTACATGGCACGTGTCACGCTGTGGCCAGCCTGCAAATTGCGCTTGAGCGAGGTCAGCCGGCAAGAGTCGGCGTAAGCGCGGGGAGTAACGCCCAGCACGCCCTTGAACGTCCGCTGCAAGTGGAACGGACTGCGATGAAAAACCTTTGCCAGACGCGCAAGAGTGACGGGTTCATCGAGGTGCTGCTCGATATAGCGACAAACCGACTTCACCAGGTCGGCTTGAGTGCTGGCGCCCGCCGATTTCGGGCGGCACCGCAGGCAAGCGCGATAACCGGCCTTTTCCGCTTGTTCGGGAAGTGGAAAGAAGGCCACGTTTTCGCGCCTTGGCCGCTTCGATGGGCACGACGGACGGCAAAAGACGCCGGTCGAGGACACAGCAAACACAAAGGTTCCGTCCTGGCTCGCGTCCCGCGCCAGAACTGCCTGCCATCTGCGTTCGTCGGAAGTGGCCGTGGAGGTTGCCCTGGGCATCTCGATTTCCTGGTTGAGTATCGCATTGGTTGTCATAGTGAGGACAGTCTAAGAACCGGCGGGTTGCTGGGCTATCCAGTTCTTGCGGCCAAACCGAAATTCTGGGGTCGTACGTCTCATGTGAAGATTCGGTCGTGCGATGATGGATTCTATGTTCCAGCTATCCGGAGAATTCTTCTGACGGTTAAACTTGGATTCGGCCTGATGGTGGTCTTCTTCCCGGTGCTTATGATGAGCCAAGACTCTCCAAAGTCGCGGTGTTCGACAGTCAGTTCAGAGATTGTCGCCGTCGGAATCCCGCACGAGATTCGGCTGGATGCGCAGCATCCCGCTTCGGAGTGGCAAACTGCAAACTCCGTGACCTTCTGTACGGACTGGCAGGGAAAAAATGAAGACCCCGAGCGCCGGACGATCGTGCGTCTGTTATGGACCCCAGCCACTTTGTATCTGAGATTCGAATGCCGCTATCGAGAGCTCTTTGTGTTTGACGATTCGGACCCTGACGGGCGCCGCGACCATTTGTGGGATCGCGACGTGGCGGAGGCATTTCTCCAGCCCGATCCGGTGCGGCCGCGATTTTACAAGGAGTTTGAAGTGAGCCCCAACGGGTTATGGATTGACCTCGACATCTCTCCGGGCCCGCTTCAGAATTTGAAAAGCGGCATGGAGCGTTCCGCATGGCTCGATCGACAATCCCGCACCTGGTTTGCCGAAATCGCCATTCCGATCACGGCCTTAACCAGTCACTTCGATCCTACCGCTGTCTGGCGGGCTAATTTTTTCCGAGTCGAAGGCAAGAAAGAGCCCCGCTTTTACTCCGCGTGGCAGCCAACCGACACGCCCGAACCGAATTTCCATGTCCCGAGCGCGTTTGGACGGATGCGCTTTGCGCAAGCAACGCGATAGGCAGCGACTTGCCGCTTCGGAGGCGATTCACTGTGTCGGTGTCACACGGAGTTGTGATCTCGTCCTTGCGCGTGCCTCGCGCAAAAGCGTAAATTGTGAGCTTCCCGAAAATTGCTACAGAAAACTTAAAAGGAGATGCGAATGAGATCCTTCCGCCTTATTGCACCAATCCTTCTGACCGCCCTTCTGGTCTCGGCAGCGCCAGCCCAGCAAGCCAAGCCAGGTGTACTCAACAGCGATGATGTCAAGAAGGCAGTTCCTAAGGACTACTTTTTCCGAGGCCAGTCAGCGCCGGTGCAACTGCGAAATTCCGCTGGCATCCGCGCTACCCAAGACGGCAAATTGGTTTTGGCCGGGTTTGTTGACACCTCAGGTTATGCGGCGGATGTCGCGCAGAAATACCAGGGATTGCTGATTACAGAGGTGAAGCTCGACATCGGCGGATCGACTCTTGCACCGGGGGAATACGGATTCGGCTTCAGCAAAGACGGGAAATTTCTGGTGATGGACGTTGGCGCCAATGATCTCTTCTCGGTCGACGCCAGCACCGACGACAACCTGAAGCGTCCGGTTCCGCTGAAGATCGTGGAAGATGGCGGCGGCTACCGGCTGTACGCCGGCAAGAAGTGGGTCAGCATCAAGACGCAATAGGCGAACGGCCTAATGCGGCAGGGTTTGCAAAGGACCTAGCACTAGCGCGATTCCAGCGCGGTTACGCATCTCCGTAAGCAGAGCCTGAGCCGCGTTCTGATAGGTCTTGCTGGGGTCCGAAGAGTCGGACCAGACGGCGTCGTAAATAATCTGGGTGGCCTCGCGCAGATCCATGTGCAGTGCGCCTTCCATCAGGTCAGCACGTTCCTGAAGGTGGTTGTAGCAGCACTGGCAGATGGTCGCGGGTTCGTCGCTGCCCGCATGGTTCGCTGTGAGGTCGCACTGTTGCGGGGACGCGGTCGTGGTGTTGATCTCGAGTGAGGCGCTGAGGACGTGCGACTTGAAGTCGCGAAGGAAGCGCTCGCGCTCCTCTTCCAGGGCGACAGGATCCACCGGGGGCTCAGTCGAGGGCCGGATTGTTCTCGCTGGAGTCTCGATGGGAGAAACCCGCTGCGTCGAATGGCAGATCGGGCATGACGGCAAATCAGCCGCATAGTATTTGTGGCATTTTGCGCACGGCAGGCCATAGCCGGATTTCGGCGTGGGAGTGCCCGTCCCTTCGGCAATATTGCCGATTGCCGATTGCGCTGCCCGCTGTACGTCTCTACCGGCAGGCAAAACCGCTTGCGACATCGTTTGACCACTGGAAGGATTCATTGTTCTGGTCGACTCCATATCCTGCTCCCTGGGCTGGCTTTAAAGACTCTCTGATCCTGTGTTTGCGCTCATTCTAGTGTCGGCCTCGACGATTGCCGACGCACGACAGTACATGTCCGCTCACGTTACTTGCTCCACTGCAGCTCAAACGCCAGACACGCCCACCTACTGTTCGCGGGTCCTCATCAGCCTCAATAACTCTTCCTTGCGGGCCCGGTAGAGGTTGTCGCTCGGATCGAGATGAGAAGCGGTCTCCAGTTCCGCCAGCGCCTCGTCGTAGCGATTCAGAATCATCAGGCAGGCTGCCAACGAATAGTGGTTGTCTGCCGTCGGCTTGAGCTTCACAGCCTGACGGAACTCGTGCTCGGCGGCCTCGAACTTCTGGGTTTCGAAAAGGGCGGTTCCCAGGAAATGGTGGGCCAGATCGGAATCGGGATTCAACGAAACGGCGGTCTGCAATTCGGTCAGGGCCTCGTCATCTTTTCCAATCAGCAGCAGTGCCTGTCCAAGAATGCGGTGCTCGTTCGAGCCGGTCGGATTGTGCTGTACGGCCAATCGCAGCTCAGAGACGGCGGCGGCGTATTCATGTTTCGCCATGAGAGCTTTGGCGAGACAGCCATGTCCATTGGCCCAGGTCGGAGCCATCTGATAGAGCTCTCGCAGCTCGGCGATGGCAGCATCGTAGTCACCCTTGTCGCAGAAGGTATTGCCGAGGTTGCTGCGGACGGACTCCTCCTGCGGCGCGAGCCGTTTGGCTTCGCGATATTCAGCGATGGCGTCGTCCAACTTCCCCTGGTCGTGCAAGACGATTCCGAGGTTGCTGTGGGTCTCCCAGGAGGACGGATTCAAAGTGAGAGCGCGCCGGTATGCCGTGGCCGCGCCGTGCAGGTCGCCCTTGTCCTGCAGCGTAATTCCGATGTCGTAGTAGGCGTCGGCGTTCTCGGGTTCACGTGCCAGGGATTCCTCGTAAGCGTGCATAGCAGCCTCATACTGGCCGGTGCTATACAACCCCAGCCCCAAGCGCCGGTAGGCTTCTGCATTGGCGGGATCAAGACTGAGGGCGGTGCGCGCTTCAGCGATCGCATTGTCTCCGTCACCCGAGAGGAAGAAAAGATAAGCCAGCTGGTTGTGGATCTCGGGCAAGCCCGGCGTCAGTTGTGCTGATTGGGTGAGTTCCTCGAATGCGTCATCCCAGCGGTCCTGCTTCTGTAACGCATACCCCAGCGCGAAGTGGAGCGCGGCGTTCTGTGAGTCCGACTGCAGCAGGTCTCGCAGCTGGTTCTCCGCCTTTTCGAATTGCCTTTCTTTCGCGAATTCCGCCGCCTTTATAAGAAGTGGGGAGCACTGTGAAGACTTAGCCGGAGCCTTTTTGCCGGCCACCTGAAGTGCCTGAATCAGGGCAGCGTTGCCGCCTGCGGCTCTTAGATAACGCCCGTACTCGGGTGTGGGGGCAAAATCGGTACCGTTTTCCTTTACCAGGCGAATGAGGCGATTGTTTGAGACTCCCCCTGCCAGCCAAGCCACCACTTGTGTACTGTTTAAGAGCTTGACCTGCGATTGACCTAGCGCCGCAGGGCCGGTTGCCGTCACCAGAAGAATTAGTGCCAACCACGTCCGCTTCAAGACAACTCCTTCCGCGTGGCGGTGTCTACGTCCACGGGGCTATTCTGGCAACATAAAGCGGACAGGTAATGTTCGGAAGGTCACGGAAGTAATGGGTTAACCGTAAAAAACGCTACTTTGGGTAGTGGCCGGGGTTGGAGCAGACTAGGCAAGTAGCTGTCGGACAATCACATAGGCGGCATCACGTCGGCAGAAACATTTGACTGGGCGGTCTGAGCTTGATAACGTTGTGATGTCCGCTCCGGCTATCCGGGAGGTTCCTCATGTTTGAAGGCTTATTTCAACCCATGCACCTGCTGGTCATCTTTTTTATTGCGCTTCTCGTGTTTGGTCCGAAGAAGCTGCCGGAATTAGGCAAGGGTCTGGGTGAAGGTATCCGTGCGCTTAAGGACGGCATGAAGGACCATCCGACCGAAGAGGCCAAGACGCCGCCGTCCACAAGCACGGAAACCAAGAGCTAAGGGCACTACTCGTTCCAACAGTCCGTCTTCCACAACCTCTCGTCTGCTTACTGTCTTGCGGTTCAATCTGTAACCAATCCACTAGTCGCGATACTGGTCCGTTCAGCGGGATCTAGCCCTAGCATTGAGCAGGCACAAGTTGCGCCAAAAGGCTCGTCATGGAAAAATGCCGAATGCTCCGACAACTTCCGGTTCTGCTCCTCTGCGCGCTGGCGCTCGGCGCCCAGACCATGCCGCCCCAGGCGGACATGGAGCTTGCTCACGACATCTACAAGCAATTTGTTGAAATCCAATCTGGCTTTACCACTGGCTCGACAACTCCGGTCGCTGAAGCAGCGGCGGCCCGTTTGAAAGCTGCGGGATTCCCTGATTCTGACACTTTTGTCGGCGGAGCAAATCCAAAGAAGGCGAACCTTGTGGTGCGTTACCACGGAACGGGAGCGGCTAAACCGATCCTCCTGCTTGCTCACGAAGATGTGGTCGAGGCCAAGCGCGAAGACTGGAGCACGGACCCGTTTCAATTCATCGAGAAGGACGGCTTCTTCTATGGTCGTGGCACGGGCGATGACAAGGCGCAGGCAGCGGTCTGGATCGCGAATCTGATCCGGTACAAGCGCGAGGGATTCAAGCCGGATCGGGACATCATCGTCGCGTTGACTGCGGACGAAGAGGGCGGCGGCCCCTTTAACGGGATTGACTGGCTCATCAAGAACCATCGCGATCTGATCGATGCGGAGCTGGCGCTGAACGAGGGCGGATGGGGCGAATCACGAAGGCGCCTCGCGCCTACGGAGTCATTGGGCACTGCATCGATTGCGACGGCAATCGTTCCGTCATCGGGTTGCGAGGAAGGTCTCATGAAAGGCCACATCCGCGAGCGCTCGCCCGGGAAATGGGCGATCGTCATCGATCTTAAAGATCCGGTGACCGGCGCGCGGCGAAGAAAG
>Ga0209698_10006184_pt1 | contig 12771 bp, 23 predicted proteins | sample LitLauG_LLR_2012_FD_187203 | JGI IMG/M metagenome (GOLD analysis project Ga0209698, IMG submission 187203) | Freshwater sediment microbial communities from Pennsylvania, USA - Little Laurel Run_MetaG_LLR_2012 (SPAdes) (version 2) | ecosystem: Environmental > Aquatic > Freshwater > Creek >...
TCAGATCAATTTGGGGAGCCACGCGCATCGGAAGAACCTCTCTATTGTAAAGACGCTCTTCTTCGCATAATGATTACTATTTACGACGCACTACACTAGCACCTCGGCGGCTTCCACATGAGTGGGTCCTCGCTCGCGGATGATCCGATAAATCTGGAGTGTCAGACGCGCTTTGACCAGCTCCTGCTCGGAGTTGGTAATTCCCAGATCGGCAAACAGGTTGCCGGTAGATTCTGTTGCGCTGGTTTTGGTTGGTTTCTTTGCCATCTCAATTCTGCTCTTCTCTGTAGTTGCGCTCGGCTTCCGCCAGCCGCTGCCGTATAAAGTCACGCTCTCTTTTCGGCGTCGCGATGCCGCTGGTAGATTTCTTCTGGAAGGCGAGCAGCACGTAAATCGCTTCCTGAAAGCGCAGTGAAGACAGCCTGCGAAACCCTGAATGTGGCGTACATGCCGTTATCCACACGGTATTTGCCTAACTTCCCTGTAACATCCCGCAGATAAGCAGCGTATTCCGCGCCTTTGCCGTCCCGTACCGTGACGCAGTTGAGGCGCGAGTAGGAGGCCGCCGCCGGTTGTGCGGAGGCAATGGAACCCAGCGAGTGCAGCCACAGTGCCAATCGAAATCAAACGATTCATTTTTGGGGTCGCTTCTTTCAAGAGCGCCCTTGAGAACACATCAAGAAGATTCGCTTTGCAAGAGGCGATCACCTGTTTGTTGTTAGTTACTGAAGGGCCTAGCTGCTCCCAAGGAGCCGCCAAAATAGTCATTGACGTTGAGAGCGACTGCCCGTACCCCGCGCGTTGAGGATGTAAGTTCGGCGCGCTAACCGAACCGCGATCAAACATCAAATTCTGGATGTCGGTTTGCCCAGTCAATGAGGTGTTTTCGGGGCCACAGAATATAGCCAAGCTTCGGGCGGTACAAGCCCTCCTCGTAAAGCCTGCGGCGCTTGTAGCTCCCTGTCATGAAACCCGAATCCGCTGCCGCCGGACCTATATCGAAGAGCAAAGCCCCGCCAGATTGAGGCAACTGCCTCAGCCAAGCTAAGCGAGGCGTCACCTGGGCTGTGCTACCGCAGAGAAACCACGACCCCATCATTAGGCCTCGTATTGCCGACTGCTTCACGATGGAGCGCGCGGCGCGGTAGTAGGAGAAGTTCGCTTCCTTTTCGAGCAAATGTTGGTTCTTGCGACGGGGGTTGACATGCATTTCGAAGACCGGGCCAAATCCGCCCATCTGCGCAAGATAGGCGAGCAACGACAATGGCCGACTTGCTCTTGCCAACCAGGAGCGAGGGAATCCGGAAACCTCCCAATCGAACTGCCCGGCTGGGAAGCGGCGCAGGGTTGCAATACGCGCCATCTCTCGGAACCGAACATCGTCCCACCGGAAGTGGGTTGTCCAAACTGCGGGGGGCTCGGAAAAAAACTGGAATTCTTCCGCAAACAACCCCTTGACCGTGTCACTCACGTCCAGACTAGGCACCTGTGGGATCGCATGAAGTGAAGCCAGCATCAGCAGTGTTCGCTCTACCATGCCTTGACCCTGCTCAGAGGGCATAAGACCACAAAGATCGGCTAGCTCCGCAGTGCCCGCCGGGTCGGTTCTAATCCTAGAAAGTAACTCAAATGCTTGGCTTGGGTTTGCCAACGATCCGAGGCGGCCCATAATCTTCAAGAAGGGATCTTCTCGAAGCTTCAGCCGACACGCCCCGTCGGCGGCAGTGAGACGCTCGTTGACTCTACTCACACAAGTATTCTACACGCATGTACCGGGACAACCTCCGCTGACCGAAACCGGCGACATCCAGCGAAATGTCCAGCAGAAAGAGGGCAGTGTCGGATTTCGCAAGGCGCTCCCGCCGTTCGTTTACGACCAGGATGTTTCCTACCTCGAACCATCAGATGCAAGGCACGACAACCTCTTCAAAAGGGCATTTGTTCCAAAGCTACATCGGCATCAGCGTGATCTTTGTCCTCCAAACCTCAACAATCCGCAATGAATCCATCGAAAACAAAGGCGATCAGGACTTCATAGCGAGCCGAAACCAGTTCGCTTATCTGACCTGGACCCCACTCTCAGATCCAGATAGGATGATAGTTCTCCGGGCGCAGGAAAGGAGAACCAGGTAGGCGTGGAACGCGCCACAGCGAAGAGCAGGTCATAGCGATTCTGAAACGGGCCGACGGCGGGATGAAGACTGCGGATTTATGCCGGCAGCACGGCATCACCGAGGCGACGTACTACCGTTGGAAAGCCAAGTACGGCGGCATGGATGTCAGCGACGCCAAGAAGCTGAAGCAACTGGAAGAGGAAAACCGGAAGCTGAAGCACATGGTGGCGGACCTGACACTGGACAACCTGGCGTTGAAAGACGTGCTGTCAAAAAATGTATGGTCCGCCGCCTGACTGCAAGCAGAAAATAACGATGAAAAGAAGTTGTCTGCGAAAATGTATCCGGCCTGTTAGTGGATTGAATCCTGGCCACAATGGGTATCCGCGCGCGTCCGCCCTTACAAGCTGGTACGGTCTTCTGAGACCGGTTTTTTGATCAGGTTTGAGACGCGCCGTTTCGACAGTTCCTTCATCGTTTCTTTTGCTGAGCAGACCTGGTTGGATTCGAAAACGTTAAACGGCTGCGGCCGCCGGCGGATAAACGGCTCGATATGGTGCTCCGGTGGCCAGCACCGCCCAAGCAGCACGAGCTAACTTGTTGGCCAACGCCACGATAAGAACATTCCGATGGGCTCTGGATGCCAGGCTTTTAATCCACGGAGCAAGGGGATGGGTATCTCGGTTTGCGTGGGATATCACCGAGCGCGCGCCATGCAGGAACAACCGTCTGAGGTAGGGATTCCCGCGTTTGCTGATGCCGAGTAGTCGAGGTTTTCCACCAGTTGAAGACTGCCGTGGAACCAATCCGAGCCAAGCGGCGAAGTCACGGCCTCTGGCGAAGGCAGAGCCGTTGCCTACGGCAGCGACCAGTGCAGTTGCGACGAGCGGTCCCACGCCAGGAACGTCCAGCAACCTCTGACAGGCCAGATCGTGATTGGCGATACGTTCTATCTCTCCCGTGGTGGCTTCGATCTGCACTTCGAGCTCCCGCCATTCCTGCCAGAGCTGCAAAAGCAGACGCTGCATACACGGGGACATAATCTCTTCGGCCTGGGCGAGTAGAGCCGGCATCTGGCGGCGAAGGAGAGCCCGGCCTTAGCGGAAGGTGATTCCGCGCTCCAACAGGAAGGCCCGCAGTTGATTGATGACGCCGGTACGGCGAGAGATCAATCGATCTCGAACCCGGTGGACAGCCTGAAGGTCAAGCTGATCGGTCGTCTTGATGGGAACGAATCGCATGGTAGGCCGCTGTACGGCTTCTGCGATTGCCTCGGCATCGACGTAATCATTCTTGTTGGACTTCACAAAGGGTCGGACGAACTGACCGGGAATGAGTCGCACTTGGTGACCTTGAGCGGTCAGCAGAGAGCCGAGGTAATGCGCACCGCCGCAGGACTCCATTCCAATTAGACAGAGATGTTAGAGGTATATCGCACGAGCTGAGGCTGGGACAGCCGTTTTTTCACCACGATCTCGCCACGACAGTCCATTCCGACGAGGTAGAAGACCGTCTTCCCCAAATCGATGCCAATAGTTTGAAGCGCCATTGAAAATGCTCCTTCACGTTGGTTGTAGTATCTAGCGCAGGTGGCCGCTTTCACCAGCCCCCTTTCCCTTGTATTAGAAAAGCTTCCAGAATGGCCTGGAGCTGTCAAGGGCGCGCCGATGAGGCGCGGCGAAACGCGAACCCTTGACAGCGAGGACCGTTCTGGAACATCACGCCCAAGGGAAAGGGGGCGATCCGAGCTTCGGCCACTATCTCCTTCCACGACATCTCCAGTCAGCCCAAAGGCGGCGGACCATCTCATTACTGGTAGAGCCTGCGAGCCAACGAAAGCGGCAGCCACGTGATCGACAAGTACACGATGAGCGAACGCCGTGCTTGCAGGCTGCTGAATCTGGCCCGTTCCACCAAACGCTATCAGAGCAGGCGCAGCGAACGGGACCAGGAGTTGAAACAACAGTTGCGCGCCTGGGCCGAAAAACGGCCGCGGTTCGGATACCGCCGGTTGTGGGCGGAGTTGGTGCGCGCCGGCGTCCCCGTCAATCACAAACGCGTTCACCGGCTGTACCGCCAGGAAGGCATGGCGCTGCGCTGCCGCCGTCGGCGAAAGTTTCTGCGGCGCGTGGGCGTGGCCGCACCCGCTCCGCTGCGCCCGAATCAGCGCTGTCGATGGATTTCGTGAGCGATAGCATGGCCACAGGGCAAACTGTGCGCGTGTTGACGGTGGTCGACGATTACACGCGGGAATGCCTGGCGATGGAAACGGACACGTCGTTGTCGGGCTGGCGAGTGCGGCGCGTGCTGGACCGGATCACGGGCGAACGGGGCAGGCCGGAGGCGATCGTCGTCGATAACGGGCTAAATGCAAGGACTTTTTTAAGACGAAGACACACCTATCCTTTGGCCGCGCCGGAGCGCGATTGTGGGCGTTTGATTCATCCGAGCACAGCGTCCCAGTGGTCTTCCACGTCAGGAGGACTCCGCTCAACATAACGAACACGCCAAAGGCGTCGTCTTCACTGCGCTTGAAACAGCGTGAGAGTCCCAGTGGAAGGTCCGAGCATTATCTACGAGGTCGAAAGCGCCTCAACGTCCCGTGCGAGAGGGATTGATCCACTGGGAATACGTTGTTCAAAAAAGCGCTGGTAATCGAACCCGTGCTTAACGATGGCGTAGGCGACCCTGGCCATCTTGGCGCACACTGCAGTCAGCGCCTTGCGCTTGCGGTCCGCATCGAACGGTGTTGCGCGCAGATAGCGCTCGTATTTATCGCGAAACGCATTTTCACGTTGATGAACCGCGACTAATCCGGCCATCCAGAACGCCAGACGCAGCCGCTTGTTGCCACGTTTGGACAACGTCTCGCGACCTTTGCTCTGTCCGGATTGACTCTTTGCGAGATCCAATCCGCAGTACTTTAAAAATTGGCGGTGATGGCGGAAGCGGCGGACGTCGCCGGCCTCCGCAAGGATGGTCAGCGCGGTGATGGCACCGATGCCGGGCAGAGTCTGCAGACGCTGGAAATCGCGATTACCGTTGAGTAAGGCTTTCGCGCGCTGATCCAACTGTTCCCGGTGCCGGCTCAGTTCCGCATAGCGGGATAGTTGCAAACGGAACGTTTCAATGGCGGGAGAGTCGAGCGCCACTGGGATGCCGATGCTCTCGCCTGCCAGCTCGTAAATGGAGTCCGCTTGTTGACCTTGCGTCCGACCAACTCCCAGGCTGCGGCAACAAACGCCGGGCGGTCCAAGGCACGGATGGCAGCCGGAACCGGAAAGCGCTCCAGAAAACGAATGAACCACGCCGAGCGCGTGGAATGCCAGTAGCGGGTGAACTCCGGAAAATAGAGCGGCAAGTGGTGCAGAAGCAGGCTGTGCTGCAGCCGCGTGCGGGCGAGGGTGATATGGAAATACGTGTTAGAGAGTTCCTGCCAGTCGTGAAAGCCGTTCATCAACGGGTCCCAATAGATTCTGGATCAGTCCCTGGCTCATCATCGCCAACATAACCTGCGCGTCTTTAGGATCGTTCTTGTCCCATGTGCCGAATCGGGCTTCGCGAAACCGCGCTAGCGCCAGCGAAGAGATCGAGACGACCTGAAAGCCTTCCCTGAGGAGCCGGTGAGCGATGGGACGATGATAATCACCGGTGGGCTCCAGGCCGATCTTCAAGGGTCCCGATAGAGAATGGAGGAACTGGACAAACCGATCATAATCGGCACCCCGGTTTGCGAACTTGAACCGCTGCCGCTGACCGGCCACATCCTGAATCAACGCAACGTTCCAGCCTTTGGCGATGTCGATTGCAACCAGGGTCGACGCCGCTGTAGAGTAATCTTAGTCAATCATTTAAAGCGGCCCTCCTTGGAGTGAAATGGCTCATCCAAGAATGCCGAACGCTTCGGTGGTTGACCACTCCCCAATCCAAACAAGAGGAAAAAAGTCTTTTGGAATGGGGACTCCGTCCCCAAACCCCTGGGGTTTATCGCTTTTCCGCCAGAATCCAGGAAGCTCGGGAACGGCCTGCGCCGCCCCGAGCGATTCCGGCCGCTGAGTCGGCGCTCCGGTCGCATCCCTGCGTTGGCGTACCCTCCGCTCAGGTGTTTCCATCCTATCAACTCCATGCCAACTCCATTCTGCAGGTACTACGGTCCTGAGTTTCGAGGCCGCGCCATGGAGAGTTGGAGCGAAGAGCGCGGCGTGCGGTTGAAGTTCATCGAGCCGGGCAAGCCGGTGCAGAACGCGTTCGTCGAGAGCTTCAACGGCCGGCTGCGGGAGGAATGCTTGAACGCTAATCCTCGGTTTCTGAACGTGGCCGATGCGCGGCGCCGGATCGAAGGGTGGAGATGGCGTTACAACACGGAGCGTCCGCATAGTTCGCTGGACTATCGCACGCCGAACGAGTTCGCGGCATTGCAGGAGGCACGCAAGTAATGGCTTCCTTTGCCCTCGAAACCGTGCATCGGCTAACGGCCGGGTTCTGTCAAGGGTACGCGATGCCGCGCCCTGCGGGCGCGCCCTTGACAGAACCCGGCCGTCCGCCAAAACGCTTCCTGATACGAGGGCGAAGGAAGCAAATCGAGGTCAGTTATAACCCCGGAACTGTCATCGGTTCTGGATCACGCGAAGGGGGCAGACCATATCGTGATCGTTTCGTCGCACTTGCGAACTCGTGGGCTACAGGTCGGGGTCGCATCGGCAATATGAGAAAATGTGCGGCTATCGTTAACATCCTTCGCTAATTCACCAAAAGGTCGTAGACCACCGCTGAGCAAAAACCTTCCGATAGGCGTGGCAATTGGGCGAGCAATACTTTTAGTGCGCGCATGCCTCCAGTGAAAGGAATAACCTCCTTCCGCGCCAAATCGAATCCGCAGCGTTTGGCCTCCCGCTCAAAGGTCCATGTGGTCAGTTTATTAAGATCGTCGAAAGATGTTTTACCAACGTAGGGATTGGGTTTCTTCCTCCCAGCACTATCTCGATGGAAGAAACGGAGCGGAAAGTCCGGGCGTTCATAAATTGCAGCGCAAGTCCGAAATAGCGAGGCATCTCCGAATAGTGCATGGATCCAAGGGAGTGGAATTAGCGTGTGCAAATGGTGTCCATATGGATGCCAATAAGGCACCCAGTAGATAAGGACGTGGCCGCGCGGCGTGAGAATTCGGCGCCACTCCCGCAGCATGGCGCGCCATTCCATTACGTGCTCTTGGACACAAAAATTTAGTACAACATCAACGGAGCGGTCCGGGAGTGGGATCGTGGCAACGTCACCGCACACAAACGTCAAATGTTCGCTACTCTCCCAATCGGCGCGCCTCGCAAGATCGAGTCCAACTACTGAAGTAGCTCCAAGTTGCAAGGCAAGCCGCGCTAACGCACCGTTACCACATCCGAAATCCAGTACCCGTTTACCCATAAGGTCGGTAGGAGAGAAATGGCGGAAGTGCCCGAGCAGTTTTTGAGTGCGCGAATCGTCATAATCGGCCCCATCACCGAGGCCGGCACTACTCGCAGCGTGATTATTCGGCAGCCGTTTGACGGCGGCATGAAGAAGCAAGGACTCGAAACGATTCAGGTGGATCGGCGCTTTTACTTGCATAGCTGACCGCTAGCAATCTAATAGCCGCGGCTGAAGCAACTGCAGCTAATCCTAGCAAGTGTAAGCGGTATACGCAAGTCCAACTAAGGCACAATGCGAGCGATGCGACGCCCGTGGCGCGTAATGATTAAGGTTTCCGGCCGGGAGGGCGGCTCAGTGCGACTACGTCATTGCTTACGGATCGAACGGATTTCCCAAGGAGGCACGCACGCCTGAACAGACCGATGCCGACGACAAGCAGGCGGGCGGGACCCGCGCGGAGAGGCTCGCGAAGCAGAATGAACTGAGCTATCTGGTCAAATCGGAAATGTGGCGGCGCTCCAATTCGGTCGGCAGCGTGGCCAAAGGCAGTTATTTGCGCATCAACTATTTCCAAGTCAAACCGGGCATGATGGCCGACTGGGTGGCCGCTGAAGAGAACGGCTGGAAACAGTTGGCCGAAGCTGCCGCGACGGAAGTCCCTGGTACCGGTTGGTCGCAGTGGACGCTCACCATGCCCGGCGGGCAGGGGCTGCCCTACAACGCCAGAACTATCGATGTCTTCCCCTCCTGGGACGCGCTGGGCAAAGGTCTACCGGCGCGGCTCTGTGGACGAAGGGACATCCAAACGTGGATTATATGACCCATATGAACAAACTCAATGCTCTGGCCGATCGTCCGCGCATCGACATCTATAAAGTTGTGGAGCGGATCGCCAAGTAAGGACAGTCGAGTATTGGGAGCAGGTCGTCCAGGAACACGCGGAGGCTCCCAAACGCTGGGACCTCCGCGTGGGGCTTGGCGGGAATTTTCGAATAACATTCTTATCTCGAGAGGTTGGGGCGATTCCGTCAGAGTCGTCTACTTTTCTGCGGACGCCCAACTTTCTACGCCAAGCCGCGAATTTGAAGAAGTTGTGGAAGGTTAGCCCGTCACCCGGGGCCGGACGCTTTCGCAGCCCATTGGTTCCCTGTAACCCGCCCGCGTTAGCGAGCTTGCGCCAGGAGCTGAAGAGCCCGCTGTGCCTCGGGTGAGGATGGCTCGTCCTTCAGAGCGGCCTGTATCAGGGTCGCGGCGTGCTGCCGCTCTCCGAGCTTGATGTAGGTCATCGCCAGGTGGCACTTCCGCCGTTGGGTTCCGCCGTTTCCAGCTTTGGCCAACTAATACAGAGCCGGCCGGGAAAGTCCCTTGTTGTAGTAAGCCCAGCCGATGGTGTCATCAATGGTTGCGCTCTAGGGTCGAGTTCTTTCACCTTTTGAGCCAGCGCCAGCGCACGGTCAGGATCGGTTTTCGTGTCGGCGAGGAGATATGCCAAACTATTCAAACTGAAAACATTGTTGGGATCTTCCTGGATGGCTAGGTTGTAATAGCTGATCGCCGCTTCGGAATGACCTGCCCGGTTCTCAACTTCGCCCAGGAAGGACAGCGCGAGCACGTTTCGAGGTTCGCGCTTGACGATTCCGCTCAGGAGATCGCGAGCAGTATCGAGTTTCCCCTTTTGCACCGCGATCTGGGCCAAACCGAAATCAGCGGCGTCGAACTTCGGCTCTATCGGCTTCGCCTCTTGAAAAGCGGCCTGAGCACCGGCAAGATCCCCAGTGCGTAGCAACCAGGAGCCAAGAAGCTTCCGACCGCTGGCCGAGTTGGGCGCAGCGGAAGTGTATTGCCGCACGATTGCGGAGGCTTCAGTCTTCTTGTTCTCAGCAAGGTAGCTCGCCGCCAAGGCTTCAACCCCAGGCCACTCCTGGGGCTGCTGCTTTAGTACCTCTTCGAGGGAAGCCCGGGCTCCACGATAATTTTTCTGCTTCAATTTGAGCGATCCATCCTGCAGGAGAAGTCGCGGATCGCGGGCAATGGTGAGTCCCTGATCAATCCCTTTTCGCAGTTGGGCGTAGTCTTCCAATCCGTTCAGTGCAATGTTCCCTTCGACAATGAGCGCAATCGACCACTGCTCTTGCTGCGAAGCTTGATCGAGCACGCCCATGGCTGATTTCGGGGATTTGCTCAGCGTGAATGCATGGGCAAGCGCAAGTCGAGCCTCCAGCAGCTTGGGATTGAGCCGGAGGGCTTCCGTCAGTTCCTGGATCTGGCTCTGCAAAACCCCGCGAGCCCGGTGAACCCTGGCCAGGAGGAAGTGAGCCTCGGGAGAGGTCGCCTTGGTACGTAGGACTTCCGTGAGATCGCTCTGAGCTTCCTGAAGCTTCCCCACGGTCAGGCTCAGCTCTCCGTGTTGTATCAGTGCGTCGGTGTCCTTAGGATTTCGTTTGAGAGCGTCATTGAGAACATTCTCGGCATCGGCGCTTCGTCCCAACTTCAAGTACGCCCCGATCAGGCGTGTCCGCGCAGCGCGATCTTGCAAATCCGCCTTGTACTGCTGAGCGAACTCACGAATCGCAGCCTCGCCCTTACCAGTCTGAAGAAGGAAAATAGCATGAAGGGGGCGATACTGCTTGTCCGGAAGGGCGGATGCGCGCTGAAATACCTGTTCCGCTTCGTCCGTCTTCTTATCGGCGTACAGCAGGCCGCCAAGCGCGGCCGGAGCGGGACCGTATTTGGGGTCGAGTTCCAACGCGCGACGGAACTGTTTTTCGGCCTCGCTGGGTTTGCGGACCGCCTGATAGAACCGAGCCAGGACGAAGGCGTGCTCCGGCGAGCGAGGTGCATCGGCGGCGCTCTTCAACAGCACCTGTTCCGCGCCCGCAGCATCGTTGGCCCGAAGCTTTACCATGGCCAGCGTCGTCGCCGAGTTCATGTCCTTAGGGACGCCGCCAGAGCCTGCTCGAGATGCTGAACGGCGTCGTCGGAATCCTTCAGCCGCAACTCGTTTAGAGCCAACGTCCGCAGGGCTTCGGCGTTATTCGGCGAATCAGCGAGCACATCCTCGGCTTTCTGACGATCCTGTTTCACCACGTCGAGATTCTGGCTCACCGACATAATCTCAGATCACGCGAAGGGGGCAGACCATACAAACGTACCGAAAGTCGGCTTTTAACTCGTTCTGACAGGCGTCAACGCATTGGTCCGCGAATTGCATCAGAGTATATCTCGACAATGATCCTGGTCCTGCACAGATACACGTCGTTAAGAGCGCTCTTGCTGATGGCGAGCGAGGCGCTACTGATCGTACTCTGCCTGTTCCTAGCCGCAACACTGCGGTTTTGGGACGAACCTACAGCGCTGCAAACGTACGTTTCGCCTTCCAACTTCTTCCTCCAGTCGCTGACAGTCTTGGTCGTGATGCAAATGTGCTTTTATTACAATGATTTGTATAAGCTGTCCGAGCGGATTTCCAGGCGGGAAGAAGTCGTGCGCCTTGGGCAGGCATTGGGTGCCGGCTGTATTCTGCTTGGCGTGCTGTACTACGTGATTCCAGGTTTGCTCATCGGCAGGGGGGTCCTGCTGATTGCCGTTGCGCTTTTGCTGATTGCCGTCTCGGTGACGCGCTTCGGATTGGAGCGAGTTTGGCAGCATACGATAGCAAAACCCAGGGTCGCGGTGGTGGGGACCGGTCAACTTGCGGCAGCGGTAGTTGAAGCGATCGAAAAGCGCAGTGATCTCGGCCTGGATCTGGCTGGAACGATTCGCGTTAACGGCGGGGCCGTCTCTGGCTGCCACGATTTAGGGGAGTTGGATGATCTGGCGTCACTGGTCGCGCACAACAATCTCTCCCGCATCGTTATCGCCCTGGAGGACCAGCGGGGCAACCTGCCGGTACGCGACCTCGTGCGATTACGAGTACAAGGCATCCAGATTGAAGACGCTCACACTGCGCTTGCCGCCCTGACTGGGAGAGTTTGGCTAAACGCCGTCCGGCCGAGCTGGTTTATTTTCTCCGGGGGCTTCCACCGGTCGCGGTGGGTGGGTATCATGAAGCGATCCATCGACTTAGCGTCTGGCATCGTCGGATTGGTGGTATTTGCTCCGGTGATGGCGCTGGTGGCTCTTGCGATCCGCCTGGACTCGAAGGGCCCGGCTTTGTACCGCCAGGTCCGCGTTGGCATGAGAGATAAGCCTTTTGAATTGATAAAATTCCGATCCATGCGCCTGGATGCGGAGAGTGGTTCCGTCGCGCAATGGGCGCAGGAAAACGATCCCCGCGTCACCCGGGTTGGCGGGTTCCTCCGAAAATATCGCCTAGACGAATTACCTCAATTTATCAATATCTTGCGTGGTGATATGAGCTTGGTCGGGCCGCGCCCCGAGCGGCCGATGTTTGTGGATCAACTCCGCGAACGCATTCCGTTCTACGATGAACGCCACTCCGTTCGCCCAGGCGTCACGGGATGGGCCCAGGTAGAGTACAAATATGGCTCCAGTGTGGAGGATGCATATCACAAGCTGGAGTACGATCTCTTCTATTTGAAGAATCTATCACTTTTTTTCGACTTCATGATCATTGTCCGGACGGTTGGAATCGTGATCTTTGGGGCAGGTCAGTAGAAAACATTCCAAAATCGTGGGATTCTTGGCTAATGGCAACCAAATGATGACCAGGTTGTTGGATCTAGGCGTGCTGTACAGCGTCGCGGTGGGACTTCGCCTTGCTGTCGCCGTCCTCAAGATCGTAAAGCTGGGGCGCTGACGGCATGCAGAACATATTCAGCGTCGATGTTGAGGATTACTTCCATCCGACGGAGGTGGCATGCCAGATGGACGACTGGTCATCGCTGCCATCCCGCGTGGATATTGGCACGACGTTTCTGCTGGATGCACTGGGAGAGGCAGGTCAGCGCGCGACGTTCTTCATTCTCGGGTGGGTGGCGGAGCATCATCCCGAACTGGTGCGGCGGATCGCCGAGGCGGGCCATGAAATTGGCTGTCACAGCTACGCGCACCGGCTAGTGTACGAGTTGACGGCGGAGGAGTTTCGTGAGGATACACTCCGCGCGGTGCGGTCGATCGAGGACGCGTGCGGCGTCACGCCGCGGCTCTATCGTGCCCCCAGCTATTCCATTGTCCAGAAGAACTTCTGGGCGCTCGAAGTCCTGGCAAGCCTGGGGTTCACGCACGATTCCAGCATTTATCCGATCGTACATGACCGCTACGGGGTCCCGGGTTTCCCGAGGCATGCGCACCT
>Ga0209698_10006185_pt1 | contig 12770 bp, 13 predicted proteins | sample LitLauG_LLR_2012_FD_187203 | JGI IMG/M metagenome (GOLD analysis project Ga0209698, IMG submission 187203) | Freshwater sediment microbial communities from Pennsylvania, USA - Little Laurel Run_MetaG_LLR_2012 (SPAdes) (version 2) | ecosystem: Environmental > Aquatic > Freshwater > Creek >...
ACCCCACACTTTCCGACTACATCGAGCACATGAACCGCTACTCCTCGCTGGGCGCGGAGATGATGGTCGCCGGGGGCCGCGTGGGGTTCAGCGCTTTCAACATCGTCGTGCGCCCGTCTGCCACGTTCCTCTACAACTACTTTTTCCGCCTCGGATTTCTCGACGGGCGAGAAGGGTTGCTGCTCCACCTCTATCATGCGGCGTATGTTTCGTGGAAATACGCTAAGGCGTGGGAACTGGCGCGCAAGAGAGAATCAAAGTAAGAACGCCCGCTTACGGCTCCGTTGAATTCGCGCTTGCAAAATCACACATCATTTTTTTTGTAATCGAAACAACTTCCGATTGCGACGGGGGTTTGACTGATACGAGGCTAGACAGCTTCCCGGTTGGGATCCCAGCAGTGAATCGTGAGTCGCTGTAACGCAGTCGTTCTGCGTAGCTGGCAGCTCATCCATCAAAAGCAGCGCCAAACTTTCAAACAAATGTAAGGAGACCTATGAAACTTCGCACGCGTGTCGTTACGCAACTCGCAGCTCTATGCTTTGTTCTGGGCGCGTATGGCTTCGCCGCCAATAACGCTTACCTGTACATCGTGAACGGCATTCCCGGCCGGGACATTGCCGACAACCTCAACCCGGGCTTTCCGATGGACATTTTGATCGACGGCGAGTGCGTAGCGCGGGGACTGTCGTTCGGCAACACCAGCGGGCCACTCAGTTTTTCCGCAGGAACGTATTCCGTGCAGATCAGCGAGGCTAACACGCTGGCGGCCTGCACGAATGCTCCGTTGATCGACTCGCAAGTGGCTTTAACTTCTGGAACAAGTGTGTCGGCCGTAGCCGCAATCAGCGGGGGGCAGACCTCTCTGCTGCCATTCAATGACAACTTGTCGGCAATAAAACCGGGCAACGCACGATTTACCTTCGCGGCAGCCGCGGATGCTCCCGCGCTGCAAGCAACACTGACACAGTTGTTCGTCAAGCACCCCAAGACGTTCACCGTCATGGCAAGTGCTGGCTTACAGCAGGCGATCAGCGTACCGGACGGCACCTACCTTGTGCAGGTTCTCGCCGCTGGCAGCACGGCCGTGTTGGCATCTGAGCAGATCGGTTTCGCCGATCAGTCCGCCACCTTCACGTATGCTGCTGGCGAGGCGACCAACGGTTCCGTAGGCCTGATCAATCGGACGGTGCGGGACGTGTTCTAACGATCGTCGTCACCCCTGGGCCGTGCCTGGGCGGCCCGTTTTTGCTAGAGTGACGGCTTCCGGCGTCTCCGATGGCATCTGCCGTCACCGTGGCGTGATGCGCATAATGTCATGCTCTACTTCCACCGCTCGCTGCGGAAACTTCGACTCCACATGCGACTGCACGTCGCTGACGGACGGGACTCCCTCGCGGCCGGTCAGGCCGCGGGCATCATCGAGCAGGATGACGTGGGGGAACGGATGGCTGAGAATCATCTCCAGTTCCGCTGCTAACCGCTGCTGATCGCCTTGCTTGCCGACCCAGCCGTAATAGCCGGCGTCTAGCCAACACAGCGCAGGACCGTTGAGCAAAGCCAGCACCTTCGGCATTTCGACCTGGCTGTCACCGCAGAAAATCCGGATGTGGGGATAATGAGCGAATTTTTTTGTCGCACGCTCCGCCAGCGCCGGCATAAATTCAATCGAGTAGATGCGGTCGAAACGGTTCTTCATCGCCGCCACCATCTCCCCGTAGTACGTGCCGGTCTCGACCAGCGTCTTCAGGCCGAATTTCTCACCGTACGCACGCACGACTTTCTGCTTTAGAAGATGAGGAGAGCGTTCCGGCCGCCCGCGCAGGATCCAATACCAGTAATCCGGATAGTGCCCAACCGCCTTGTACGCGCCGTACAAGGGAGTGCGCTGCAGCAAACGCCGGAAAGCCTTCAGGGTGTCCTCCGCCCAGCAGGAATCCAAAGCATAGGGGTGCGCGAAAAGGGGCGTCAAGCACTCGAACTTTCGGATATTCCCAGATACATCAACCACCAAGGACACGAAGTCACACGAAGGTCTGACTTCAAGCATTTCCTTTGTGATCCTTTGTGTCCTTGGTGGTTAAGCTCCTGGAATTCGATTTCACCAACCGCTCGGTCGGTTCGTAACCTTGTCGCTCTCTGACGGCTCCTCTATCATCGCTTCATAGAGCCGCATGCCTGAAACCAGATCCAAAGCCAATTCGCGCAGACCGATCGTGGCGGAGAGCCCGGTTTCGGACGTGTTTCAGAACCGCCAGCCCGCCGCGTCCGAGAAAGAATGGGCTGAGAAAACCCTGAGCCCCACGCTCGACAAGGCTCCCGAGAAACCGATTGGCGCGGCGACTGGCACGAATCTCGACGAGCACGGTCATGCCCGCTTCAGCACGATTTCGAACGTCCCGATTCGGCGACTCTACACTCAAGCTGATCTGCCTGCCGACTGGAATTACGATCAGTACCTGGGCTATCCCGGACAGCCGCCCTACACGCGCGGTATTCACTCGACCGGCTACCGCGGCAAGCTTTGGACGATGCGGATGTTCTCCGGCTTTGCCTCGCCGGAGGAGACCAACCAGCGCTACAAATATCTGCTGGAACATGGCGGCGGCGGGTTGTCAGTGGCCTTCGATCTGCCCACCCTGATGGGATACGACTCCGATCACCCGGCCAGCGAAGGCGAGGTGGGCAAGTGCGGCGTGGCCATCGATTCGCTTGAGGACATGGAGATCCTGTTCGACGGCATCGATCTCGAGAAGATCACGACCTCGATGACGATCAACTCGCCGGCGAGCGTTCTTTGGGCGATGTACCTGGTGGTGGCGGAAAAGCAAGGCGCCGACTGGCAGAAGATTTCAGGCACGATTCAGAACGACATCCTGAAGGAATATATCGCACAGAAGGAATACATCTATCCGCCCGCGCCCTCGATGCGGCTGGTGATCGACACCTTCGAGTTCGGGTCTAAGTTCACTCCACGCTTCAATACCATTTCCATCAGCGGTTACCACATTCGCGAGGCCGGATCGACCGCGCTCCAGGAACTGGCCTTCACCATTTACGACGGTGTCGAGTACGTCGAATGGGCGCGCCGCCGCGGATTGGATGTCGACGAGTTTGGGCCACGCCTAAGTTTCTTCTTTAATGCGCACAACGATTTCTTCGAAGAGATTGCCAAGTACCGTGCCGCCCGCAAGATCTGGTATCGCCTGATGAAGGACCGCTTCGGAGCGATAAGCGACCGCACCCGCCTGATGCGCTTCCATACCCAGACCGCGGGTGTCTCGCTGCCCGCCCAACAGACGATGAACAACATCGCGCGTGTGGCTCTGCAGGCACTGGCCGCGGTGCTGGGCGGCACCCAGTCGCTGCACACCGACGCCTATGACGAAGCGCTCGCCCTGCCCACGGAAGATGCCGCGCGCATCGCGCTGCGCACGCAGCAGATCATCGCCTACGAATCGGGCGTGGCGCAGACCGTCGATCCGCTCGGCGGTTCGTATTTTGTCGAACGGCAAACGCTCGACATGGAAAAAGGAGCCTTCGATTACTTCGAGAAACTCGACCAGATGGGCGGGATGGTCAAGGCCATCGAGCGCGGATACCCGCAGAAAGAAATCGCCGAGGCCAGCTATCAGTACCAGCGCGCCGCCGAGGCAAACGAAAAGATTACCGTGGGCGTGAACGACTTCGTGGTGGAGGAAGAGTCGCCGAAGATTCTTTACATTGACGAATCGGTCGCGCGCGCGCAGGAGAAGAAACTCAAAGCGTTGCGCGCGCGCCGCTCGAATGAGGAGGTCCGGCGCCGGTTGGATGCGCTGAAGCAAGCGGCCGCTAAGAATCCCTCAGCTGGGACGAACGGCAACATTTCCGACGCCAACACCATGCCTTATATCGTCGATGCCGTCCGGGCCTATGCTACGGTGGGTGAAATCTGCGAAGCGCTGCGGCAGGTGTACGGCACGTATACGGAAGTCAGCATCACGTAACGATGATCCGGCGAGGCGCGACGAAAGCAGGTCTTTGAGGTCACAGATTGTGACCTCAAAGAACGGATTTCCGTCAGTCGAGAAAAGCGCCCCTCAGCGGCTAAAGCCGCCATTCGATATGACTCGTGACAGGACGGCTGAAGCCGTGCCTTCCCAATGGTCACTTGCGAAGCCAGTTCTACTTCATCCGATTCCGGTACAGGGTCGCGTCCACCTGCTGCACCATGGAAGCGACGTCGAGTGCGACTCCCAGGAACTTGACCAACTCGTCGGCTACCGTTTTGGCTTCACGGAGCACGCGGTGGTAGTGCACTCGCAGAACCCGCACATTCGACTGACCCGCGAGCCACTTGTTGACCTCGATCAGGTGACGCTGAAAGGCCTGCTCGATCGGAGGTGTGTCGGCGGTCGAGTCATACGTTCCCCTCCGGCGCAGCATTTCTTCCTGCGACTTCATCACCTCGGGCAGCGGGCGCTGCATGAAAATCACGCGATATTCGTGGCCCGCAGGCAACGAGAGCAGAAGCTGCGAGATGACTTTCACGACCTTGCCTTCGGCTTCCCCGATGATGGACGAATCCTTTGGAAGTTGCTTGATCCGCTCCCACTCCAAATAGCCCTTGGGGTTGTCGGGATCGGCCTTGCGCTCGCCATCGGACAACACCGGCATGCCGCCCGCCGCCAGCATTTGCATCATCAAAGAAGTTCCTGATCGCGGCAGCCCCGAAACAATCGTAATCATGATTCCCTTTCGAAATGAAAAGGGCGGGAAGAAGTTCCCCGCTCCGCTACGTGACGATCATAAGAGCAAGGCTGCACTTCGAGCAAAACTCTCGCGGACTTTGGCCGCGGAATTCTGATACAACGTCTGTGCGGGTAAGGCCGATCATGAAAACGCGCAGAGAATTCCTGTCCCAGTCCGCGATGTTAGCCGCGGGTACGCTCCTGTCATCGTCGCGCGGGATGGCGTCTGCCGCTCGGCCAGATATCCATTTCGCGGCGGACGCGCGCGACCGCATCGCGGTGGCCTCCTATCCGTTTCGCGACTTCATTCGCCCACCGGAACATGGGAGCACAACCCCAGCCACGGCAGCCCCGAAGATGGAACTCACCGAATTCGCCGCGCACGTTAAGGCACGGTTCAATATCAATAAGGTCGAACCCTGGAGCAGTCATTTCCGGTCGCTGGAGCCCAGGTATCTGGACAGCTTCCGCGGAGCGCTTGATCGGGCGAAGTCGGCGGTCGTCAACATCGCGTTCGATGGCGAGCACAGCTTCTACGCGCTCGACCGCGCGGAGCGCGAGCGTGCCGTTGCTGACAACAAGCACTGGATTGATGCTGCCGCCACCCTCGGCTCTCCCAGCATTCGCACGCATGTCGCCTCAGCTGACAACCAACCGCCCGATCTGGACCGCTGTGCTGACACGCTTTTCCGGATCGTGGAACACGCCGCGACGCGCAACGTCGTCATCCATCTTGAGAACGACGACGGAATCACCGAAGACCCCGTATTTCTGGTGAAGCTGATCGAAAAGGTGAATAGTCCGTGGCTGCGGGGCCTGCCTGATTTTGGAAATTCATTGATGCACAAGGCTCCGGAAGACGCCTATGCCGGAGTCGAGGCCATGTTCAACCACGCCTACGGCATTTGCCATGTCAAACAATCGGAAGCGACGGGAAACGGCGCCAACGTGCAGGTCGACCTGGCGTATGTTTTCGCAATCCTGAAAAGGACCGGATTCCGCGGCTACTGCTCGATGGAGTTCGACAACACCGGCGACCCGTACCAGGGGACCGAGGAACTGATTGCAAAAACTCTGACCCTTCTGTCCTAGACCGCAAAACACCGATTTACTGACTTGTTCCATGCCCCGTGATACTGAGCCTTTTCCTTGCTATGATGGGCCACCGTTCCCGTTGACAACGGCCTCGCACAGAACTCTGGATATCGCTTCTTCGCTGTCCCAAAGACCTCTGGCCCCGGAAGGAGTGCCCTATGAAGCCACTGATGTTGTCCCTCTTGATTGCCGGATCCATCCTGCTCGGCCTGGCCGTATATTCTCGTGGACAAGCACGTACTCAGCCCCCGGAGGCCGTCACCGGATTCGACGACCAGAGCAACGGATTTTCCGATCCCAGCCGACGCCAGGCCGACCAAAAGAATTTTGAGGAAATAGAACACATCGCCCCGGATGGACTCGGCCCTCTCTACAACGCGCAGTCCTGCCGCGAGTGTCACCAGACCCCGGTCACCGGAGCAGCAAGCCAGATTACCGAGCTGCGCGTGGGCCATCTCGACGCCCACGGCCAGTTCCAGAATCCGGAGATCCCGATCAATCACGGAGCGGAGATCATCAAGGATCGCAACCTCGTAAATGACCGCGCCATCTGCCCGGAGATTCAGGAACGGGTACCCGAGCCGGAAACCATTCGTACAACGCGCCTGGCCACGAACACGCTCGGCGACGGATATGTGGAAGCCATCGCCGACGAAACCCTGCTCCAAATTCGTAAGGACCAATGCAAAGCGTCGCATGGAAAAATCTGCGGGCAAGCGGTCAAGGTGCTTGTTCCCGAAAAGGAAGGCAAAGACCGCATTGGGCGCTTCGGATGGAAAGACCAGCACGCCAGTTTGCTGGCCTTTGCCGGAGACGCGTACCTGAACGAGATGGGAATCACCAACAGCCTGCAGCCAACCGAGGTGACGACCATTTGCAACCCGCCGGTGACCACAACCGTTCCGAACACGGATCCCACCAAGGTCACCGAGCCCAACAGCCTGCCCGATCCCACCGACAATAACCTGGAGGACATCGACCACTTCGCCAGCTTCATGCGCTCGCTGAAAGCGCCGGCCCGGGACGCGATCGCCGCGGCAACTCCAGAGGCCAAGCACGGTGCTCAGTTGTTCGCAAAGATCGGTTGCGGCACTTGTCATGTCGAGACGATCGTGACCGGCAAGAGTCCGGCCGCCCCGGGGGGCCCCGGGCTCCATCCCGATGCGCTCGAGAACCGGACGATTCATCCCTACAGCGATTTCCTGCTCCACAACGTGGGCACGGGAGACGGAATCCCGATTGCGCTGGTGGAGCACTTCGGCCGCGACCGAGTCGAGAAGCGCATGCGGGAATTGGCAGCGTCGCGGTCCGCCGAAACTTCGGAGCGCCAAAAAGGCAAGGGCGAAGACGAGTGCAGCGAGAGCTACCAGACCGCCGTGCTCGAAGGAGAAAAACACCCCGACCTGTTGCGGGATACCTTGTGCGCGCGCAACAAAGTTCGGACGGCTCCCCTCTGGGGATTGCGACTGCGCTCGCGCCTGATGCACGATGGCGCCTCGGTCGAACTGGGCGATGCGATCCGCCGCCACCAGGGAGAGGCTGAAAAAGTGTCCGAGCGTTTTTCGAAGCTGAAGCCCGCGGAAAAGAATGCGTTGCTGGCGTTTCTGCAATCGCTTTGATTTACTGGCCCGGGCCTTTCTATTTACAAAAGTGTTACGCAGGGCACTCGCCACCGGAATGGGAATTCGGGTACATTGGCAATTGAAATTGAATTTCATTTTCAATTAGGTGCCGATGGACTTTTTCCCCGTTGCTTGTAGTCGGCCCGCCGCAAGGCTGCTGCGGGTACTTCCTCTCCTCCTTCTTCTGGCGGCCTCGAACGTCCGCGCCCAGGAAGCCCCTTATTTCGTCACCTACGATCATCATCTGGAGGAACCGGGAAACCTCGAGGTCGAGACCAGCAGTACTCTCGGGATTCCCCGCTCCGGTCAGCGACTGTTTTTTGCCCCGTACAGCGAAATCGAGTATGGGGTCACAGGCCGCTGGACGGCGGAGCTCTACTTCGAAAGTCAGAGCACGTCGGGTGACAGCGCCGTTTTCACCGGCTGGCGGCTGGAAAGTCGTTTTCGCCCGTTCAAGCGCGAGCACTGGATCAACCCCGTACTGTATCTCGAATATGAAGGCGTCAACGAAGCCAGCCGGATTCAGAAGGAAATCGTCGGACATTCCGAGCTGTCGACCGAGCGAAATGACGAACTGGCGGACACGCACGCGCACGAACTCGAAACCAAGCTGATTCTTTCTAGCGACCGGCACGATTGGAATCTGGCCGGCAATTTCATCGCGGAGAAGAATCTCTCCGCGACGGAGGGGTTTGAATTCGGGTACTCTGTGGGCGTCTCGCGGCCCCTGGCGAGAATCGCGACCGGCAGCGAGTGCCATTGGTGCCGCGAAAACTTCAATGCCGGAGTTGAAATGTACGGAGGATTGGGCAGCACGCTCGATCTCTCCTTGCATCACACCGCCCACTACATCGCGCCGGTGATCCGATGGCAGATCACCAACAACTCGAGTATCCACTTCTCGCCCGCAATCGGACTCACGAACGTCAGCAACCCGGCTCTGCTGCGCTTCGGTTACAGCTACGAAATCCAAGCCTTCGACAGGAAGGTGGCGCGGATGTTCGGAGGCAAGCCATGAGTCCGGCGCGGATTCCCTTCTGGCTCGTGCTGCTGATCGCTCCGATCGTCGTGGCGCAGAATGTGAATTATCAGCAGGACCCGAACTGGCGAGCGCCGGTTGAAGCGGCAGAGAAGAAGAACCCGCTGGCGAATCAGCCAGAGCTGGCCGCGGGAGGCAGGAAACTGTTCCTGCGCATCTGCATCGAATGCCACGGGAGATCAGGCCAAGGGGTGAAGAGGAATGCGGCTGATCTGCAACTCCCCATCGTGCAGAAGCAGAGCGATGGAGCGCTCTTCTGGAAGATCACGAACGGCAATCCCGACCGTGGCATGCCCTCGTTCAGCCGCCTTGCCGAACTGCAGCGCTGGCAGATCGTGCTGCACCTGCGGACTCTGAAGCCGGCTGAATCGAGCCCGTAGCTCCAGGAACAAAACATTTACGCTGGTCGGATGAAACGGCCATCCGTCGTTGCGTCAGCGGGGGCCTTTCTGATAACGTGCGTCCCATCGCTGGCGACGTCTCCTCGAAGCGATCATTTCACGCAGCTTCGTCGGGCGAGTGCGGAATCCATTGTCATCAGGAGGTCTTTCGTGGCATTTTGTCCGAACTGCGGAACGCAAATCGCCGATGGCGCACCTTGTCCTAAATGCGCGGGCGCTGCTCCGAGCGCCGGCGGCGGTGCCGCGGTGGGTGGACTTACCGACAACCTGGCAGGTGCGCTGGCGTACGTGACGTTTATTCCAGCGATCATATTCCTGGTATTGGAACCCTATAACAAAAACCGGTTCATCCGCTTCCACGCCTTCCAATGCCTGTTCCTGACCGGTGCGCTGTTTATCGTGGGCATCGCCCTGGCGATCGTGGCCCTGATTCCCTTCGTCGGGATAATCACCATCCCTCTGCACTTTGTGGTCTGGATCGGTTCACTGGTTCTGTGGGTCATCCTGCTGCTCAAGGCGTACCAGGGACAGAAGTTCAAGGTGCCGGTCATCGGCGACATGGCGGAAACACAGGCCAATACGGTCTAGGACCGGCCGCCCGGGAGTCGCGGTCGCCCCTGTAGCTGCTTCCAACGCTCGCGGTTGGCCTGATGTTCCTCGAACTGGTTTCATAAATTAGGTTTTGGTAAGGGCACGGCTTCAGCCGTGCCGTTTGAGCCGCCAAAAATGCGGGCTTCAGCCCCTGTGGGCCAGGCTGGTAACCCAGCACAAGGTATCTTTGAAACCAGTTCTAGCAACTTTTCTGGTGTTCGCCCGTCAGATTCAAGGTAGGGTAGTAGTGTGTTCACCGGACTCCAGCCAGCGACGCCGCCTCTGAAAAACTACCGGGCGGTCTGCGTGTCGGTGGCCAGCCATCTCGTGCTGCTCCTTTGGATCGTGTTCCACCATCCGAAAGTCATCGAACTCGCCCCGGCATGGCTGGCCTACGGCGACAGCACTCACTCCTACCGCGTCACCTACTTTCCTCCGGGGGGCGAGGCGGTGGTGGTGGAAGCGAAGCTGGTCCTGCCGCGCGAATCGAAGCCACCCCGCCCGCGGCCTAAGCCTCAGTCATCCAAGCCGGCTGCTGACCATCAACCGGTTCCTGCGGATGCAGAAGCAGCCGAGCACAATGCGCGCGCTGGATCGCCGCTTGGGACCATGATTGACGGGCCGATCACCGGCCATGAAGTGCACGTGGCCTATCCCGTCGTATATCCGGATCCTCCCGTCGCGCGCGCCGAACTTCCCCGGGATCTGCAAGGCGACGTGGTGATCGAAGTGACCATCGACTCGCAGGGAAATGTCGTCGAGACGAAGATTGTCCAGGCGATCGGGCATGGAATCGACGAGAAGATCGAGGCCACGCTCCGGCGATGGCACTACCAACCCGCCACCCTCGACGGCGTTCCCGTCGCCTCCAAGCATGACGTCCACTTCCATTTCCCCTCCTGAGCCTCCCCGTGCTGAAGCTCGTTGGACGCCTTGATTCGCTCTTTGTTCGCCCCTATGCTAAACTGGCAGCCCGTCGGTGAGGAATTTGAGACAATGCGCAAAGCAATCAACCACCTGAAGAAATCCGACTCCATCCTCGCCGCCATCATTGAGCAGGTCGGGCCGTGCCGAATGCAATTCGGGGAGCCGACATTTCATAGCCTGGCAGAGTCGATCCTCTATCAGCAACTGAACGGCAGAGCGGCGGAAACCATCTTCAAACGTTTCACCGATCTGGCGGGAGACCCGCTGACCCCCGCTGGAATCCTGAAGCTCACCGACGCCCAGATGCGCGGGGTCGGCCTCTCGAAACAAAAGACCTCCTATTTGCGGGACCTGTCAGAAAGGACAAGAGCCGGCCTCGTCGAATTCGAACGCCTGCCTGAGTTGTCTGAAGAACAGGTCATCCAGCACCTCACACAAGTCAAAGGTGTCGGGGTGTGGACCGCGCACATGTTCCTGATGTTCACCCTGCGCCGGCCCGACATCTTGCCCACGGGCGACTACGGCGTACAGGCAGCCATCAAGAAGCATTACAAAAAGCGCAAATGGCCCAAGCCCGCAGTCATGGAAAAGATCGCCAAACCCTGGGCTCCCTACCGCTCCATCGCGTGCTGGTATTTGTGGAAGAGCCTGGACGTGAAGACGATGTAGAGCTGTGAGCTTCGAGCTACGAACTGCGAGCAAGCTCTTAGCTTTGATTTTGCTTGCTCGTGGCTCGCAGCTCTCCAACAAAAAACCCTCTCAACGATCGAGAGGGTTTGCGAACTGGTTTAGCTTGGTCTATGCGCGCACAACGTTGCCCGCCTGAAAGCCTTTGGGACCTTTGAGCAGATCGAATTCGACGGTCTCGCCCTCATTCAACGTGCGGTAGCCGTTCTCTTGGATGGCGGAGAAGTGCACGAAGACATCCTCGCCAGTAGAGCGCTGGATGAACCCATATCCCTTCGCCCCGTTAAACCACTTCACAGTACCCTTCTCTCTCACAAAAACTCCTTTCGTCTCTTCGCTTGAAAATATTCTTCCGTCTCTCTGGCTCGTTTGTCCCGAAGCGAGACACCCCCCTCAAAGGACGGTAAGAATCTTGGTTGCGTCACCCCAGGCACGCCACGTCGCTCCAACAGAAACGGCTCCGCGAGTTCCACCGTCCGGTTGCCCGCGACGGAACTTGATGGGAGCCGTGTTAAGAAAGCGCGATATGGAACTACCTGCCACAGAACGTCAACCTTAGCCTTGTTCGTCAGCCAGGTACGGCCAACGAGCCCAAGATAATAGCAGTAAGATCCCACTTTGCAAGAGTTAAGTGATTGAGAACAACATGACCGCGAGCCTTAGAACGACACCGGTGCGAGCGAGCTCTTGATTGGTCCTGCGAGCAAAAGCGTAAGTATTTGATAAGATTTGAGAAAAGGTGTCGTCAATTACTCCAGTAGAAATTTCTGAACAGCACGGGGCAACCGAGCTTCGCCGGGCGCAGGTGGAGAGTTTGCTGCGGTCGACCGCACGCTATATGCTCCGAACCGAGGTCCACACCTTTGCGTTCTCAGTCGCAGCCAACTCGATCCTCTCTTTCTTCCCATTTCTGCTGTTGCTGCTGACGCTCATCCGGCGCGTATTTCATTCGCAAATCATGTACAGCGTGGTAGAGAGTCTGCTGCGCGACTATCTCCCCACTGGACAGGAATTTGTCATCCGCAATCTGAACGCGCTGGTCGGCGCGCATCAACGCGCCCAGATCTTCTCGCTGGTCATGCTGCTGATCACTTCGACGGGAATCTTCCTTCCCCTCGAGGTTGCGCTCAACCGCGTGTGGGGATTCCGCAACAATCGCTCCTACCTGGGCAATCAGCTGATTGCTCTCGGCCTCGCGTTCGCCTGCGGATCGCTCGCATTGATCTCGGTCGCCCTGACCGCGGGCAACGTCGCGGTCGTGAAAAGCGCGCTCCATGGTTACGGCGCCTGGTACGTGCAGTTAGTGGGCTTTGTGACCATGAAGGTGTTCGCGATCATGGCCAGCATCGCCGTTTTCTTCCTGGTGTACTGGCTGCTGCCCAACGGAAAAGTTCCCGCTCGGGGGGTTCTGCCCACTGCCATTCTGATGGGCCTGCTCTCCGAAGTGCTGAAATATGCCTACATCTTTGCGCTGCCCTGGCTCAACTTCGGAGAAGTCTACGGCCCCTTCGCGATCTCGGTGAGCCTGATGTTCTGGGCATTTTTGTCGGGGATGTTGCTGCTGACCGGAGCTCACTTGTCAGCGCGTAGGATTCTGCGAGCCTAGGGAAATCCAGCAATTCGTAGTCTCCCCTAATTTCCCAAAGAAGGCGATTTGCCTGTGACTCGACCAGAGTAC
>Ga0209698_10006186_pt1 | contig 12768 bp, 10 predicted proteins | sample LitLauG_LLR_2012_FD_187203 | JGI IMG/M metagenome (GOLD analysis project Ga0209698, IMG submission 187203) | Freshwater sediment microbial communities from Pennsylvania, USA - Little Laurel Run_MetaG_LLR_2012 (SPAdes) (version 2) | ecosystem: Environmental > Aquatic > Freshwater > Creek >...
CTATTCTTCCCGCTGGGGCCGGAGAGAGTGCCGGGGCACTCCCCCTCCCGGATGGTGTCGATGAACGGATTCAGGTGGGGCGATGGGCTGCCCAGCGAGCGGAAGAACTCAGAAAGGTTAACCGCTTCGCACTCGGAAGGGCCGTGACGGAGCAGGCCCTGCGGGAGGCGTTTCCCGGCCTCCCCCTGTGGCACGCTGTCGTAGACCGACTGTACCCAAGACGGAAGGAGCGGTTCTTTGACGAAATCGACAGAATGCGCTGGAAGCAATCCGAACTCTTCGACCTGATGGCAGATGTACGGGGAATGAGCGGGCCGACGCTTTACGACTGCTACAAAGAGTACAGGAGGGCCGCTGGCCTGGGCCGCAAGCGGACGCCCCCAAAGCGGAAATCCTCCGGTGCAAGGAACGACTGAACTCCACGAATTACTCCTAACTACTCCAAAGAACACTCCTGAAAAGCCGCAGCCACTAGCGCATGATCCTGGTCGGATTAGGAACTGGGATGAAACCTCACGCCATATCGGTCGGGAGTTGCTGGAAACTACGCCGCATCTATGCCGACCTGCGGCAGCAGGACGTTGCGTCCCGCGTCGGTATCTCCTCCACCCGTTACAGCGCGATCGAGCGCAGCGAGTTGGAGCCGACTCATCTCGAACGACAACTGATCGAAGCGTTGCTGCCTGAACTGCCCCCCTCCATACCGTCCGGCGTGGAGGAACCCGACACCCAGAATGGTATGAGGCCCCGGTCAAAGGGGCCGAGGTACGAAAAGGAGGCGTCATAGTGCCGAAGCGCGTTGTTGATGGCGAGGGGCTGTGGCGCTCGGACAAGTTATCGCGGGTGGAGCCACCGCGCTGGCGGGCAGAGTACGCCAACCTGCTACCGCTGGCGTTTAGCAATGGCGTCTTTGAAGCAAATCCTCGCCGAATTTGGTCGGCGGTCTACTCCTACAACCGGCCCGACGTAAGCGCCGACGAAGTCGAGGCCATTCTTGACGAATTGGTGCGAGTGAGGATGCTTTTCCGATGGGCCGATCCCTGCACCGGCAAGGTTTGGGGCTACTGGGTTGGTAGCGACAAGCCGGGTCGCCTGCCTGGCAAGAGCCGTCGAGGAACCAACGAGGTTGTCGGGCCAGAACCGCCTCAGGAGGAACTACAAAAGTTTCTGGATTCCGATGGAATCCATGCGGATTCCGTTGAGCAGCGAGCCGGAACAGATTTGTGCCTAGGCTTTGGCTTTGGCTCTGGCTTAGGCATAGGCAATGGCTCTGGGGTCGCACCGCCAGAAAACGGTAGTGCTCCTTCGTCGGCAGCTATCGCTTCCGACTTGGTGACTACCCGTTCGACAACCAAGCGAGAAATGCAGCCTTCAACGGAGGCGCGACGACTGGCCCAACTTCTGCGAGACGAGATTCACCGCAACAAGCCGGACTCGCGGATCACGGATGCCCAAGTGCACAGCTGGACTGCCTCAGCCGACCGGATGCTTCGCTTGGATCATCGCAGCGAGGACCGCATCGCCGCGGTGATCCGCTGGGCACAAGCCGACGAATTTTGGCAGGCGAACATCCGCAGCATGGATAAGCTGCGCGAGCACTTCGATGCGCTCGAACTGAAAGCACAGCAGAAAGGAAGCCGTAAGGCGAATGGACTTACCAATGAGCGGATCAACCGGGAACTCGAAATCGCCCGACACAGAGGTGTCACGACTGGAACGAGTCACTAGCACTCTGGCCGCGTTCTACGCCGTCGTGGGCAACGCGCCGGAGGCTACAGGATCGCTGGCTGCGATGGCGGAGATTCTGTGCCAAGAAGGAACCGACGATCAGATCACATTCGCTCTGAATCGCTCCATGAGGGAGTGCGGCGGCTACCCGGTGCGCCTTCCCCACATTCTCCAACGGATGGCCGGAACCAGTGACGGCAGGCCGGGGGTCGAAGAAGCGTGGGCTTCATGCCCGAAGGACGAAGAGACTTCTTGCGTTTGGACGCAAGAGATGTGCGAGGCATTCGGAGCCGCAAGGCCGCTTCTCCGCGACGGCGACTCGGTGGGAGCGCGGATGACGTTCAAGGAGGTGTACTCACGTCTTGTGGAAAACGCCCGGCGCGAGGGTGTTTCGGTGCGATGGGAGCCATCGTTGGGCTGGGACAAGGGTGATCGAGTGCGCGCTCTCGCCGAGGCCGTCGAGAAAAAACGATTCCGGGCAGATGCCGCATTGAACCTTCTCGCGCCTCAGGAGCAAACCCAGTTGCTCATGGCGTTGACAGTCGGTACAGAGAAACAGTTACCGGGTGAAACAGAGCCCATTACGGGAATGCTGCCGGGCTTTCTTGGCCTGCTGCAACAACTGCGCATGGAGGGCGCGGTGCCAGCGGGCTGCGATCCCGGCCCGCCCAAGCCCGGACGGCAGCCGATGACCACCGACGAATTAGAGGAACGCCGGGCACAGCTTCGCAATCAGGCCGAACTCCTGATGAAGAAGGCTTTGACTGGCGCGAAATGAGGGGACGGGCGATCAGGCATGAGCGTCGGTTAGCGTAACCGCTACTCGTGGAACCATAAGCGCGCGGGATTCGGAATCCGCTGCGCCAAATCTAGCGCTCGAAAACTGCTGCTAGACGGGCGTTTTCGAGCGCGTCAGCGACGACGTAACCCGAACGTAACCCAAAAATGGGGACCGAAGTTCATGGAAGATGCCAAAGCTAGAGGGAGGCGGCGCTTGCTGCGCACCCGCCAGGCGGCAGAGTACTTGAATGTCAGCCTTTGGGCTGTTCGGCAGTTGATCGCTGATGGCAAACTGCCCACCGTCAGCATCAGCGGCGGTGGGCGGGCGTTCCTCATTGATCTGCGGGACTTGGACGGGATCATTGAGCGCGAAAAGGTTTTCCGAGCATAACCCGCGAACTGTGACGCAGAGCACTGCACAGCTAAGCGGCTTAGCTGTAAGATCGAACTGAGCTAAATCCCAAACGATGGCTCAGAAAGGGTGGAACCAGTGAATGAGCAAAGAGAAAGAAATGCTGAGCCGATACTTGGCGAAGCTGGGATCGCTGGGTGGCAAGAAAGCAGCACAGCGAATGACCAAGAAGCAGCGCATCGAACGCGCCCGTGTCGCCGGTCGAGCGAGGCAGGCAAAGGCACGAAAGGACAGCAATCCGTGAAGAAAACGGAGAAGAACCCGGAAGTGCCGGTAGTACGCAAGGGCTATTGTCTATATGAACGGAAGGACTCGGCATACTTGTGGATGAAACTGAGCCTCAACGGCAAGGACCTCTGTGAATCGACAAAGCGTACCGACTGGAAAAAGGCCGACAGGTATGCCCAACAGCGCCTCGCAGAGTTGCGAACGGACACGTACCTCACGCCCCAAACCAGGCGCACCTCCGTCGAGGAACTGGTGACAGATGTCCTGCGGGACTACCGCATCAACGGGCGCAAGTCGCTCGATGACGCAACGAGCCGCTGGACGCTGCACCTAAAGCCATTCTTCGCGTTCCTGCGGGCTGTGGATGTCACAACCAGCATACTCAAGCGCTACGTCGATGCCCGTCACGGCGAGTCGGCATCGAATGGAACCATCAACCGGGAATTGGCCCTTCTGAAACGCGCGTTGAATCTGGGACGCGAGGCTCGCAAGGTGCGTGAAGTGGCCGTATTCCCCCATCTCAAAGAAAACGCGCCTCGAAGGGGCTTTATCGAGGACCCGCAGTACCGCGCCATCGTGAACGCTTGCCTAGAACTCTGGTTCCGCGCAATGGTTGCGTGTGGCCGTACCTACGGCTGGCGCGTCGGTGAGTTGCAGAACTTGCGCGTCCGCCAACTCGATCTAATCGAACGGACGATTCGTCTGGATGTGGGTGAAACGAAGAATGGTGGAGGTCGGCTCGCCATCATGACTGATGCCGTGAATGTGCTTCTTTCCGAGTGTGCGCGCGACAAGGCGGGCGGAGACTTCGTTTTCACTCGTCCAAACGGCAAACCTGTACGCGATTTCCGTGTTACGTGGCGCAAGGCTTGCTGCGCGGCTGGCGTAGGCCGTTGGGTATGCCCGGAGTGCGAAGAAGAATGTGTTATCGACGCGAAAGGGTGCTGCCCGCAATGCCGTAAAGCATGGAAGGCGCGACAGCGCAAGTACGTGGGTGCAATATTCCACGACTGGCGCAGGACGGCGGTGCGTGCGATGGTACGCAATGGCGTTCCTGAGCGAGTGGCCATGACCATCAGCGGACACAAGACGAGAAGCGTATTCGACCGCTACAACATCGTGAGCGAGGATGACCTTCGTGAGGCTGCCGCGAAGATGAGTCGGCACGATGATGCCGCGAAAGGTTACGTTTCAGCTACGTTCAAGCCGAAAGCGCCGGTTGCAAACGCTCCGACTCTCCATTAACCTAGAATTTCCAACCGCTTAGGCACTTAGCCGGGATGGCGGAACTGGCAGACGCAGCGGACTCAAAATCCGCCGGGCTTCGGCCCTTGGGGGTTCGATTCCCCCTCCCGGCACCAGCGCGTTCCTCTTTGTGCTTGCATACACGACATTAAATGTACGCACGGGAAGTTACCGTTCACGGCGTTTGTGCGATGGCTGCGTGGATTGCGTCGACCAGCGTGGCGGGACTCTGAAGACGCTGTCCCGTATTATCCAATAAAGCGAAGTCATAGTTCTCTCCAGTCTTCAAGCGGACGTGAAACGCCTGCAAGGCGGAACCCATGAACGAGTTTTTTTTGACTTCCTTAATGGACGCAAGGGGGATGTCAAACGAATGCAATGGGTGGGTACCCTTCACCGCACGATATCGAAGCACTCCCTTTTCAAGTGTCAGCAAACCGGTGCAGTTGTCGGTGGCCCAGTTCATTGTGGAGGAGAGCGCAAAATGAACCACCAGAAAACGTTGGACACTCGACGTTCCGGGATTGCCAACCGGCGAGCTCTCTCCAGGTTGGGCTACCGCACTCGGGGAGCTTTGGCCGCTGAGGTTCTGCGAACTCTTTCCGTCCTCCTGCCTCAGAGCGACGTCGTTTGCCTCCGCAGCCTGGCTTGCGGAGTTTGCTGCCCGGGATGCAGGAGCCGGCTTCATAACAGAATCTTCACCAATCAGCACAAAAGGCGCCCAGAAGTAAGGGTCGGGGTACCGCTCTCTGAGTTCTTCACGCGCAAGCTGCAAAGCCTCGCCTTTGCCCCTGTGTTCTTGAACCAGGTGGGCGTAAAAGTGCTGCATCAGCATGGCTGTGGATTCGTCTGCCACGCTCCACAGGCTGACTACAACGGAAGACGCGCCCGCAACCATGAAGGCACGCGCCATTCCCATCACACCCTCTCCCGTCATCTGCTTTCCTAATCCGGTCTGACAGGCAGAGAGCACAACCAGATCGGCATTGACTCGCAGACCCTGGATTTCTTTCATGGTCAGGAAGCCGTCGCTTTCGGAGTCGCCCGCCAATATGAGGGCGGGTTGTCCGACGGCAGGAACGTCGTCAGCGAGGATGCCATGCGTGGCAAAGTGCAGATATTTGTATTGTCCCAGTTCTCCGCTCTTGTCGAGCCGTTTGAGCGCTGACTTGGTCGCTGCCGATGCCAGCTTCAGATTGGGGCTATCGGTAGTCAGCCCGAAGACCTTCCCGATATCCGTTACCTCAATCCTGGTTCCCGGCAACGGAGGAATCTTGTAACCGGCTTGTTCGAACGCGCTTCGTGTCTGACCCCGGTCAGGGCTTGCTGCCTCCCGTGAGTTCGAATAATCAGGGTCCCCGAAAGCGAGCAGCTTCGGCCCAAGATTCGGCTTCGGCTTACGGACAATGCCAACAGGCGACCCACCCATTTCTTCTTCCCGGAGCATTGCCAGCATCACGGCCGAGTAGTAGTAGCGGAAGACGAAATTGCTTTCCGCCCACTTCCAGCCTGCTGGCGTGTCATGGCCCCACATCTCGAATGGCAGCAGAAGCAGCGGACCATCTGGCACTACCAGCACATTTGTTCCCGACGGCGCGTCCTTAAGTGCCGGTGACAGCAGTAGATTGTAGAGCTGCTCCAGCACCTTAAAGTTTGGTCCCGAAACGCGTTTTGGTCCCGAAGCCTCTGTCTCTACGTTCACTCCACGACCGGCGAACGGCCGGGGGCGTGCCTGATCAATCAGGGTTTGAAGTTGATCCCTGCCAAGAGGGATCTTGACCATCCTCGCTGCTGCTCCGCTGTGGGGGATGATCCACATCAGCGTTTGCTCGGGCTGAACCAGGTACTCCACCAGGATTTCGCGTTCATGCAGAGGAACGTTCTTGGCAGTGACCGCGATTCGCGAAGTCACCTCGACGCGGGTGCCGGAAATATCTCCGGCCATGATATCGGCCAGACCTCGCCCCCTGGTTCGGTCTGCGAAATAGAAGGCGACGCTGGCCAGGTCATCCCCCTTATCGCGGAGCTTGGGGGGAACGGAATACGTTCCAGCACTGTCGATCTCAGCCATCAGCGACGCCATCTCTCTCGGTGCACTGACCAGCCCCGCGGTGAACGACATTCGGTTGCTGTCCGAGCCAACAGTGCTCCTGAGGTTGTCGTAAGTTTCAATACTCAGGTACAGATTTTCTGCAGCCTTTGGATAGTTCTTCTGTTTGCGATATACATCAGCCCAACGTTGCCGTAGCACCGCCGCCCCCGCAGCATTCTTCTCCTCGGCAAAGATCTGCAGTGCCGTCCTGAAGGTTTCGTGCGCTTGCTCAAGTTGACCCATCTCCGAGTACAGGGCCCCCAGATCACTCAGGGTGCTGGCCTCGCCGTTTCGATCGTGGATTTCCTTTCGTAAGGCAAGTGCTCGCTGGTAGCTGTCCAGCGCCTGTTCGTGCTGGTGCAGGTGAGTCTCGCTCACCCCCATAGCATTCAGGATTCGCGCCTGGTCGGGCTTGTCCTGCAGTATGTCAGCCGCCTTCAGCAGTGGGTCCAGCGCCTTCAGCGCGGCTTGGTCTTGGCCTTTCTTATTGAGAACCTCGGCCAGCGTCGTGCCGCTTGAGAGCAGGCTTCCGTAGTCCTTGGTCGCCTCCTGGATCTTGATCGCCTGGGAGAGCCAGTAAGCTGCGCAATTGTCGTCGCCCAGAGTGGCGCAAACCTGTCCATAGCCGGCCAGGGCCTGAGCTCTGGCGCGCTCGTCGGCTGAATCGAGCAAGATTCGCGCGGCGGACGCATAGAGCGACTGTGCGTAGTCGTAGCTGCGTGCCGACTCTGCAATCCGGGCCAGCAGTAGATCGGATCGGCCCTCATCAGGCTGGTCATGAAATTTCCTGGCGATGTCCAACGCCTTTTGCGCAAACTGATTGGAAAGCGAATACTTTTTCTCTGGCAGCAGGCTCTCACTGATTTTGAGCAGCGGAGCGATATCCTCCGTGCGGGGTTCGGCGCGCTGGTAGAGTTGCAAGGCCCGATCGTAGGTCTTGTTTCCCTCGTCCGTTTGTCCTAACGCTCCCTGGACGCCGCCCATCTCTCCCAACAGCTGCGCTTGATCGCCGAGGCCGGTGCTGATCGTCAATGCCCTCTGCAGATCCTCGAGTGCGTTCGACAACTGGTGAGATCTAACATGGCACCCAGCCATCAAATCCAAGGCGGCTGCCTCGCCGTGACTGTCTCCGAGTTGGTGCCGGAGCTCCACAACGCGCCTGAGATCCCCGAGGGCGGTTTCGAGAGCGCCACTTTGGCTCTCGAGCAACGCTTTCATTTCCAGGGTGTTGGCCTGACCAGCAAAATCCCCAAGTTCTTGCCAGAGGGAGATGAGTTCTTTCAGATTGCCTGCCGCCGCGCTGAACGACTCCTTGGTTTGCTTTGCGTAGAGCTTCAGAGAGTCCATCCAGAGTCGTTCGGCGCGCACGCGCGTGTGATCACTGGATCGACTGGCGCGCAGTTCCTCAATCCGCAGGCTGTAGGTCCCTGGACTGGAAAACTTGTCTGGACAACGCACCTCGAGCTTGTAGATGCCTGGGACTTGGGCCACCCACGAGATCTCTTCGATCCCCTCGTATCCAGAGAGGCTATCGGACTCAGCCAGTTCGGCTCCGTCGGGGCCAAACAAAAATTGTGTGGTGTCGATGTGGTGCTGCGTGACCGCCATCCGCACGAACTGGTTTGCTCTTAGCGAGAGCTCGTAGGTGTGAACTTCGCCTCCTCCCATCGTCTCTGTTACCGTCTTGTCGGTTGCGAGTAACCTTTTCCGCTGCTCATGCTCAGACTCAGGTTTGGCGTTCTTCCCTTCATCCCGATCGAGCGCAGCTAGAAGAATGGGGTTCGCGTGATTGCCGCGTTGGTAGAGTTGCACCGTCCCGCCAGTCAGTTGACTCTGTTTCCCCTCTAGTGGGAGCAACGCAAATGGCGACGCGAGGAGCCAAGTGCTGATTACCAGAACTGCATTTCGGCGGACGTGCATAATATCCTCCACTACGCGGGGACAACAGGTCAGGGTCAGCCGCCGGCAAGTGCAAGGGAGGTGCCTTGCCATCGGATGCTAGGGATAGTTGGGCCTCGGTACTTTGGCAAGCAGTGCCTCAAAGTCTTGCAGCAGTTGGCCGGACCACTTGGGGCCCTTGTCGCTCTCCAGGAACCTGGAGTCGGTGAAGCGCCGATCGTAAGTGAGCGCCTTTTGATACGTCCTGACCGCCTCTTCTTCCTGACCGTGCTTAAACTGCGAGAGGGCGAGCCCGGCGAGGGCTTGGGGCGAAGTCGGATCGAGTCGAACCGAAAGGGTCCAGTGGTCAGCGGCGCTTTCAAGCTGCCCTTCCTGATAATGAACGTACCCCAACCCGCAGTGTGCCGGGGCCAGGTACGGATCCAGTTCAAGGGCTTGTGCGAACTCGGCCTGTGCGCTCTTTAGATCGCTTGCACGCAGACGCTCAAGGCCCAGATACACGTGCGCCTCGGCAAGATTTGGATTGTCCTTCAAGGCATCCCGAGCTTTATCGGCCGCCTTGTCAATCCTGTAGTCGGCCGCCAGACGTCGCGCTTCGATCAAATGCGTCTGGGCTCTTTCTTTCCTCTTGGACGCCTCATCTCCGGTAGCCCCCGGCACGCAGAACACGAGGAACATCCCCAGGAGGGCGATTCCTTGAAACCACTTGTTCCGACTCATTGTCTCGCTCCTGCCGAAGTGGATTGGGACCGTATCGGCTCTGCTGACGCTGACTTTGTCACGTGCGGCGTCAACACGAGTCCTCTCGACAAGCCAGCCAGCGCCGTGGGGGTTTGAACGCCGCCGGTTTCCGCAACTACGTGACGGTGGACATAGTCGAAAAGCTCCCCGACCGAAATTTGGCGATCATGGTTAGCGTCCGCTTCGCCTTGAAGGCCCCGCAAAAGAAACCAGGTGAACACGCCGTGACCACCGCCCCATTGCGGTCCCTCGGTGGAGAACTCAGCGACATTGCTCGCGGTGATGATGGCACGGCGTGGGCTGCCATGGCTCACGGTGGTCCACCGCTGGTTCACGAGGTTTGGCGCCGTCTGTCCGATGGCGGCGCTGTGACAGGCATCGACCAGGGTAACCACGTTTGCCTGGAGTGTACGTTCGAACACTTCCTGCAAGTCCCACATGGGCACCCCGGTGCCGCCTAGATTGTCGACATCCGTGTCGTAGCCAAGCAAATAATAGTTGTCCGGGCGCCGGCGATCGTTCGTACCATGTCCTGCAAAGTAAACGATGGCCAAATCGTCCGGCCCCGGTTTGATCAGGAAATCAAATAGAGCACTGCGAATTCTGGCGTAGCTGGCATCCTGGTTCTCGAGAAAGAGCAAATCCTCGGGTCTTACGCCACCCCCATTTGGATCGCGCAGAAAATCACGAACCGCTTCCGCGTCCTTGTCAGCAGACTGCAAGCTCGGGATGCGGGAATCGCGATAGCGTGAAACTCCGATGACCACAGCATACCGGCGCCCTGCCGATCGCGTCCCTTGCACCACGGGAATGACAAGCCGCGTGCGGTTGTTGTGGGCATCCTTCGCGAGCACTTCGATGGAGTCCTGACTGCTTCCAATTTTCAGCTGCGCGCTAAAGTTGTAGGCCGTTGCTTCCACGCCGATTTGCACGCCGCGCGCTCCCGAGGGAAGGGCGCCTGTGGCTAAGGGGACGGGCTGATCTTGAATGGTCAGCGTAACGGGCGCAACGCCACCTTCGACGTAGCCCTGCACTAAGAGTTGACGTTGGTTTTCAACCGCGCCCTGGGGACTGATGAGATCGATCAGAGGAGGTTGATCTCCGGGCCGACTTACATTGATTTCCCGGTGGACCTCGCGAAGCGATTCTGGTTCATCCTGGACGTCCAACAGGAACGCCGCGTAATAAGAACGGCCGTAGATAGATTCAGCGGAAGCCTCCACCGAATTGCGGCCGGCGTGCAGCAGAAAGTCTGGCCGGAAGTAAAGATCCAAGTTGCAGACGATGGTGGATTCAGTGGCACGAGTCGACATAATGACATTGGCGGCTTGGCCATTGATCCGCACGCGGATCTTCCCAGGGGAAATCTCCTGAGAGCTCCGCAGGACGCGTAACTCCAGACGGCTGACAAAGGAGTGCGGCACGGTTGCCGTCCTGTTCTCGTCCACTGTAAGTTTCAGTTCCGGAACCTCGAGGAGGAAGATCCCGCTCCCGGTTGGTTGGGCTCCGGTCGACACTCCTGCTGCCGCGAGTGACAGGGCCAGGAGTGCCGTCCGGAGCTTCATTGTCTTACTTCTTCTTAACCTCTACTTTTCTGGTTTCGGCCTTGCTTACCTCGACGGGTGGGCTAAAGGTCACCGTCTGGGTTTGGGCCACGTGGAGTACTGGTGGCTCAGACCATTTGTCGTCGCCCGTGAGCGAGAGATAGTCATAGAGGATGTACATGTTGGGAGGAACAGCGCCGCCGTGGTTCAGCTTATAGAGATCGATGTACGTCTTGATCTCCTTTTGTGCCTCGGCGAGTACGGTTGGGTCGTTCTGATTCAACAGCGCGAGCGCACGGTCAAGATGAGGAATGGGATAGAACGACCGGGTGGCATCCAGCCGAATCGCCTGTACCAGGTGGTCCATAGCCTTCTGCTCCTCATCCGGAGTGCGGGCGGTTTGTTTGTAAACGCGGCCGAGCAAGAAATGTGAGCGTGGGTCGGTAGAGCGTACCGCGATGGCCTCTTCGAGGTTTTGGCGGGCCTCGTCAAACAGGTCATAGTCGAAGGCGAGTTCTCCGTTATCTCGTTTAACGGCACTGATCAGCAGGTTGAAGTCAGGCGACGAGGTCTGGAGGCCGCTCACACTGCGCTTTTCCAGATCGGCCTTCAGAGCTCCGGTGAGCAGGGCCTGGACGCGCTGACGCCGTTCCACCAGGTTCCCCACTTGACCGTAATGGAAACCCATTCCCACGCGATCATCGCGATGAATCGAATTCTCCATCGTCAAAAAAACTTTTGGCGCTTCGCGAACGTCGAAGTTGTGCTCCAGGACCGCGTGCGCGGCAAACTCATCGGCATCGGCTTCCTGGGTACTGGAGTAGTCCGTGAACTTGGGAGTGCGGAGCCTCTCGACTAAGTTCGTCACCAGGGCGGTGCCGCCGAAGCCGAGCGATGCGCCGACAAGGGCCCCGCTGCCCCCTCCCTTGGCTCCTCCAATGGCGCCACCCAGGCCGGCGGCGACAGCTCCCAGGATCATTCCTTTCTTGCGGATGGACTTTTCTTTCTCCACCTCCAGAAGATCTTCGAGAACTCGGCCTCGAACCTTGGCGTAGGCGTGACGGTGTTCAACGTGGCCGATTTCGTGGGCGAGGACGTAGGTCAGTTGCGCTTCGTTGTCGAGCATGGACATCAGCCCAGTGGTGATGTAGATACTCCCCGTGCTATACGACCACGCGTCAGGACGCGGATCATTGAAAATCCGGAATGCATAAAACTGGTTACTCGTCGATGGAACCAGACGTTGACCCACGCTGTTCACGTAATCCTGAAGTCTCGGGTTGGCGTAGAAATAGCAAGGCTGATTCACGTTGTAGCGGTGAGCCTGTTCGGTCTCTTCGGCACGGGTCTCGAGGTAGACGGCTTCAATAATCATTTTCACCTCGGGCCGCTGCGCCAATTCCTCCATCTTGTTCTTCTCATCGTCGCTGAAGGTGACCTCACGATGGTTGACATATCCCTCCATTTCCTTGGCGAGGTCGTCCTGTTGCTTCTTGTCGCCCGACTCATAGGCAGTCAGCAGCTTTCTTGAGAGGTCGTAGATTCTTCCCTCATGCTGCGCCAGCCGGGCTTCGCCAGTGAAGGACTCACAGGGTTGCTGAGCGTTCGTCGGGACCGTTGCGATACCCAGGGCGAAAGCTGCTGCCGCCTTAAAAAAACCTTGAAATCTGATCTTCATGGGACCCTCCTTAGCGAAAATCTGTGGCGACCCGCGGGGAAGCTGGGGTCTCCAGGAAAGAACGAACTAACAGTCCACTGCGATCAGGGAAGCCAGGGGCCGGAACTCTGTCCAGGGAGAGACAGAACCAAGGGCGCCATTATTTGGCCGGATTTCGTGAAAGTCAAGGTCCGAATTTGGCGTTCTTGAGTTGCAGGGCCCGGTAATAAGAACCTTGACGGGGCCAATATCGAAGTTCACAATCACTTCCAATTGATGGGGTTGGCCACACTTTGGGGGTCGGTTCCCTTGAGTGGCAATCGGACAACGAAGGCGATGGCGACACATTGGTCGTAAACGCATATGACGACGCCGGCTGCCAGAAAAGGCTGGAAGTTGCGAAGCTCCGCCACCTTTTGGGTGAGCCTCGTACTGCTTGCCA
>Ga0209698_10006187_pt1 | contig 12767 bp, 15 predicted proteins | sample LitLauG_LLR_2012_FD_187203 | JGI IMG/M metagenome (GOLD analysis project Ga0209698, IMG submission 187203) | Freshwater sediment microbial communities from Pennsylvania, USA - Little Laurel Run_MetaG_LLR_2012 (SPAdes) (version 2) | ecosystem: Environmental > Aquatic > Freshwater > Creek >...
ACACCCCGGGGATGCCGAGCGCCTTGATGCGCGCCGCCAGCTCCGGGGGCATGTGCCACACCAGATACAGGAACTCACGGTCGAGGTTGCTGGTGACGCGTCGCGCGAGCGACTGCGGATCCTGCTGCAGCGCCCGGGCGAGCTTCGGCAGCTGGTCGATGTTGTCGTTGATCTCGCCGGGGTTGACCCAGATGCTGTCCACCGGCGTCGACATCGCGAGCGGCTCGCCGTTGCGGTCGGTGATGGCGCCGCGATGCGCCGCGATCTTGACGTTGCGCAGCGCGAGCGCGTCGCCCTGCCTGACGAGAAAGGGATGATCGACCAGCTGCAGTTCGACCGCGCGGGCGGCGAGGCCCAAGGCGCCGGCTGCTGTGCAGTAGCCAAAAAAGGCCATAAACTACTAAAAATAAAGGTAGATATGTTATCTTGACGCGCCAATTCTTAATAAACTAAACTAGACAGACTTAGTTTATTAATTGGAGGTAGGGCGTGCAGACTATTAACATCCACCAAGCGAAGACCCACCTCTCCCGGCTTGTTGAACAAGCCGCCAAAGGGGAGTCGTTCGTCATCGCGAAGGCGGGCAAGCCGCTGGTGAAGGTGACTCGCCTGGATTCACCAGCAGCGGGTCAAGTCCGCCGCCTGGGTTTCCTTGCAGGAGAAGTCTCCATACCCGACGATTTTGACCAGATGTTCCGCGATGAAATCGAACGCACGTTTGGCAGTGGCGATTGAAACTGCTTCTGGATACACATCTGCTTCTGCGGGCTGCTGGCCAGCCAGAGCTGTTGTCTCCCGCTGCTCTGGTGCTGCTGGACGACCCACTGAATGAATTGCTGTTCAGTCCAGCAAGCCTGTGGGAAGTCGCGATTAAGCGAGGGTTGGGGCGGCCGGACTTCCTCGTAGACCCCCGCCTGCTTCGGCGCGGGCTCCTGGATAATGGCTATAGCGAATTGCCCATCACCAGCGAACACGCTGTAGCCGTGGATGGTCTGCCTACAATCCACAAAGACCCGTTCGACAGAATTCTTGTCGCTCAATCCATGGTGGAAGGCGTCGTGCTGCTCACCGCCGATCCGCTCGTAGCCCAATACCCGGGTCCCATACGGAAGGTCTGAAATAACTGATTCACAGGGGACAAGTGGTGGGCCCGCAGGGATTCGAACCCCGAACCAAGGGATTATGAGTCCCCTGCTCTAACCGTTGAGCTACGGGCCCCGGCCATCGGGCACTTTCAGTCTCGCATATGGCCGGTGTACTGCCAAATGGTCCGCATTGTGCAAACTCTCTCGCGAACGCTTCCATCCTCGAAATAATTTGGATCAGTTCTTTTCGAGCTGAGCGTTAATCCGCACGTCGCCGCCACCCGCTTTCATTTTTCGCTCCCAAGTTTTGTAGCCGGGTAACTTAATTGACACAGTGTGGTCGCCTGCCACAAGCTCGGCTGTGGACGGAGTGTTACCCACGAAGCTGCCGTCAATCTCGATGTCTGCTCCGTCGGGAACCGAGGTGATCGAAACCTTGGTGGCTTGGACCGGGTTAGGCGAAGATACTGGCATTTGAACCGGCGCGGTGCTTTCCTTCGACGTTACTGCTGCACGAATAGCAGCGCCGTGCTGTTTCCAATCTTCGACAATCGCGTCGCAAGCAACCTGCACAGAGCCGCCAAGTGACAGTGTCGAATGGCTGACGATCGAATCGCCAGAAACGGCATTAAAGACGGCGACCTTGTTCTTGTGCCGCAAGAGTCCCTTGCCACCTTCATGATCCAAAACGACTATGTAATTAGCCTTCTCTTGCTTGTTGTTGGTGACAACCTCCGTGCATTTTTCTCCAAAGGTCTTAACGATCTCGGCCGTCTGAGGCCTCGCCCCCCCACTGCTATGAGCCGCAAAAGTACCCCCGCTCCCTCCAGCGTTACCGCTTGTTTCCCAGGACGTACTATCCGTAATAAAAACTCGTGGCGGGTCATCTGCAGCAAATGCGCTCTGGGAGCAGACAGCGCTTGCGGCAACCAGACATAGCGAGATGAGGGCAAAATGCGCAATCTTGTTAGACGACATGCTTCAGACTCCTCCGTCTATATTGTCCAGCGAGCGAAACAAGATAACTGTATCAGAACGGGATTCCTCACTTCGTTCAGAATTAGACGTGGTGGGGTTTTTCGATATCTCTAGGTTTATCGTGAGGAATCTGCCTGTTCCTGTCAGTCTGACCCTGCTTCCGCATTCGAAAACACAATCAGTTGACGGATGCAAATCGAAGGGCCATAATTTGTTCCCGGAGGTAGTTCAAAATGAAACGTGGCATTGCTGTAATTCTCGCAGTTTTCTTTGTTATTTCAATTCCAGCGGAAGCGGGACTGGGTAGCAGCAAGGCCATGTACATGGGTGGAACAGTGACTTCGATCAAGGACCAGACCGAGGGAAACACCTCCACTGCTGATGAAAAAACGTTTTCGTTCACGTATAAGGACGGGAAGTTGATCATTCCCTATGACCGCATCAATGACTTGGAATACGGCCAAAAGGCTGGCAGGCGTATTGGTCTTGCAATAGCGATCTCACCATGGCTCCTCCTGTCCAAAAAACGTAAGCATTTTCTCACTATCGGCTTCAAAGACGAGAGCGATAAGCAGCAGGCTGCCGTCCTCGAGCTTGGGAAAGACATCGTACGAACGACCCTCGCCGCGATGGAAGCGCGTACAGGAAAAAAGATCGACTACCAAGACGATGAAGCTCGTAAGAGCGGGCTGGGCAACTAGTGCCAGTCATGACCAGGTTTCTCAGTTTGATCAGTATTGCAGTATTGCTACCAATTTCGGTAGCGTCGCAAACGGCTAGTCAACAATCTGCGGTCTCTGCGCCAAATGCTGACGCAGAGATTGCATCAAAACTGGGCCAAGTTAAGCGTATCTATGTTGAGGGCTTCGGAGACGACTCGATCTCCAAGCAGGCGCAAGCAATAGTCATTGATGCACTGACCAAGTCGCACCGCTTCATCGTCACAGAAACCAAAGAAAAGGCGGACGCGATCTTAAAAGGTGTAGCCACGGAAAAGACTTCGCAAGAGCTGCACGCAACCTCTGAAGGAACGGCGGTTCGGGGAGCGGCGATCGCGGACTCTGAGGCCTCAACCCAAACCACTCGCGAAGCACATGTAGCTGTTCGGCTGGTTTCAAGCGATGGCGATGTACTTTGGTCAACCACGCAAGAGAGCAAAGGCGCGAAGTACAAAGGTGCAAGCGCCGATGCAGTTGAGAAGGTCGTGAAGCAGCTTCTGTGGGATCTCGACAAACTGGAGTCCAAAACCAAACAAGAAGCTCCTGCAAAGTAGTACTGCACTCGAATTGAGCTGCTGTTTCGGCGAGATCGAGGAGAACAGCAGATTCCTCACGGTAGGGCTGTTCGGAATGACAAATTCTAGAGTCGTTTTTATGCAAACCCGTCTTGGCAACCTGGCGCCTATAATCCTTGGACCAGCGCCGGGGCAATCTGCACCAACTGCAGCATGGGCGATGGCGCGGGCATTGTAAGCCCCTGTCGCCGCATATTTTCGGACGGCAATCCCGTACGATAGAACGACTTTTCGCAGTCCGCGGTTGACGGGCCGCGCATGTCGCCTTCCATGAAGGCCAGACCCGGGCAGCGCGAGCATGTGCCAACATGGCCGCAGCCGGAACAGGTTGTCAGATCGCGGGCACGGATGGAACGCACATCCGCCAGTTGGGACGAATTTCTCCAAATATCCATAAACTTCTGCTGGCGCAGATTTCCGCTGGGCAGCGGAAACTGCACACACGGGAAGACGTCGGCGTACGGCGTGATGTAGCACGACGTGTGGCCCGCGCTGCATGGAATGCCGTTGAGAATATCCTCGCCGGGAGTTGAGGGCGCGGCGCAATACTCATCCACATTACCAACCAGGGATGCATCGTGAAACACCGTTGGCAGCACCGATCCTGGAACGCGCAGATTTAGAATCGAGTGGTCGCCATCCATCTTGGGCGAGACGGTTGGGTCCAGGGTATAGGTGACGCCAAGATCGTGCGCCAGCGCCTGTGCGCCTTTGTGGTCGTCGAGATTGCCGTTCATCAGTACGTTGGCGATGGTAACTTTCAGGCCTTGTTCCTTTAAGAAGCGGATGGCCCGCGTGGTCCTGGCCCAGGAACCGGGGAGCTTCGTGATGGCGTCGTGCACTTCCGCGCGATGCGAATAGACGCTGATCTGAATCTGCTCCACTCCCAGGCGGCGGAGTTCCTGCGCCTCATGTTCGCGGATCATGACCGCATTGGTTTTTACTTTTACGTTGAAGAGAAGTTTACGGGCATAGGCGACTAGCTCGAGAAAATCGCGCCGCAGAAAGACCTCGCCGCCGCTGAAAGTCAGAAGGAACGTGCCGGCCTCGGCGAGCTGATCCAGAATTCCTTTGATTTCCCCGGTGGTCATCTCGCCGTGGTCGTCGTGGTCGAGATAGCAATGCACGCAGCGTTCGTTGCAACGATAGGTGACGTCGAGATGCACGCTGAGCGGGACACCGTGCTCAAACGCCTTCTCGTTCATTTCATACATCAGGCTCATGCTGCGCCTGCGATGGCCGCATCCTGATTCGGTATCGGTTGTTCGGATACTTGCAGGATTCCGTGCGTGGCCAGCTCTCGCACGAACTCCTCTGCATCGGTTAAAGCCTCTTGCGGCGTGATTTCAAATTCGGGGCACACACTGCGCGTGACGATATCCGTGAGCGGGGTTACGCCGTCGGCAGCTTGCCAGATGGCGGTGGCAACTTCATTCAGTGTAAAGAACGTTGAGTCGGTCACGGACATGACCATGGTCTCCCCGGCTAGCACGCGGGAGGCGATGGCGGAGCTTCGGGCTATGTAGAGGTTGTTCATTGATCTCCCATTTCCTCTGGGGCTAAAGCCCAAATTTTTTCAATTCCTACGGCACGCCTGAAGCCGTACCCCGATACAAAACCAGACTTAGCCAATCAAATCCCACACAGCAGCATCCGGACGAAACGTTAAACGACGAACGGGAACACGTTCGACAAACCTGCATGCAGCTTCGAAAACTCTGTGCACCAAATCAGCGTCGTGCGCGAAAAACAAGATGTTGCGGAGAAGCATTTGTGTCGCTTCGACCGGATGAATGTCATCGATATGGTTTTCGGGACCCTGGGACAGCATGTACAGGGTGTCGAGCGGAGCAGAGCAATTGACGCCGAGGCGGGCAAGCTCGCCGGCGAAGGGCGTACCGTGGGCGCGGTAGCCGGCGGTTTGCTGTTTCATCCCATTTTTCTGAACATTCTTCCTAATGTAGGAAATTTCATCCGTCAGTAGAGTTGTGTCGGGCGGTGCAAGACGCGAGATTGTAGTCTTCCCTGCCCCTGAAATTCCTGAGAACAGGAAGGCTCGACCATTGCGGATCGCGCTGGCGGCATGAATCAAAAAGGTGCCCTGCTGGGCTAACACGAGGGAATGGACGATGCGAAGAACGGAGTCGAGAGCGTAGGGATTGACGGTCTGGCGGATATGGCCATGGCCCGTCTGCGGGTTCCAGGTCGCGTCGAAATCGCCGCGATGGATACGCCAGATTCGATGCTCACAGGTGACGGCAAGATCGTCGGGCGGCTCGGCAAACGGGTCGTCGAACTGGCTCTCCCACGACTGCAGCGTTGTTCCCTGCCGCCGGGCGTTCTCGCGTTCCCGTTCATGAGGGTCAAACAGCTCGACGTCGAAAGACACCTGCGCGGCGCCTTCCTGCGTGACGAAGCCGTCATAGCGGTCCTCCACCATGCGGGCGAACCGCGCGCTGCTGGTGCGCAGGGCAATTCCGATGCCGCCAATTTGCACGACCGGGGTGTGGAGCGCAACCTCTTCGAGTAGCGGCATCATGAAATTTCCGCCAATTGTTCTTGTTTGGAAACAAACGTGCTCAGGCTCACGTAGACATGCAGGAGAACCTGCGAAAATAGAACAGACCGGCGCGCCACGATTGCCATTCCACGTGATGCGACTGACATCCTGCGCGGCATGGGCACCCAACCGCCATTGCGCCACACTCCGGCCAGGACGCCAAGCAGTTGGTCCACAGGAACAGGAGGATCCTGCTGCGGCATGGCGTCGCCTCGTATCATTATGAGAACGCGTGCGGGATCTATGTGCAAGCTTTCTAGCCGATGCAGGAAAAAGCGCCCATCGCGCTGATACAAAACAATGTCACCTGGAGCGATCTGCGAAAGCGGCTTGCGCTCAATCAGAACAAGCTCGCCAGGCCACAAAGTGGGCAACATACTGCTGCCGGAAACCCTGAGACGGCAGGAACCATGCGTGCGCAAAGCCTCTTCGATCAGGGAAAGCTTTGGGTTCGTGGCGTCAATATCCGCGCTGTGATTGCCCATAGTCGACGGGAAAGCTGCTACGAACTCCTTGGATTGAACCGGCACTGGCCCGAGATTTTGCTGATTTTGCCGCACGAGAGAGCCATCGTCTCAAAAACGCGCTCATAGCGAAAAACCGGCTTCTGATACTTCTTTTTCGGCCCGCCGGGCCCATTTTCAGACTTTTTCGGGCTGAGCCGATCTTTGCCATCCATCGGTTTTCACGCTCCGCAGACCCTGGCCTTAGCGAATTGCGACCACTGCCGGTAAGAAAATCTCAAACTTAGACACGAGTATAGCCCGTCAGTTGAGGCTTCCAGACCCCACGATCTGGCACGCGAACCAGAGAAGGAAACAGGCAAATACAGGTCAGTAGAAGGAGAGAGTGCCTTCGCGGCGGCCTCGGCGCAGCACCCAGGACAGGATGATGAGACTCGACGGCAGAAGCAGGAGAGTCGCCACACCCAGCCAAAGGATTTCCGGTGCAAGCTGGCTGGTGGATTGCCCCAGCAGGAGCGCTCCCCGCATTCCAGTGAGGGAATGGGTGATGGGAATGAGCCAGGCGGCCCACTGCAATGGAACAGGAAGAATATTGACCGGGAAAAGCGTGCCGGTAAGGAATCCGACCGAACTCAGCAGCCAGATGACCACCGAACCTTTCTGCATCACGATTTGGAGCGCAGCCGCGAAAACACCCAACGCGACTGCGATGGCCAGCGAGAGAAGGAAGATCACGACACTGCCCGTCAAGTTCGGATGAGGTAGAACGACTCGGAAGACAACGAGTCCAACCAGGAGGTCGAATACGAGCTTAGCCGCCCTGCCTGCGAAAGCGGAGAACGCGCTGAGGAAGATCAGCACAGGAGCAGGCGTGGAAGTGGTGAGCAGGATCTCAATCGTGCCCGTTTGTTGCGCCTCCTGGACGGTGCTGAGAAAGGCCTGGACACCGGAAATCAAGAATGCATAGAACCCGATACCGACCACCAAAAATGCAAAAAACCCGACACCCTCGGGGCGAAATGCGGGACCGATGGCGCGTGCCAAATAAAAGAACGTCAGCATTTCGGCAAACGTGCCTATTAACCCTAGCAGGAATCCGTTGCGATAACGCACGGCGGTGAGGACGTCACGGCGGACGATGGCAGTCAGTTTCTCCAGCAATGAGACCTGGCTCAAGGGGTCTCCTGAATGGGCGGAGCCGAGATGGCGGTCCTCAGTTCCGGTTCGCCAACCGCTTCAAAGTAAAACGCACGCATCGCGTCGATACTAGACCCGGGGTTGGACGGCCTCTGCGCTACCAGAGCGCCGAGCTGCAAGACAGCCACATGGTCTCCGACGGCGGCGGCTTCCTGAAAATTGTGGGTGGCCAAAATCACAGTGGTCTTTGCGGCAGGGAGTTCGCGTACGAAATCCCAAAAACGTAGGGCAGAACCAGGATCAAGCGAACGAGTCGGCTCATCGAGCAAAAGAACCTCAGGATTTTTCAGCAGCGCACGAGCTACTCCAAGGCGCTGGTACATACCCGTCGAAAACTTCATGACCAGCGTGTCTGCTGAATCCCGCAAGCCGGTCTGCGCCAGCAGTTGGTCCACACGTTCGGCGCGGTCCTTGCGCGGGATGTCGTCCAGGGCTGCGAAGAAGTCCAGATTCTCGCGTGCCGACAGCCGCGGGAAGAACGACCGCTCCGTAGCCACTGCAAAACCCACGCGATCGCGGACTGCATCCGCGTTGGTGAGCGTGTCGGCGCCCTGTACCAGCACCCGCCCCATGTCCGGGAGCAACATGGTCGAAATCAGCTTGAGAGTCGTCGTCTTGCCGCTGCCGTTCGGGCCGAGCAGCACCAGCACGCTGCCGCTGGGAACTTCGAAGGAGACTCGGTCGAGGGCGAGCGTTTCTCCACTGCGTTCGCGGCCCAGCCAGTTGAACAGAGCTGGCCGGTGGCGGAAGACCTTGCTGACGGATTCGAGGACGACTGCAGGCATGGGTGGAACCGTCCCGTCTGACCCCTCGGGAGAGTGCTTGTATTATAGTGTCCGCATCTGGCGCGCTGCGGACGTCGGCACGCCTATCGTTTTCATGTCTTCCTTAACCTCGTTGCCGACGACAGCCTCCCACCTCCCACTCGGCCCCGCGAGGTTCCCGACGCGGCCGGACCTCGAACTGTTGCTCGCCTGCAGCGCTGTCGGAACCCAGCAAACCTCGGTCAGCGACCTGCAGCGGCAGGTGGGCGCAGTACGCGACTGGCAGCAGTTGCTGGGTTTGGCCGAGCATCACGGGGTCATCCCGCTCGTGTATCAGACACTGCGCCGGGTTCCCGACGCGATTCCCGCGGAAACGCTCGAAGACCTTCGGCTACGCTACGAGCACAACGCGCGCCGGAATCTAAAATTCACTGCTGAATTGATCCGCGTCCTGGATTGCCTCGACGCCCATGGCATCGCCGCAGTCCCCTATAAAGGCCCTTTGTTGGCCGAGACCGTGTGCGGCGACATTACTTTGCGGGAGTTCTCCGACCTCGACATCCTGGTTCGCCCTGCGGACGTGCCGCGCGCGAAGGCAGCGTTGAAAGATCTGGGATACTCACCTAACTCTCCTTTCACGCCTGCCCAGGAGCGCGCGTACTTGAAGTCCGGCTATGAGTTTGTTTTCGACGGCCCGGCCGGCCGCAACCTGCTCGAAATCCAGTTCGCGATTGTTCCCCGGTTCTACGCCGTCGATTTCGATCTGGACGCCTTCTTCGAGTGTGCTGTCCCCGCGAGCGTAGGCGGCAGAGCGGTCAAGACCTTATGCCCAGAAGACCTACTGCTCGCGCTGTGTGTGCACGCGGCCAAGCATGCCTGGATCCGGCTGTGCTGGCTGCGCGACATCGCGGGCGTTGTTCAGGCGTTGCCGTTGCAATGGGACCTGGTGGATCGGGGCGCGACAGAGCTGGGTATCGATCGCATTCTCGGAACCAGCCTCGTTCTCGCGAATCGTTGGCTCGAGGCACCCGTACCTGATTCGCTCCTGGACCGGTGGCGCAACGATCACGAAATTGCAGACTTGTGCAACAAGATCGCCCAGCAGATTCCCAGCACCGAGCAGCTCAGCCCCGAATCTCTGCATTATTTCCGATTGATGTTGCGATTGCGCGAGCGCGCGACGGACAAGCTGCGCTTTGCGTTCCGGCTCTTATTCACACCGAGCGTAGGGGAGTGGTCCGTGGTGCGCTTGCCTGAGCCATTGTTTCCGCTATATCGAGTAATTCGTTTTTTCCGCTTATCACGGAGACTCTTTTCGCCTCCCGCCGCTGAGTGATCTTTGTCTGGACTTCAGAGCTCAATTCCAGGCCAATCCGAGGGTTTCTACCGGCTCGCCAATCCTCCCGCAGTTTCGGCTCCGTCGCAGGTGTAGACGTGGCCGGTCATGTAGGCGGCGTCGTCAGAAGCAAGGTAGGCGAATAACGCAGCAATTTCCTCAGGCTTAGCGTGACGGCGAAGCGGGATCTTACGATTCACTTCTTCGAGCATTTCGTCAGTGTATTCGGCGCGCTGCATCGGCGTCAGAACATATCCCGGCGCAACCGCGCACACGCGAATTTTGGGTGCGAGTTCGAGCGCCATGGATTTCGTCAACTCGATCACTCCCGCCTTGGTGGCATTGTAGTCGGCATAGTAGGGATAGCCCATGATGCCGTTGGTCGACGCCGCCTGCAGGATCACGCCACTGCCGCGATCCCACATGTGGCGGGCAGCGGTCTGCGCGACATAGAAGACGCCCGTCAGATTGACGGCGAGGACGCGGTCCCATTCATCCGGAGTGATCTCCAGAAAGTTGTGGCGGATCGAGATACCCGCATTATTGACGAGCACGTCCACGGCACCCATGAGCTGCGCGGCCTGCGCGAAGGCGGTCTGAACCTGCTGGAGGTTGGAGACGTCGGCGGCCACCGTTCCGGCAAGCTTTGGAAGTTGGCGCTGGATTTCGGCGCGGCCTTTTTCATCGCGGTCAAGCACGACGACCCGTGAGCCTTCCTCGATAAATCGGGCAGCCGTCGCGGCGCCAATGCCGCTGGCTCCGCCGGTGATTAAGACGCGTTTGCCTTCGAGACCGCGCATAGTTCCTCCGGCAAGTGAGGATACAGGCTTTTGTTGATCAGGGAGAAGTACCCAAGTACAGAATGACGGAATCGCGGGTGCCGGGGAAAAATTGCGCAGGTGTTTTGCAAAGCTTTTGACCGCAGAGCTCGCAAAGGGAAGCGCAGAGGCCACTGAGGGTTACTCTGCGTCCTTCGCGGCTTTTCTTTGCGATCTCTGCGGTTAACGGCTTTTGCGGAGGGCAGGGTTCTGCTGACCGCCGGCGCGACTAGAACCCCGGCTTCCCCCGGAACAGCATGACCAACTCGATGATCAGGATGACCACCACCATCAACTCGAGCACGAACGCCCGACTCTGGTTGAACTGGTCGACCATGAAGCGGTAGAGCTCTTCGGCGGTATGCAGTTTTTCCTGGACCAGGTCTTTGTAGTCCGGCACTCCGACCTTCGACGCGGCCAGCTTGTAGAGGCGGGCCGAAAACATGTCGCTCAAGAACTTGATAGCGTTGTCAGCGTGCTCGGTGAGTTCGCTGACGTCGAGCAGTACCGTGTGCAGCTTGGTCGCGGCGCGAGCCGTGCGCCAGCGCGACCACAACCCCGTGCCTCCAGTTTCGAGGAAGTCATAAACGCCTTCGAGTTCGCGGGTCAGCAATTCGTCGTAGTGGCGGAATTCGAGCAGCTGCGAGTTCGCGTATTCGAGCAGATGGATGGCGGTCTCAGCGCCAGCGTTGCTGTCATAGAGAAACGCTGCGTTCCAGCCGATCACGGTCAGGTCGTTCGGGTAGTATGAGATCTTCCCTTGCAGCACTTCCTGCCGTTCGCCTTCGGATAGCCGCCCGGTCTCGCCCCGGACAATCTGCGCGATCTGGTCTGCGTGGAGGCTCAGCAGTTCGTTCGCGTTCGGCTTCGAGGCCATCTCGCGCAGGTGGAAGATGAAATAGTCCTCGTGCAACCAGTTTTCGTAGGGCTTGATCAGCGCCGGACGGGCGCGATCCAGCTTCTTCTTGACGATTTTCTGGGCGAGGCTGGTGAAGTCGGTGTCCCAGACCCAGCGGCTAGAGAGTCGGACCAGCGTGTCCCAGTCCCCGGAGAAGGGCAGCTCGAACACCACGCTCAGGACGCCGTAGTCGTAGTACCGGATTTGAGCATCGAGACGCTCGCCGCTATCGAGGACCAAGGGCTCGATCGGTTCGACCACAGGCGGGCGCTGATACTGCACGTAGCCGGGAGCGGGGTGCTTGAAGCTGGCTTCGGCGGTGCGGGCCCCGAAAATCTTGCGGAGTTCGTCGAGGCGGATCTCTTCCGACACGTCGAACTGGATCAGGACCAGCACTGCCCCTTGCAGAGCGGTGTCGGTTCCGCGGACGAGCGCAACCTGGGGCTGAATCGAGTCCGTAACAACTCCCGAGATGGTTGTTTCGCGTTCCATGGCTTTCACTGGCTCCCCGAAGTAGGACGGGGAGAAACCGGACGCCTAAGCTGGCGGCGCCCCAGAAGGCTGGTGCATCTATTGTCCCAGAAAGCCGGACGGGTGGCGAGGGGGGCTGGTTCACCCCCGGCTATAAGGAAGCAACTATTTTAGAATCAGCGTCTTCTGGCTAGCTGCCAGAGCAGGGCGGCACCCGCGGCCAGACCTGCAACAGCTAGTCCGCTACGCTGCATCGACCGGCGGGTCTCGGCCTCCCGCTGGCGTACGATGAGCTTCTCGGGGTAGGAGCCCTCCGGCCCATGGGGACCCTCGTAGAGCGCCATCTGGAGGACTTCAGCCAAGTGGAGCGCGTGGCGGTCGGTCCCCTGGGCAATCTGTTCCCGGCAGCTGAAGCCATTGGCGATCACCAGCCAGTCCGGAGGGGCCTTGCGGACTGCGGGCAGGAGTTCGAGTTCTCCGATTGCCATCGAGACTTCGTATTTGTCGTCCTCGAAGCCGAACGAGCCGGCCATCCCGCAGCAGCCGGGCGATGGAGCCTGGCAGTCCAGGCCCATCCTGCTCAACACTGCCTCCTCCGCATTCATTTTCAGGACGGACTTATGGTGGCAGTGGCCGTGAACAATGGCCTTGCGCTCGAGTCGGGGCAGGGGAATCAGGTCCTTGTAGCTTTCGAGGAATTCGCTCAGCAGGAAGGTCTGGCGGGAAAGCCGCTGGGCACGCTCGTCGTTCGGAAACAGGTTGCAGAGTTCGTCGCGGAAGACGGCTACGCAGCTCGGCTCCAGTCCAACGATCGGGACCCCGGCTTCGATTTCCGGGGCAAGAGCGTCGAGGATCTGGAGCAGAAGATCTTCGGCGCGGTCGAGCATGCCGAAGTCGTAGAG
>Ga0209698_10006188_pt1 | contig 12767 bp, 14 predicted proteins | sample LitLauG_LLR_2012_FD_187203 | JGI IMG/M metagenome (GOLD analysis project Ga0209698, IMG submission 187203) | Freshwater sediment microbial communities from Pennsylvania, USA - Little Laurel Run_MetaG_LLR_2012 (SPAdes) (version 2) | ecosystem: Environmental > Aquatic > Freshwater > Creek >...
GCCCCATGTGAGCTGTTTCGGATCCATCTCGATCGGCTGCGTCGCGCCGCGCAGGTTGTTGTCCGCGTAGTAGATCATCAGGTGCGCCCGCGCGCGGTCCTTGTCGCAGTCGAACTCGACTTTCTGCACGAAGCTCAGGAACGTGCCGCCGCGCGGGTCCAGCTGCGGCTCGGCGAATTCCTGGACATCGGGGAATACTCCCAGGAATTCCGCGAGCTGTATTTATTGCCGATGGCGTCAGCCGTCTGGTCCTGCGCGCATCATGCGGCGTCGGAATTTCCCGCGGCCACGCTGATTCGCTTCTTCGAGAATCATCGCTTTCTGACCATCACGGGCCAGGCGCAGTGGAAAACCATCCCGGGGGGTTGTAGCCGTTACATCGAGCCCATCACACGGCCGCTGAAAGAGTGCATCTTCACCGGAGTGCACATTGAGAGTGTTTCGCGCGATGCCGCGGGCGTGAGTTTGCGCTTTGCCGGCGGCCGCCCGGCGATGAGGTTCGACCATGTGGTGTTTGCGACGCACGGAGACCAGGTGCTTCCGATGTTGATGGATGCCACGGAGCGCGAGCGCAATGTCCTGCGCGGGTTCGAAACCAGCCGCAACGAAGTCACGCTGCACACCGACGAGGACCTGCTGCCGCGCCGCCGGGCAGCGCGCGCCTCCTGGAATTATCTGTTGCACCTTGATCCCCGCAACGGCCACGGCCCGGCCACGATGACCTATCATATGAATCGCCTTCAGTCGCTGCCGGTCGAGGAAAACTACTGCGTCAGCCTGAATGCGCGAAGCGAGATTCGCCCCGAAAAAATCCTGGGCAATTTCATCTACAATCACCCGCTCTACAACCGGAAAGCCATCGCCGCGCAGAAACGGTGGGCAGAGATCAGCGGACAAAACCGCACGCACTTCTGCGGCGCTTACTGGATGTACGGTTTTCACGAAGATGGAGTAAACTCCGCCCTAAGGGTAGCCCGGGCCCTTGGAGTGAAGGCCTAACTCCATGCAATCTGCTCTTTATCTCGGCAAACTTCGCCATCGGCGCTTCACGCCACGCGAGCACGAATTCAACTACGCAGTGTTCATGGCGTTCCTCGATATTGACCAGCTTCCAGAATTGATGCGGGTTTCTCCCTTCAGCGCTTACAACCGCTGGAGCTGGCTCTCGTATAGCGAACGCGATCATTTCGGCGATCCAGAAAAGTATCTACGCCAGCGATTGCAGGAAGATGCAACCCGGCACGGGGTCACCTTGCCCTTAGGGAAAATCTTTCTGCTCACGCATCTTCGTTATTTCGGGTATGTATTCAATCCGGTTTCCTTTTTCTATTGCTACAACGAAGCTGGCGAGTTGGCGATGATCCTGAGCGAGGTGAACAACACGTTCGGGGAATCGCACAATTATTGGCTGACGCCGGAATCCCAGAGGCCGAATGCCGCGGCAATGCGCTACATCACTCCGAAAAACATGCATGTTTCGCCGTTCCATCCTATGGACTTGGACTACGTGTGGATTTTCACGCCTCCCGGCGAGCAACTGGTGGCGCACATGAACACGCTGGCGCAGGGCCAGCCCAATTTCGACGCCACGCTGCAGTTGGAACGCCGGCCGTGGTGTGCCGCGGAAATCTTGAAGATTTTGCTGAGTTTTCCGTTGATGACCTTGCGTGTGGTCGCCGCCATCCACTGGGAGGCGCTGCGCTTGTGGGCCAAGGGAGTCCCCGTGCATACGCACCCCGCAAAGCTCGCGCGGCAGAGCGCAGGCACGGTTTCGAAAGGACAACTGCTCGAATGAAGCGCCGTCTGGAAACTTACGCAAAGAAGCTGTTCTTGCGCTCGCTGCAAGGAATTCAAGGGGGCTTTCTGGAACTTGCCTGCCCCGATGCCAGGTACACGTTCGGCGATCCCGCGGCGGAGTTGCGCGCCATGGCGGTGGTACACGACGAGCGTTTTTTCCTGCGGGCGCTTACCGGCTCGGACGTGGGCATCGGCGAATCGTACATGGATGGCGACTGGACTTCGCCGGACCTGGTTTCGCTGGTACGCGTGGTGACACGCAATCTTCGCCGCGTGGACAGCGGGAACCGCGCTTTCTCCTCGTTGCGCGCTTTTGCGTTTCGCCTGCAGCATCGGCTGCGGAATAATTCGCTGCGCGGCAGCCGCCGCAACATCCAAGCGCACTATGACGTCGGCAACGAGTTTTACCGATTGTTCCTCGATCGCGAGATGCTCTATTCCTCCGCCTATTTTCGGTCAGCGACGGATACGTTGGAGGACGCGCAGCGCAACAAAATGGATTTGATTTGCCGCAAACTGCGGATCGAGCCGGGCGACCGCGTCCTGGAAATCGGTTCCGGCTGGGGCTCGTTTGCCATTCATGCGGCGCGAAATTTCGGCGCAAAGGTCACTGGTTTAACGATCAGCCCCGCGCAATTTGACTATGCCACGCGCAAGTTGGCGGAGTCGGAGGTAGCTCCCGGCAGCGTGCGGTTCCTGCTGCAGGATTACCGCCAGCTTGAGGGGCAGTTCGACAAAATCGTCAGCATCGAGATGTTCGAAGCGGTCGGCTTGAAACGCTACGACGAATTTTTTGCGGCCTGCGACCGATTGCTCACGCCCGACGGTTCGCTGCTGATGCAGACCATCACCATGCCGGAGCAGGAGCTGGAGGCTTATCGCCACCGCGTGGACTGGATTCAAACGTATATTTTCCCCGGCAGCGAGCTGGCGTTTCTTGGCGAGATACAGCAATCCATTGCCCGGGTTGCGCAACTCAGCCAGACGCACCTGGAGAGTTTCGGGATGCACTATGCGAAGACGCTGGAGCTGTGGCGCGAACGATTCTTTCAGAGAGTTTCAAGCGTCCAGGATCTGGGCTTTGGGAAATCCTTCCAGCGCATGTGGGATTTCTACATGGCGTGGTGTGAAGGCGCTTTCCGCGAGCGATATATCAACGTGGTCCATCTGATGATGACCAAGAACGGCTCACGGAAAACTCCGATGTTTCCTACGCGCCTTCCGGCCGAGGAATTCACAGCGGGTTAATTGAAACGCTTTTTTCGAAGCAAAACCGCAGTATCAGTCCGTGGCGTTATCATTCTGACGGATGCGCCTTGTGTAGCCGGAAGGATCTCAACTTTTACTTCATCGGCGGGACTTTGCGTCGTGTGATCATGCACGATGCGCCAGCCCTCGGGAATTTTTCGCAGGACCAGCGTAAAAATCCCAGCAATGTCTCCCGCTTGCCGTTGCACGTGCCAATGGCCGAGCACCAGTGCTGCATCGGGACCCAACGCCCGGATTTCCAGTTCCGAGAAATCCAGCTTTCCCATTGCTGCACGGTCCGAATAGGTTTTCTCGTATCGGGCCATCACGGGTTCCCAGCCGCGGGTGAATCCCCGGCTCCCGGCGAAGGTTAGCTCGGGCGAGTTCCAGTAGCCGGCCATGAACGCGCGCAGATCGCCATTATTCCAGGCGGTCTGCTGCGTGGTCAGTACCGCGAGAATCGCAGTGCGATCGCTATTATTGAGATCCAAGCTGCGACTGCCGCCACGGGCGAGCAAGCCAACGGCAGCTAGGAAGCTGACCAAGATGACCAAGTAAACCCCAAGTCTGCTCATTTTATGCCTCCTTTGCTCATTTTAAAGTTATGAAAATGTTGCAGTTAGTCAAAATTGAAGGTTCGCCCCAAAATCCCGTGTAAACGTCATACCCGAGGTGGCTACTCCGGTAGTACTCCTGAGCTATTGGGGTTCCACGGCCTGCCGCCAATAATCATTACGGAGGCTGAGGGATGTTCTCCACTATGCTCTTCGCAATCGCACTCGTGGCCATGGGCCAGTTCGCGCTGTATTACTGGCGCGCGGTGTTTACGGGCGTAGCCAGCCTGCCGATCTCCAGCCGCGTGCTGGAAGCCGCCAACGTGGACGAAATGGCCATGAGCGGCAACGACTTCGTGAAACTTGTCAGCCTGCATAACCTTACTCCGGAACTCAAGGAAGGCAAGAGCAGCCTGGGCCTTGTGCGTTTTTATTACGCAGTGATTCGCCGCGTCGAAGCGGCCTTTGGGAGCATCTCTCCCATGGTGGCTGGTTGGGCCGAAAAAGAATGCGTCCTCTGCGCGCGGTTTGCCGCCGTGCAAATCGAACGGCGCCTGCAGGCCAATCTGATCCAGGCCGCCTCGATCCGTTCGATCTAATTCTCCACCAGTAAGAATTTTCCAGCTTGCCTATTCCCTGCAATTTGAGAAAAATGACTGCGACGCTGGTCTTAAGACCAGCACCCCAGGTCGCGAATGACACTTGCAGAGAAGAATCTCCGTTCCTTGCGGATTATCCATTTTGCGTACCTGTTTTCAGCGATTGCCTGCTTGGCTGTTCCGCTGATTGTTCAGCAAATCAGCACTCAGCCCCCAAGTTTCGCAATGATAATCGCCTTTGGGGTTGTGGGATTATCCGTGTGGGCGGGGGGCATTTTCTTTCGCGCACGGTTTGTACAGCCGGCCAGCGAGTCTCTGCGGGAAAATCCTGATGACAACGCAGCTGCCGGGAGGTGGAGAACAGGAGTGATCGTGTCGCTGAGTTTTTGTGAGAATTTGGTGCTGTTTGGCCTGGTATTGCGATTTAGTGGCGCTTCGTGGAATGTCTGCGGAGTGTTTTACGCCGTGGGAATTTTCTTTTTGCTGTCGTGGAGACCGCGGCTGGAGCTTCCGCCTAGCTGAATTTCAATAAGCGCGAGGCAGCGTCAGCGGATCAGTACGCCCAGCGGACCAACGTTGCGCCGGATGTGAAGCCTGCTCCAACCGCAGCGAGCATCACCAGATCGCCCTTTTTGAGCTTTCCTTCTTCCAGCGCCGTTTGCATGGCCAGGGGAATCGTGCCTGCGGTGGTGTTTCCGTAGCGGTCAATGTTGATAATCACTTTTTCCAGTGGCATGCCCAGGCGCTCGGCGGTGGCGGTAATGATGCGGCGATTGGCCTGGTGGGCTATGAAGCAGTCCACGTCCTTGCCGGTCAGGCCGTTTTTCTCCAGCACGCGCTCGGTCATCTCCGCCATTTTTTTCACCGCGTACTTAAAAACATTTTTCCCATCCTGGTGGATGTAGTGCATCTTTTTGTCCACGGTTTCGTGCGACGCTGGATGTAGACTGCCGCCGCCCGGCATGTAGAGAAACTGCCCGCCCATGCCTTCCACCTGCGCCACGTGGTCAATGATGCCTTGCTCGCCCTCTTCGGCAGGTTCCAGCAACGCCACTCCCGCGCCATCACCAAAAATGATGCAAACGGCGCGATCCGTGAAATCGGTCATGGAAGAGTTCACGTCCGAGCCGATCACCAGAACTTTCTTGTATTGGCCGGACTCGACGAACTTCGTGCCGACGTTCAGCGAGTACAAAAATCCGGAGCAACCTGCGGAAACGTCGAAGCCCCAGGTGTTCTTGATCCCCAATTTGTCCTGCACCAGGCAGGCGGTGGAGGGATACATCATGTCCGGGGTCACCGTGCCGACCACGATCAGGTCCACGGTCTGCAGGTCGAATGGATGTTTGGCCTGGAGCTTTTTCACCGCTTCCACGGCCAGGTCGCTGGCCGCCACGCCCTTGTCCGCCAGGTGGCGCTCCCGGATGCCGACGCGCTCCATGATCCAATCATTGGTGGTGTCCACCATCTTTTCCAGATCGGCGTTGCTCAAAATGCGAGGCGGAACATAGCCGGCTACACCCGTGATTTTTGCGGTAATGCGGCGAGACATGATTCTCCTTGAGGAACCCCTGAACCCTGTAGAGACGATTGATTGTATGCGATGCGCTTTCCCGGAAACAAGCGCCGCCAGCTCATTTTCCTTCCGCGGGCAGCAGTTCGTAGCGCCAGGTGAACGCCGCGGTCTTTTTCAGCATTGCCGCTACGGAGCAGTATTTTTCTTCTGTCAATTCCATCGCGTGTTCCACGGCTGATTCCTCAACTGAACCGCGAATTCGGAAAAGCACTTCCAGTTTTAACCAGACTGTTGGGGGTTCCGCGGCGCGTTCGCCAGAGCACAACACTTCGAGCGCTTCCAGTTTTTGACGTTTCTTTTCGAGGATGATCACCATGTCGGTTGCGGTGCAAGCGCCCAGCGACATCAGCACCATCTCCATCGGCCCCGGGGCCTTGTTGGATTCGCGATCCGAATCAAACGGCACCGCGTGTCCCGAAGGACTGGTGCCCATGAATTTCCGTTCCCCGATCCATTTCATGGATGCCGTTTGCATAGGAGCCTTCCTCTGCTGCCTGAGCGGAAACTTTTTTGATGCGGCCGCCCAGCTAATGTAACAGAAATGGCGAGGACGGATTGCTGCCGTTCGGCCAACAAGGCTAGATGAAAGGAGATGGGGCTAAAGAAATACCGACGTGCGGTTCTTGCTGTCGTGGTGCGGCGTCCGGTGAATCGCCGTAAGCGCAAACACGCCAAAGGCTTTCAGGCGGTGGTTACTTTGCGTCGACCAATTGCCAGTCGCGCGGCGGGAAGTTAATTGGCCAGAAGTCCGGGGACGGATTCTCAAACTCAAAAGCTACAGCGAACTGGCCATCCTGGGATTTACGGACGGCCACGATGCGGCAGGGAACCTTCACACCCGTGCCGGTGTTAATCAGCGAAATTTTGTGTCCCTGCGGGAGTTTCAAGCTTAATTCCAGCAAGCCGCCGTGTGCGTTTACCACCAGGGTGAAGGCATCCATCCGGATGAAGTTGCCGTCATCGAGCCGCGTTTCCAGCAGCAGGCGAATTTGCAACAAAATGCGTTCACTTCTCCGCCGCGAGGCGGCATCGGGCCGAGGGGTCAAGGATTTGTGTCTCCCCCCGAGCCCAGTTCGGATTTATGGATCGTTCTCTTCTCATAAGAATGATTCATGGGCGAGCCGCAATGACCAATTAACGACGCCACCGGTTCCCGCGAGGCACCGACTGCCAGAACCACCACTTTCAGACGACAGTCCGGATTGGAGGGTCGCAGCCTCTCCCCATGCTCCCAGCGCATCGGTCTATTTACCTCCCCGATGGATGCTTTGTTGATTTCGCCGACATGGTCCAAGGTCGCCCGCAGTCCTCGGACCGCAAGAGGGCAGTTTGCGGTCAACAGGGAGGCTGGGCCGCGCGGGGAATCGACGAGCAGCAGGGCGGAGTGACTCCGGAAAGTGCCGTCGTGCGAGACCGTGTAAACGCAGTGAGATAAGACGCGGGGACGCCAGTCGAATCCCATGGCAGGAGTGTGAACCGAATCGGGAAAGGACCAACGGACAGTGCTGGCATGCTTCGTCAACCAAGCAGAGGATATTTTGTGGCTGGGATCAGCGATAGGCTGGCGAACGCAAGCCCTTCAGGTACCCCGCCCGCCAAGGGGATCGCATACTCGGGAGGGCCTGGCGAATTAGAAGCGTCACCGGGTGCCAGCGGCTAGCTCGTTACCCAGCTTATCCACTTTTAAATAAAAGAGTTAGGTATGCAAGAAAATTGAGAAGCGATACATCAGAAGGGTTTTTGTTTGCGGCAACAAAACTGCTGGCGCAAACGAGCAAGGACTCGCAAATCTCGCCGTTCCAGCATTGAGGGCCATTCCCCACCCAACGGAAAGCCAAAGGCAGAGCGAACCGAGCAAGTTGAAAGCGCTTGCTTGGGATACCAACCAATTCCTGAAAGATTCCTAAATTTTTTCGGTAGACACGTAGCCTGCTAAGAATCGGCGAACCGTTCAGGAAGCGGGTTCGTCTTGTTCCATTTCTTTCGCGTCAGGAGATGAATATGAAATTCAACCCAGCAAGTTTCAAGTCGAGTGTGTTGGCACTTCTCTTATCCGTTGGGTTTATGGGAGCAGCAACGTTGGAAGGCCCCAATCGATACCAGAAGCACCTCACCTTAGAACAAACGAGTGGCGCAAAAATCCTCGTGGCTGACGGGCAGTACCCTCCACCACAATATCCCGGGCAGCCACCGAAGGCGCTTGCGTAGGAATCCGCGGGCAATAGATTTCGAGCTGAAGACGGTCGACCGGTCCGGATGACGGGGAACTGCCCACTCGTGTGTCTGCCAAACCAAGGGTGAAAATTAACCGCCAAAAAAAAGAGGGAGAGATGGAAGTATCTCTCCCTCTAACTTGTGATAGTATTCACCCTTATTGGAAGCGATTTTCTAAGCTTTAGTCAGGATTATGTTGGGCACGCTATTTCCGATAGTGGGAATGTCGCTCGAGGCCCTCGTGCTTTTGCGCGGCCTGCGAGTGAAACTGCTATTGCGGTTTCCCCTCTTTTACAGCTATCTGCTGGTTGTGCTCGCCGAGGACGTGATCCGTGGTGCGGTCCGCCAGTGGTATTACCCGCTTTATGACAATGTGTACTGGACCACCCAGTTTGTCAGCCTGGTGATGGGCTCGCTGGTTGTCTTTGAGATCTACAGGCTAGCCCTGCAGGAATATCCCGGCGCGGCAAAGATGGCGCGCAATCTGCTCGGTGCGGCGTTCCTGGGGATTTTCGTCAAGGCGCTACTGACGATGCACGTTGATTCCGCCATCGCAGTGATTACGGCATACGTGAAATTGGAAAGAGATCTGCGATTTGCGCAAGCGCTGGCCATTCTGCTTTTGGTTCTGCTCTTTCTCTGGTATGCCATTCCTTTTGGAAGGAATCTCGGCGGAATCCTGTTTGGATACAGCGTCTTTGTGGCGATGAGCGTCGTTCAGCTCTCCATCGTTGCTCATTTTGAAGGCAAGGCTCAGTTATTCTGGAACATCGTACAACCCGCCTCATACTTCATTGCGACGGGATGTTGGCTGCGCGCCTTGTGGGTTCCGGACACGGTTGTGAGGCTTTCCCGCGCCAGAAATGTTGAGAGGGACTACGAAGCACTGGCCAAGAGTACCGCGGCATTACTTGAAGAAGCGCGCGCGCGGCTGGGATCGGCGGTGCGCCCATGATCGAGATTCTGGTCTTTGCGGGCATTCCGGTCTTGTTGTTGTTGCTGCTAGCTCTCCTGGGCGCGACCTGGAATCTGGAAATCGACCAGCCCGATGAGATGGACGAAGCGCTGAAACGCCACTGCCCCACCAGCCGTGACTCCGCGTTGTGCATCCAGCGCATTTTTTCGCGTGAAGACCAGAAATTTGTGGACCGCCTAGGATCCGAAAAGCTTCGCCAGATCTATCGCGCGGAACGCACCCGCGTGGCCCTCTTCTGGGTGCGCTCGATTTCCAACGACGTTCGCGGGATCATGAGGGAACATCGCCTGGCCGCAGCCACCAAACAGAATTTGCAAGTGCGGCGAGAATTGGGGCTTGTTCTGCAATACGTAGAGTTTCGCATCTTGTGTGACGTCCTGGTTTTTTCGATACGCGTATTCGGCCCGCACGCGCTGGGAGAGATGGCCACGCGTGTCATGCACGTCTCGCAAGGCATTGGCGAGGTGCTGGAAGAATCCACCGCTGCAAGCCGCATCCAGCCGGCGGGAAACCTGGGCGGGGTATAGGCTGCGAATGAGCGAATCCACAAAACGCGGCGGCCTACAAAATGCTTATGAGGACCTGTTGAATCGCACACTGGCAAGCATCCCGAGCGATCTCGCGCGCCTGATCTATCTCGCTTCCACGCGCGACTACAACACCGGCACATATCATCACGAAGGGCTTTCGGTGCGTCACGCGCCCGATGAAGCGCGCGAGGCTCTGCAGCGGACGCATCAGGAAGTATTTCAAAGACTGGCAGCGATGAAGTTGGAAGACTTAGTGGAGGAACTAGAGCTCTACGTGCGTATCTCGCGCGAACAACCCAACGGCCTGGTGCGGACCTGGCAGCAGTTGGAACCTTACCGGGTCGCCGTGCCCCTGGAAGCGGATCCTACCCTTGTGCGATTGTTCCTCAGCAATATCAGGCTCGCGCTAGAGGTGCTGAAGCACCGTCGGATGCAGCTTCGGGGCCTTCCGCCAGACGCATCGCTACTGCCGTCACTTGGCCGATAATTTCGGCCTCTTTCCCATGCTCAAACCGCCGGACGCTCGCCGGCGAAAGCGGATGCGGCAGCAACAGCAGATGCCCTTCCTGCAACTCGCACCAGGCACACGCGTAGCCGTCGCGGAGTTCGACAAAATAAATAGGACGATCAAATTCTGTTCGCCAGCGTTGCGGCTGGATTTTGCGCACGCGCTGATCCACCTGCACAAACGAACCTGGGCGAATCAGCGGGTGAAGCGTGAAATCCTGCAGGCCGATATAGCCATAGAGATTGTGGCGCACGTCGAGATGCTGCAGCAGTGCGATGGGCACCTCGCCCCAGATTTCCACCATGCGGGCAAGTAAATTTGTGTTATCGAGGTCAAACGAGCGATCGAAGCGCACGGGAAAGGAAACCGTTTTGTCTGCGTCGTAGACCTCAAGATTCGCCAGATGTGTATTAGGCAGGGGAGAGGCGAGTTGGTGATGCGTGATCCGCTGCAAATCCAGACCAAATAAGAGCATCAGGTCGGTGAACTTGACGCGATAAATGGCCGCGAGGGAATAAAGTTTGAAGATGCTGGGAACGGAATCGGAATTTTCCAGCTGCGTTAGCCAGGCGTTGGATATCTGAAATTCGGGATTACCTTCCTCTTCGGCGATTTTCTGGCTGAGGCTTTCCACGTCACGCGTGGTGATTCCAAGGCGGAAGCGCAATTCTCTCAGACTATCGCTGGGTGAGCGGGATCCCATAGCAAGGGATACTACCGCATCTTGGTGGCGAGTGTGAGTGGCGCAGCGGGAAGTGGGCTGGTGATTATATTGCAATATGGAAACAGCCCACTTTTGCGTATTCGTCCGATCAGGATCGCAGAGTCCGACTGGCGATCCTCAGCCTGATTCAACTTATTGCAGCGCGGAGCTCGCCGACGTCGGAGCAGATCCGTCGAGGGTGTAGCGCAACACACCGGTTTGATCCGAGTAGAAGCCCCGCTGCCCTGTGACTCCCTGCGTTCCCGGCAGCGCCGTGAGCGTGTAGGTGTCGGTCAGGCCCGTGGCGTCCGGCGCTGCAGCATAAGCGTAGACGTATCCGCTCTTCGCGCCAGAGGCCAGCACTTCGTCGATGATCCCCTGGCCGCCGGCACACGTAGCTCCTGTATTCAATTCCACCAGGGAACTTGAAAAACCCGTATCCGGGCAGGAAGAGTAATACGTCACCTCGCCCGTGTTGATCGTGCGCAAGCCGCCGACGGCAGCCGATTCATTCGCCGCCATGCGCGAATGCATGAGGTTGGGAATCGCGATCGCCGCGATGATGAGGATGATGGCGACGACGATGAGAAGCTCGATAAGGGAGAAACCTTGTTGGCGTTTCCGAGAGTCCATGTGCTGTGTGCTCCTGACTAAGAAATTGTGAGATCGAGGGACCCAGATTCTTTAAAGAACAGCTTCGAACTGGGATCAGTTTGCGGGAAGGCTTCAGAAAACCCAATGGCGCGACCGTTTCAATTTGGGACGGACTCCTGTCCTATCCCGGGAAGCCAAAATCATGTACCCCAGTTATAGTACTTATTACGCTGCCGATACTGTCCCAGCCCTGTAGGTCTACCGTAAGTCTATTAAATTGTGATGATTACAGGGTGGCCGAGCCGACCGCCCCGAGGCTTAAGAACGGGTGTAGGGCCCGAGTATGAAGGAGTTACCTGTCCCACACCCGATTTGAAGAGCCCTCTGTGCGAGGGACGGAAGGCGAGGGCGGACCACCAATTCCCACCCTCGCCGGCTTGCAGCTTACTTGGATTTATAGGCGAAAGACAGCCGAGTCTCTTCGTCCAGAACGAGCGGCCGCAGAAACCGATAAGAAGTGCCGTCACGCGGAATGATAACCGGCACGGGGAGAACGCCCGCGACGCGCTGCTGCAGGTTGTAGATGTTCGCCGAAGCGGGCGGCGGCGTAGGGGGCGCGAGTTTCTTGTGCTTATCTTTGCGGGCGGAGAGTTGGGCAGATTCTGTGTCAATGGAAACGCTATCCGCGCTGACTTCGACCATTTCCGAGACTGAGCCTACAGTTAGCGCGATCGGAAAGGAGACGGGATTCGCCGGATCGTAAGTGATCGTGGAACTCCTGTTTTGAAAATTCGTTGCGGATGCGGTGACCCGATAAGTGCCGTTTGGCAGACCAGGGATAATCCAGCGCCCCTCGGCGGAAGTGGTTGTGGACCGCGTCGCGTGCGTCGCTGTGTTTTGCACCTCCACGAGTGCGTTGGGGAGGACGGCGCCGTTGGGATCCATGATTACGCCACCAAGTTGTCCATAAGAGAGAGTCACGCCGGGAGCAAGTGCGGTCAGGCTGCTGTAGCTGCGGCCGTTTACAGAGAGAGAACCTATTCCGCCGCTGACTCCAGAAACAACTCCGCCTGAGACGAAGCTCGGGTTCTGAACTTTCGCATAAAGCTCGTAATTCCCCGGCCAGAGAGAGGCGGAGAGCGCATCGCCACCGAACTCTTTCACCTTGTAACGCTCCGGCAAGAAAACTTCCCATTCGAGAACGCTGATGGGGATGTCCATTTTCGGCAGCACGAGATCGGAGTCGCCCTTCTTCGCAAAGGGAATCCCGGAATGCATGAAAACAAATGAAACGGTGTACGCGCCTGCGGGACGAAATCCCGCGCGGAGCAATGGCACGCGGTTGCCGTCCGCGCCTTGTACGGGCTTCACTTTTTCTCCCGCAACGTCGGCCGTCAGAATGTTTGCACCCGCGGGGAGAGCCACTTTCAGAAACGGTTGCGCCTGATTTTTCAAGGTGAGTTTTACT
>Ga0209698_10006189_pt1 | contig 12766 bp, 9 predicted proteins | sample LitLauG_LLR_2012_FD_187203 | JGI IMG/M metagenome (GOLD analysis project Ga0209698, IMG submission 187203) | Freshwater sediment microbial communities from Pennsylvania, USA - Little Laurel Run_MetaG_LLR_2012 (SPAdes) (version 2) | ecosystem: Environmental > Aquatic > Freshwater > Creek >...
AGGAAGGCAAATTGTCGGTGATGGTCGGCGGCCGCAAAGAAACTTTTGAAAAAATCAAGCCGCTGTTGCTCGACATCGGCCCCAAGGTCACGCACGTGGGCGATAACGGCCTCGCGCTTTCCATGAAGATCGCCACCAACCTGAGCCTAGCCGTGCAGATGCTGGCCTTCTCTGAAGGCGTGCTGCTGGCGGAAAAGAGCGGCATCGCTCGCGACGTTGCCGTCGACGTCCTGGTCAACAGCGCCATCGCCTCTCCCATGATCAAGTACCGCGGCCCCTTTGTCCTCGAGCAGCCGGAAGAAGCCTGGTTCGACGTGAACATGATGCAGAAGGACATGGTCCTCGCCATGGACCTCGGCCGCCAGCTCGACGTTCCCCTGCCCACCACGGCGGTGAGCAATGAATTCCTCACCGCCGCGCGCGGTATGGGTTGGACCAAATACGACTTCGCCTGCATGTTCGACGTGCTGGCCGCCATGTCCGGTGTTTCCACGCCGGTCACCACCGGAGGAAACAAGAAGTGACCACGGCCGCTTCCAAGCCAGACGCCGCCGGCGAACTCATTTCCGCGAAGGACAAGGGGCTCCGCGCCTACCGGCAGATGGTAAGAATTCGCCTGTTCGAAGAGCAGGTCAACGAACTCTACACCCGCGCCCTCATGCCCGGACTGGCGCATCTCTACAGCGGCGAAGAAGCCGTCGCCGTCGGCATTTGCGAAGCCCTGCGCCTCGACGACTACATCACCAGCACGCACCGCGGCCACGGACACTGCCTGGCGAAAGGCGCTTCCCCCGATCGCATGTTCGCCGAGCTGTTAGGCAAGGAAGCCGGATATTGCCGCGGCAAGGGCGGATCGATGCACATCGCCGATCCCGCCACCGGCAATCTCGGCGCCAATGCGATTGTCGGCGGCAGCGTGGGCATCGCCACCGGCGCGGCTTTTGCCGCGAAGCGGCTGCGGAACGGACGCGTCGCCATCTGCTTCTTCGGCGAAGGCGCCCTCGGCCAGGGCTCACTCTACGAGGTAATGAACCTGGCCCAGCTCTGGAAACTCCCCGTCATCTACGTCTGCGAGAACAATCTCTACAACGAGTACACGCACTACAGCGAAACCACGGCCGGCACCATCCTCGGCCGCGCTGAAGCCTTCGGGATTGAAGCGGTTTCGGTCGACGGCCAGGACGTGCGCGCCGTCCACGCGGTGGCCACGCGGCTGGTCAATCGCGCCCGCCATGGCGACGGTCCCGCATTCCTGCAAGCCGACACCTACCGTTACAGCGGCCATCACGTCGGCGACATCAATCGCGAGTACTACCGCTCCAAGCAGGAAGAGCAGCACTGGAAGTCCGCTCGCGATCCCATCCCGCTGCACGGGAACTGGCTGATTGTGAGTGGTTACGCCGACACCGAGTCGCTGGCACGAATCACTTCCGAAGCTCGCGCCGAAATGGAAGCCGCCGTAAAGTTCGCCATCGCAAGCCCCTATCCCAGCGTTGACCAGGTGGAGCAGGACGTCTATGCCTGACCGCGAGCTCACATTTGCCCAGGCCGTTCGCGAAGCTCTGGCCGAGGAAATGCGCCGCGACCCGAGCGTGTGCATTTTCGGGGAAGACGTCGCGGAAGCCGGCACTCCCTTCAAAGTTCTCTCCGGCCTGGTCGAGGAATTCGGTTCCGAGCGCGTCATCGATACGCCCATCTCCGAAGCCGGATTCACCGGCATTGGCGTTGGCGCTGCCATGACCGGCTTGCGCCCCGTCGTCGACATCATGTTCGGCGACTTCATCACCTTAACCATGGACCAGATGGTCAACCAGGCCGCCAAAGCCCACTACATGTCCGGCGGACACTGGCGTGTTCCCATGGTGATGCGTACCACGTTAGGCGCAACCCGCAGATCCGCGGCCCAACATTCGCAATCGCTGCACGCCTGGTTCAGCCACGTCCCGGGATTGAAAGTCGTCCTGCCTTCGACGCCTTACGACGCGAAAGGCCTGCTCAAAACCGCCATCCGCGATGAGAACCCGGTCGTCTTCTTCGAAGACAAAATGATGTACAAAATGAAAGGCCGCGTGCCCGAGGAGGACTACACGATTCCGCTCGGCGTAGCCGACGTAAAGCGCCAAGGCGACGACATCACGCTAGTCGCCACCAGCAGCATGGTGCAGGTCGCGCTCGGCGCCGCAAGTCTGCTCGAAAAAGAAGGCATCAGCGCCGAAGTCGTCGATCCGCGCACCACCTGGCCGCTCGACGAAAAGACGATTCTCGACTCGGTGAAGAAGACGTCGCGCGCCATGGTGCTCGACGAAGGCTACGGCCGCTACGGAGTCACCTCCGAAATCGCCGCGGTAATCGCCGAAGGCGCATTCTACGATCTGGACGCGCCGGTAAAACGCATGGGCGCCATGCACGTCCCGATCCCCTTTTCTCCTCCGCTGGAAGACGTAACCGTCCCCACGGAAGAAACCGTATTCGCAGCCGCAAGCCAGATGTGCAGCAAGTAGTAAGGCGAGCTACGAGCCACGGGCTACGAGCGATGAGCAACAGCCGAGGACTCGCAACTCAAACCTCATAGCTCGAAGCTAAAGGAACTCATCATGGCACTGAAAACTCACGGAACGATGGCCGTCGATTGGGAAAATCGCATCGACTTCGACCGACTCCGCCGCGAACGCCTGCAAAAAACGAAGGATCTGCTTAAGAGGTCCTCGATGGGCTCGTTGCTGTGTTTCGATATGAACAACGTGCGCTACATCACCGCGACACACATCGGCACATGGGCGCAAGACAAAGCCAACCGCTTCACTCTCCTCCCCCAGAATGACGAGCCCATCCTGTGGGACTTCGGCTCTGCCGCCAAACATCATCAGCTCAATTGCCCCTGGCTGGGGGAGCGCTCACGTCCCGGAATTTCCATGCTCCGCGGTGCGATGTCGCCCGAGATGGACCGGGCCGAAGATGTCGCCAGAAAGATTCGCCTCGAGCTCGAAATGCGTGGCCTGCACAAGGAGCCGGTCGGCATCGACATCATCGAACTACCCGTCCTCTTCGCGCTGCAAAAACAAGGCCTCGAGGTAGTCGACGGACAGCAACTCATGTCCGAAGCCCGCGTCATCAAGACGCAGGACGAAATCTCCCTGCTCAACACTTCGGCCATGATGGTCGACGCCGCCTATGACGAACTGTACCGCGCCATGAAGCCCGGCCTCCGCGAAAACGAAGCCGTGGGCTTGGTCAGTAAGGTTCTCTACGATCTCGGCTCCGAATATGTCGAGGCCGTAAACGCCATCTCCGGCGAACGCTGCAATCCGCATCCGCACGTTTTCTCGGATCGCGTGTTGCGCCCCGGCGATCCCGTCTACTACGACATCCTGCACTCCTACATGGGATATCGCACCTGCTACTACCGCTGCTTCACCGTTGGCTACGCCTCGCACGCGATGGTCGATGCCTACAAACGCTGCCGCGATTATCTCGATGCTGCCATCGAACTGGTCCGCCCCGGCCGTACCACCGCGGAGATTGCCGCCGTCTGGCCCAAAGCCACCGACTTCGGATTTCCCAACGAAGAAGCCGCCTTCGCCCTGCAGTACGGTCACGGCATAGGCCTGGCCATCTGGGAAAAGCCGGTCATCAGCCGCCTCGTAAGTTTCGATCATCCCGTAGAAATCAAGCCCGGCATGGTCTTCGCGCTGGAGACGTTCTGGCCCTCGACTGACGGCTGGAGCGCCGCCCGCATCGAAGAAGAAATCGTAGTCACGCCGACGGGGCACGAAGTCATCACCAGATTTCCGGCAGAAGAACTCCTGGTAGCCGGAGCCCATTACTACACCGTAAACGGCCCGCTGCCCACGACAAGGGAAAGCGAAGCTCCGCCCAGCGAACACGTCCTCGAATTGATCGAGGCCAGCGCCAAAAGCGAGCGCGTAGGAGCCCCGGAGTAGCAGGAGGAGTTTCGGACAAGTACTGGCGGTTTCCGGACCAGGCGAAACGAAAGCCCCGAAGGGGCGGCATCCGTTAGCCGAGGGCGTAAGCCCTGAGTGAGCCAGGCCCCGAAACAACAAGTCCCGCAGGAACGGCGGTCACACCGTCGCAATCAACCCATATGCCCTTCAGCGTCGTAATGCCCGCTCTCGAGATGGCCCAGGAAACCGGCAAGCTCCTCGCCTGGCGAAAGAAGGAAGGCGACCGCGTCTCCAAAGGCGAGCCCCTGCTCGAAATCGAAACCGACAAGGCGGTCGTCGAAGTCGAGGCCCCCGCCGACGGCATCCTCGCCGGAATCAAAGCGTCGGAAGGCGCCGACATTCCCGTCGGTCAAACCATCGCCTGGATCGTCGCCCCCGGTGAGCAACCGCCCGCCGACGAGACCGCAACCGCCGCCCCCACTGCAAGAGCCGGATCACGCGCCAAGCCCGAACCAGCGCGGGCGCCGGCCGCTACCAGCGCCGCGCCCTCACCTTCAACGGCAAAGATTTCCCCCAAAGCCCGCCGTCTTGCCAAAGAACTAGGCGTAGACCTGGCGACGCTGCAAGGCTCTGGCCCCGGCGGAGAAATTCTCGCCTCCGACGTTCAAGCAGCCCCGGCTCCGGCCGCCGCCAACGACACCGGTAACCTCCAAGTCCCCACGACCCTCGGCCGCATCATGGCCGAGCGCACCACTCAAAGCTGGACCACCGTCCCGCACTTCTTCCTTACCCGCGACATCGATGCCAGTGCGCTCAACCAATATCGCGAGCGCATCGTGACCGACATCGAACGCACTCACCTGGTCCGTGTGACCCACACCGATCTGCTTGCAGCCCTGGTCGCCCGTGTCCTGCTGAAGCACCCGCGCCTCAACGCCAGTTGGACCCCCGAGGGCATCCGCGCGCACACTCACGTCAACATAGGCGTCGCCATCGCCGTGAACGACGGCGTGGTCGCCGCCGTCATCCCCGATGCCCACACCGCCGGCCTCGCTGAAATCGCCATCCGGCGGCGCGACGTGGCCGAGCGTGCCCGCGCCGGCAAGTTGCGTCCCGCCGACATCGCCGACGCAACATTTACCGTCAGCAATCTCGGCATGTACAAGGTGGATCAGTTCAGCGCCATCATCACCCCGCCGCAAGCCGCTATCCTCGCCGTAGGCGGCATCACCGATCGCGTCGTCGCCGTCGAGGGCAAACCAGCCATCCGCCCCATGATGACGCTCACCATGTCCTGCGACCACCGGGTTGCCGACGGTGCCCGCGCTGCCCTGTTCCTGGCCGACCTCGCCGACATCCTGCGCGATCCTGCACGGATTCTCGCATGATCTTCGCCCGGCTCACTTGCCGGCAGGTGTTGTGCTCACGGCCACAATCGCAGCAAACTTTGCGTGCACCATGTCTTTCAACTTCAGTGCTGAACCAACACACCTGCCCGCGGCAACCCTTGTCTGAAGCCGATTCTGCGGGACCGAAAGAACACCCTAACCGCTGAAGTCATCCCTACATACCGCATCAGCAACGATTTTTGACAGCAACACTGTTCATTTTCGATGTCTGCCCACATCCGCGGGATGTCCGTTTATAATGCCCTGACCGATGCCCCTCTCTCCCGGGATCAGAGGCCCGCTGTTGAAATACAAGCTACGCGAGGAGTCCCTTGCTGAACCCCGGCACCAAACTTGGCCCATATGAGATTAAGTCTCTCCTCGGCTCTGGCGGCATGGGCGAAGTCTACCGCGCCCACGATTCCCGTCTGAATCGCACCGTCGCGATTAAAGTTCTCCCCACCTCCTTCTCCGCCGACCGTGACCGTCTGCAGCGTTTCTCCCAAGAAGCTCGCGCCGCAGCAGCCCTCAACCATCCCAACATTCTTTCCATCTTCGACATCGGTGAAGAACAAGGCTCGCCCTACGTCGTTTCCGAATTGCTGGAAGGCGAGACGATGCGCGATCGCCTGAAAGCCGGAGCGCTTCCCGTCCGCCGCGTGATCGATTTCGCCTTGCAGGTGGCTCGGGGCCTGGCAGCCGCGCACGAAAAAGGCATCGTGCATCGCGACCTGAAACCGGAGAACCTGTTCCTCACCACCGACGGTCGCGTGAAGATTCTAGACTTCGGCTTGGCCAAGCTGACCCGTCCCGAAGCCAGCACCGACAGCGGCAACGCCCCCACGGTGCAGGTCGCCACCGAAACCGGCATGGTCATGGGAACCGCCGGTTATATGTCACCCGAACAGGTCCGCGGCAAGCCCGCCGACCACCGCTCTGACATTTTCTCCTTCGGAGCCATTCTCTACGAGATGATCTCCGGCAAGCGCGCCTTCCACGGAGAGAGTCCCGCCGACACCATGAGCGCGATTCTCAAGGAAGAAGTTCCGGAACTCTCCGAAACCGCCCGCAATGTTCCGCCGGGCCTCGAACGCATCGTCCACCACTGCCTGGAAAAGCATCTGACCCAGCGCTTCCAGTCCGCGGGCGATCTCGCATTCGACCTCGAAGCCCTCTCTGGAGTCTCCACTACCGCGAAATCGGGCGCGCAGGCCGCGGTACAAGCCGCCGGCTCCCCCGGATCGCGACCGCGACTCATCTTCGCCGCCGGGGCCGTTGCCCTCGCGCTGGCGGCGCTCGCCTTCGGCTGGTGGCTGGGCAAGAGCAGTGCCTCCGCGCCGCCCGCCGAGTACCAGCAGATCACCTTCCGCACCGGCTCCATCGGCAACGCTCGCTTCACTTCCGACGGCGGTATTGTCTACAGCGCGGCGTGGGACGGCGCTGAACCCGAGCTGTATCTGGCTCGCACCGACGAAAATGGCGCGCGCAACCTGGGCATCAAGGACGCGGAACTGCTCTGCATTTCGAGGACCGGGGAGTTGGCCATCCGGCTCAACTCCAGGGACATGGGCGGCTATGCCCGCTCCGGAACGCTGGCTCGCGTTCCTCTGAGCGGGGGAACGCCCCGCGAAGTGCTCGAGAACGTGCAGGATGCTGACATGGCTGCCGACGGCCAAACCATGGCCGTCGTGCGCTACGCCCCCGAAACCAGCCACTGGCGTCTCGAATATCCCGTTGGCCACGTTCTGCTCGAGAGCATCAACTGGATCAGCCAGCCCAAGATCTCCCACGATGGCAAGCAGGTGGCATTCGTCCACCACGACAACACCTCTGGCGATGACGAAGGCTCCGTCGCAGTCACTGACATGCAAGGCCACGAAAAGGTCCTTGCTTCCGGCTTCGTGACCGTCGAGGGAGTCCAGTGGTCTCCCTCGGGAGATGAAGTCTGGTTCAGCGCCGCCCGTTCAGGAAGTTCCGACGATCTTCAGGGCGTGACGTTATCGGGCAAGGAGCACACGATCACCAACGTTCCCGGCGGTATGTGGCTCGAGGACCTGCAGAACGGAGTGGCCCTAACGGTCAGCCACCGCGAGCGCGTCGGCATCCGCGGCTTGGGTCCGGGCGCAAAAGAGGAAGTAGAACTGGGCTGGTTCGGCTGGTCGAACGAAAGAGATTTCAGCCGGGACGGAAAAAAAGTCCTCTTCGAGGAAGAAGGAAACGGCGGTGGCCCCACCTACACCGTCTTTTTGCGCGACACCGACGGCTCGCCCCCGGTTCGCATCGGCGAGGGCGTCGGGCAAGCGATTTCGCCCGACGGAAAATGGGTGATTGCGCACTCGTCGAAAGGCGGTGCGCTGCAACTCGTGCCCACCGGTGCCGGAGAAGGCCGGCAGTTGACCCATGACAACATCAGCTACGACGGAGTTCGCTATTTTCCCGATGGGAAACAGTTGTTGGCTATGGGAATCGAGCCTGGCCATGGTATTCGCGACTACTTAATCGACGCTACCACCGGAAATTCCAAACCGGTCACGCCAGAGGGCATAGCCGGCTCCTGGTTGTCTCCGGATGGAAAGAACATCGCGGTCACCGGTCCTGATGGCCGCCGTGCGATTTGGCCCCTCGACGGCAGCGGCCTGCGCCCGATTCCGGGCGGCGCCAAATACTACGTTACCGGCTGGACGCCCGATGGCAGCGCTCTTTATGTCGTCTCGACAGCAGGCCATGAACGAACTGCGGATGTGTTCCGGCTGAATCCGGTAACCGGAAAGATGGAACCATGGAAGAAGTTTGGCGAATCCCTGCCGCTCGGTTGCCATGCGTTCTACCCTGCCTTTTCCGCCGACGGCAGCGCCTATATCTACGGCTATGACCAGATACTCTCCGAAGCCTACGTCGTGAAGGGATTAAAGTAACCATCGAGCCGCGGACCAGGTTGGGAAACGACTGGCTCCGCGTGGCTGCTATCATTCTTCTCATGGAAGCAGGCATCCCCTTCGCGCCGCGATCTTGCCCGGGCGCGTTCTCGAATCGGCAAGCCAGGACCGCGTTGTTCGCTTTGCTCTTCGGGGCCGCCTCTCTGGGCGCCCTTTCGCAGAGCAAACCCGCCTCCAAATCGAACCCGCGCCTCGGCGAGGCCGTGGAACAGACATTGGCGCACGGCCACGATGCTGTCTTGCCGCCTCATATCTCCCACCTCCTCGGAATCTCCCCCGACGAAAAGGAAGTCCCGGTCAAACAGTTTGTCCAACTGGGTGAACCCGTCAGGGGCTTTGAGGTCTCTACCGAAGAACACAACAACATCGTGATCTTCCTAGAAAGCCGCGCCGGAAAAAACAGCACCTTCTATCTCCTTTCACGCCGGGGAATCCTGCGCAAGGTTCTGTCCGTCAAAGAGGGCGTCGGCTACGACCGCGCTCCCACCGCCGCCGACAAGAAAGACTTCGCAGAACAAGCACAATACTGGCTCGACCACCTCGCCCCGCTGCATCACTGAGTCGAACCCAGCCCCCGACCAAGCCCCCTGAACCCGGTCTCGGTGCAGGTCGACGGCATGACCGCCAGTGCTTGATTTACTGCTCTTTTACAACTCCGGAGCGCCAGGGGTTGTAAGATCGCTTCCTCTCGTCTCCGTGCGGCGTTCGGATTCCGTAACGCGCTGCAAGCGGTAAACACGATACCCGGAGCATCTGTCAGACTTTCCGAGTCAAGGGTCGAGCCAGAGAGAAAGGGATGTCGGATGGTGACATCAAAAGCCGAACGTCATTTGCCGGCGTGCATGTTTGCGCACGAGTTGCTGAACAAAATGGGTGCGATTGTCAGCCGTTGTGAGCTGCTCAACGAGAGGACAGAACAGGGCACCGAGTACGCCAGGCAGCTAGCCGTCATTCGCGGCATCGCCGAATCCGCGGTGAACGAATTAATCGAGCACCAGCGACGAGCGGAAGCGAACGAGACGCGAAAAGCGGGATAAGCCGCGTCGCACCAAAGCCCACCCCCCCGTTTAAAAAAGGCTCTGATGGAGCGAGGCAGTGCATGTTTTTGCGGGACCGTCGTATGTGCGCCGTGAGCCCTTGGACGATCAGCATGGCCTTCGAGGAATCTCGGACGCGCCAGAACTCGAAAGCCCCGCAAAGTCGTTGGTCGCTGTGAACAGCTCGCTGGCGCAAATCCCAATCGAAATGAAGGCTGGTTGTTAGGTATACTTGTCGCCGCCTCCTCCTCAGGGATCACCTGAAAAAAGCGGCCATACATGGTCAGTCCAAAAGCGGCCATACTTTGGAAGCTGTCCACGAGGTAAATTGCCCTATCCTGCCGCCAGCTGTGGCGGTAATCTGCCAGTTCCGGTCCGGTACGACGTGAATTTCCTGCTGACGTCCTCTTGCACTTTGTATGTCAAAGTACTTTTAGTATGATGAATTGGTGCGACGTAATCAACATGAGGGTAGTCATCATGATCAAACGGCTTATTAAATGGCTGGTTCTGAGCATCGCAGCTGTGGCCGTGTTGGCCGTCGTAGGGCTGAGTCTGCTGCTTGCCGTCCTGTTTCGTGAGCATAAAACAAAAATCACTTTACCCGAGCCGACGGGCCACTTTGCCGTAGGTCGGACGACGTACGCATGGGTCAACAACGCACAGGATGACGAACTGGCGCCGTATCCTGGGGCCAAGCGAGCGGTAGTGGTTTGGATCTGGTACCCAGCTGCCCCTGCGACATCGGCCGCGCCGGCGGAGTATCTGCCCGGACCCTGGCGCGCGGCGGACGCCCAGCACTCAGGCGTTCTGATGACTAAATTCCTTACGCGAGACTTGTCGCTGGTGCGCGTCCATGGCACATCTGATCCGGACGTATCGTCGGCGCAGCAAAGTTATCCAGTCGTCATCATGCGGGCTGGTGGCGGAGCCTTGACCACGGACTACACCACGCTTGCTGAGGATTTGACGAGTCACGGCTACGTGGTCGTGGGTTTCGACGCGCCTTACAGAACAAGCTTCATGGTCTTTCCGGATAAACGCGTAGTGGACAGATCCGCAGCCAACGATCCCGAGAACCTGGGCGGCGACCAAGCAACTGGTTTAATTAACCGGCTGCTGCCCATGTGGACCAGCGATGCGAAGTTTGTGGTGAGCCAACTGCAGCAGCTCAACGATGCTGATCCATCCGGAGCTGACCCATCCGTCAAGTTCGCGGGCCGACTGGATATGCAGCGACTCGGTATGTTCGGGCATTCATTCGGAGGCGCCCAGGCGTTGCAATTCTGCCACGACGATATCCGCTGCAAGGCGGGAATCGATATTGATGGTGCTCCGTACGGAAGCGTGGTACAGGAGGGCCTCAAACAGCCTTTCATGTTCCTCCTCAGCGATCATAGCCGCGAGCTCTCCGACCCCGCCAGCAGGCAGATCGGCGCCGATATCCACTCTATTTACGACCGTCTGCCGGATGGACGATTTTTGATCACAATTCGCGGGGCACATCATTTCAGCTTCAGCGATCAAGCGCTGTTGAAGAGTGAACTTCTCATGAGGGTGCTTTCTTCAGTCGCCGGGTTTGGAAAGCTCGATCCGCACCGCGGACTTGCCGTCACGGCGACTTACGTACATACGTTCTTTGATGTTTACCTTAAGGGGGCGCCCTCAACTCTCCTGACGAGCGTTTCCTCCCAATATCCAGAAGTGGTGGTCGAAGAGCGATAGCATCGCAGTGCGCGCCTGCCTGGGTGCGACGTGCATTCGTTAATGGGCAGAGTGGCGGCTTCGCTCCCACGCCTCCTCCTGAGTTCGAGAGACATCGGGACGAGTCGGCCGTCCCTTTCCTTGCCGTGCAACCGGACGACAAGATTGTCGAAGTCGATGTCCTTCCAGTGAAGACGCAATGCTTTGTCGATGCGGCAACCCGTGTTAGCGCGGAAAGTGATCAACTCCACCTGCGACGCCCGGTCGCTTTCTTTGCTTTGCAATTCAAGAGGAGTTGAATCTGTGTCCCTACTGTCGCACCTGTCGCCCGCAGACCCTTCTCCTGCGTACGGACGACCATCACTTTCAACGCATCTTCGTGGAGATCCTGATGGCTTGCATTTGAAATTGTGCGTGTACCAAGAAATTGCCGCCGCGGGAGACGTCGTGAAGGCACTGCCGTTCCTTGATGAACTGCTCGAACTTGGGTAGCCCGGACTGCTCCACAAGCCTGGTCAAAATCCCGCGTGATTTTGAGGAACCGTCGGTAACCTGCTGACTTCAAGAAATTGGTCGGGAAGAGCAGATTTGAGCTGCCGACCCCTCCCACCCCAAGCGAGTGCTCTGCCAAGCTGATCCTTGACTTTTGGGCCTCTGGGAAAATCCCGTAGATAGAAATACGGAAAAGCAAGTATTCCAAAGGGCCGCACAAAAGTGATCTCCTCACCTTCGCGTAAAGGAGATTTTTATGGCCGCTGCGACCACTTTGACTCCCATCGTACTTGTCCGTCAGGCGGCGAATATGCTCTACGGCGTTCCCGCCCGCCACATAAAAACCTTCGTCGACGGCACCGCCTTAGTCCGATTCGCTGCGGGGAACATGCGCATCGTCCCCGTGGAATTACTCGAGCAGGCCACGGAGGCGGAGGCGCAAGAATATTACAGCACGTCTGCGGGCTGAATTTCACAGCTTGCCATTGCACTGATAGGCCGTCCCTACCCGGGTGTAGGTCAAATGTTTAAAGGCACTCTCCTGGTAGGCGTGTAGTTTGAAAATTAGGCGCAAACTTGTTTCAACCGAAGTCGAGGGTTCTGGCGTAGACAACGGACTTAGTGTGCCTGGTTGGACACTGTGTTAGCCCTTGTAGCACCCAAGAAAGCTGCTCATCATTGCGGAGAAGCAAAGACTCCCGCGCGGGATGGGCCCGTTTGCTCCAGATGATTTGTCCCGCACGGGGTATGGCATGACGTTAAGACCTCGGATCTGTCAGTTATTGTCCCTTCTGAGAATTCACAACCCAGACTGTAAGCATTGTACGGCCCACCTAACAGGTGGGAGTGAACTGCGAAAACGGCTGCAAGAGTTGAACGAGCGGCCGCCCGATTCGCGATCCCAGAGGGCCGATTAGGTTTAGAGCGCCGTACGGCGCATCACAGCGGTGCGCTGCGTGGCTGAAAAGTCAGCCACTTCTCTGCGAGCTTCCCCGCGCCTCGCTGTCGTTTCGTTCATGAGGCGTTCAAGAGCGGAGAGCGCCTTTTCGATGGCGTTCAGTTCAGCCCGGGTTTCAGATAATCTCTGGACAGACGGGACGGTCTCCGAACTCCGTTTTCGAATGAAGTAACCAAGGAGTTGGTCGGGACGGGCAGATTTGAACTGCCGACCCCTCGCACCCCAAGCGAGTGCTCTACCAGGCTGAGCCACGTCCCGACTTTGGAAGGATCCCGCGCATTCAACAGGCTATCATCCAGCCCGCAAACTCCGCGGAGGGGTTCCCCGCAATTTTACACTAGATTATATG
>Ga0209698_10006191_pt1 | contig 12764 bp, 9 predicted proteins | sample LitLauG_LLR_2012_FD_187203 | JGI IMG/M metagenome (GOLD analysis project Ga0209698, IMG submission 187203) | Freshwater sediment microbial communities from Pennsylvania, USA - Little Laurel Run_MetaG_LLR_2012 (SPAdes) (version 2) | ecosystem: Environmental > Aquatic > Freshwater > Creek >...
TGGAGGACTCGGCGGAAGCGCAGGCGGCGCTGGCCGGGGTTTGCGACTACATCCACGCTCATGCGGCAAAAGACCCAGCACACGATCTTTCGCAATACATTTCACTTGCGCTCTATATGCAGGGGCCGCCGCAGTTTCTGCCGCGAGTGAAGGAAGACGAGATGCCGCCGGATGCGGCTCCGCTGTCGGGTTTTGGAGCGGTGCTGGAGCGTTTCTACGACAAGGCCAATCTGCATGCCATCTGGGAGAGGCATCGGCGTGACTACGCTGAACTGGTGGAACGCTATCACGAAGTGCTGGCCAAGATGGTGTTCGACACAGAGATTTACCTGAAGCTGCCGTCGTCGGGGTATCTGGGACGCGGTTTCACGATTTATCTGGATTTCATGGGGTCTCCGAATGAGACCAACGCGCGCAATTACGGAACGGATTACTACGTCGTGGTCTTCCCTACCCCGGCGGCGAGCGGAGCGCCGGTGACGAGCGCATTGAAGATGGACCAGATCCGCCACACTTTCCTGCATTACCTGATGGATCCGCAGGCGGAGCGTCACTTCAGCTCGATCAAGCGGCTGGAGCCGCTGCTGGCGCAGGTGAAGCGCGCTCCGGTGGACGAAAACTTCAAGACCGACATGTCCCTGCTGGTGACCGAATGCCTGGTGCGGGCAATCGAGATTCGGACGTCAGGGAGCAAGCAGACGGCAGAAGCCATGCGGACGCAGGCAGTGGACGATGCGGTGAAGCAGGGGTACATTCTGACGCGGTATTTCTACGACACGCTGTTGACGTTTGAGAAGGACCCGGCGGGAATCCGCACGGCATATCAGGGATTTCTGGACAACATCGATCTGAAGAAGGAAGAGAAAGCAGCGTCGGAAATAAAGTTTGCGAGCGGCAGCGCGCCGGAGTTGCTGCAGCTGTCACGGCCGGAGGACCGCCGCATGCTGGCGATGGCGGAGAAGCGCCTGGCGGCGGGGGACACGAAGGGAGCGCAAGAACTGGCGCAGCAGGCGATCGACAAGAAGATCGGCGATCAGGGGCGGGCGCAGTTCATCCTGGCGCAGGTGGCGGTGGCGAACAAGGACATGCCGGGAGCACGCGCGGGTTTTGAAAAGGTCGTGGCAGAGGCGCGCGAGCCGAAGATCGTAGGCTGGTCGCACGTGTACCTGGGGCGGATTCTGGATTTGCAGGAAGAGCGGGACGCGGCGGTGGAGGAATACCAAGCCGCCCTGAACACGGCAAGCGCGGTGCCGGAGGTGAAAGCGGCCGCTGAAAAGGGTCTGGAACAGCCGTACGAACCGCCCGCGAAACCGCAGAAGGAGAGCCCGCCGAGCGCGAAACAATGACGACGCGGGGCCCAGCGCCTATGGCGCAGTAGTCGCATAACTATCTGCCGATTCAACTACTTCTTGGTAGAATCTTGGAGCGGCGGCCACACCATTCCAAGCTGGGGAAGGCATAAGGAGAGAGCATGAGGCGAGCAGCAGCAGTTCTGGTCATGAGCATGGCCGTTTGCGGTTGGGCTCAGGATGCAAGCAAGACCGCTCCAGCGGCAGGGCAGGCAGCCGCGCCGCAAGGCAAACGCCCTCCCCAGGCGAAGACCCAGCCGGAATTTGACGCTTACAAAGCGGCGGTGGCGTTGACCGATCCGGCGGCGCAGGAAAAAGCGGCGGACGATTTTGCAACCAAATTCCCCGACAGCGAACTGCGGCCCTTGCTCTACAAGTCGGTGATGCACGGATACCAGCAATCGAACAATGCAGACAAGATGATGGCGTCGGCGAGGAAGGTGCTGTCCTACGATGCGGACGATCCGGACGCGCTCCTGGCGGTGGCGCAAGTGCTGGCGGAGCGCACCCGGGACACGGACCTCGACAAGGACGACCGACTGGCGGAAGCGCGGAAGAATGCAGAGCGTGCGCTGGTCACAGTCGAGACAGATACGATTAGTGCGGGCCAGCCGCCCGAGCGGGTGGAAGCCTACAAAGGCTTTGTGCGATCGGAGGCTTACGAAATTCTGGGCACACTGGATTTCAACGCCAAGAACTGGGCGGACGCGGAGAAGAATCTGAAGAAGTCCATTGACGCATTTCCACAGCAGCCTGATCCGGTGGCAGTGTTCCGTACCGCGGTGTCTTTGGACATGCAGAGCAAGTATCCCGAAGCGCAAAAGTACGCCGACCAGGCAGTTGGTCTGACGAAGGAAGGGACGCCGGCGGGCGACGCAGCGCGAAAAGAGCGCGACCGGTTGGCGCAGTTGATGGGCACGGTCGCTCCAGCGAAGAACTAGGGGACGACGAACTGCGGAAGTGCCAGGCGCCGCGACCCATGGGGCTACTTAATTGGCTCTGGATGGCACGGATGAAGGCGTGCCCTTCCCAAACGATTCGACGAGTTCCGGCAGTTCTCATGGCACAACAAGACATCGCGGGATTGGAAACAGCCTTGGGCTACCGCTTCCGCAGCCCTGGCCTGTTGTTGCAAGCTCTCACTCACAGTTCTCAAGCGCGGGAGATGGAGTCGCAGAATTCCGGCGACTCGAAATATCAGGTCCGCGACAACGAGCAGCTTGAATTTCTAGGCGACGCGATTCTCTCGCTGGTTACGAGCGAGGAGTTGTTCCGCAGGTTCCCTGATTTCCGCGAAGGGGAACTTTCCAAGCTCAGGGCCCACGTGGTGAGCGAAAAGCATCTGTTGCAGGTGGCACGCCAGTTGCAGCTTGGCGATCATCTGCGGCTGGGGCGGGGAGAGGAAAAAAGCGGTGGCCGGGCCAAAACCGCATTGCTGGCCGATGCCGTGGAAGCCGTTCTGGCGGCGATTTACTTAGATGGAGGATTCGACGAAGCGCGTGATTTTGTGCGCCGCTCGGTGCTGGGGCCGGAACTGGACAACGTGGAGCGGCAGGGCGGCTCGCTCCCGGTGCTGGATTTCAAGTCGGCGCTGCAGGAACGGACGCAAGGCCTGGGATTGCCGCAGCCCACTTATGCTCTGGTGAAAGAAACGGGACCCGAGCATCGCAAGACGTTCACTGTGGAGGCGAGAGTCGCACAAAAGGATGCCAAGGCAAATCTAGCGAGCCAGGCACAGGGCGCGACCAAGAAAGCAGCCGAACAGGAAGCAGCGCGGCAGCTGCTGGAGAGCTTAGGGCAGCCGGCGGAGGCGCAAAGAAATGGCGCGCCGCAAGGCGGGAATCCGTGAGCGCACCGATGAACCCGGTCCCCATGGCGGAGCCGCAGCGATTCACGCCGGATTGGTCGGATACGTTGCAGTCGTTGCTGGCGACGATCATCATCGCGGTGTTCGTGATTACTTTCATCGTGCAGGCGTTCCAGATTCCATCGCCCTCCATGGAAAACACGCTGCTGGTGGGCGATTATCTGCTGGTCGACAAGCTTTGTTACGGAGGCGCGCCGCACAATCCCCTGATGCCATATCGAAAGGTCAAGCGCGGAGACATCATTGTGTTTCACTTTCCCCTGGACCCGAAGCAACACTTCGTGAAACGCGTGATCGGACTGCCCGGCGACCGGCTGCGCCTGGTGCACAAGCGAGTGCTGATCAACGGCATAGCGATGGAGGAGCCATACGCGCGCATTTCCCGGCCGGATGACGATGCGTACCGCGACGAGTTCCCTCAGCTGGGCATGCTGACCAGCGAAATTCGGGGGGACTGGTGGATCCAGTTGCACAAGCTGGTCGAGGACGGCGAGTTGATCGTTCCGGAAGGCCACTATTTTGTGATGGGGGACAACCGTGACAACAGTGACGACAGCCGCTACTGGGGATTTGTGCCCAGGGAGAATATCATCGGGCGGCCGTTGCTGATCTACTGGTCGGTTAAGAACGCGGATGCCGAAATGACCGAGCATGGCTCGGTGCGCGACAAGCTTTACCAGTATGCTTATGCGGTGACGCACTTGCTTCAGATCACGCGCTGGGGACGGACACTTAGAATCGTGCAATAGGAGAGAAGTTGCATAGATCCCCGGGGCCCTACCCTGGGATGCCAACAGGCACAACGACAAATCATGGCCAAAGCAGACAAGACCGCAAGAAAGAAGCAGGCACCTGTTGCCGACGAGCAGCCGCAGGAAACGACGGTCGAATTCATGGCATCGCTGGCGGGTGTGCTGGTCACCGGGCTTTTTATCATAACGTTCATCGTGCAGACGTTCGTCATTCCGTCGGCATCCATGGAGAACACGCTGCTGATCGGGGACCACGTGCTGGTAAACCGGGTACAGTTTGCGCCTAAGACTTCGTGGCTGGGACCGCTGTTGCCTTACCGGGAAATTCACCGCGGCGACATCGTGGTTTTTCTGCACCCCGACCCGGAATACGCGGGCACTTATGTGGTGAAGCGGGTGATCGGCATTCCGGGTGACCGGATTCATCTGGTGAACGGCGTGGTTTACAGAAACGGAGAAGCGCTGCAGGAACCCTACATTGACCACGACGGAGAGCCGGAGCTGACGCCGTCAGCCGAGCATACCCTGGACAAACGCGAGCAATACCGCTACGACTTTCCGGCGGTTCCGGCTTCCGATATGTACGACCTGAGCCCAGACTGGGTCACCGACGAGCCGTCCCACCTGGACAAAGGTGAACTGGTGGTCCCTCCGGGAATGTATTTTGGGATGGGAGACCACCGCGCGGTCAGTCTGGACAGCCGATATTGGGGATTCATTCCGCGCCAAAACATCATCGGGCGGCCGCTGTTCATTTACTGGTCTTTCATCACTCCCGATAACCAGTACAAGAAAACCTCGTGGTTCGACCAGATTGGTTTCTTGGCACATGTGATCATTCACTTCCTGGATGAAACGCGCTGGCGACGTACGCTGCAGGTTGTCCGGTGACTTCAGCAACAAAGCGGAGATGGGTAGTGGGCGCGATCCTGGCCGCGCTGGTATTGCTTTCACTGCTGCGGCCCGGCGCTGAACGGCTGAAGGCGCGAATCGTGCGTTCTCTGAGCCTGGGCATCGGCCGACCGGTAGACGTGAAGTCGGTCCACGTCCAATTTCTTCCCCCCGGATTCGAACTGGACGATCTGCGCGTGTTTGACGACCCGGCTTTCAGCGCGGAACCCATATTGCAAGCGCCTGAAGTGACGGCGCTCATCCGTCTGCGGTCGCTGGCGCGCGGGCGGCTGGAGCTGGCACGGCTGGACATCAGCGATCCGAGCCTGAATCTGGTACGCAGTGGCAGCAGTTGGAACGTGCAGCCCTTGCTCGAGCGCTCGGCACGAACTCCCATCGGTCCGACCGCGGCGATCGCGTACTCCGACCGTCCGGCGTTTCCCTACATTGAAGCGAGCGGAGCACGCATCAACTTCAAATCAGGCGTAGAGAAAAAGCCCTACGCGCTGATCAATGCCGACCTCTCACTGTGGCAGGAATCTGACAACAGCATGAGCATCCGGCTGAAGGGTGTCCCCATGCGAACCGACTTGAGCCTGAGCGATACTGGGACGCTGCGGATGGACGCAACCTGGCAACGCGCCGCCCAGTTGCGCGATACGCCGATCAGGATCAGTGCCCAATGGGAAGGTGGCCAACTGGGGCAGTTGACGCGGCTCTTCACCGGAGTGGACCGGGGCTGGCGCGGCAATACCGGTTTACAGGTGGAAGCCCAGGGAACTCCTGAGGACTTGGTGGTTACGCTGGACGGATCGCTGGAGGACTTCCGGCGTTACGACATCGCCACGGGATCGGCACTGGGACTTTCGGCGCACTGCACCGGCCATTACAATTCCGCTTCGCATCAGGTGAGCAATGCCGAATGCGATAGTCCGGTGAGAAGCGGAGTGGTGCGGATCCGGGGTGAGGGCGACGGAGCAGCGATTACTCTGACAGGAAACGTGGAATCGGTTCCTCTGGCGGCGCTTGCGGAGTTGATTCGCCGGGCGAAAAGCAATCTGGCCGGGGATTTGACGACTGCGGGCATGCTGAACGCGGAATTTGCGTATAGCAAGTCTGGACAGGCTGTGAAGCTGGAGGGCCGGGGCAAGATTCAGGACCTTCGTCTGACGTCTTCCGCGAATGACGCGGATTTTGGGGTTGGTGACGTCGCATTGACGATGACGTCGGTGGCAGATTCCGAGCGCCGGAAAAAAGATGTTAATTCAGAACATGGGCCGGGGTCCTTACCGACCGCGAGGGTTGCGCGTGTAGAGTTCGGGCCGCTTTTCCTGCCGATGGGAGGGACCACACCGGTCACGCTGATGGGGCGACTAACAGGTCAAGGCTATGAGGTGGCATTGCAGGGGGAAGCCGCCGTGGCAAAGGCGGAGCGCTTAGCCCGGATGCTGGGCTTGCCGGCGCCACAGAGCGAAATGCTGGGCATAGCGGACGGGAAGCTGGACATTGCGGGGTCGTGGCTTGGAGTGGGAACGACTCCCGGTTTTGAGCCGGCGCACATCAGCGGCGCGGCCAAGCTTCACCAGGCCCGGTTCGCCTGGGCGGGGCGACCGGTGGATTTGACTTCAGCCGAGCTTACTTTTCAACCGGAGCGAACCCACATCTCCGGCATTGAAGCAGTGGCCGCCGGAACACACTGGACCGGGACGGTGGACCGACCGCATGGATGCGCGGCTGGCAAGTGCACCATTGAATTCGACTTGACTGCAAACGAAATTGATCCGGGGCGAATCCGGGCATGGATCGCGCCCGCGACCGCGAAGCTTCCGTGGTACGCGTTTCTGCAATCGAACCCGCATGCGAATTCGCAGATGCCGAATTTCCACGCTTCCGGGGCCATCCACGCCAAGCGGGTGGTATGGCGGCAATGGGTGGCGAGCGACGCCAGTGCGCTAGTGGAGTTGGGTGAAGGGAAGCTCAAGCTTTCTCGTCTCAAGGCAAGCATCTTCGGCGGAACGCATCAGGGCACGTGGACAGCAGACTATTCGGCAAAGCCTGCGGTGGTTGATGGTAAAGGGACATTCGCGGGTGTTCGGTTCGCCGAATTCAAGGGACTGCTTCATGACGAAAAGCTGTCGTCAGAAATGGGGAACGCGGCCTACGAGATTGAAGCTTCAGGCAACGGTCCGGCCAGCGCGGATTACAGAATCAGCGGCAACGCAACGCTGGGGCGGCAAAAGTGCGCAATCAGCGGGACGCTGGCCGAACCGAAGGTACGTGCGTCTGAGGGTCAGCTTGAGGCGCGCACCACAGTAGGCGCAGAGGAGCACAAAGATCCGGTGCAGAAACCTTAGTCGCTGGTTGTTGGTGACTGAGCGTCATTGTTTGTAACCTGGCCCGCGCAGTACCTTACCGGGGAGCGCGCTCGTCATCTTTCCCTGCTGAATGACCGCCACACCATTGACCAGGACATATTCCATTCCCTGGGATAGCTGGTTCGGGTTATCGAAAGTCGCGATGTCGCGAATCGTCGCCGGATCAAAGATCACCACGTCGGCCCACATTCCAGTTTTGAGCACTCCGCGATCGGTGAGGCGCATGCGCTGTGCCGGCAGCGCGGAACACTTGCGCACCGCGTCTTCCAGCGTGAGCAACTTATCTTCACGCACATATTTGCGGAAGATTCGTGGGAACGTGCCATAGGCGCGCGGATGGGGATGCTCCCGTCCGAGCAGGCCGTCGGGTGAAGTTCCTGAGGAATCGTTATCGATGGAGACCCAGGGTTGCTGAAGCGCACGTGAGACATCGGGCTGCGACATGCCAAAAACGGCCACGCTCGACGCGGGATCCTGAATAAGGAAGTCGAACAGCGCGTCCATGGGGTCTTTGTTCCAGAGCGTGGCGATCTCCGACAGTCTCTTGCCCTGCAGCGGCAGCAGCGCAGGATTGTTGGTGACACCGACCATGACCGCGTCGGGCCCAGGGATTTCCTGCCATTCGTTGTCCCAGGCGTTGGACGGAGTGAGCAGGTCGTTGCGGATTCTCTCGCGGATGGCGGGGTCCTTGAGGCGCTCGACCATCTTGGCGTCGCCGCCGTCGTGCGCCCAGGCGGGTATGAACGCGGAGAATTCGTTGAACCATGCGGTGTAGGCATAAGTGTTGGCTGAGACGTCGGAACCGGCCGCGCGGGCGGCGTTAATTTTGGAGACAACTTCGGGCATGCGTCCCCAGTTCTTCTTGCCGGCGACTTTGAGGTGCCAGATTTCAACTGGAATGTGGGCCTCGCGGCCAATGCGCACGGCCTCGTCAATGGCTTCCAGAACGGAATTACTCTCGTCGCGCATGTGGGTGGCATAGATGCCGCCGAAGCGGGATGCTTCGGAGGCGAGGGCGATCAGTTCCTCTGTCTTGGCGTAGGGAGCGGGTGCATATTCGAGAGCGGTGGAAAGGCCGACTGCACCATCTTTCATCGCATTGCGGACGAGCAACTTCATCTGGTCGAGCTGAGCGGGCGTGGGTTGTTTGTCGTCGTCACCAAGCACCACCCGGCGAACCTGGGTCGCGCCGACATAAGTTGCGAGATTGATCCCCATACCCTGCTTTTCGAGACGCGCAAAATATTCGGCGAAGGTGTGCCAGTCCGGAGTGAGCTTGTAATGCTCGTATCCGATGCGATCGGCCTGGACGATGCGGTCATTCAAGGGAGCAACAGATGCGCCTTCGCCGGTAATCTCGGTGGTGATGCCCTGGAAAATCTTCGATGGCAGGCGTGGGTCGACGAGGATGGTCAGCTCGGACTGGCCCAGCATGTCGATGAATCCGGGTGCGACCACGCGGCCGCCGGCATCGATGGTCTGCCTGCGGGCGGCGGACGACAGATTGCCGATGGCGGCGATATGGCCATCACGAATGCCAAGATCGCCTGAGTACCACGGCGATCCGGTGCCGTCGATGATGTGGCCATTGGTAATGACAACATCGAAGGGAGCAGGCTGGGCCTGCGACGCGGCCTGCACGCACGTGATCAAAAGCAGCGCCGCGCTAAGGATCGAGAGTGAAGCGTTCCTGAAGCCAAAGTTTCGCAAGTCTATCTCCCGAGATGCAGTTTTGCGCCGCGCTTGGTCTGCCGGCGATTGTCTTACACGGTTGCGCGCCCGCGCCTTCTCAATGCGAAGACGCCCCCGACGATCCAGAGAAACAGCGCCAGCCACTCGTAGCGTGAAAAGTGCCCTGGAACAACCGGCGCGAGCTTCATGAAAATCATGCTGAGGCCGACGGCTAGGCCAACTCCGGCAACAGTTTGGGCGACAGCGCGGCCTGCTATGGGAAGCTTGCCCGATCTCGCCAGGGCCAGGTAGGCGGCGCAGGCCGACGACCATCCGAAGGCGCAGGCGACGGAGCCCACCTCGGAGATCGGGACAAGGATGGCATCTCCGAGAAGCATGCAGGCGGCGGTGGCGAGACCGAGCCATAGCACCGCAGTGGAAGGCGTTTGAAAAGCTTCGTGGACGCGGCTCGCGGCAGAAGGCAGCAATCCTTTGCGCGCCAGGGCGAACAATAAACGGGTAGCGGCGACGAAGTTTCCGTTGAAACACTTGAAGAGCGAAAGCACAGCCGCGGCGAGAATGGCATTGACCACCCAGCGGGATCCGGTGGCGTGCTCGAAAACCGCGGCGGTCATGAATTTCTGCGTGGTAAAAGCCTGCCAGGGAGCAGCCACGCTGACCGCAGCGACGACGATGGTATAGAACAAAGCGCCGACGGCAATGGCCATCCAGATGGCAGTCAGAAAACTTTGCGCCGAAAAACCGGCGCCGGCTTCCTCCGCCGCCTTGCCCACCGACTCGAACCCAGTCATGTAATAGGGCACGATCTGTAGCACCAGCAGAATGGAAACCAGTGGAGCGTGGGTGAAAAGCGGCGGAACGTTCTGCAGAGAGCCGTGGCTGACTCCGGCCACTACGAAAACCAAAAATAGCGCGAGCGTGCCGAAGCTGGTCCAGTTCTGAAAAGTGGCGCTGAGGCGGACGCCACGATAGTTAAGGACGGTGAGCAGAGCAGTAAGGGCAAGGCCGATCACGAGATGTGGCAAATAGACCGGCCGTCCGGCGATGTGGTAGAGCTCGATCGAATCGAGGACGGGGAATATGAATCCGACAATGCGCCCGATGGCCACGGCCTCCCAAGGGCAAACGATGAAATAGGCCAGCAGCATCATCCATCCAGTGGAGAAACTGGCAGCGCGGGGAAATACTGCGGCGGTATAGGCCACTTCGCCGGAAGCGTCAGGCATGGCGGCGACCAGTTGCCCGTAGACCCATCCGATGGGCAACAGCAATGCGCCACCGATGGCAAACCCCAGCAGCGTGCCGAGTGAGCCACCGCGCAAGAGCCAGTCGTCCATTACGACGAGCCAGCCGACGCCGACCATGGTTCCCCAGCCCAGCGTGAAGTAGTCGGTGAGTCGAAGTTTGCGTGCGAGCTGGGCCATGTCAGAGCAGGCAAAGCATTTCGTAAAGCAGGTTGGCCGCGAGCAGCGAGGTGATTTCGCCGCTGTCGTAAGCTGGAGCGACTTCCACGAGATCGCAGCTGACCAGCTTCAGACCCTTCAAGGTTCTCACCAGTTCAAGGATCTGCGCGCTGGAGAGGCCGCCGACTTGTGGCGTGCCGGTGCCGGGAGCAAATGCGGGATCGACGACGTCAATATCGAGCGTGAAGTAGACCGGCTTGCCACGAAATTTCCTGAGAATCTTCTGCACCGGCGCGATCCCGTCACGATGAAGTTGCTCGCAAGGGACGACGTGGAAGCCGTGCTGCTTGCCGAAAGCAAAGTCATCCTCGGAGTAGACCTGGCCGCGCAGCCCCGCCTGCAGAACACAGCCTTTGAGCAGCAGCCCTTCCTCGACGGCACGGCGAACCGGGGTTCCGTGAGAATGCGGCGATCCGAAGTATCCGCCCCAAGTGTCGTTGTGAGCATCGAACTGAACCAGCGCGACAGGGCCGAAGCGGCGACGCATGGCGCGGAGTATGGGCAACAGGATGGAGTGGTCGCCGCCGACGCAGATTGTGCGGGCTCCAGCGGAAAGGATGGCGTCTAGCTGGGTTGTGATGCGCTGAAAGGTGTCGTCGATCGACAGCGGATTGATGGAGAGATCTCCAAAGTCAGCGACGCGCAATTTCTTGAACGGATCGATGTTGAGCACCGGATTCCAGGGGCGAATGATCGACGACTGTTCGCGCACGTGCCGGGGGCCAAAGCGTGGGCCGGGGCGGTAGGTAGTGCCGCCATCGTAAGGGACGCCCACGATCGCGACATCCAGATTCTCGGCTTGGACGATGTAAGGCAAGCGCATGAACGTCGATATTCCGGAAAAACGTGGGTAGACGAGCGCGTCAGTGGGCTGCGGATGAGGAAGAGATTTTTTCTTGGTGCGCATGAGCGAGCTGATTATAGAATAGCGGCCCGGATTCCCTGCCCCGTGAAGTGTTAAAATCTTGAGTTTTGCAATCCAGCCCGGAAGGTGTCGCGATGTCGCAGGCTACGCTGCAGGCAGTTCCCACTCCCCTCACCACCCTCACTGACGACGAAATCCTGTTCCGCGACAATGTGCGGCAGTTCGCCGAGGAAAAGATTCGTCCATTGGTGAAGGAAATGGACGAAAAAGGAGTATTCGACCACGATCTGTTGCCTGAGTTTTTCAAGCTAGGGCTGATGGGAATTGAAATTCCTGAACAGTATGGAGGCGCGGCAGGCAGTTTCTTTGAGGCGATCCTGGCGGTGGAAGAGTTTTCTCGGGTGGATGCTTCCGCCGGAGTAGTGGTGGATGTGCAGAACACGCTGGTCAACAACGCGCTGGTGCGCTGGGGCAACGAGGCTCAAAAGAAGAAGTTTTTGCCGAAGATGGCATCCGATACACTCGGCGCCTATGCCCTAAGCGAAGCCGGTTCGGGCTCCGACGCTTTCGGTTTGCAGACCCGCGCCCAGCTCAAAGGCGATGAATATGTACTGAACGGCCGCAAGCTCTGGATCACCAATGGGAAGGAAGCGGGGCTGTTCGTGTTATTTGCCACGCTCGATCCGGCAGCAGGCTACAAAGGCATCACGGCGTTCATCGTCGAGAGAGACTTCGCCGGCTTCACAGTGGGCAAGAAGGAAGACAAGCTGGGCATTCGGGCTTCCTCGACTTGCGAATTGATTCTTGAAGACTGCCGCGTGCCCAGGGAAAACGTGTTGGGAGAAGCGGGCAAAGGCTACAAGATCGCCATCGAAACTCTGAATGAAGGCCGCATTGGCATCGGCGCGCAGATGATCGGAATTGCGCGCGGCGCCTGGGAATATGCCGCCAAATACGCCCAAGAGCGCAAGCAGTTCGGCAAGCCCATCTCGGAATTCCAGGGGATTCAGTTTCAGATCGCGCAGATGGCAACTGAGATCGAAGCCGCGCGGCTGATGGTGTATAACGCCGCGCGCATGAAAGATGCTAGCGTCAACTTCGTCAAGGAAGCCGCCATGACAAAACTCTTCGCCTCCCAGGTGGCCGAGCGCGTAACCTCGTTGGCCATCGAAATCTACGGCGGATACGGGTTCACCAAAGACTACCCGGTGGAAAAGTACTGGCGCGACGCCAAGATCGGAAAGATCTACGAGGGAACTTCGAACATGCAACTGGCTACCATCGCCAAGCTGGTGATGGGGGCGAAGTAGCTGAATCAGGGCAGCGCATCTTGTGCGTCCGCGCGACCTAATATATGCACCGAGTTGCACTTTGAAAACAACCCGCAGTGGAGATTAAGTTAGCTAACTACCTTGTTTACAAATGGTTAGGGATCTAGTGGCCAGTGGTGGGCAAGCTGCATCCTAGAGCCTACCAGCTCAGCTGGATAGATACGGGGTGTCCTTTGAAT
>Ga0209698_10006192_pt1 | contig 12760 bp, 10 predicted proteins | sample LitLauG_LLR_2012_FD_187203 | JGI IMG/M metagenome (GOLD analysis project Ga0209698, IMG submission 187203) | Freshwater sediment microbial communities from Pennsylvania, USA - Little Laurel Run_MetaG_LLR_2012 (SPAdes) (version 2) | ecosystem: Environmental > Aquatic > Freshwater > Creek >...
CTGATGATCAATCTCCAGCATCCCGTTTCCGCCCTTCAGGCTCATCTTGTGTGAGAATCCAATCCCCGTTTCAGGCTCATCTTGTATGAGACAAGAGTCCAGGCTTCGGTGCGATCCATCCTATGTTATTGTAAAGGAGTCCTTGCCTTGAGAATGGGCCTGTGGCGCAGTTGGGAGCGCGCTTCCATGGCATGGAAGAGGTCGTGAGTTCGAATCTCACCAGGTCCACCAAAACAAAGCTAACTCTGGATCCTGCCCGAACATGGGCAAACTGGTCCCAGGAGTTGTGCCAGCCTTGATGAGCCCCGCAGCCAGACAGATCGTCTCGACTTTGACAGGCGTGCTCGTCCAGGCTGCCCATCCCAAACGCATCATTCTCTTCGGTTCTCCGGCCAGGGGCGATGCTGCTCCGCATAGCGATTTCGACATCATGGTCGTGGAAGAGAAGCCGCCGACCGATTCGCGGAGATGGTCCGCCTGAATCGTCTCATTCGCTCGTTCGATATCGCCGTAGATCTCCTGGTTGTGAGCGACGAAAAGTTTCAGTACCGGCGGGAGACTCCCGGCAACGTTTATTACGAAGCCGCCACACAGGGGCAGGTCCTTTATCAAGCGGCGTGAACAAGCTTTGCTCTTTCTGCGCAAGGCTGCTCAGGACGAAGCCTTGCTCGACGAAGTCATCGATTCAGACTAGGTGAGCGACGAGGTAATTGGTTTTCATTGTCAGCAGGCCGCGGAGAAGATGTTGAAGGCTTTGACTGTCCGATTTGGGCGCCGCGTTCCACAAGACTCATGAACTGGGAGCCTTTATGGATGCGCTGGAACGTTCCGGCGCGCCGTTGCCGAGCGAGTTTGAGAATCTGGACGTGCTTACGCCGTTTGGTGCGGTGTATCGGTTCGACGACTACGACGGCACGGAGTCACTGAACCGGACTGAGACACGCGCGCTATTGATCGAAGACGGCCTGCGTCTCCGTCCCGGTACGTAAGCAATCGGGTACGATGAAGACAATACCGGCTGGGTTTGTTCGAGTTCGTGCGTAGCCCTCAAAAGGCAGGCCGCGTCCAGAATGTCCTCATCCTCACGGCAATTTCCTAAAATAGCGGTAGCATTAAGGAAGGCTCCCTGTCACAGCATAGGAGAACGAAATGGACTTTCAAAGGGAATTGCGAAGCTCAAAGCAGGTTGTTCGTGAGTGGGTTCGCGGCAACTTCTCCGATGAGAAATTAGCCGGCGTGGCCGCTTTCAATGCGGATGGCAAAATGACCTTTCGGAACCCGTGTGGTTGTCTGATGGGTGTTACCTACAGCGACCGGCTGCATGTGGATCAAGAATGCAATCGGAAACATTACTGGCGCGCGCGCCGGCAGGATCTGAGCCAGACTCGCGGGCTGGCGGCATGGTTTCCAGCGTCGCGGATCGGTAAGGCGGAGAAGGCCTACAACTTTCTGGGGCTTTCGGCGGCCTTGAACAGTTGTTTCGGCGACGATGAACTTCGGCGCCGGCGATTTTCCGCGATCTTACGGGCTGAGATGCGGCGCCGCGAACATCTTACAGCCATTGTCGAAGACTATCCAGCAAGACCTGCTGAAGCGCTTGCCACGTAACTTATAGCCGCCGGGCAAGGTGCATAATCCAGGTATGACATCTCGCCGCGCCTTTTTGCGATCTACGGGACTGGTCACGGCGGCGCTTTGCTCGGGCGAGGCCGACAGTTCACAAACTGCGCCGCCATTGCAGGAATTCAACTACCGTGATGTTGATCTCGCGCCTGGACTCGCCCAAACGCAGTTTGAACAAACGCAATCCGTGTTGCTGGGCTTGAACACCGACAGCCTGCTGAAGCCCTGGCGGCTGCGCGCTGGACTTCCCGCGCCGGGCCCGGACCTTGGCGGATGGTACGACGAAGTGCCGCTCGAGAAAACCGAGAGCGGCGGGCACGGGTTTGCGCCGGCGCACTGTTTCGGCCAGTGGCTTTCAGCGCTGGCCCGCGGATATGCCGTCAACCGCGATGTGCGCACGAGAGAGAAACTAGACCGGCTGCTTTCTCTTTACGGAGCGGGGATTTCAGGCCGTTTCTACACGAATTTTCGCTTCCCCGCTTATAACTACGACAAGATGGTTATCGGACTCGTCGATGCGCATCAATTTGCCGGAATGCCGCAAGCCTTTTCGCTGCTTGACCGGACCACCGACGCCGCTTTGCCGCACTTGCCTCCCCATGCGCTGAACCGGGATGAGCCCCAGCGGCGTTGGCGGATCTCAGTCGGTGAATATACGGGCGACGATTATACCTGGGATGAGTCCTACACGCTCCCGGAGAATTTATATTTGGCCGGTGAGCGCGGAGCCGGTGACCGCTACCGGCAGCTGGCCGGCCGCTTCTTACTGAACGAAACCTACTTTGACCCTCTTTCAGAAAATAAGAACGTACTGGCCGATCACCATGCCTACAGTTTTTGCAACGCACTGAGTTCGGCAATGCAAGCCTATCTGGCAAACGGCAGCGGCAAGCATCTGCGCGCGGCGAGCAATGCTTTCGACATGATAGCGGCTACTCAGAGTTTTGCCACTGGCGGCTGGGGGCCGAATGAAAGCTTCAGCGCGGCAGGCAGCGGCGCGCTTTACGATAGCCTCACCACTACGCACCGCGGATTTGAGACGCCTTGTGGGAGTTATGCGCATTTCAAACTTACGCGCTACTTGCTGCGGGTTACCGGCGACGGGAGATATGGCGACAGCATGGAACGCGTCTTATACAACACCGTGCTGGGAGCGAAGCCTTTGCGGCCCGATGGCCGAGCGTTCTATTACTCGGACTACAATGCTCAAGGCCGCAAGGGGTATTTTGCCGATGCTTGGCCCTGCTGCTCCGGCACTCTTCCGCAGGTAGCTGCCGACTACCGCATCCTCACCTATTTCCGCGATGCAGACGGCGTGTGGGTTAATCTTTACCTGCCCTCGACGCTCAATTGGACGAGCGCGGATGGAGCGCAGTTGGCGCTGACGCAAACCGGCGACTATCCAATCGAGGGCAGAATCGCATTCCAGCTACGTGCCTCACGGTCGTCCCGCTTTGCTCTTCGACTGCGAATTCCGGCCTGGTCATTGCCTGCTGAACCGCTGATTCGGGTAAACGGGGAGCGCGCCTCGGTCCCAAGCATGAAGGGTTTTGCGAGTCTGCAGCGCGTCTGGAAAGATGGCGACCGCATCGAGCTTGAGATTGGCCTGCCTTTGCGCCTGGAAGCCATCGATGCCGATCATCCGGATACGGTGGCTTTGGTCCGCGGACCGCTGGTCTTGTTTCCCATTACAGACAATACGCCAAGACTAATGAAGCAGCAATTACTCTCCGCTGTGCGAATACCGAGCGAGGCTGCGTGGCGTTCTGGCGCCCTGTTGTTTCGTCCGTTCTACACAATTGGCGATGAGCGCTACTGCACTTACCTCAAGCTAGTCTCAAGCTAGCGATAGACCACGCAACCTCGGGCATCTAGACTTTCCAGCCATGCGGGTAGGTCGAGTGCAGGCACCCAGCGCAAGTCGAGCTTTTCCAGACGAGGCAATTCCGCTATAACCGGCGGCAAGTGAATCAGGGGGTTGCCACGGAGATCGATTTGTCTTAGTTCCTTCAGAGTCTCAATAGCGTCTGGCAGCGTTGTCAGCATGTTGTTTCTCAGGTGCAACTCTCTTAAATGTGGGAGACTTCCGATTGAATCGGGGAGACAAGTCAAGCGGTTGACTGACGCCCTCAGCTCAATCAGGCTCACCATGCCGGTAACGCATTCCGGGAACATGTCGAAAGCGTTTTCACCAATATTCAAGTAACGCAATTTGGTCAGCCGCGCAAGACAAGCCGGAAGAGACGCTAGCCGATTGTCATGCAAGTAGAGAAAGTCGGTAAGGGAATCGAGATCGGCGAGGGAACACGGCACTTGTGTCAAGGCGTTGTGACCAAGATCGAGCATCCGAAGCTTTTTGAAAGCGCCGAAGCGATCCGGTACCTCAGCTAGTTCGTTGTCAGCCAGGACCAATGTTTCGATTTCAGTGCGATCCCAGACCCAGCCGGGAACGCGGCCGAGACGCTGCTTCCATAAGCTCAAGTGCGACGATGTTGGCGGCGACATAAACGCGATACTAGCGCAGATACGCTCTAACGATTCCTGTTCCCGCGCGTATGATGAACAAGGGGATTGACGTGAGGCATTGGTTCCTGGTTCTAGTTTTCCCATTGATCGCGGCAGCCGCCAGCGACGTTTCCGGCGAGTGGGAGTTGACGGGGAGCGTTCTCGGCAGTACCGTCTACGGCCATCTGAACTTGAAGGAAGCAGGCGGAAAGATCACCGGCGATTTTGAGGGTCTTACCATTCAAGGCACCCTCAATGCGGACCGGCTGGATTTCACCGCGACCCGTCCTAACGGTGAATCATTCGGCAAATTTCAGGCCAAACTGCAATCCGGCGGTGAGCTCTCGGGTACAGCTGAGTGGTCCGACAACCGCCACGTAACCTGGTCGGCGCGTCGTCCGGTGAAGCCCTCATCGCAGGCTCAGATACACGATTTTGTGCCCAAGGAATTCCATCGCTTATTCGCGGATTCCATTCCGCCGGTTCTTCGTATCTACCCGGGAGACACGGTGAGGACCACCACCGTGGATGCGGGCGGCGTCGACAGCCAAGGCGTGCACAGGTCGCAAGGCGGTAATCCCGAGACAGGACCCTTCTACGTTGAGGGAGCATTTCCCGGCGACACGCTTTCCGTCAAGCTCAATAAGGTTGAACTGAATCGGGATAGTGCGGAAAGCGGCGATCAGATCGTCGGCTCGGCGTTGGATTCGCGCTATGTACACGATGCCAAGTACAACGAGAAATACGACAGCACCTGGATACTGGATACCAAAAACGGAGTGGCGCGACTAAAGAATCCCAGTGAACACCTCAAGAACTACACGGTCAAGCTCCGTCCAATGTTAGGTTGCATTGCCGTCGCGCCGCCCGCGCATCAGGCGTATCGCACAGGCTTTCTCGGTTCCTTCGGCGGGAACATGGATTACAACCAGTTGGGAGAAGGCGTCACGCTCTATCTGCCGGTGTTTGCTCCGGGGGCGCTACTCTTTCTAGGCGATGGTCACGCGGCGCAGGGGGACGGCGAACTCACCGGCGACGCGCTGGAAACATCCATGCGAGTAGAGTTCACCGTTGGCCTGATCAAAGGTCAATCTATTCCCTATCCTCGAGCGGAAAACGACGAATATCTGATGTCCTTCGGAATCGGAAACTCACTTCCCGAGGCGCTCCAGATCGCCACCACGCAGTTAGTCAAGTGGCTCCAGAAGGATTACAAACTCGATCCCAATGAAGCTGCAATTGTGCTGGGCAGCGCCATGCAGTACAACATTGCCGAGGTCGTCGATCCATTGGTGCATGTAGTAGCCAAGGTGCGGAAAGAGTCGATATCGGCTTTGAAGTGACAAGTTGAACTAAAATGAAGCGTGCCGCTGCTCCGGTCTTGCAGCCTGTTGGTGTGTTTCTGCCTGCTCTTGTCGGGCCAATCGGGCGCCGTGCAAGCCTTGGAAGCTGCGGCGAAACAGCGTTTGGCCGAACGCGATGCCGCTGGCGCGCTTGCCATTTACGAAAAGCTCGCACAGGCGAACCCCAACTCCGCTGCTTACCAGGATGAAATTGGTTTTCTGCTGGCGGCTACCCATCGCGCTCCGGAAGCCGTTGCTCACTTTCAGCGAGCCACCGAACTCGATCCTAAGTTAGCTCAGGCGTGGTTTCACTTAGGCGTGGCGTTGTGGCTCGATCAGCGAAGCGATGCCGCACTTCACGATCTGGAAAAAGCCGTTGCGCTGGCGCCTGAAAAAGCGGAACACCATTATCGATTGGGCTCCGCTTACAACGATCTCGGCCGCTACGCGGACGCGATACCCGAGCTGGCAAAAGCCGTCAAGCAACTGCCCAGGGACAAAGGCGTCTGGCAGAATCTGGGACTCGCATATCAGAAGCAGGAACGTGTCAAAGAAGCGCGCGATACCTACCGCCGGGCGGTTGAACTGGATCCAAAAGACTCAGGCGTGCGTAATTCGTTCGGACTAATGCTGGTAAAGGCCGGCGATCCGGCGGCGGGTCTGGCTGAATTTCGTAAGGTGCTGGAGGGAGAGCCTGACAACGTCAACGTGCAGGTGAATGTCGGTTACGCTTACATCGCGGCCGGGAAAAATCAACAAGCCATTCAGCAACTGAGCGAGGTCTTAGCTGCACACCCGGACATCGCATCGGCCCAATACGACATTGGCGTTGCGTACCATGGCATCGACGATTTCTCCCACGCCAAAGAGCACCTGGAACGAGCCGTGGCCCTGGAACCAAATCTCCCGGACGCGCACTATAGTTTGGGAGTCGCCTACGTGGAAGGTGGCGAGACTGAAAAAGCGATCGCGCAATTCCGTGAGGCGGTTCGCCTGAGACCGCCGTATGTCGAAGCTTGGACCGTACTGGGCAACAGTCTGAAGGAGCAGGGCGATATCGACGGTGCAATCGACGCGCTAAGACATTCGGTCGAACTGGACGGCAGCAACGCCGGGGCGTACAACTCGCTGGGTCTACTCTATCGCAAGAAAGGCAACACCGATGAATCAAGCCGGGCGTTTGCCAAGGCCGCGGAACTGCGCCGCGTGCAGCAGGAGCAGAAACAAAAGTCCTTGCTGCAGGGGATGGGCGCCAAGAACTAAAAGAGGCTTCCCGCCACCTGCTCGGCGATTTTTCGCGTGCGCTCCTGGAAGGTCGTTTTGAGCGAAGGGTCGCTCGTCTGGATCCACACCACGAAATTTTGATTGCGGACTCGGCCAATCACCAGTTCCTGTATAGGGCTACCGCTACACTCTACGGCTTCGTTTCCGATGGCTTTCAACGGCGTTGTTTTTGACTCGCATTTGGCGCCGATGGACGCAGGTTTGAGGCGCACCTCAATGTGGAGCGTGGATTGAGGGCGGACAAATTCGCAAACGGCCGGGCTCACTGAAACCGTTACCGGGCCGCCCAGAGTGCCTGCGGCAGTGGCGGCATTCAACCACGGACAAACATTCTCCGCGCAACACGACGTCGCAAGTAAGAGTGGCACAGGCTTTAGCCTGTGCAGCAACCTCATGATTTTCTTGCGGGTGTCAAAGCGTCGGCCTTGAGAATCTTCCCGCCCTCCTGGATGACGTACAATTTGTTAGCTTCCAGATTTTTCAGCACATCCACGTTGCCGCTCAGCCAGCGGATTTCCACTGTGTCTGCCGTGGTTGCCTGATCGAGTCCGAAATGCATGCGCAGATCGTTTTGCGAGAAATAGCTTCCACCGCTTCGAAGCTCATCCATCTGCACCAGCGGTTTGGGAGCGTCGGGCTTGGTTCTGGCGGTCACCAAGACTCGCGTTCCGATTCCGCTGCGGTTGGATTTCACGCCGACGAGTTTGATCTTGATCCAGTTGCGATTCAGCGTGGAGTCGCAGCGCAACAACTGTGGAATCGCATTCACGCAGTTCACGGCGATATCGATGTCGCCGTCGTTATCGTAGTCACCGAACGCACAGCCGCGTGCCGGAGCATTTTCCATAATGCCCGGGCCGCCCTGTATCGTGACTTCTTCAAACCGGCCGTTCTGAAGATTCCGATATAAATACTTGTGCTCGGCGTACTTCAGGTCGGCGTTCGATTTATCGACCTCCGGATACACGTGACCGTTGGACATCAAGATATCCAACCAGCCGTCGTTATCCATATCGAAGAATCCGACACCCCAGCCCAGCAGACGCGTGTTGACGCCGATACCGCTGGGATAGGTGCGGTCTTCAAATGTCGCGTCACCAATGTTGGTATACAACGAATCGGTGTCACCGGCGAAATTTGTCTTGACGATATCGAGATTGCCGTCGCGATTGTAGTCGCCGATGGAAACGCCCATCCCCGCTTGCGGCTTTCCTTCCGGTGACAAAGCGGCGCCCGATTCCACCGCAATGTCCTTGAAGGTGCCATCTTTCTGGTTTTGATACAGCGTGGCTGTGCTGGAATCGTTGGCCACGTAAATATCCGGCCAGCCGTCGTTATCCAGATCCGATGCCGCCACGCTCAGACCGTAAGTTCCGCCGGTGTTCCAGATCCCTGCTTTTTCGCTGACGTCACTGAAGGTGCCGTTGCCGTTGTTGTGGTACAGGAAGTTCTTTGCGCCTTTCAGTCCGGGTGGTCCACAAGCGACCAGCAGGCCCTTATAAGTGCAGGGACCGGCTTCAGGAGGTGGCGCAGTCTTCAGGTCGAAATCCACGTAGTTTGCGACAAACAGGTCCAGGTGGCCGTCGCGGTCGTAATCCACGAAGGTGCATCCGGTGTTCCAACGCGTCTTCGGTCCAGGCTGAAGCAAGCCCGCTTCTTTTGTGACATCGGTAAAAGTTCCGTTGCCGTTGTTGCGATACAAAGCGTTTTGGCCGTAATAGGTGACGAACAAGTCATCGCGGCCATCGTTGTTGTAGTCGCCCACGCAGCAGGCTTGCCCCCAGCCGGTTTTGTGTTCCAGCCCGGAACCCTTGGTAACGTCGGTGAACGTGCCGTCGCGGTTGTTTTTGAACAAGCGGCAATGCGGTTCCTGCCCGCGCGGAAATCCTTCCAGCCTCCAGCCATTTACCAGGAAGACATCGAGCCAGCCGTCGTCGTCGTAATCGTAAAACGCTAAGCCGCAACCGGTGGTTTCGAGCAGATATTTGTTCTTATGCTCCCCGCCGTAAGTGGTCTTGACGGCCAGGCCGGCTTCCTTTACTACCTCGACGAAACTGACTCCCAGCGGAGTTCCTTCTATCGGCGATTTCGGACCTGAAGGAGGCGCCTTAGGCTTGGCATCATAACTGCGCTCGATGGGACCAGGCAGTTGTTGCGGAGCGGCCTGCGCGAGAATGTCGGCTAGGGGAAGCACTAACGCTGTGCGGCTCAGCGATTGAACGAACTGACGCCGATTCTTGTCCAACCTACTTTTGCTCCTTGTGCAAATGCCAGGGAACGCTTTCGTTCGAGATTTCCGGATGAACCCGCAGGAAGCCTAACGAATAAGTTGGCGCTCCGGGATCCACCTGCTTGGTGGAGAACAGCGCGGACTGCTCGGCCGCTTCTTTCTTCATTCCCAGACGGCGATAGATAACCGCCAGGTTGTAGTGAGCGGCGAGGTCGTCGGGATCGATGGCCTGAAGCGCTTCGAACTGCTCTCTGGCCTCGGCAGTTTGATGTTGTTGATACAAGGAGATTCCCAACTCGCGTCGCGCGTCGCGCGAAAGCGGATATTGCGCCACAACTTTTTTCAAGTCGGCTATTTCCTGATCGCAATGACCCTCCCGGCGTTCCACCAGCGCCATGTAATACAGCGCGCGCGCATTGCCGGGGCTGAGCTTCAACGCCGCTTCCAGGTGAGGCCGCGCTTCCGAGTACTTCTCCCATTCGATATACGTCAAGCCTGCATTGATGTGGCCGTCAGGGTAGTCCGGCCGCAGTTTAGCAACCTGTTGAAAAGCTCGAATGGAATCGTCATATTGCAGTTGATCCAGATATGCAATGCCAATATTATTCCAGCGCATCCATTCCGGATTGTCTCTGTCATCTGGCCCGGTGGCAGGATTTTCCCCCAGATTGAAGGTTCTGGAGCGCGCCGCTAACTCCACTATCGGATACGCCGGATGATCGGGGCCGAAGATATTATTCAAGTAGCTCTGCCGCAGATGACGATAGTTCACGCGCGCGGTCGCGGTGAGCGGACCCTTTACTCCTGCCGGAATCTTTATTTCGTATCGCACCAGCGCCGATCGTCCTGACTGGATGGAGTTGTCGTACGCCACCGAGTGAATAGTCCACACCTTGTGGTTGTCGACGAACTCACCGTCGGTGTTCACCGGACGATTGGTAAAGCTATGCGCTCCGGGTTCCAGCATCCCATCGGGTTTCAAAAATCCGCTGTGATAAATCGACCGGCCGCCGGCGTCCCTCACTTCAAACTCGACCCATGCCTCATAAAGGTCACGCACTTCCGGGATCAGGGAATGGCCAATGTTCTTGTTTTGGATCACCACCATCATTTGAATCGTCTCGTTGGCCGCTAATTTGACCGGCTTTAAGCCGAGCGGCGCGATCATTTCCTCCTGCCCCGGTTTCCTGATGCCGAACAGGTCCACGTTGAGGTAATTGCCCGCCTGCAGAAACTCCTTGGTCTTGGCGAGTTGTTCATCAAAGCCGTAATAGAACGGAACCGCGGTGTTGCCGGCTAGCCAGCGGTGGGAGGCGAAAGTGCCTTTCTTCGCGCCGTATTCGTTCGCCGGCGCCGGACTGCGCTTCATATGGCAGCCCTGGCAGGTGGTTAAATCGGCGGAGTAAAAAGCCAGCGGATTGCGTTTGGAGAACTTGGAGCCCTGCCATTCATCGTACGCCGTGAAGGCCCGGATCCACTTATAGTCGTTCAACGGATTTGGAAGGTTGGCCTTATGGCAGGCGGCGCAGAACTCCGCCGTCCGGTAGAACGGCTGCATCACTGCCTGCGCGTGACGCTTGGGGTTGTCCATGATGGTCTGATAAGGCACCATCCCCGGAATTCGTTTGCCTTGCTCGTCCACCATCACCGACGGTACGCCCATCACGAAACTGCCGTTGCCCAGCGCCGGCTGCAGCTTCACCACGGAGTGACAAGTAGTACAGGTCAGCCCGTCTTCATCGAACTCGCGGTCCACCTGGGAGTTCTGAGTCATTGCTCCGGCCAAAACACCAATCGGGTTATGGCAGCTATCGCAATGGCGGGTGAACTCAATGCCTTTGGTACGCGGCAGGATATTTACGCTGGTGCGATAAAAAGGCGTCCGGAACGAATTAGAGTGGAGGGCTTGCCGCCATTGCCGGTACGCTTCTTCATGACAATGAGCGCAGTAACTGGCCTTCGGAAATGCCCCGGGTTCAAGGAACTCCCCCCCTTCAACAGCGGCATTGCCGGGCGTAGAGATATTGCCTTTGCCGAAGCGAAAATTGTAAGTCTGGCTGATGCGCTCCGCGTATTGATGGCGGGTCTCCGGCTGATCCGAGAGCGCTATAACGCTTCCGAAACCGACAATCGCCAGGAGCCACGTGGTCCTCACGCCCCTCATTTAGGCAAACTACCTCTGATCTAGGTATTCTCTCACAGCTAGACCTTAATTAACGCCGGCAGCACGACGGTGAAGCATGAGCCCTTTCCCACTTCGCTGGTTACCTCGATTTTTCCGCCATGCACCCTGACAATCTGCTCAACGATCGACAGGCCTATTCCGGACCCGGTCTCTCCCGAAGCCTCAGCCCGCTTAGTGCGATAAAACTTCTGAAAAATGCTTTTCAATTCCTTGGAGTCCACTCCGATTCCCTGATCCTGCACCGAAATTCGAAGTTCGTCTCCGCGCGCTTCCGAAGTTACCGTGATCTCGGTATGCGCCGGGCTATATTTGACCGCGTTCGTGAGCAAATTGAACACCGCATATTCCATCAATTCCCGGTCGCCGTTGAGCTCGCCGGCTAAGCTCGGTGCCGCATGCACCTGAATCTCTTTTCGTTCGGCCTGTGTGCGAACCCGGTCGATACAGGTGCCGATGACTTCTGCCGCGGCAAAGGGCTCACGCTTGAGCCCGAGATGGCCTTCAGAGAGCCGCTCGACATCCAGAAACGTCTGAATCATCCTTGCCAGTCGCTTGGATTCGGAGTTGATCATGTCGGCAATCTGTTTGCGTTTCTCTTCGCTCAAGTTGTAGCGGCCCATCAATTCGCTGGAACCTTGAATCGCCGTGAGTGGCGACCGCATCTCGTGAGTCACCCATTGGAACGCCTGCCGGTAGCGGGTGCGCTCCGTTTCCGATTGGCGCAACTCGCGCCGTACAAAAAAGTGTTGATAACTGAACGCGCCCGCAACACAGAGCCAAACCGTACTGAGGGGAGCGAAATAGGGGAATACGGTTCCTTGCCGAAATAGCAGGAATGGCGCGTAGTGGACCGCCGCGAGCAGCGCAAGACTCGCGAGATAGGCGGGCCAGCCCGAGAGGAACGCGAAAATCAATGCAGTCAGCAAGGCGATTCCAAGGCACACCACCGGCACCATTAGCACGGGCGCGTCAATTAGGAAGTGGTTCCCAACCATCGTTTCATACGCGTGCGCGTGCACTTCCACACCAGGCATCTCGGTCAGGGGAGTGCGCACGCGATCCCGCGTAGCCGACAGATCGGTAACTCCAATAAACACCGCTTTGCCATCAACGCGATCGGTTGAGCTGGCGTCGGTGATGAGTTTGACAAGCGAGATCTGTGGAATCGTTCCGTTGTAGACCACTCGCAGCGAGCGGCCTTTCTCGGTCAGTGGCGCTGGAATGATCTCCTTACCAACCTGCAAGTCTTGCGGCGACTCAACAATCGGAGAGTCTTCCGACAGCCTGAAGGTTTCTAGCGATAGAGCCCAATGGCGCTCACGCTGAGTCCGTTTTTCCAGCGGAACCACCCGGGTGACGCCATCGAGTGAGTCCTCATCGGAGGTGTCGTGTCCAACGGCGTCGGCGCAATGCTCAAAGGCGGGCAGCGGATCGTTCCACTGATCATTTACCAGATCGGCGACCAGCACTAAATTCTTGGTCGCGCACATGGCTTTAGCTAAGCGCGCGTTCTGTGCCGGGTCGTCCCCCAGGTCGGTAAGCAGAATATCCACTGCTACGACTTTTGGTTGGGCGTCTTGCAGGCGCTCC
>Ga0209698_10006193_pt1 | contig 12758 bp, 16 predicted proteins | sample LitLauG_LLR_2012_FD_187203 | JGI IMG/M metagenome (GOLD analysis project Ga0209698, IMG submission 187203) | Freshwater sediment microbial communities from Pennsylvania, USA - Little Laurel Run_MetaG_LLR_2012 (SPAdes) (version 2) | ecosystem: Environmental > Aquatic > Freshwater > Creek >...
AGAGCGGCACCGTCCAGTTTTATTCCAGCGACGGATTTCTTGTGCTGCTCAGCGTCTCGCAGATGTGGCCGGTGCAGATTGATGGAAAACCCGCGACGCTCGTGTGGCGCAGCGATCTGCTTTCCTCCAGCCAACTCGGCGAATTGCACGGCATCGAGCGCGCAGGCTCCTCGGTCGCGATGCGCAAGGAGATTCAAAAAAACATCGGCGCGATGGTGAAGGATATTTCCTCGCAGCGCTGAATGTGCAGAGTGAGCCTGCCAACCCTATGAAACGATCATTCCTACTCGCATCGCTGTGCCTCGGGGCGGCGGTGCCGTTGCACGCCGCGGAAATCAGCCAGGAGATCGAGGCCACCTACGGCGCCACCTCGGCATCCCGCACAAATGTCAGCCCGTTTCGCAACGCCAGCGTCTCCGAGCAGAGCACGCAGTTCCAGTACGTGCTCTCCTACGCCGTGCCGGAGCGCCCCATCGTCCGCCTCGGCGTCGGCTACGATCGCTACGACTTCGGCTTTGCCGGCCCCGGACTCATCCCTGAGACCCTCCAGTCGCTCCGGCTCGTTGCCGGCATTGATTTGAAAATTTCCGACATTCTCATGCGCATTGAGGCCCAGCCCGGCTTCTACGGCGACAACCGCGGATTCAACACGGGCGACTTCAACTGTCCCATCGTCTTCGGCGCTTCCTACCTCACCAGCAAGGATGTTCAGTGGATCCTCGGCCTCAGCTACGACGGGAACCGCAGCTACCCCATCATGGGCGGCCTCGGCGTGCGCTGGAAATTCGCGGACCGCTGGGTGCTGAACTTCGTCCCGCCCGACCCGCGCCTCGAATACAAGGCCTCGGACGACCTCACGCTTTTCGCCGGCGCGCACCTCATCAATTCCACCTTCCGCGTGAGCGACAGCTTCGGCGCCGTCCCACACGGCCGCGTGTACAACAACGCCATCGTCGAATACACCGAAGTCCGCACCGGCGCCGGCGCCTCGTGGAAACTCCGAGGCAAGGGCACGCTCGATGTGGAACTCGGCTACGAGGCCTACCGCGACTTCGACTACCACAAGGTCGGCGACGATTTTCAGACCAAAAGTGGCGCCTTCTACGGCCAGGCCGGTTTCAAGCTGAATTTCTAGCGGCCCGCCGCGCCTGTTCGCCGCGGTGCAGGGGCAGGCGTCGCGATCATTTCGGAAAGTCCTTCTCCGGCTTCGGGATCACTGTCATCTCATCAATGAAGAAATAACTGTCGAAAGGCACCCGATGGAAAAATGGGTTTGGGTTCGGCTCCACCGCGCGATTGGACACGTGGGATATGAAAAAGACGATCCGGCGATACTGGTCTTTCGATGAGATGCCGTTTATCCATCCAAGCTTCGCAGTTGCGACAAGGCGCCCGTCAGCATCCTTGCTCCAGCGACCCGTCATGGTCCGTCCGCTCTGTCCGAGCGGGCCCGACTGGAATGAGCCATCCTTGGCAAACATATAGTAGGAAGAGCCGTCGCTCACGGAGATGCTGCCAAACTGCTCAATCGCTTTCAGTGGGGGGATCAGCGTGTCGTCCGCAAGCACGAAGATGCTTGAGACGAAGAATAGAGCGATTAGAAACGGTCTGAACATAGTGCGCGTCGCGATGCCTAACATACGATTAAGCTGGGCGGGAGTTCCGATTTGCTTGGTCCAGACGGGAGGTGAGGCATCGCGGGCGGGGTGTGCGGAACATGATAGGCCGACACGCCTGCAAGGGACCGTGAATGGGGCCTTTGCAGGCGCCTCGGTGCATGACGATCCTGATGCCTGAGTAGCCCTGCTTTTTCCAGATGATCTTCACGTGGCCGCCGCTGGCGAGGCGGGACTTCGGGATGGGGTTATCGGCTTCACGCAGGATTCGGAAGGGAGTGGCGGAACCCTCACAGGGAGCCCTTGCATCAAGCCCATAATCCCGCTTCGAGAGGTCGGGCGCGGTTCATTTCCATGCGGATCTCAGGGCGACCCGGATCGGCAAAGCGGAACGCAAGCATGCTTGCAAAGGTTCCCAGCGCTGTTCGCGTCCGTCCGTGACGTGCGGGAAATAAAAATGCATTTCTGCGGAAGAGGGGCTAGTCTTCGCGCGACTTCGAACATGAGAAACGTGATCATCATTTGCCTGCTGGCCGCGGTGGCGTGCCTCGCCTGGCGATACAATGAAATGAGCGGGGACAAGGCTGCGGCGGATGCCAGGGCCGGGGAGTTGAACGCGGAGATCGAATCGCTCAAGGCCCAACTGAAAACTGCCAATGCCCGCGTCGCCCAGGCAGCCGCGGCGGGGTTTTCGCAGGCGTCGCAGCCTGGAGCGAAACCCAACTGGGTTCAGCAAAGGAACCTCAATTGGAAGAATCCGCTCGAAAGCGCTCCAAGCAGCTCGGGGCAGGGCCGCCAGCGCGGTGCCATGCCCGTGCCGCAGCCTTCTCCCACGCCGCCGGCTTATTTGACCGATTCCAATGGGCGCTATTGGCTGGATGCGGGCGGTGCGAAGCACTACGTTCCGTAGCCACGGGCGGGGACCGATGTGTCAGAACTGCTTCCGGAAGGATTGAGGCGTTCGGCGGTTTGCGCGCGATTCAGCCGCGCGATTCGGCGCAACAAGTCCCTTCCACACTTCGCCGCATGGCGGCGCAGGGCGTGCTATCTTTGCCTGCGTATGAAGCTCCTCATCTTTGTCGGCGTGAATCTCGGTGGCTACGTTGGCTGGGAACTGGGCGAGCGTTTCGGAACGATGACGGCCTTTCTGCTCAGCGGCACAGGGAGTGTGGCCGGTGTCTTCGCAGGCTGGTGGACGGCGCGGAAATACCTCGCATGAGCCGCTCGCGTGACGATGCACGGAAGATCGCGCTTTTATTCCGATCCTCAAAAAAAACGAAATTTCTATATCATTCCGCTTGCATCGGTCCCGAATCCCGATAGCCATCCCGCCCTCTATGGAACTCCTCGTTGCTACCCTCTGCGATACCGCCGTCGAAAACCAAGGCAAACTGAACGTCATTGGAGCGTTCGATGCTGTGATTGCGCAAAACTTCCCCGCAGGTTTTGCCTACACGCTCGTCCTGCGTTTCTCGTTCACCGCCGAAGATCACGGCACCCACAACTTCTCCATCCGCCTCACTGACGACTCCGGCAATGCCGGTGACCAGCCGCCGAATGAAGCTCAGTTGCAGGTGAACATGCCTCCTGGAACCAAAGGCTTCTCGACACAGAACATGATTCTGCCGCTTCAGGGTAATGTCCAGAAGGCCGGCAATTATCACTTCGCCGTCCACTTCGACGGAAGAGTGCTCGCGCGGATCCCCTTCCGCGTCGTCAGCCAGGCCGAACTCGCCCAGCCCGCCGCCTAATTCACCTCACTTAACCCCAAAACAAATCTCCCAAGCCTGCCCGGCCCAGTGTCGTGGCAGGCTTGTTTTTTCGGCAAGGAACTCGCAGGAAACAGGGTGCAGCATCGCCGCCGGCGGTGCAAATTTGAAATGGGCCGGCTTTGATTGCGTCCGGTGTGCGTCCCAGTTTTTTTTCAGCCGCGGCAGTTTCGTGGCCAGTCAAGCCGTTTTTGGATTCGCATGAATACAAGCAGCGCGTACGGGATTCGAACCCGTGTACCAGCCTTGAGAGGGCTGTGTCCTAGGCCTCTAGACGAACGCGCCGTTTGAAAACAGGGGGGCGACGATAGCGTGACTGCCCCGGTCCGCAATGGGAATCTCGGCGCGGGGATTCCTATTCGGCCGTGACAGTCGGGGCGATGTGCGTCTGCGTGAGCACAGCGACTTCGGCCTTGCGGTGTTGCTCAATGAGCGGAGCGATGCCGCGGTCCACAGCGAGCATTTGCGCAAAAAGCAGATCGTAATAATGCTTGAGAGCCTGTCGCTTGTCTTGGTCCGTTTTCACATCGCGCGAATTGTCCCATGCGGCGCGGACTTTGGCATTCAGCTCGGCGACATTGCGGGCTTTGCGATAGCGGATGCGCAAATCGAGGTCTGCGGCAGTCGCCTGTGGTTTCAGCGCCCCGCCCGGCTTCGCTCCGGCGGGTGGCTTTGCGGAGGCCGGGCGTTTCGTGGCAGCGGGGATTTCGTCCGGCAAAAGCGAGGGCGTCACGGTGGGGCGGGGGATCGGATCGCTGGCCGGTAAAACCTTTTCAGCATCCGTAGCGGAAGCCTTTGCAGGCGCGAGCGACAAGGCTGGCGATGGATCCGGATTTCCAGGCGGGACCGGCTCAGCAGTGAACGCGGTGCGTACAGCAGCGATGACTATGAGCAAAGCCAGATTTTTTTGAAAACGCATCGGCACGAAAGTTACGCGGCAAGTTTTCATTTGAAAAGCCCGCTCATCTGGCCAATTGCCGGGGCGTGCCAGTTTTCACGCAAAATTACGCAGCACAGCCGATCGCGCTCGATCTCGCGCCTGTCGAAGTCGCCGCGCGGCTGCGCCACTTGCCTGGGCTCGCGTTCTTTGACACGGCAAGGCCGGAGTGCGATCCAGCGGCGATCTCCATCGTCGCGGCTTCGCCGAGCGGGATGATCCGCGGCCATATGGCACGTGACTGGAATGCACTGAGTGCGGTGCTCGCAGCGCGCGAATGCCCGCACGGCCACGATGACGGATTGCCGCACGGTTTCGCAGCCGGGCGCGTGGACTACGATGGCGGCTTTTGCTTCGGTCTCTACGATGAAGCGCTGATCTTCCGTCACGCAGAGCACCGCTGGTACAGCGTGGGCGATCTCACGTCGCGCCTCGCGTCTCACGCGAATGGCGCGCACTGCGGGCGGCCCGATTTTCAGCCCTCGATGCCTCGCGAAGCTTTCCTCACGATGGTTCGCCGCGCGCAGGACTGCATCGCCGCGGGCGACATCTACCAGGTGAACCTCTCGCATCGCATCGCGAGCCCGTGGAGCGGAGAACCGTGGGCGTTTTACGAGGCGTTGCGTCATTATTCGCCCGCGCCGAATGCCGCCTTTCTCGACCTTGGCGACTGCACGGTGCTCTCCACGTCGCCGGAATCGTTTTTGAAAATGAGCAGCCGCGCCATCCGCACACGGCCGATCAAAGGCACGCGCCCGCGCCGCGCCGACGCGCTCGCGGATGAGCGCAGCGCATTTGATCTGCTCACCTCGGCAAAGGAGATCGCCGAACTCGTGATGATCACCGATCTCGAGCGCAACGACCTCGGCAGCGTCTGCGAATTCGGCAGCGTCACCGTTTCCGAACTGCTCAAGCTCGAACGTCACGAGCAGGTCTTTCATCTCGTCTCCACCGTCGAGGGCCGCCTGCGCGCGAACGTGGATCATGCCACCGCGTTCCGCGCGTGCTTCCCCGGCGGCAGCATCACCGGCGCTCCGAAAAAACGCGCCCGCGAAATCATCGCCGAGCTCGAACCGCGCCCGCGCGGCCTCTACACCGGTGCGCTTGGCTGGTTCGGCTTCAATGGTGAGAGCCAGTTTTCCATCGCCATCCGCACCGTGGTCATCGGGCGCGGCGAAGCGCACTTCCACGTCGGCGCCGGCATCGTCGCCGACAGTTCGCCCGAGGCAGAATGGCAGGAGACGATCGACAAGGCCGCCGGCATCCTGCTCGCCGCCGAGCGGCTGGCAGTCTGACTGCGTTCGGACCGCGCAGGCCCTGCGGGAACGGACTTACTTGGCGGGCTCCGCGGCGGCCACATTCGCCGGCTTCGATATTTCCAACGCCCCTGCGAATGTGGCCCCATCATCCATCGCGAGGCGAAAAGTTTTCAGGCTGCCCTGAAGGTGGGCGGTTTCCTTGAGGTGGCACCTCTGCGAGACATTCGCGTCACCATCCACGAGCCCCGAGCTGGTGAGATTGTCGAGCACGATGGATTTGCCGTGAACCTCCGCGCCTTCCCCGACCACGAGCGCACTTCCTTCCACGAGGTTCCCCTTGAACTTGCCGTCAAAAAGCAGCGTGCCTTTGAACTTCAGAGTTCCGGTGATTTCGATGTCTTTGCCCAGCCTGCTCGGAATCGTGCTCATGATGCAGCTTCAGAATTCGCCGCGCTTTGGGCAATGGGAAATGTTCATGGTGCTCACAGCCGGGAAAAATGGCGTGAGCGCCGCACCCGCACGAAGTCCCTTGTCATTCCCGTCTGCGGGACTAGAAGTAGACGCGTCAATCGGGGCGTAGCTTAGCTTGGTAGAGCGCTTGGTTTGGGACCAAGAGGTCGCAGGTTCAAATCCTGTCGCCCCGACCACATTTCATCAGGGTTTCGAGGTGGGTGGTGGAAAAGTTGACAATCTGAGGACAGCGAGCCGTGAGTTTACGTCCTGTCGCCCATGTTCCAAAGAGTCGGAAATGCACCCGCTGGATCATCGCCAAGTGCGGGTCCTTCGAAATTCCGGCCTACCGTTATTCCAACGGCAAAGGGTGCTTCGTTTACTACGAGGCCGGACGCCGAGTCCGCCGCGCATTCACAGACGAACGCAAGGCGAAGGAGGAAGCCGGCCTGATTGCCGCGCGCCTCGCAACCGGAGATCACCGCGCCCTGCAACTCTCGCCGCTCGAGCGCGATTCCTTCGTGATCGCGCAGTCGCACATCAGACCGTTTGATCTTCCACTTCATCTTGCCGCCGAGGAATACGCCTACGCCCGGCGGGCCCTGCCCGCTGGTGTCTCGCTTGCGCAAGCGGTCGATTCCTACGTCCGGAGTCACGCATTCGCCTGCGTCACCAAGACCGTGGCAGAGGCGGTCGAGGAGTTCGTCGAAGCCAAGTCTCAGGACGGGGTCTCGATCCGGTACTGGCGTGTGCTCAAGAATGAGCTGGAGCGTCTCGCAAAATCTTTCCAGATGCCGGTTGGGGACGTGAGCGCGGCGGCGCTTGAGAACTGGCTTCGCTCCCTGAAAGTCGGCCCGCGCTCGCGGAACAACATTCGCGCGATGGTGATTTCGCTCTTCAACTACGCGAAGAGCCGCGGCTACCTGCCACGGGATCGGCAGACCGAAGCGGAGTTTGTTCCGCGGGCGAACGTCCGCGGCGGGGACATTCACATCTTTGCGCCGGCGCAGTTGGAGAAACTGCTTCGACACGCCGATGCTGAAAACATCCCCTTCATCGTGCTTTCGGCCTTCGCCGGACTGCGGCATGCGGAGGTTCTCCGCATGGATTGGGAAGACGTCCGGTGGGAGCAGGACTGCATTGTCATCGGCAAGGAAAAATCCAAGACAGCGTCGCGGCGTCTTGCTCCGTTGCTTCCAAACGCGAAGTCCTGGCTGGAGCCGTATCGGGGACAGGCCGGGAAAATTGTGCGGTTTGCGCGCGAGCAGCGACGGATTCAGCGAAGGGCGGAAACATTGAACATCCAGTGGCGGCAAAACGTCCTGCGGCACTCGTACATTTCCTATCGGGTCGCGATCACGCAAAACGTCGCACAAGTGGCGCTGGAGGCGGGGAACAGCCCTCAGGTGATCTTCTCGAATTACCGGGAACTCGTCACGAAACAGGATGCCGAAGCGTATTTCGCCATCGTTCCGAATTGCGATGCGGAGCACGGAATCAACCGACTCTGAACCGCTCCAATGCCTTGTCACACGAACGCGGATCGAAGCGGACGCATTTTCGCCCGAATCGAAAGAAGGGGAGTCTTCCGGCGTCCTTCCACGCCCAGATCGTCCTCGGATGCACATCATAGCGCTTCGCGAGTTCCTCTGCACGAACAAGGCCGGCGTTTGTGGCGGATGATGGAAGTAGAGCACTCATGCTTCAGGAACGGCGTCAACGCGCTCGCGCGGCTGCCCCGTGGCATCGCCGGGTGAGGGAGATAATCGTGTCGACGGCTGTGAACCAAAACCTTGTCGCCATTTCTGCGGAGATTGGCAGAGTCCGCGAATCCTCGCCGGGCGCGAAAACCGGCTCATGTCTATCCACGCCATGTTATATCCAATCGCCGCCATCGCGCGCTTTCTCCACGTGAAAGCGTCAGCCGTATCCCGCATGATTGATCAGGATGGTCTCCCTGCGATTCGTGTCCCGACGGACCGGAAGAACATCCGAAAAATCCCTCTCAGGCAGTTTCACTCGTGGCTGAGCAAGCGTTCTGAAAACATCGTGCCGAGCTTGGAAGAACTTCGGCAAGACCTCGATTCCAACCGCTGAATCCCGATCTTAATTGCGCAATTAACAAGCCGCCGAAGCGCAGTTCTAGCCCATCAGCTTGCGCTGGATCTGCTCGATGATCGCCGAGTTGTGGGCGATGACCTCGGTGCTCTTGGTGAGCGCGGCCACCATGTCGGCGTTGGCCGTCCTGAGATGCGTCTCGAACTCGGTGCGCACGGCGGCGATCTCCTGCTGAAGCTCCGCAATCTGGCGCATGAAGTAGCGCGTGAGGAAGTAGATCGTCACCAAGCCGATGACGAGGAGCGCCACGAACATCCAGCGGTCGTCCTGATGAGCAGCGTGATCGACGGCGTGAATGGCTTCGTTGATTTCCATGATTACATCCTGAGTGCTGTCAAAGCGGACGAGGCTTCGACGTATGGCGGGTGCCAGATCCGTGCGGCTTGGTCGTTGAGGAATCCGCCGATGTTGATGACGCGCAGGCATTCGCAGAGGCAGAACGCTTCCTCCACAAACATACGCATCGCGGCCTTGTCGGATCGGTGCACGTAGCGGCTGCCGTTTTCGCTGAGACCGAATTCCTTGGGCAGACACACCGCATCACGGAAGTGCGCGACGAGCGCCTGCTGGATGTATTCGGAGTCCGTGACGATGAATACGGGCAGAGTCGGCGCGAGTTGAAGAAGCGGTGCGAAGCAGTCATCAAGTTCCGCCGGGATGCGGTGCGGCCTGCGCTTATCGCGCGCCGCCTCCGTCACGCGAACCCGGATGCCGATGCGCTCCCGCAGTCCGTGCTTCCAAATCAGATCATCGACTGAGCGGCGGATGGCATCGCTGGGTGTCGCAAGCAGGCGCATCTTCGGGCGCGCGGAATTTGGAACGAGATGTTCGAGGTAGCCGCTCGCGGGAAGGTTGTATGCGAAGAGCCGATCTGTGAGAGGCCGTGCGTTCTTCACCACGTCGAGGCGTTCGCCGTCGTATTCGATGGTGTCATACGCCTGCTGCACGCGGTCGAGGCGGCCCACCTCGGATTCGGCAATGTTGCTCACGCGAATGCCTTCGAGCGGACCGAACAGTTCCTCCCATCGGCAGTGCGCGACGCCTTTGGTCACGCCCCAGAGGAAATGCACGTCGTAGCCGTGGAGACGGCCAAAGTTCTTTACCTGATGAAGCAGGGCGAAGCGGTGCTTCACGCCGCTGCCGTGCGAGGAAACGCAGACGAGTTTTTTCATGGCGCATCAAAAAGTTTGAGGACGTGCCGCGAGACGCGCTGGGTGCCGTCCGGGTCGTAGTTGCTGTAGATGCGCCCGGCCACGTCGGAGTAATCGCAGACCTGCCAGGCGAGGTTCGGCCACGCCGCGTAGGTGGGCAGCCGGCGGTGGAGCGAGGACACGAGCACATCGCTGCACTTGCGGCCGGTCGCGCCCTTCGCTGCTCCACGCATCGCCGCACGGACGAGATTGATAAACGGACGGCGCACGGCCCACGCGTGCCCGTCGAGCGCACGGTTCACGCGTACGAGTCCGGGACTCACGCTGACCGGCGTCTCGATGTGCTGGCAGCCGAAATAGAACAGCGCCCAATCGTCGGGCAGTTCCAGTGAGGCGACGCGCGCCGCAAACTCCGGGTGAAAGACGACATCATCCTCGAACATGAGCACCGCGTCCGCCCCGCTGTGGCGTGCGGCGCGCAGCACGCGGCGTTTGCTCAGAGCGACGGCACGCTTGGATGGCGACAGGAATCCGCGCGTGTCATTGCCGACGTGCCCGGCGTGGGTCGCCAGAAAGCACTGCGCGTCGATGCCGAGCGCGGAGAGTTGCGCATTCAGCCGCTCACGGCGATCCGTGCGGAATTCGAGGCTGATGAACGCGCGGAACGGAAACGTGTGCAGAAGATTCATCGTTCACCGGAAGTTCACGCGCATCCGGCCCGCGCCCCATTTCAGTCCCTCGTTGGCGGTGAATCGTTTTGATTGGATGGCCTCCTGTGTGAACTGGCGGTTCAGCAGGAGGCTCTCGCGTTTGTTAGTCACTCCCTCGTAGAAAACGCGCACCGTGTCATCGTGCGGGCGGAACGCGATGAAGTGGTCCGGCGTCGGGACGAGTTGGAACCCGTCCGCCTGTGCGCGCTCGAGCAGATCGTTGTCGTCCCAGCCCCAGGATCGGATGCGTTCATCGTAGCCGCCCAGCCGCACGAAATCCGCCCTGCGCAGCGCGATGCGGCCGAAGCCGCCCCCATTCGAGCGCGGGCTCATGTGCGTGATCCGCCGCTCGTTTGCCGCGAAAGTTTCACGCAGCCACGCGGAGTAGCCCGGCACCACCCAATTATCGGCGTCGAGATTGCACACGATCTTCTGACGCGCGGCACGGTGCGCGATGTTCTTCGCGCGCGTCGGATGCCACGGCACCGGACTTTCGAGAAGTTGCAGGAAGCGCACGCGCCCGCTGCGCAACTCGTGACTCAAAGTTGCACGCACCCAGTCGGCCAGTCCGTCGCCCGAATCGAAATCCAGGAGCACGACTTCATCGCCCGGCAGCAGCGCTTCGAGCGTCCACGGGAGCGTCTGTGCGATGTGATGGGCGCGGCCCTTGCAGGTGGTGCAGAAGCTCACCGCCAAGGGGCGCGGAGCCAGAAAGCGACGGAGAAAATTCATGCTCGACCCGCGTTGTCAAAGCGGCGAGCGACGGCCAGCGGTCGAGGAAGCGCGCGTAGTGCGCCGGGAACTCGCGGGCCAGAAGCGCCTCGGCGCGACCGACCCAGTGCGGATCGCGTTTCGCACCACCCTGCAGATGCGCGTATCCCGCATCGGCAACCTCGCTGTGCGTCGGATGCAGCGGCAGCAGTGTGCCGACGGGTGCCCCGGTGCGCTGAGCGAAGACGCCGAGCTGATATTGCTCCACGGCCATCGAGGCCACGGTGCCGGAGAACGTGTGATCGCGCAGCTTCATGGCGGCATCGAGCCCGGCCCACGCGTACGCACGCACGAGCGCCACATCCGAGCCGCCGAGCAGTCCGCCGTTGTACGCATTCGCTCCCACTGGAAATCCGGCGAGATCAAAAGCGCGGTGCATTTCGTTGCTTCGGTAGAAATGCGGATAATCGTGGGACTGCGCGATCAGGCGGCTCCTCGTGAGTCGCTCCGGCAGCGGCTTGAAAAGCAGCACGTCGCCGTCGAACTGCACGAACGGCTCGCTCTGCATGCTGCACGCGACGAGTTTGCCAAGCGCCCAGATATGAGTGAGTCCCGCGCATGGGAAATCTTCCAGCGCCGTGATTACGCGGCCGAACTTCCATCCGAGACACTCCGCAATCTGCGCCCCGAGGCGATCCGTCACGAACTCGGTTTCCGTGAAAACGCGGGAGGCGAGGCAAACGGCCAGCGTCTGCACGAGCAACGGGCCGCGTTCGATGCAGAACATCGGGGTGCGCGTCCAGAGGCTGAGGACGCCGCGCAGACGGGAAGGACGGCGGGACATGACCCCGCCGCTTTGTCAAAGCCTGCGCCTACATCAGAAATGCACCCAGCGGAGCCGGGCCGAACACGCGCATGAACTCGCCCTCTCGTTGCGCAACGAGAGCGTCGGTCCCGTGAAAATGGGGCAGCGATTCGAGCGGCAAGGATGCTTCGATGGTGCCCCCGTCGCGCTTCAGCTTCCATCGAGTGACCGCACCGCGCGGGCAGTCCATGAGCGGGATTGTGTCCACGTTGAGCCAGCGCACGCAGAGGTGGAGCGGATGAGCCCACGGCACGACGTGAAAGTCGTAAAGCTGCACGGCGAGATAGGTCGCGTAGGAAAGCTCGCGGGCGAATGCCTCGGCCCTTTCAAACGGCACGGTGACGAACAAATCCAACGGCGTCCACGGCCCTGCGGTTCCATTCGCGTGCGGCCCGACGAGACCGACCGTTCCGACCCGGTGCTTCTGCGCGAGCGTGGTAATCAGTGCGCTGAGCTTAGGAGGGTCCGTATTCATTGCCGCTGGTGGTGGTGGTGCAGTCGCCGCTCGTGCTGGTGTTATCGGAGCCACCTTGGAACACGCCGAGTTGCTGGGGCTGGACGTTTGTGACGCCGCCCCGTCCGTCGACCTCGCAGGTGATGCTGCGGGGCGGCGAGACGTGCCAGTCGGTGGTGGTGGGCGAGCCGTTGGGATAGGGCGTGACCGTGGTGTGCGCGTTGTTCGGATCGCCAATTTGCGCGCCGGTGTCGGTGCCGGTGCCGCCGGTGTCCGGATTCACGGCATACTGCGCGCTCGCGGAGTAGTTGTCGTCCTCGTCGTAGCCGGTCTCACCGCTTGAACCGTGGCCCTTGCATCGTTTGGTGATGTGCTGGTTGCCACTCCAAGTGAGTGTGGGCAGGAGGCAGATCTTCGGCCACGTATCCTTGCCCGATCCGGTCCAGGTGTGGCCGTTGCCATCGGAGGCCGTGGCCGTGGCGGTGATGGATCCGCCGGGATTGATCGGCCCTTCAAACTGGAAGCCCTGCGACGCACCGGGTCCGAGCGAGCCAAGCCGCGTCTGACCGAAACACGTCACCGAAATCAGCGCGACCCGGAGCGTGCCGCCCGCCGGATTCGGCAGCGTGACGTTCACGTTCGCCTTGCCGTTCTGCGGCACGCTGATGAAGCAGCCCGGTCCGTCCAGATCGCCGGGGTCCAGGGCGACCTCCACCTG
>Ga0209698_10006194_pt1 | contig 12756 bp, 9 predicted proteins | sample LitLauG_LLR_2012_FD_187203 | JGI IMG/M metagenome (GOLD analysis project Ga0209698, IMG submission 187203) | Freshwater sediment microbial communities from Pennsylvania, USA - Little Laurel Run_MetaG_LLR_2012 (SPAdes) (version 2) | ecosystem: Environmental > Aquatic > Freshwater > Creek >...
GATTGGTGCCAATGACGTCTCCCGGCATAAGATCGGGCGTAAATTGAATGCGCCCGAATTGCAACGAAAGCGCTGCAGAAAACGCCTGCGCGAGCAGAGTCTTGGCGGTTCCAGGAACGCCTTCCAAGAGAATGTGGCCGCCGGCCAGCAAGCTGGCCATCAGCAAATCCACCACCGCATCCTGTCCCACTATGGCTTTGCGAATTTCGGTTTTGATTTCCTCTACCAGGCTTCGTGTTTCTTCAAGATTCATCCCTCAACCCCTTCTTCCATTCGAAAATACTCTTTGCTACGGCCGCGGCGGTTTGATCGTCTTGCTGGCCTGGCAATGCCGGCGGCGGCAGGCGGCCACTGCGCGAAAGCCAAGCTACCAAAGCATCGAAATCCAACCCCTTCGGAGCGTGCGCTTGACGGCCAGCGTCACGGATCATCGCTTCGAAGTATCGTTGCGACAAACCAAAACGGTAGCCCGCGCGATCAAGTAAGCGCGAGCCAGTTTCAATTAAACTGCGTTTTCCGGCGGCAATGCCCGGCTTCATCTCAGGCGGCGTTCCAAAGCGTGCGCTAGCGGCCCAAATCAAGAGAGCGGCGGCAAAAGCGATTTGCACACTTACTAGCGCAAACGGAAATTGAAACAAAATACCGAGAATATGGAACGGCCTATCGGCAAAGCCATGGATGAACTCGTCGAATACGATCATCCCGTCGCGTCCCTGACGTGAGTACTCGATTAAGCGAACTGCAATAGTGGCATTGTCTCCGCGCGGCAAGCCGAAGTTAGCGATCAAGTCCGGGTCGGCGAGAACGACAATTTTTCGGCCTCGGCGTGTATACTCACCGATCAAGACACCCTCTGCGCTCGCAAGCAGCGGCTTAATGGTTGAAGATCGAATTAATTGCGCGCGATGTTGAACTACCGGCTCGGCCGTGCCGAAGCGGCTGGCCAGGAACGGCCCGACGCTGTCGACCCTGAAAAGAGTGGCCTTTTCGTCGATCAAACGGAGCACGCGCATTACATCTTCGCTGGAAAGAATCTCATCGTGGCCGAGCCAGTTTGGCCGCTTGCGGTCGGCCTCACCGACTCGCTTGGGCAGCACCAGCACCACAGACTCGGCAATCAGCATAGCCCGGACTTCGTCGAGAGTTCCCGAATCCGAACGAGGCTCGGCAATCACCAACAGACTGCCCGGATCGAGATGTCCGCCAGAGCCCGCGACGCTGCTGGTGACCGGAAAATCAAGATCGTCGAGCATGCCAAAGAGCGCCGCGTGGCCAATCGCCGATTTGGAAAAAACCGTAGGTCCGATCGCGTCTGGATGACCGAGACTTGATTTGCCGGGCATCGATATGAGAAGCCAGGCAAGTGCGGCCACACCCGCCACTGCACAGATCACAGGCAAGCGATGGCGGCGTAGGAATTCCTTCATGGCTGTTGCGGCGCCCAAGCCGTGGTGAAATCGCGGAAGCTGGCGCGGGCATTTCGGTAGTCGTCTTCGCTCGCCGCGGTTTTGCCAAACCATGCGCGTTCCACTGCCGTTACTAAGCTGCGGAGAGGCTGGCGAGCGCCGGGCTGCAGTTTCGCGACGCTTAGCAACTCCCGGCTTGTGAAAGAGTCCGGCGCCTCTTCCCCCATGTCGCGCGCTAATAGGATCAGTGCGGCCAGCAAGACGAAGTGCATAGCCTCCGCATACAAGCGTTGAGCAGCGAGTTCTTCGGCTTTAGCCAGCGCGGATTCGGCACTGACCGGCGAAGGAGAGGCACTGGCAAGCGGGGCATTCAATGGACGCCCACCAGCCCCCTGACGCCGGGCAATCCATTCCTGCGCGAACCATTCGGCGACGACCGAAGCAAGCACGATTAAAGCGACACCAAGGATCACCCACTGCAATAACTCCCAGATGGCGCCCGGCGCAGGCACTGTGAATCGGATATCCGAGTCATCGTCTCCGTACGGGCTATCCGACTTGCGCTCGTACTTGCTTTCCCGTTCGCGCGAGTCCTTCTCATTCGGCAAACGCTGTTGTACATCCAGCGATTTTGTGATTTCGCTCACACTCTTGCGGACAACCTGCTCCGAAACCTGAGCAGGCTTCTCTACGGCGCGAATAGAACGGGGCCCGAGCAAAGCGAGCGTGAGTAAACCCCACAGGCATGCGCCGACGAGCCGGCTTGACTCCACCTTCCGAACGGAGATCACAACTTAGTGTAATTCCTGACGGATAAAGCAATCAGCATTTCTGCTAGGGATTTTGAGTTCTCCCGGGGTCCAAAAATCGTGGACAATTGAAACGTGAAAGCAAAAATCTATCCTGTGCCAGATACGAGCCGCGCCGAGACGAGAGACCTGGGTCCGAACTCCGCGGGTCAGTCGGGAGATACGCAAGGGCTTTCCGACGCCGAAAACGACTCTTCCGAAAGCGTGGCGGAACTCCTTGAGGAGGGCCAGTATTTTGAGGCAGGCATTTTATCGGGGGTTGAGAACGCACCCTCGGCGGACGTGTCGGAGGTAAGGACACGTCAGGTTCGAGAAGACGACGTCCCTCCCGAGTATCTTGAGAACGAAGAGCCCTTCTCAAGCTAGCGCGTGCTGAAGGTTATCCGTTAATCCTCAAAGACGGCATTCTGGTATTTCTCCGACCGCAATAATTGGCTGCAAAATACTGCCTCGGCATGATGCCCAATTGGCCAACACCCGATTATCTTTAGGAAGAGAACCAACTCGCTGAAAGCAGCGAAACAAAGATTTCAGACGTTGATCAAACACTACGAACTGCTTTGAGGGAGACTTCACAAGATAGTTGCAACAAGAGTTTCAGTGAGGCGCCCATGAGTTCTGTTTGTTCAGCCTCTCAGTGGCCCGATTCAATTCTAACTGCGCCGCCATCGGGAGATGTACGCGGTGCACGCATTAACCATCAATAAATTTCTTAGGAGGAAATTTCGTTGCGCAATTTAACTTTTTGCATTTCGTTCCTCGCTGCAGCATCGCTTGCTCAAGCGGATTTGGTCCCCTATCTTTGCCAGGAGGCTAGTTCAGCGTGCGGTACTACCCCCGCGTTCACGCAGCTCGGCGTAGGCTCTTACGTTTATAACTATTCCATCAATTTGTCCGCTGTTGAGCAAATCAATACGACACTCGGCCAAAGCACAGTTCTTCTCAGCGGATTTACGGGGGTCACAAGCGCTATGGCGCCCGCTGGATGGACGGTTGGTACTGTCACTCCCACGTCCGTCACTTTCAATGCCACGTCTGCGGTGAACGGAACAGGTTCCACCGACTTCGGCATTTTCGCCATTGATACCTCGGTCGGCGGCGGGATGACATCAACGGGCAGCTATGCGAGTTCAGCGTTTAAGATAAATGGCCTTCCCGACAGTGCAACTGGAGGCTTGGATGTAAACGCTGCCGCCGCAATGGCGACGCCCGAACCTCCAGCAGGGCTGCTGATCGGTCTGGGTTTAGCGAGCATTGGTCTTATTGGCAGGGCCCGACGCCCCAGCCGCTAGAGCACTAAAACGCTGGTCGTTATTTCTGAAGTCTCCCCATTCTTTCTTCGTGTCCGCAAGCATAGTTTTGCTTGCGGACATTCTTAGTATCCCCCGGCAGTTTTCCCAGTCTCCCGTTTCGACTTCAGTACTATAGGCCCAGTCCAATTTAGGCTTTACTGGGGAGAGTGGCATGAATCTCAGACGACATTTGATCTCTTCGGCCTTACTGTGCCTTCTATTCACAGGGGGCTTTAATGCAGGCGCACAAACATTAGGTGAGGTGACGGGGCGCGTCAGCGATGTAAGCGGTGCAGCGGTTCCCAGCGCGAATATCACGCTGACAAACGTTTCCACCAACGCAGTCCGTTTGGCTGTCTCCACAGATTCCGGGGACTATACGTTTCCGTCAGTCCCTCCCGGTTTCTACAACCTCAAAGCCGAGCACGCCGGTTTCAAGACGGCAAACACGAGCAACGTCGAAGTGCAAGTACAGCAAACGGTCCGTCTCGATATCAGCCTGCAGGTGGGGCAAGTGAACGAATCCGTCGAGGTTTCCGCCACTGCCGACTTGCTGCAGGCAGAAAACTCTTCCCTCGGGACTGTGATCGAGAACAAAGGGGTCAATGAGCTGCCATTGAACGGGCGCAACTACCTCAGCTTGGTTGCGTTATCCGCCAACGTCGATACGCTGTCGCCAGCATCGGGCCAAGCGGGCTCGCGCGAAGGCGGCGACCGGGCCAGCCAGTCTATCTCGGCTGCGGGCCAGCGCATCATGTACGACTATTTCACGTTAGATGGCGTGGTCAACACTGACCCCGACTTCAATACATATGTCACTCTGCCGTCGATCGACGCTATACAAGAGTTTAAGGTGCAAACGGGTGTTTATCCCGCCGAGTTCGGCCACGAAGCGACGCAGATTAACGTGCTGACCAAATCCGGCGGCAACGTTTATCACGGCGCGCTTTTCGAGTTCATTCGCAACGATGTTTTCGATGCCGTTCCCTATGCCTTCGGAACAGTGCATCCCAACAAATCGCCTTTCAAATGGAATGACTACGGCTTTGAGATCGATGGGCCGATTCGCATACCCAAGCTCTTCGACGGCCGGAATCGGCTTTTCTTTATGGCGAACGACGAATGGAAGATCCAGCGTCAGAACAGCCAGGCGCTTTACACCGTGCCGACCGCCCTCGAAGAAACCGGCAATTTAGGCGGCCTCAGCACTACCGTTTATGACCCGAACACGGGCGCGGCTAACGCCACTGGCAAGACCGCTTTTACGGGCAACGTAATTCCGACCAGCCGACTCGATCCGATATCCCAAAAATTCTTGAATTACTACGCAGCCGCAGCTTTGGCAACCGCGCAAAACAACTACCCACTGTTCATCAGTTCCCCGCTGAGCCGCGACGGTTTCACTGTGCGGACGGATTTTGTCGAGTCTTCGAAATCACAGTGGGCGTTTCGCTATAGCTGGGGCAGCGAATCTCAATCCAGTACGGGCCTGGGCGGATCAGGCTCAAAGATCCTTACGAACTACAGTCAGTACCTGGGTACCAATACACGCACGCTCACGCCTAATCTCGTTAACGAAGCCCGCTTCGGCTATACCAAGTTCTACAACTCGATCGGCACGCTTTCGGCGTTCAACACAAATGAGGTCGCCGCTCTGGCGATTCCCGCCTTGAATCCCGGCGCAGCCGCCACCTGGGGCATCCCTAACATTTCACTCAACGGAGACAACTTCAGCGGCATCGGCGACAGCACCGACGGCCCCTATGTGATTACCGATAACTCCCTGCAAGCGGTGGACAATCTGTCTTGGATTAAAGGCAAACATACTCTGCGCTTCGGCTTCGAATATACTCGCCAGAATTTTGACCAAGTCGGCAATCAGTTCTCGCGCGGCAATTTCGTTTTCCAACCCAACGCCACAGAAAACTTCAGCTTGAACTCGTCCACTGGAAAGCTCACCGGTTCCGGCGGCGATGCCTTCGCCGAATTTCTCCTCGGCGATCTCTATCAGTCCACAGTCGCCGTCGCCATCGCCAGCGCGAACTTCCAGCGCAATGCCGAAGCGGCTTTCATCGATGACACTTACAAGATCACTCCTAAGCTAACGCTCGCGGCGGGCTTGCGCTACGAATTGACGCCGCCTTGGACCGACTTACTCAATAACGATTTTACGGTCGCCCTTCCCCACCTTTCGTTTGCGCCGCAAACGCCGCAATCGCAATGGCCTTATTTTGTCCGCGAAGGCAACTGCAGCAATCCTTATCAGGGCCTTTCCATCAACTGGGCCGATACGACCGGCGTAGCAGGCACCCATGCTTCACCGGCTCCAGTTTGTAGCAATGGCGCTTACCCGAAGCAATTGATGCAGACGCAATACAAGAACTTCGCACCGCGGCTTAGCCTTTCGTATTCACCCGATTCGAAACTCGTGGTCCGCACGGGCTTTGGCATTTTTTATAGCCAAGATATAGGCAACGCTGTATTCGATATGGCGCGCAACATTGCCGGCCGCGTCACGCAGACCTCAGGTCAAAACGGAGGCTCGGTCGGTGTTCCAAATCTTTTCTACAACAATTCGGTCCCTGGGGGCAGCGGCGCAGTAGCTCAAATCAAACCGCCGTTCGCTTACGCCGATGCGTATAACCACCTCACTCCTTATTCCATGCAATTCTTGGTTAACGTCCAGCGGGAAGTGGCAAAGAATTGGGTCATTGAAGCGGGGTATCTAGGGGCCGTCAGCCATGACCTGTATGGTTTCCAAGACGCCAATCAAGCCATCCCATTCGGATATATTGGCAACGGCGCATCCACACCAGTATCCGCCCGCCTCCCTTATCTCAACTACGGCGTCATCCAGTTAGTACAAGACGGCGGCAATGGCATCTATCACGCACTTAGCGTCAAGGCAACTCGCCGCTTTAGCCAGGGGGTCAGTGTGATCGGCTCCTATACCTGGGCAAAGTCGATTGATGACACGAGCGGCATACGTACCCAGGGTTTCGATACGCTCTACCCGCAAAACAGCGATTGCATCGCTTGCGAGCGGGGGCTATCGTCGTTCGACGTGCGTCATCGCCTGGTCGCCTCCGTGCTGTACGAGATTCCCGTCGGTAAGGGTCGTAAGTTAGATGTCAGCAACTCAATACTCAACGGTGTCATTGGCGGCTGGGAGGCGGGCGGCATTCTTACTCTGCAAACGGGTGTCCCCGGCAACGTCAATATTGGCGGCGTGGACAACGCATCCACATCGGACGGCGGATATGATCGCCCCAACTCCTTAGGCGTCAGTCCTTATCTCAGCAACCCCACTCCGTCGCGCTGGCTGAGCCTGTCGGCCTTCGCGGAAGCGCCGGCTGGTTTCTTTGGCAACGCGGGCCGCAATACAATCGAAGGCCCCGGTATCGCGAACCTGGACGCGGAGATCCACAAACAGTTCGTCATGCCGTTCAACGACCATCATGTGCTGCAATTTCGCGTCGAGGCATTCAACTCCGCCAACCACCCGAACTGGGGCATGCCCAATCTGAATGTGATCGCGGCGCATCAGGCGTTCGGCACCATCAGCAGCACACAAACCAGCATGCGCCAGGTACAAATTGGCTTGAAATATTCGTTCTAGGCTACAGGTAAATGCGCTTCACGCGCGCATGTATCCCGCAGAGCACGCTGTAGGAAATCGTGCCAGCGAGTTTGGCAATCTCCTGGGCGTCGATGGAAACATCCCCTTCGGCACCCAGTAACGTCACTGCATCGCCCACTTTTACTTCAGGGCTGGCAGTGACATCTACCGTCGTCAAGTCCATCGAAACCGCACCCACCATGGGCGCTAGTTTGCCGTTCACAATCACGCTGCCGCGATTCGAAAGACGATGCGGAATTCCATCGGCGTAGCCAGCCGCCAGGATGGCGAGCCTCACTGGCTTCGGCGCACGGAACATCCCACCGTAGCCAAGGAGCGATCCCGCCGGCAGATCTTTTACGGAAAGAATGGTCGCGCGCCAAGTAAGTGCCGGCTTCACGGCCAGGCTCTGGGCCGGTGCGGGTCCGCGGGCAGGTGAAACATAGCCGTAAATCGCGTGGCCTGGACGGACCATCCCGCGCCATGCCCGTTCCCGATGATAGGCAATCGGTATCGTGCTCGATAAATGAAGCAAGGGCGGATGCACACCCGCTTCCGCCAGATGGCCAACGGTTTTTTCGAACAGCGTTATTTGCTCATCTGTCTGGCTGTTCTCGTAGTTAGCGGCTGACGCGAAGTGGGTCATCAACCCTTCCAGCTCAATGTTTGGCGTAGCGAGGAGCGCTTGCGCGATTTCCGGCGCGGAAGCGCGCGTGCCCAAGCGACCCATCCCGGTATCGATCTTCAGATGAAACGGCAGCCGCTGGTTCCTATGGCCGGCCAGCCGGTCCAGTTCCGCCAAGTCCTCCAGCGAGTGAATCACCGGGGTGAGGTTGTAGGAAATCATGGCCTCGCGAGTGAAGGGCAGAAAATCGGCCATCACCAGAATGCGAGCGCGAATGCCGGCGTCGCGGAGGGCCACGCCCTCCTCTGTATTGCTCACCGCCAGCCAGCGTGCGCCGCGCTCTTCCAGCACGCGCGACACTTCTACCGCACCGTGCCGGTATGCATCCGCCTTTACCACCGGCATCACTTCCACATTCGCGCCCACTGTCTCGCGAATGGCTTCGAAGTTCGCGCCGATTTGCGCGCGCGATACTTCCACCCAAGAACGATACGGCATCATCTTACTTTGATCCTACGCCGCGCGGCGGCGTCTCACTTAGACCGCGGAGTAGCGTTTCGTACTGATCCGTCACCGCGCTCCAGCTATATAGTTTTTCAATTCTCTCGCTAGCAAGTTTGCCCCAGGCGGCGCGCTCGCTTTGCGGAGCCCGCACCGCCCATTGGAGCTTCTCCGCTAGGTCGTCTTCCCGAAATGACACCGCGGCATCGCCCGCCACTTCCGCGCTCTCGGGGGTATGCAGGTAAAGCACCAATGCGCCCCGGCCCATCGCTTCAATTAACGCCGGGTGGGTCCCGCCCACTTCAGTCGCCTGCACATAGACGGCGCAGTGCGATTGCAGTTGCCGATAGCCTTCGCCATAAACCGCGCCGGGCATCACGATACGCGGATCGCGCGTGTCCTTCACTTGTCGAATATAGTCGGCCGCATACGGCGCGTCACCAACAATGGCGAGTTTGAAATCCGTGTCCACCTTCTCAAAGGCCTGCCTCACCAGCAACGCATTGTTTTCGGGTTCCAAACGGCTCACATAGAGCACGTAACGGCCCGGCTCCAGTCCCAATACCCTAACCCGATCGTCCGCCGCTACTTTACTCGTCTCTGCGCCGTATGCGATGAACGTTGAATCCTTGCCATAGCGTTCCAGGTAATACTCGCGAATCTTTTCGGCGTCGGTAATTACCGAAGAGCAGCACCAGGTGGCGAGCCACTCGGACATCAGATACCACGATTTCGCCAGCATATTCCACTTCTTGCGGTGCCGTTCCACTCCATCGACATTCAACGCTGTGGGCATGCCTAGCAAACGCGGCCACAAGGTGAAAATCGCGTTCGCGGCGTTGCAATACAACAAAACGTCATAACGGTGGAAGAGCACGTCTAGCGTTGAAATACCCGTGTGGGCAATCGTCTCGAAATATTTATGCCGAACCGCGGGAAGATAACGCAGACGGACGCCGCGATATTGCGGCTGCGAATACCGCTCACGGCAGTAAACCGTCACGTCATGGCCACGCTCCACTAAGCGGACAGAAAGTTCTTCGGCGAAGGTTTCAAACCCACCGTAGTTTGCCGGTATGCCGCGTGTCCCCAGTAGTGCGATGCGCATCAATCTTTCGTTCCGCTTTGGCCCGTGAACCAAGCGGCCATATATTCGTTGGAAACACGCCGCTTCTGCATGATGACACGCCGCTTAGCCCAGGTCTTCCGCCATAAACGCGCCACAATCGCAAATCCACGCAAAGACGAATGCTCGCGCAATAGGCAACCGGCAATCACCATGCAATCGCGCAGCGTGATCGCCGCAAAATGCCGGGCATACAGATCAGACGTCGTATTCTTAATGCGCATTAGCCAGCGGTTCTTCACCGAGTGCATATTGATCAACGCAGGGAGGGCGGAGCGCTTTTCAGGCAAGACGTGCCGAACGTGATACGCCACGGCTTTCGGAGTGTACAAGCACTTCCAACCATAAAGCTGAGCCCGCCACGCGAGATCGGCATCTTCGCGATAGGCAAAAAAATCTTCGTCAAAGTATTCGCCATCGAGCGCGATGTCGTCCATCATCTTTCGCCGGTAAAGACAGGCTGCTCCAGTGGCGCCAAAGACATATTCGGGCTTGTCATACTGGCCTTGATCAGGCTGTTGGCTGCCTCTATCCAGGTGCCGCAAGTTGGGTGTGAAGAAAATGCCAGTCGAATCGAGTACCGGCTCGAGTGGGATCGTTAGATCCTCGTTCATACCCAACAGCTTTCCGCAGACGCTGCCGATTTCCAGGTCCGCATTCCCCGCCCCCAGCAAAACCGAAATAAAGTCGTTGCTCAAGCGCACATCGGGATTGAGCGCCAAGAGCCAATCCGCCTGCGACAACTTCATCGCCTGATTCTGCCCGCCTGCAAAGCCCACATTCTCCCGGTTGTAGACTACTTTCACCTTGGATTCAAATTGCTTCAAAATCTCGGGCGTCCCATCACTCGATGCGTTATCGACCACCACCACTTGCAACTCCGGATAGTCCTGTTGCAGAACGTATCGCAAACATTGAGCGATAAAACGTGCGCTGTTAAAGGTGACAATGGTGACGGCTACGGTAGCGTGAACTGCCATTCAAGGGTGTGAAGGTTCATCCTCAGCGTAACCTAGTAGTGATTGCTCAACCCCCGCACGATCGCCCTCAAACTGGAACACCACTTATTCAAAAAACAGGGCGCATTGCTGCAAAAACTGGTTCCCGCGAAAACCCAAGCCTCGATCCGGCGGCGGATGCGCGCGAAATACCTACTGTGGGACGCCAGGAAATACCGGGCATGGCTCGATCAAAAGCTGCAGTCGAGGAGAGCTTTCTACGGATGCACGTTGGAGCCGGGACTGCTCTCCATCCTCACGCCCGTCTGGGATGGAACCCCGCTCAATTACTTCCGCCTGCTCGCCGATAGCGTGGCACAGCAAAACAGCGATGGGGCCGCCGAGTGGGTGGTGCTCGACAACGGCTGCCGCAACGACGAAATTCTCGCTTTTCTGGAAAACGTCAAACAGCAGCATTCATGGATCCATGTTGTTCGCTCAGCCAACAACGCCGGCATCATCGGCGGAATGCGTCTCTGCCTTGAAGCCGCCTCCGGCCGCTATGTTTTGCCGGTGGATTCCGACGACTGGCTTTATCCCGATTGTCTGCAGATTGTGACTTGGTGGATCCGCGACCAACGCTATCCGCCTATCCTTTATACGGACGAAGACAAACTGATTGGCGCGCACGCCGTCCAACCGTATCTCAAGCCCGATTTCGATCCGGTTCTGCTGCTCAATTCGGCTTATATCGCTCACCTCGGCGTGATTGATCGAAGGCTGGCCATAGAGCACGACGCCTATGCCGATAAAGCCACCGAAGGCAGCCCCGATTGGGACCTCTTCACGCGTTTCTACGTAGCGGGTCTGCCTGCGATTCACATTCCCGAAGTGGTTTATAGCTGGCGCATGCACCCCGATTCGACTGCCGACGATGCCGGCAGCAAACCGTACATCCACTCATCGCAGAAGGCCGTTCTGCAGCGCTATCTGGATTCAAGCGGCCTGGCAGCCAAGTACGATATCGAATACAGTCCGCTTCTGAAAAACACTTGCGATTGGCGGCTTCAGCGGCGTCACGTTGATCCCTGGCCAGCTTCGTTAGTGACACTCACAACCGGAGCAAAGGCCGCCGCCCAACAGATTCCCGATTACCCGGACGTTGGGCGTCTTTCTATTTCTCCGACGGCCACGCTGAGCGCTCTCGCCGAACTCGTTCCGGCCAGCAGTGATTTGGTTTGCGTCGTCTCGGATGATTTGGAAATCGACCGTTCGGATTGGCTTTGGGAAGCGCTCAGTCTGTTTGAACGCTTCCCAGAGACCGTGATGGTGGGCGCCCGGATTCGCAACAGCGCAGGGTTAATCATGTCGGCAGGGTCGGTACTTGGTTTCGGACCAACCGCGGCCGATTGCCCCGATCGGGGACGTCCGGCCTTGGATCCTGGCTATTTCACGCAAGTAATGAAGCAGCGCTCGGTCAGCGCCGTTTCGTCACAATTCGCGGTTCTCAAAGGGAGCATGCTTGGCGAGATTGCGCGGCAGTCTCAGGCAAACGCGACAGTTGTGATGTTAGGTGAATGGGCCGGTGCCTGGGCGCGGCGAAATGGCAAGCGGATCGCGTACTCGCCCTATCTCAGCGCTGTTTCTAACATCGAGTGGCGATCACTTGCGTCAAAGACGGAGGTTCATGACTTTGGGAAGGCGAACGCCGATCTAATGCCGGATCAGCGATTTTATCCAAAGGCATTCGGCATGGAGACGGATAGCGCTTATCGTCTTGAGCACGACCGCTGATAGCCGTGAATCCTCATCGCGCCCGCCGAGGTAGCAACTGTCATCACGTTCTCCGAGAAGCGCTAAGAACTTCAAAACGATATTCCTTTCGGTCCTCATCGCGTTTTTCAAGTACCCCGCCAATCATGACGCGCCGTTGAGGGGAAGGAACGGGAACAAAATAGCGGCAGCGGTGTCTGTACAAACGAACCACTCCGTTTCTGCATGATGCCGCTTTACTACAACCACTCGCCGGCCGTTGCCTGCGCCGAACTCGCCGCGCGGAGAGCTGCTGTTCGCGTTCGTTGCGACTTGGAGAGACGGGTTGTGTCTCTCGCCATGATCTCCGCGAGCGCGCCGCTGCTTGGTTTTTTGCTGACGGTATTTGGCATGGCGAACTCCTTTTGGGCTACTAACGGTTCCAAAGCGTCGGCAATCGCGAGTCTGGCGGAACGGCTCGCGAACGCTTTGATACCGGCTCTCGTGGGCCTCTTTGTGGCGATTCCGGCGTATTGGGCCTATCAAGCCTTTACGAACGACATCCAACTTTTTGACGCGGAAATGGCGAATGCCGCCACTGAACTTGCAGATAGGCTCGTGCTGTATTTTCCCAAGCCGCGCCAGCTTGTTCAGCCGCTGCATTTGACCGAACCGGATGCAGTGCCAT
>Ga0209698_10006195_pt1 | contig 12756 bp, 7 predicted proteins | sample LitLauG_LLR_2012_FD_187203 | JGI IMG/M metagenome (GOLD analysis project Ga0209698, IMG submission 187203) | Freshwater sediment microbial communities from Pennsylvania, USA - Little Laurel Run_MetaG_LLR_2012 (SPAdes) (version 2) | ecosystem: Environmental > Aquatic > Freshwater > Creek >...
AGCTAGCGCACGTTTACAGAATCGTGAGTCTCCGCGGGCACGTACTTCACCGCCGCCGTCCGTTCCAGCTTGTCCCAGGCGAACTTGCGTCCCTCCAACGCCCGCTTCAAGGTCTTGAACAGCACGATCGAAAACAGCTGACGATAGGCGAAGCGCTGGAGCCACACCTGGCTGAGGAGCCAGGGGTCTTCCTTGTCATCTGGGCGGCGGCGCTCAAGTGCAAAAGCGATCGCCGAAGCGAAGAAATCGATCACCAGGAACGCAAAGAAGAACAGCACGAGTTTGTGGAAACTGGCCGGGTCGGTTGAATCCGGGTGAAAGTGTTTCTGGATGAAATACCAGATCGTGCCGACCACAAACATGATGTCGATGAGCGGCGATACCAGCGGCAGAAGAATCTGGAAGATGACGATATTAGGCAGCGCGATCCAACCCAGCGCCCCCTTGCGCGCGAAAACGCCGCGATGCTTGTAGACAGCCTGCAGAATGCCAAACGACCAGCGAAAACGCTGGCGCATCAGACCATTCGCATTGGTCGGCGCCTCGGTGTACGCCAGCGCCATGTCTTCGTATTCGACGCGGTAACCTCGGCGCAGCAACGCCATCGTCAGATCGGCATCTTCGGCGACGGTGTCGATGTGGTAGCCTCCGGCTTCGCGCACGGCCGATACGCGCCACGCCCCGATCGCGCCCGGCACAACACTGACTGCACCCAAAACATCGAGCGCCCGGCGTTCGAAATTTTGGCTGGTGATGTACTCCAGCGCCTGCCACCGCGTCCAGAGGTTGACTCGGTTGCCTACCTTGGCGTTGCCGGCAATTGCTCCCACTTTCGGATTGATGAAGTGGGGAACCAGTCTCGAGATCGCGTCGCGGGCAATAATCGTGTCGGCGTCAATTCCTACAAATAGTTCTGCATCGCCAATGTGCTCGATGCCGTAATTCAGAGCTTCGGCTTTCCCGGAATTCCGCTTGCCGAGAATCAGCACCTTGCCCGCAGCTGCTTCCTCTTTGAAGGCGTTACGTGCGACTTCCAAGGTGCGATCCTTCGACCCATCATCAATCACGATTACGCGCAGATTCGGATAATTCGAATTCAGGGCCGCCCGCACCGTCCGCTCGATCACCTTCTCCTCGTTGTACGCGGGAATCAATACCGCGACCTTCGGTTTATATGAGGCAACTTCAGCGGGCTTTCCAAATATCTTTTCGTGGAGCCGGTCGTACACTGCGGCCGCGCCAATAAAGAGCAGCCGCCCGGTCATCAGCAGGTCGCCGACAAGGAATATCCACGTAATGCCGACGACACTGAAATCGAAGAGCCAGAAGCCCAGCCGGTCGAGCCGTGCCGCCCACAGGTCGCCACGAGGCAGCGGCGCCATCACATCCGCTCTCTGCATGCCCAGCAGTTCGTACACCGGCGCGATCTCGTATCCTCGGGCGCGCACACCGTCGATGATCATCGGCAGCGCCCGGACTGTCTCGGAGCGATCGCCACCGCCATCGTGAAGCAGCACGATGTTGCCGCAGCGCAGGTCCTCGACCCGGCAGGGCGGCAGGTGCGACAGAACATATTCAGTGATCTGCTCGGCGGTACGTCGCGGGTTCTCGTTCCAGTCGTTTGGGTCAATCCGATTGCCCACCGTGATATAGCCCATCTCCTGCGGAATTTCGAGCGGACGAACCTGGTCGGCCGTGTCCGGCTCTTCGTCGATGGCGTACGGAGGCCTCATCAACGTCGTACGGACTCCCAACATGCTGGCAAATAGCCGCTCGGTGAGATTCAACTCCGCCTTGATGAGCGGGGTGGACATATTGGTCACGTCAGGATGGGTGAACGTGTGGTTCCCGATTGTGTTCTGTTCGTCGTATATCCGCTTCGCCAGCCCGGAGAATTTGTCCGCCTGAATCCCAATCAGAAAAAACGTCGCGGTCGCATGTTTGGCCTTGAGAACGTCGAGAATCTTCGGAGTCCACTCGGGATCTGGCCCATCATCAAATGTGATCACAACCTTGTTTGGCGAGTAGCCATAGCGCGCCACGCGATAAGGCTCCGGCAAAGTCTGAAAGACTTCGTCGTCAATCATCTTGCTGTTCGCGTCCACGCTGATGTCGCGCGTGCCGTGAACGGGCTTGTTCTCAATGCGGAGAATCTCGCCCTGACCTTCCATGTCGACGTCGGCGCCGGGGGGGACGTCGTGCAGCTTGTCGGGTGCCCCGGCGTCTCCGGGAACGTCCCACACCCGCCACAGGGTGCGGTCTTCACTGCCCAGGCGCCACAACGCGAATGTCTTGATCCCCATCGACTGCGCCGCCCGCATTTGATTCAACGCCGTCACTGCGTCAACGAACCAGATGTCATGCCGCAGGTTGCGTTCGTCGAGGTAGCTGAAGTGCGGATTCATCGCGTCGTCATCGAAGTTGATGTCCTCGTCCGAGTCGCGCGCCGCCAGCCACGCATCTTGCACGCTGACCGAGCTGTCGTGAACCTCAGGCGGCAATTTCCCCTTTTTGGGTTTCTGCACCCAGTCGTAACCGTAGTTTGCGATTGCACAGATGACTTTTTCCTTCGGAATCACCCGCGAGGCGTATTTCAGGTTCTGTTCAAACCAGTCCTGGGAAGCCACAGGCCCCGAAGCCGCTCCTGGATAATGTTCGTCGTAGTTCATCAGAACGACGCCGTCCGCTGCGGCCGCAATCGATCGATAGTCGAATTCCTCGTTGTGCGGCGGTATCGCCACGTAGAGCTTCATGCCGCGCGCGTGGATGTCACCCGACAGTTCTTGCAGCAAAGCGACATAGCCGGCCTGGCCGCTGGCAGGGAAGGCTTCGAAATCGACCATCAATCCGCGGAAGTGCCCCGACGACAAAAACTGAGCTGCCTGCCGGCGGAAAAGCGCCCGCGAATCGGGATTGTTCAGGAAGTCTGAAACATCCACCCAGTTCGCGCCGTCGGAATTGTTCACCATGGGGAAGACTTCCATGCCGGGATCCTCGGCTTTCAGGAACGGCATGACCTGAGCATCGACCGGCAGTACCCGGTCCCCTTGCACTACATCGAACCACCTGTTGGTCTGGTCGTCGACTCCTTGCAGATGCCCGTCTGGGGTGAAGACATGCAGCCAGTCGGGATAGAGGATGTCGATCTGATGCGCATATGAACGCAGAGATGAGAAACTGGCCGCGTCCCATGGCACGTAGAAAGCGGCGCGGATCCCTTCCTCCTGATTCAGCTTGACCTGCGAAGCGGCCAGCTTGGTCTTGCGGTGCGAACGGGCGGCCAACTTCTTGGCGCGATCCTTGGCTTTCTCTTTCTCTGTTTCCTTGAGAGCTTTCAGAGGGCGCTTTTGCGGGAAGAACAGAAGTTCGGGAAGCGGTTCGTCGCGCAAGGCCGTGTAGACGAAGAAGATGAGAAGCGCGGAAACCAGGACCCCCGTGACGTCGAACAGACGGCGCAGTCGTTTCCAGCGGGCGCGTCGCGGATCATAGAAGACCGGTTCAGCCATGAGAGACGGTTTTCATCGTATGCTGCTGCAGGCACAGGGTCAATTGTTAGAAAGGCAGGGTGAGTAGCTGCTCTTTGTCGTACGATGCAGTTTCCGGCCGCTGGGATAGCTGCGACGCGCTATCATTCGCACCGGTGCGTTGATGCGCGAAATGATTCGGAAACACTCGCGGTTCTTCCTTGTGGCGACCCTGTTCGGCCTGGCTTTTAGGCTCTTCCTGGTTTTTCGCGCGCCGGGGGTGGTCGATGACTCCCGCTTATACGCCGATATCGCCAAGAACTGGCTGCAGCACGGCATCTACGGAATCACGAACTCGGGCGCGATTATGCCGACGCTCTCCCGTCTGCCTGGTTATCCCGCTTTCCTCGCTGCAGTCTTCTGGCTGTTCGGCAGCGACAATTTCCGCGCCGTGCTGCTCGTGCAGGTGCTGTTCGATCTGGCTACTTGTTTTCTGGTCGCCGACATCGCGTTTCGTCTTTTTTCCGAGCGTGCGGCGGAGGCCGCGTTCCTACTCGCCGCCATCTGCCCATTTCTCGCCAACTATGCCGCTGCCGTCCTCACCGAGACGCTGGAGATATTCTTCACCGCGCTCGCGATCGATGTCGCGTTTCGCGGTCTGAGTATTGGAGGAGCATCCGCCAGACCGCGCTTGACCTGGCTTGGTTGCGGTTTCGCCATCGGCGGAGCCATTCTGCTCCGGCCCGATGGCGGCATTCTGCTTGCATCCGTGGGCGGATACCTCCTGTGGCTGCTGTTGAAGACTCTGCGTCGAGCGATGGAACCTTCAGGCGAGCGAGGCTTGAAGCCGTCCGCAATCATTCTGGCCGGCGTGCTCGTGGCGACCGGCGCTCTTGCTCCTCTATTTCCGTGGACGCTGCGGAACCTCCACACTCTTCACCATTTCCAGCCTCTCGCTCCCCGTTACGCCAACGACTCCGACGAATCCGTGATGCCGGGTTTTAACCGATGGGTTAAGACATGGATGGCCGATTACGTTTCGGTGCAGGAGATTTACTGGCCGGTCCCGGGTTCTGACATCGATTTAAGCCGGCTGCCCAGTCGCGCCTTCGATTCTCCCCAGCAGCGGTCCCAGACCGGCGAACTCTTCTCTGAGTACAACGCCGGCCACGACATGACTCCGGAAATCGATGCGCGCTTTGCCTCCCTGGCCGAGGAACGAATCCACGCTGCGCCGCTCCGCTACTGCGTGTGGCTTCCGGCGCTACGCATTGCCGACATGTGGCTGCGTCCGCGAACCGAATTGTTTCCATCCGATCCGCGCTGGTGGGAATTCAATGATGACCCCCGCTGGCTCGCGCTGAGCCTTGCCTTTGGCGTGATCAATCTCGTGTATGTCGCGATGTGCGCTGGGGGGTTGGTGCGCGTCCGCGAATTTTTTGGCATTGGCCTATTCGTTTTATTTCTGGCAGCGCGGTCGCTGTTCCTCGGAACACTCGAAAATCCGGAGCCTCGGTACACTCTGGAATGCTATCCCGCTATCATTGTCCTGGCCTCGGCTCTGTTCGACACTCGGGCAGCCTAACTTCCAGATCTGGAAGCTCGGTATGTGACATCCGGTATTCAATCGTTTCATCAACTGCCAAATCCTGCAGATTCAGCTTGAATGTTGTGGCTGTGAAGTTGCACAATAACGCCCCATCAGTGTTTCCCCCAGGGTCTCGTGCTCTCACATTCCTGGGCAAAACGTAATCGGATCACACCGCCTCAGCGGCGAAGGGGGTTTTCCATGCGTTTACGCTCACAGCGACTGTCCGTATTGTTTGGAACCTTGCTCGCGCTCAGCACGCTCACATTCGCGCAATCTGCAACCAGTTCTCTGCGCGGAACAATCACTGATCCCAAAGGCGCATTGGTTCAGGGAGGTGCGGTCACGCTTTCCAATTCTGCAACCGGCTTTTCACGAACCACAAAATCAGGCAGCGACGGTGTGTATCAGTTCCTCGAGGTGCCACCGGCGACCTACACCTTGACGGTGACTGTAGCGGGATTTGCGACAGTCAAGCAGGACAAGGTGACCCTGCAAGTGAGCCAGCCCGCGACGCTGGACATCGTGATGCAAGTGAAAGGCACGACCGAGATTGTTGAGGTGACCAGTGAAGCGCCGCTCGTGAACACCACTGACGCTTCTCAGGGTAACGTCTTCAGCGGCACCCAGCTCACCAGTCTTCCTTCAGAGGGTCGCGATCCAGTCAGCATTCTGAGTCTTCAGGCCGGCGTTACTTATCTTGGCGGCAACACGAACTATGATGGCAATAAGCCGAATCTGACCGAAGACAGCCGTGGCGGAGCCGTGGCAGGTGCCCGTAGTGACCAGACCAACGTCACCGTCGACGGCTTGGATAACAACGATCAATTGCAGGGCTACGCGTTTCAGGGTGCGCTAAGAATTCCGCTGGACTCAATCCAGGAGTTCCGCGTCACCACCACCAATTCCAACGCCGACTCCGGCCGTTCCTCCGGTGCCCAGGTCAATATGGTAACCAAGAGCGGCACCAACAGTCTTCATGGCACGCTCTACGAGTACAACCGCTCCGGCCTAGGTCAAGCCAACGATTGGTTCAACGAGCAGGCGCAAGTCCAGGCCGGCTTACCGAATAACCCCGGCGTCCTGCACCGGAATACTTTTGGTGCGTGGGTTGGCGGCCCGATCAAGAAAGACAAGCTCTTCTTCTTTGGCGGTTATGAAGGGCAACGGACCAACGAAGCGATCCAGACGACCCACGTTGTCCCCAGCGCGAACTTACGGCTCGGTATTTTGCAGTATCCCTGCACATCGGACCCACTCTGCGTGCAAGGAAGCAACGCTAACTATAGCGTTGACGCCAACGGGATCGCGACCCTGACTCCGGCCGGCCTGGCGAGTCTTGATCCGAACTGTACCTCTACCTGCAATTGGACCGCTGCCGGTTTTCCATACAACGGCGGTGCCGACCCCTACGTCGCCAACGTGAACGGTTCCAATACCAGCGCGATTTTCACCAAGTACCCGATGCCGAACACTGATTCGGTGGGCGACGGTTACGACTATCGCGGCTTCACCTTCGCGGCGCCCAATCCCACAAAACACGACACCTATATTCTGAAGTTGGACTATAAGCTCACGCAGAATGGCAACCACAGCTTGTTCGTGAAAGGCGACCTGCAGAACTGGCGTAGCAGTTCTGCACCGCAGTTCCCGGGATTGCCGCCGAATGATTTCAACACCAACAACAGCAAAGGACTTTTTGTCGGCTACACCGCCCTGTTTCACAGCAACGTTATTAACAACCTGCGGTACGGTCTGGTTCGGCAGGGCCTGGGTGATACTGGCCTCGGTATCTCCGATTACAACGAATTCCGCGGTATGGCTTTCTATCAAGGCGCAGGTTTCACGGCGTCCGAATTGACGAACGTACCCGTCCACAACATCGTCGACGACGTGAGCTGGACGAAGGGCAAGCATACGATCCAGTTTGGCGGCAATCTGAGGATCATCACCAACAACCGCAGCGGAAATGGATCGAACTACTCGGACGCGGTCACTAATGTCTACTGGCTCGATACTTCTGCAATCGCAAACAAGAGCTCAGCCGCAAATCCTCGACTCGATCCGGCGGCCGGTGGGTATCCTGCCGTAGATTCCTCTTTCGGTGTGAACTATGATTTCGCAACCGCCGCGTTAGCGGGTTTGCTCACGGAAACCAACAAAGTCTACAACCAGGACAAGACTGGCCATTTCTACGCCCCGGGCCAGCTCATCACCCGTAATTTCAGAGCCCACGAAACCGAGTTTTATCTTCAGGATAGCTGGCGCGTGACTCCGAGTCTGGTGCTCACTGGAGGACTTCGCTACTCGCTGCTGCAGCCGCCATATGAAATGAACGGCAACCAGGTTGCTCCCAGCATTAGCCTCAACAGCTGGTTCAACCAGCGGGGCCAAGCCATGCGTCAGGGAAACACTCTCTATTCTGGGAGCGCCGGAGGTTTGGTACAGATGGCCCTTTCCGGTCAGGCCAATGGAAAGCAGCCGTACTGGGCCTGGGACTACAAGGATCTTGCTCCTCGCGTTGCGTTTGCCTACTCCCCGCACGCTGACAGCGGATTCTTGCACAAACTGTTTGGCAGCGCCGGGAAGAGTTCGATCCGCGGCGGCTACGGAATTTATTACGACCACTTTGGTGAGGGCATCGTAAACAGTTTCGACCGCAACGGGTCCTTTGGCCTGACCACGGCACTCGACAATCCCGCTGGTAGCCAGGATGTGAATTGCACTCCGCGCCTGACCAGTCTTTACACTCTGCCGTCGGCGACCAATACCTACTGCGGCCAGCAGGTAGTTGGCCCCCCGCCGGCCCAGTTTCCGGGGCTGGTCACTCCACCGACCCTCTTTAACCCCGGGTCTTTTGCCATTTACTGGGGTCTGGACGACAAGCTGAAGACTCCCTACTCCCACGTGTTTGATTTGTCCATCACCCGCGAACTTGGCAGGAACTATGTCGTGGAGGCTTCTTATATCGGTCGGCTGGCCCATCACTTGCTGCAAGAAGAAGACTTGGCCATGCCTCTAGACATCGTGGATCCGGGATCCAAGATGGATTACTTCACTGCGGCAACCATGCTCACGAAGGCGGCAAATGCCGGCACCGACATCAGCCAGTTGGGTCCGATCCCGTTTTGGGAACACCTGTTTCCGGGAGCAGCGGGTAGCTTTGGCTTTGGCCCTGGGTCCAATGGACTGGGCTGCGCTCCCGGAAATTCGGCATTTTCAGGAACTACTACCGCCACGCAGGCAATGTACGACATGTTCTCCTGCTTTGCAGGTAACGAGACCACGGCACTGTTTTTTGCCGATCTCAACTGCACGCCTGCATGTTCGCAGTTGCCCGGACAATCCGCTCCGCAACCCTTCAATTTCTGGGACGATCAGTTCTCGTCACTCTACGCTTGGCGGAGCATCGGCAATAGCGCCTATAACGGTCTTCAACTCACCCTTCGTCACGGCATGAGCTCCGGCCTGCAGTTTGACTTGAACTACACTTTCTCCAAATCCATCGACATCGGTTCCAACGCCGAGCGTATCAACGAATTCGAAGGGAGCGGATTCGCCAGCCAGGTCATCAATTCCTGGTCTCCTAAACAACTAAGGGGACTCTCGGACTTCGATATGAGGCATCAGATCAACTCCAACTGGGTCTACGAGCTTCCTTTGGGCAAGGGTCGCCACTTTGGCAGTGGCATGAACAAATTTGCCGACGCCGTCCTAGGAGGATGGGGAATCTCCGGCATCTTCCATTGGACGAGCGGACTGCCGTTCACCATGGGTTCAGGAGCTGGCTGGTCCACCAACTGGCAGTTGCAGGGCTCGGCGGTTCAGACCGGGGCAACGGGTAAAATCGGCGTCTTCAGGGATTCGTCGGGCAATCCCAACATGTTCCAGAATCCGACGCAGGCACTGGGCGCATTCCGGTTCCCCTATCCCGGAGAGTCAGGCCAGCGGAACAACTTAACTGGGCCGGGTTACCTCGAGCTCGACGACGGCCTCTACAAGACCTGGAGGGTCACCGAACAGCAGTCGCTCAAATTCGCCTGGGAAGTGTTCAATGTAACCAACACGCCGCGCTTCGACGCTGCCCAGGCTGCGTTCAACTTTAACCTCACGGGAGGGATCTTTGGCGCTTACACCAACACCTTGAGCGTCCCGCGCGTGATGCAATTCTCCATGCGCTACGAGTTCTGAAGAGTGGCGCCTTGCTTTCCCAGGGGCGGAGAGATCCGCTCCTGTATTTTTGAGTGGTGATTGCCGCACTGGGAGATCGGAGGACTACCCCAGCGGCGAGTCGCTCATGCGGAACCTTGTCCGCACGTGCTCGGAGATCAGCTCAATCGCCGGCCGGTTCTTGACGGGGTCCGCCTGCGCCAGATACTTCATGGCTTCTACCAACAGGCGTTGTCCGTCGACGTAACGAGGATCAGAAGTGCGTTCCCGGCGCTTGTTTCCCAGCTTAGGAGGGACAGTAATCGTAAAAACCTTGGCCATGAATAAACCCTACAGATGTCCGGTCAGTATATCTTCCGCTGTACAAATCCCGGAACTATTTCTTCCCCTTTGTTTTCAATCCCTTAGCCATGTGGCGAGATGGTTTGCGTCTTGCCCGTCGTCTTTAGCTTGAAAACATCGTTGTCGATCTTCTCGTTCAGCTTGATAGACGAATACTTGCACAGTCGGTAATCCCCTTGAGGCGTAAAAAACTCCTGCTGCACCGAGACGCCCTTGTCGGGATCGATCCAGAGAAGCATCCGGTTATAGTTCCTTCGCACTCTCTCGGACTTCGGAGTCAGCTCCAGCTTCGCCGCTGCGACGCCGTTGATGGTCTCGGTCCCCTGGTACTTCACGTCGAACGCCTTCAGCAAATCCTGCCCGCTGCCCCCAAAACCCAGCACCACGTAACTCTCGACATCGGCGCGGTCCTTCCCCAGGTCATAAACGGTCACCTGATCGGGCTTGGGCTGATACATTCGGATCTTGCCCTCACTGAACAGAAGATATTTCGGCTCTGGCTTCAGTGTAGAGGCGCTGGTTCCGGCCTTCTTGACGTCCGCCATCATCTCGATTTCTTTGCCCGAGCGCCGGTAATAGATGGTTCCGGTCTGAACGTCAACAATCTCGTCGATCACCCGCTGGTAGTAATCCCATTCGAACTCGGCCTGAGTGGTGCGGAAACTGGCGGCAACGGCGTCCATTTTCTTAAGAATGGTCTCCAGCGTTATGGGATCGGCATCTTTCTGAGGAACAGCCGTCGCGGCATGAAGAAAGCTGCAGTCGAAGCTGGGCGCGATTGTGGCCGAGTGGTCCGCCGCACCCGTCCATGATACAGGGACGGCGCTGCTGAGGATCGCTACTGGAAGAATGAAGGATCGAAGATTCATTCGGAGGTCCAATCGAGCCCTGGCCGAGGGCCTGTTACTCCCGTTTGGCCACAACCCGGTAGCTCTGAACTGTGCCCTTATGGTCCGATACGGCTTCGTAACTGACGATCGAAACCGCACCCGAAATCGGTTCGATGATATGCAGCAACTGCTCTCGCACCGACCGGTCATCCCCCGCCGAGACAGCGCTGACCGAGACCTGATAAATCAGCCGGCCCTCCATGTCGGAAGTGACCACTACCTCAGTCGGACGGGGAATGCGCGCGACGGGTTTGTCATTGAAGTTGATCACGCGCGGCGAGAAAAAAATGAAGATCAGGATGAGCGTGACCATGATGTCGTAATGGAGGGTGCCCCGCTCGTGCTGCCACAGAATGTACGAGCGAATTGTTCGCCAGATGGCGTTCATGGGCAGGGAAGCGCCGGGCACGGCGGTCGTGAGTTCTGCTCTCTGCAAGTCTAGTGACCAGTCCTTCCCTTGGCAATCTCGGGGCAGCAAACGGCGCTCTCTGAGCCGCGAACTGCTGCTGGGTGCCCCACTTCTCCCCGATTTTGGGAGAAGTGGGATCTTTGAAAAGCTTGCAGCTCACAGTTCAAAACTTCTTCGGCGTAATCTTCTCCGCGCCAATGTAGGGCCGCAACGCCTCCGGAATGATCACGCTCCCGTCGGCTTGCTGATAGTTCTCCACAATCGCGACCCAGGTCCGGCCGACAGCCAGTCCGCTGCCGTTCAGTGTATGCACAAATTCCGTCTTGTTCTTGCCCTCTGGACGGAGCCGTATGTTGGCCCGGCGCGCCTGATACGCCTCGAAATTTGAGCACGACGAAATCTCGCGATACAGTTGCTGTCCCGGCAGCCAGACTTCAATATCGTAGGTCTTCGCCGACGACGCTCCCATGTCGCCCGTGCACAGCGTCACGGTGCGGTAAGGCAGTCCCAGCTTTTGCAAAACGTCTTCGGCATCCCGCGTGAGCTTCTCGTGCTCTTCGTAAGAGTGTTCCGGACGCGCAAATTTGACCAGTTCTACTTTCTGAAACTGGTGCTGCCGGATGATGCCTCGAACATCCTTCCCATACGAGCCTGCTTCGCTGCGGAAGCATGGCGTGTAAGCGGTAAGCGAGATCGGCAATCGTGCATGCTCGAGGACTTCGTCGCGATACAGATTCGTAACCGGCACTTCGGCGGTGGGAATCAGCCACAGATCTTTTTCTCCATGCGGCACGCGAAACGAATCAGAGGCAAATTTTGGCAGCTGTCCTGTGCCATACATCGAGTCGGAATTCACCAGGCACGGTGGAAGAACCTCAGTGTATCCGTGCTCGCGCGTGTGCAGATCGAGCATGAAATTCGCCAGCGCGCGCTCGAGCTTCGCGCCCAAATCCCAGTACACCGCGAAGCGCGCACCCGTCAGCTTCACGGCGCGTTCGAGGTCGAGAATGCCGAGATCAGGACCCAGATCCCAATGCGGCTTGGGAGTGAAATCAAATTTCGGCGGAGCGCCCCAGCGCCGGACTTCCACGTTGTCGTCAGCACTGTGCCCAACCGGCACGCTCGCGTGCGGCAAGTTGGGAATGCCGGCGAGAATCTCACGCAGCCGCGTGTCCAGATCGGAAGCAGTTTTTTCCAGGTCAGAAATCTGCTCCCGAAGTTCCTTCGTCTGAGCCATGGCCGCACTGGCGTCCTGCCCGCTTTTCTTCAGCTTGGCAATCTCTTCGGACGCCTTGTTACGCTGCGCTTTGCTGGTCTCAGCCTCGGTAATGGCCTGCCGCCGCCGCGTATCCACTTCACGGAAGTCCTTGAGCACCGCGGCCGGATCCATCCCGCGCTGGCGCAACTTCTCCTCGACCAATGGCAGGTTTTCACGTACGAAATTCAGATCGAGCATGGGAATTTAATACTGTATCGGAAACGAGGCGCAGAATGCACGCCTGCGACTTCATAAACCACGAAGGCCACGAAGGAAAGCCAGTGTTTGCTTCCTTCGTTCCCCTTCGTGGCCTTTGTGGTCTATGCCTTTTCCGACCTGGCCCGCATTTCCTTGCTTAATTGAGCAAGGAGTGGAATGATCTCAACCAGAGGTGCTTCCATGGCCGAGAAACGCCATCCCGGCATCACCATGCACAAGCTTTCCTTCGGTGGCGGATTTGTTGGCCTGGTCTTCGCCGCTGGCAGCGCCCTGATTTTTGTTCTGGGATTCCCCACGCTGTGGTACTTCGTTGCTCTGGCTTTTGGCTTGGGAGTTGGAATTGCAGTTTTCCTGAGACTCATCAGCAACCGCCGCGCTGACCGCAACAAACCTCTCTCCATCCTGGAGGCTGCAGA
>Ga0209698_10006196_pt1 | contig 12756 bp, 10 predicted proteins | sample LitLauG_LLR_2012_FD_187203 | JGI IMG/M metagenome (GOLD analysis project Ga0209698, IMG submission 187203) | Freshwater sediment microbial communities from Pennsylvania, USA - Little Laurel Run_MetaG_LLR_2012 (SPAdes) (version 2) | ecosystem: Environmental > Aquatic > Freshwater > Creek >...
CCCATCGAAATTGTCTTTGTTGATGGCAAACATCATTTCCATCATCTTGCGGGCAGTCTGCTTCGGCTTCTTGTCATCCTTCTCGAAGGCATTTTGCACGTGGCAAAAATCGCACTCCACCCCAAGAGACGCGGTAATGAATTGCATGGTCGGGAAAATCTGATCCGCGGGAACGCCCTTTAAGACCTGGATATTTTTGAACTGTTCTTCCGCCTTTTTGGGCGCGGCTGGACTCGCTTGCGGTGTGGGACGCGGCCTGACGAAGTGTGACGAGGACCGGCCGAACATGGTGACGCAACTTACAAACAGAACTACGCCAGCAAACCCGACGATTCGTTTCCAATTCATTGTCAATCGCTTCTCCAAGAGGAATTCAAGAGTTTACAAGATGCTATGGCCGGTTGCTATAGACGTACTTCCCAGAGATTTCGGCAATGACGACGCGCTCCGGCACCAGCGAATCAACCTTAGCCTTCAAATGAGGCGGAACGAAAAGAAATATCCGGCCTGAACCATGCCACGCTTGTTGCAGATCCGCATCCGTCAGATAAATGTTGGGCGCATCCGGAAACGTTGAGCCGAACCACATTGAGGTCGTGCGGCCTTCGACGAGTTCGACCGGACAGCGGAGATAGAACAATAGCGAAGAGCCGAAGGCCTGGTCGCCATAGATCATTACGCGATCTTGCGGATGTGCGCGTGCGGCAATTTGCTCGGCCAGATTCCTGGAGGAAAGATACGGCCCGAAGCGGCCCAGTGCGATGTGCGCCGCTACGAGGAACACAGCCATGCCCAAGGCCATCGTCCAAGTAGCTACGTAGGGCCGTTTTCGTATCCGTAACGCGAACGATAGCGGGGGAGTGATCAGAAGCGTGACCGCAGCAAGGGTCGCCGGAAGCCTCAACGCCGCAAACGACTCGTAACTAAGATCGAGCATGTGCGACGTAGAAAGTGTGTCCGTATCCATGTTGTGCTTCGCAAGGACGTTTCCGATGTCGGGCTCGAATGGAAGATTCCGCGACTGCCACAACAGAGTCAAGAGCACAACTCCGGCTGTGAGCCCGACCAAGGCCAGCAAACCTGCAGAAATCCTGAGTGCGCCTTTGCGACGTCCGGAGCTGGAGTCGCTGGCTTCGCATCTCGACATGCCTTCCGCGATCAAAAGGAGCAGGGGTAGATAAGCTGGAAAGGTGTAGTACTCCTGATTCGTCGAAATGGCGAAGAATACGAGGATGAGGCCCGCCAGAATCCAGCAAAGCAGTCGAGTCCGATCTGAGAAGGTCGTTTGACCATCTTTCTTGCGCGCGTCGATGATTGTGCGGACTGCGGCTGGCAGGTAAAGACTCCAGGGAAACAGCCACACCAGATGAAGGGACCAATAGAGGGCCCAAGGGAGTTTGTTATAGTCCCGCGGGTAGCGCTTTCCCAGGAAGCGGAGAAAGTGCTCATTGACGAAGTAGAACCAGAAGAAGCCGTGACCGCCTTGACCTCCGGTGTTACGCAAACCGGCAAGAATGTGCCAGGGAGCGGCAATCAGCAGAAAGAGCGCCAAGCCGGGTAGCAGTCGAAATTCGCGCCACCGCTTCCAGTCTCCGGTCACGGCAAGGTAAATAAAAGCCGCGCCACCAGGAAATGCGAGCGCGATCAATCCCTTGGTCAGAACTCCCAACGCCATGCACGCATATCCCGCATACCAGCGCCAGGATGCGGCATCCTCAAGAGCGGTCAGGAAAAAATACAACGATCCAGCAATCAGGAAGCTCAGAAGGACGTCGGGAATCAGGATTCGGGTGAAAAGGAATACTCCTGCCGAGGTGTAAACGAATAATGCCGCGTAGATGCCTGCACGTTCTCCGAACGCCCGGCGTCCCCAGACAAGGCCCAGCAGTCCCAGCAGCATCACCGATAAGGCCATCGGAAGCCGAGTTGAAAATTCATTGACGCCGAACAAGTGATAACTGCCGGCGACCAGCCAGTACGGCAAAGGCGCTTTCTCCAGATATCGCACGCCATTGATATGCAGGGTGACGTAGTCTCCGGAGACAAACATTTCGCGTGCGGCCTCAGCGTGCGTGCTGTCGGCATCATCCAGGAGCGGCGGGGAAAACACAGATCCGATGTATACAGAGAGAAAGACAAGCGCCAGAAACCAGAAAGATGCTGGCCTCAAGCCTCGCGGTATCGTGGCGTTTTGTTCAGAAACTGGAACTGTGGACGCTGTGCTCAACGGGGGTAGACCCATCCAAGGGTATCGAGGATAGGCACCGCCCGCAAGCGGTGAGGGTGGAATCAATCCTGATCGGCAAGCGCCCCGACGACAACTTTCAATCCTTCAACGACCCTCGCCATACGGTTGTAGTCGACCTTGTCACTGGTATCGTCGACACGGTGGTAATTGGGATATCGGAATGCCGCTGTATCGGTGACCATGATGGCAGAATATCCATGCTGCCAAAACGACCACTGATCGGACCATCCGATGCCAGGCCACGTTGACGGGGCGGCTACTCCTTCGGAAGGGAATTGAGCCGCGCCACGAAAGGCTCGTACGGCCTGACGGACCAACTTTCGCGATTCACTATTGCCAACGAAGCCGATGAAATTCCCGCGGCTCGGATAGAAGAGACTCAGAACCGCGGGGTACTTCTGGCTGCCCCGGACGTCAGAATAAAAGCCAATCGTCTCGACTGAAATCATCGCCGATACCGGAGTCCCCTCATCACGCAATTTCTTGGCATAAACCATGCTCCCCATTTGAGTTGTTTGGAAATAGGGAGGCTCCTCATTGACAAAAAGCAGGAAGCGGATGTTCCGGCGGAACTTGATCTGCCGCAGGCTTCGGGCTAACTCCAGAACCGCTGCTACTCCCGTTGCGTTGTCGTTCGCACCCACGGTGCCATCAACGCTGTCATAGTGACCGCCCAAGACAATCGCACCTTCGGATGGGGCACTACCGACGAGTTGAGCCTCAAGATTGCTTACGGCATGCCCATGGGCGACATAGGTCTGCTCTGTAACCGCATAGCCATCCATTGTGAGCACCTTACGAAGATAATCGACCGTTTTTTCCAGCGATCCCTCATGCGCGATATTTCTCTCACCGATTGTCTCCGAGAGGTAGTGAACGTGGTCGGCAAGGCGTGTTGCGAGATCTGACTGGGACGACGTTAATTCCGGAAGGTGCCCCCGAAAGGAGCGGAGGGGCATCTGGGTCATTCTCCAAATCGAAACGACACCTGCCCCTACAGCGAAGCTCGCCACGGCAATAGCGAACCGCAGCTTCCAATTTGGCGTTCTAGGAGTGCTGAGGGATTCGAACATTAGGAATATTACCCCTAATACCGCGCCACAATTCGAACTTAGCCGCTAATCGTGCTTCGATGATTGTCCTGGGGGCTCGAAGAATTTCCATTTGTCCATTCCGGCCGGCACCGCGACATCGAAAAATCCGACCATCATTTCGTCAGACGTCTGATCTCCCCAGGTAACCGTCTTCGTGGGATCAGGATTGTGCGGATTGTTCCTGGAATTGTCGTACCAGGCGATGGCGCGCAGTTTCGTTCCCGCCTTCAACAGACGCGGCTCAGCCAGCCGGTAACTGAGCTGCCAATGGAAATGGTAGTTTGCACGCAAGAGCACTTCAGCCGAGCCATCGGAGTGAACAATGTCGTACTCGAAGCGTTTGCCCCGCAGATGCATGTGTGGAAAGAGGCTGAGCAGAGTCGCCTCATTGGGCATTGTGCCTTGAACCTCGACCCGGAAGTCGTCGGCGCCGGGGGGAATGATCAGAGCGTGATTGTTTAGCTGGAGCGTGATAACGCGCTGCACGGGAATATCTTTCGCAAAGACAATGCCAATGCTGGTCTGATCCTGGTCCGCGGTGCCATTGGTCGTGTAGTGCATTTGGAAAACGAGGTCCGAGCCGGCGGGTACGAATTTCGCCATTCCGTCGGGCCACTGATCTGGAGAACTGCCGGGCGCGTACACCAGAAGCAGGTCGCTGGTCGTCTCGTGGGCCTGGCGCTGCTCCACCGGGTCGTTGAGCGTGGACGCCGTGAATGGCTCTCCAACTGGAGCGTGTCGCAGCCATTGCGAATCTGGCGGACGGATATACACCACCGCATGGTGGACATGGGCTGGACTCCCGGGACGGAATTCTGACATCCGAATCCAGCGGTCCTGGGAAAAATGGGTCGGCACAATTTCATACGCATACTCAATCTCTCCTCGCGCGGGAATCGTGACCGGCTTTGGCATCTTCACGATGAGATCCGGCTGCGCGATGTTCCATCCGTCGGTCCATTTCCTTGGCGGTGGTGCGTCGGTCGCATTTCCCGCGGGTGCGCCTGCTGCCGCCCAGGCAGAAATCGTGCCGATCTGTTGCTCCGTCAAAGAGGGGTCATTGGCAAAATGACCGTAGCGAGCGTCCGCGAACCACGGCGGCATCATTTTCATTTCCACAGCATGAGCCACCGCGTCGGCCCGCGAGCGAGCCTGCTTGTACGTTAGCAGGGGAAAGGGCGCGATCTCCCCAGGGCGGTGACAACTCTGGCAATGATTCTGGAGTATGGGAAGCACGTGTTTGTAGAAGGTTGGGGCTTGCCTGGGCGCGGAGCTTTGTCTAAGAGCAAAACCAAGACTCACGAGAAGTACAATAAGCGCCAGCGCCCCCGGAAACTTCGCCATGCAGCAATTCTAATCTGGTCGCCAGTCGGGAAAGTTGGGTAGTGGCTCAGTTTGAATTCTGAACGTCACAAGGCGTCATCCCGAAAAGCCCGCGTTTTTACCAGCGGGCCGAGGGATCTCCCGTTGCACACTGTGTCGTAGCAGGAGATCCTTCGCTCCGCCTGAAGAACGGCTACGCTCGGGATGACGCCATCGACGAGCGAAGATGTCATCAGAAATTCAAAATGAGCCACTACCGAACGTTGGTTACGGTTCTCTTTGCGGGGCCAAAATGCTACATTCAAAGATTCATGTCTGCTCCTAATTCCAGGTTTGTCCGCGCTTGCAAGTCCCAACCGGTCGACCGCACGCCGGTATGGTTCATGCGTCAGGCGGGCCGCTACATGGCGGAGTACCGCGCCATCCGCAAGCAGCACTCCTTACTCGAGATCTGCAAGAAGCCGCAGTTGGCAGCACAGGTCACAATCGAAGCGGCGGAGATTCTCGGCGTCGACGCAGCAATTATCTTCGCGGACTTGCTTCTGCCCCTTGAAGTAATGGGCCTTCCCTTTCATTTTTCTGCGGGCGAGGGACCTGTAATTGAAAAACCTGTTCGGACTTCGGAAGACATCTCCAACCTGCGCACCGACCGCGCGGCCGAACTTGGCTATGTTTCCGAGGCGGTGGCCTTAGTGGCCAGGCACTTCGCCGAGCGCGTTCCCGTAATCGGTTTTTGCGGTGCACCTTTCACTCTCGCCAGCTACATGATCGAGGGCGGCGGATCGCGCAACTACGTACATGCCAAAAAGATGATGTACAACCATCCGGCGGACTGGGACAAATTGATGCGCAAGTTGGTCTCGGTCACATCGGAATACTCGGCGGAGCAGGTGGGTGCCGGCGCAGACGCGATCCAGATTTTCGACAGTTGGGTCGGCTGCCTGAGTGTGGACGATTATCGCCGATACGTTCTGCCCCATGTCACTGGCATGGTGAAGACCTTGCAGAAAACGGGCGTCCCGGTTATTTACTTCGGAACGGATAGCGCGACGCTTCTCCCAGCCATGAAAGAGACCGGAGCGGATGTTGTTGGACTCGATTGGCGCATCCCGCTCGACGAAGGGTGGGAGCGTCTGGATTATCAGCCTGCGGTACAAGGGAATCTGGATCCCGTCCTGCTCTTCGCGGAGTGGAAGGAAATTAAATCGAGGGCAGAAGAGATCCTTCGTCTGGCTGACGGGCGTCCCGGTCACATTTTCAATCTCGGTCACGGCATCCTACCGGAAACTCCGGTCGAGAATGTCAAGAACCTGGCGCAGTTCGTCCAGGAGTATTCGCAGACCGGATCTCGCACGCCACCTCCCGCAAGCCGAAAGTTAAAAGCCGAAAGCCGCAGCGGATGACCCGCGTAGCAATCATCGGCGGAGGGATTTCTGGATTATCGGCGGCATTCGACCTCGAGCAGCGCCGCCGAACTGCCGGGGATGTCGAGTACGTCTTGTATGAATCCTCTCCTCGCCTGGGCGGAGTGCTTCGTACCGAATACATCCAGGGATGTGTTGTCGAGGCGGGACCCGACTCATTCGTCACCGAAAAACCATGGGCTGCAGACCTGAGCCGGGAGATAGGGTTGGGAGATCAACTTCTCGGCTCGAACGATGCGGATCGAAAGACCTACATTCTGACTCGCGGGCGCCTGGTCGAGATGCCCGACGGGCTCATGTTCATGGTCCCGACGAAAATCCTTCCTACGGGACTCTCGCCCCTTTTCTCGTGGAAGACCAAGCTGCGGATGACTCAGGAATTGTTCCATCCGCCGCGGGCTGTCAATCACGACGAATCGGTGGCTGACTTTGTGGAACGGCACTATGGGCGCGAGATGGTCGACCGCCTGGCCGATCCGTTGCTTTCGGGTATTTATGGAGGAGAGTCCGCAAGCTTGAGCGTGCGCGCGGTGCTGCCAAGGTTCGCGGAGATGGAACGCACGCATGGCAGCCTGGGACGCGCCATGCTTGCTGCGCGCAAGAAGATGGCCTCCGGCTCACCCAAGACTGCCCCTCCTCTTTTTACTTCGTTGAAGAACGGCATGCAGCATCTGGCGGAAGCTCTCGTCGCCCGACTGAATCCTGTGTCCCTTAGAACGAGCACTGCCGTGAAGACCATAGTTCTGGATTCTGGCGTCTGGAGAGTTTCGACAGATAGGGAATCTGATTCTTTTGACAGAATCATTGTCGCCCTGCCCGGTCCCGCTGCGGCCGAGGTTCTGCGTGAGGCGAGCCCGGACTTGGCTTCGGAGCTGGCTGGAATCCAATATAGTTCTTCGATCACGGTTGGGATCGCTTACGGCCGCGAAGTAAGGCAGTCGCTTCCGCCGGGCTTCGGATTTCTAGTACCGCGGAGTGAAGGGAAGCAATTGCTGGCCACAACTTTCGTTCACAACAAGTTTCCGCACCGTGCTCCCGAGGATATTGCGTTGCTCCGTTGTTTTTTCGCGGGGAGAGTCGCCCAAGAGGTTTGGGCGATGTCAGACGAGCAACTTATCGGCATTGTTCGCAATGAACTGCAACAGATCATCGGACTGCGCTCCGAACCACGGTTTGCGCGCGTCTACAGGTGGAAGTCCGCCATGGCTCAATATGGAGTCGGGCATCTGGAACGGATCGACAGGATTGAAGCTATACGCAAGCAGCTTCCCGGTCTTGCCCTGGCAGGAAATGGATATCGGGGAATTGGCGTGCCCGATTGCGTACGTTCGGGGCGCGACGCCGTGAAGCTCTTACTTGCCTAAGCCGGAACCGAGTTCTGCCGGGATAATTCTCGTCTCAGACGCGCCAGCACCAGGCGAATTTCTTCATACCCGATCTCCGGGGGAAGCACATCCTTGATCGGTTTCAGGCGATCCACATTCGCCACGCCGGCGCGTACGCAAGCAGCCTCGATGATCGAGTCTCGATTCCGGTCAATCCAGCCAGGCTGAAATTCGATTTCACCGGTTTCAACAAGCGCAGCAACAGAATTGACAACTGTGCTCAGTTGCCGGCCGCGGCGCTGCGCAATCTCTTCAAGGGTCTTTCCTTCCGCGAGTAGTTGCAATGTTTCAATGGCAGGGAGGGTTTTCCTTTGCGGCAGAGCCGAAGCGCGGGCACCTTCACGATATCGCTGAAGAGCCGCCAGTATCTCTTGTCCGTACAACTCTGCTTTTCGTTCTCCAATACCGGTTACTGTTTTCAACTTGGCAATAGAAGCCGGCTGAATTCGGCAGATCTCTTCCAGGGTGGTGTCGTGTAGCACAACGTATGCCGGCATTCCCTGTTCCTTGGCGGTAATCCGGCGCCACTCGCGGAGATAGTCACGCAGTTCCGCATCAGGCTCGATCTTTGCGACGGACTCACGCCCTGCGGCAGCGGCGGTTTGTCGCACGGCGGCTTGACTGGCGGCAAGCCGCATCCAGTCGGGAGTGCCGCCGCATACGTCGCAGGCTTTGCACGAATGCCATTTGGGAGTTTCGCCGAAGTGCGTACAGATCTGGCGGTGCCTGCAGTGGCTGGATTCAGCAAACTCGCGGATCTTGTGATATCGCTGCCAGGCGCGATCGCGCTCTGCAGGATCGGAGATCTGATTCGCGAAGAAACCTAGTATGCCGGCGTCCGCCTTGCGCCACAGGAGAACGCAGTCGGCGGGATTTCCATCCCGTCCGGCGCGGCCCGCCTCCTGATAGAACTGCTCGACCGATTTCGGCAAAGCCAGGTGAATCACGGCCCTCACGGTGGCCTTGTTGATGCCGAGACCGAAAGCGATTGTTCCAACGAGCACTCGCACTTCATCGGACATCCACCGCTCTTGATTCCGGCGCCGGTCTTCCACCTGCATCTTGGCGTGGTAGGGAACTGCCTCGATCCCTTCGCCTGCCAGAAAATCAACGGTCTCCTCGACGCGATTGATGGTCGGAGAGTAGACGATTACATTCCCTTCAGAGTAATGGCGCAGCGCGGTCACGAGAAGCGACAGTTGCTCGCTGGTGCCGCACTCCCGCACCAGATATCGAAGGTTCGGCCGGTGAAAGCTGGCGATATATTTATCCGGGTTTCGCAGCGCAAGCTGCGTGAGAATGTCATGACGCACCTGGCGAGTGGCGCTGGCCGTGAAGGCTGCGATTGGCCGTTCGGGAAAAATCTCACGTAAGCGGCTCAGCTGACGGTATTCGGGACGGAACTCATGTCCCCATTCCGAGATGCAGTGGGCTTCGTCGATCGCGACGAATGAAAGCGGAACATTCTGCAGCCAGGCGAGGGTGTCGCCGCGCTGCAGCCTCTCGGGAGAGAGGTAGAGAAGACGGAAGGCCCCTGTGCGCGCCTCTCGCATCACGCGAGTCTGTTCGTCTCCGCTCAGAGTGCTGTTGAGCGCGGCCGCGGGAATTCCCATTTGCGTCAACTGCGCCACCTGGTCCTGCATCAGGGCAATCAGCGGAGAGATCACCAAGACCGTTCGCTCCGAGACGACTGCCGGCAACTGGTAACACAGCGACTTGCCGCCGCCAGTCGGCATGACTACGCATGTATCGTGGCCCGCGAGCAGGCTGCGGACGATGTTCTCTTGTAGAGGCCGGAAGGCGCTATATCCCCAGTAGCGGCGCAACTGTGGGAGCAAATCGACTTCCGGGGTCATGCCAACAGTATAGGGGCTCGCGAGGCGGGCGAAAGGAACCCTCAATCAATTCTCGTTTCGGTGACTCCCAAAAGAGGAAGCGAACGGTATAAATGATTGTCGCCGCAATGGGTGAGCCGTTGGATACTCAACTGGCAGGCGAAGAGGCGGGGCGAGGATAAATCCGGTCGAAAGCTATCCAGACCAATGCTATTACCAGGAAGCAGAACACACTTCCCTCCGGCCCCACCGATCCTCCCGTCAGCCATTCGGGACCATGAAGGGTAGAGCTCAACAGATGCCCCTTTTCAACTGTGCCACTGTTGGGAACCGAGTAGAAGAAGGTCTCACCCCAATCCCACGCGGCGTGAAAGCCGACGGCGAACCAAAGAGTCCCGGTGCGACGTAGCGTCAGGCAAAAGAAAAGGCCGATGAGCCCCGCTAGCAATAGTCCCGACCACCGCTCGCCTGCATTCCCGCGATGAATGAGGCCGAATGTGCAGGCGAGCAATACCGCCGCAGGCCAGAACTCGATTCCTCGGGCCAAAGTGAACTGGGAATAACCTCGGAATAAAAAATCTTCAAACAGTGCGACCAGCAGGAAGTAGACGCCCCAGAATCCCGCGAAGCGGAAAAGGCGAATCCCGTGCAGAAGCACGTGCCCTGCGGAAAATCCGTGGCCGGCGACAATCGCCAACATCAACAGGCTGACGGCGAGAAAGCCCCACACGGCGCCGAACCAGAAGTGACGGCCGAAGGCCCGCTTGAGCGGCAAACCATAGCTTGCCCACGGGCGGCCTTCGACGCGTGCCAACACGAACGACGGGATAATCGCCGCGAGGAGATTTCCGAACTCTTCGAGCATTTTCGACCAGAGGCCGCTGTCGCCCAGATCTCGAAGCCACGCAAGTTGAACCGCCAGCGACTGTAGCGCGAGAAAGGCCACGACATAAAAGACGAAGCCCCAACCGGGCCGAAGTCCATCCGCGCCGTAGAAAAGGGTGTGCGCGTAGGACGGGGCGGTTACAACGGCAAATGTGGGATCAGTCGAGCGTGGGGAGATGGTATTGTCGTCTTTCCGTTCTGTTTGGCGATCGCTCATATTGGAAAGATTTCCGCAGCCCGACCTCGACATGGTAAAACACTCGGCTTGGCCCTATGCGCCCATATTTCACGCGTGAACGCTTTGGACGTCCCCAGTTTCTTGCCGCTTCTCTTCTTCTGGCTTTCCTTGCACAGGCCGCGTGGCTGGTTCATGCCGAACTGAGTTCCAGTCAAAGTCTGGAGAGTGAGGAGGCCATTCGAATTGGCGAAGGCCTCAAGCAATGGCGGCACCACGGAGTTGCCGGCGCCCCTATGACGGATCCCGCGGATAATCCTGTCGTCAATTTATTTCAGAGTAATGAGATCGGCTTTGATACGGAGCATTCGCCGCTTCTGCCCCTGGTGACCTCCGCTCCATTGCTGGCTTGGCCGCACGAACTGAATGTGGACTCCGCTGCGTATTGGCGATGGCTCCCCAGACTACCTTTCCTGGCTTGCGGAATGTTTCTCGGGGCATCGCTCTGGTATGTGGCCCGTCGTCTCTGCGGCAACACAGGTGGGTTCATCGCACTCGCTCTGTACTGTTTTTCGCCCTCGTTGATCCAGGCTAGCGCGGTCTGGCAAACCGAACCCGAGATTGTTGCGGCATGGGGAGTGTTCGGAACAATTTTCACATCCATCGCTGTGGCGCACACGCTTTATGCGCCGCGGGAAGTTGTGCTGTGGAACTGGCGAAGAATCGTCCTGCTCGGCATTTCTCTGGCGATCGCGGTGGGATCACAATTCTCTCTGATCATCGTCGTACCCATGGCGCTCGCCTTCCTGCTCTACGTAGCTCCGGTTCGCCGCCGAGCCGCAGTGGTGATCTGGGCAGTTGCCTGCGTCGTCGGGCTCCTCCTTCTGGCTGGAGTGTACTTCTTTCATCTCCAAACCTTCCGAGAAGGCATGCAGCACGCGGTGTTCTGGGGCTTCTCATGGCGGGGCTTTGCTATGCCGCGAGTCTATGGTGAAGTTGCGAAGCAAATCTCACGGGCATGCCCCGCCTTCGTTTTGATGTTGCCAGTTGCAATCGTAACGTTCTGCTTCTGGGCGCGGACGCGCTACTTTGGCAACACCGCGCCTTTGCTGATTGCAGCCCTCTTCCTAATTCTCGCGATCGGTCATCCACACACAGCCGGTTCAGGGTTCCTACTGTCCTCAATTCCATTTCTGTTTATTTTTGTGTCGGGAGTTCTGGCCGACTTGCTGGAGACAGAGTATCGCGCTGCGATCCTAGCGTCCGTTGTAGCCTTGCTAATCACGTATGCCGCCCGCACGCTAGTCGCTCTCGCTCAGGTGCGGCGGGGCTGATCGTTTCCATCAGCCGTGTGCGACGGCGCGTTGTTCGGCGAGACGCTCGCCGAGAAACTCCAGATACGGCTGCATCCCTTCTCCGGTCTTGGCCGAGAGCCGAAAGATCTGCATTCCCGGACGAACGGACTCGATGCTCTGCCGGGCTGCCGCCCAATCAAATTCGACAGCCGCTGCCAAGTCATTCTTGCTGATCACCGCCACATCGGCGCTATTGAAAATCGTTGGATATTTTTGCGGCTTGTCCTCACCCTCGGTTACTGACATCAACACGAGTCGAAGATTTTCGCCAAGATCGTAAGAGGACGGACAGACCAGGTTCCCGACATTTTCGATGAAGAGAAAATCCAGTTGCTGGAGATCCCAGTCTTGTAGCGCTGACTCCACCATCGCCGCCTCGAGATGACAAAGCGTACCGGTGGTGATCTGCTTCACCGGCGCTTTGCTGCGAGCCAGGCGCAATGCGTCGTTCTCCGTGGCCAAATCTCCCACCAGAGCCGCAACCCGGTAACGCGGCTGTAGAAGCGTGAGGGTTTTTTCGAGGAATGCCGTTTTCCCTGAGCCTGGACTCGAAACCAGACTCACGACAAAAACTCCTGCCGCGCGGAACTGCTCGCGAAGGCCGCGTGCAGTTATGTCATTCTGCTTCAGAACATTCCTGCGCACCTCGACCAGACGCGGCTCGCTCATTCATCCACCTCCAACGCGAAAATCTCCAATTCCTTGCCTTGCAGGACTTGACCGCTCGGCGTACCACACTCCGGACAGGTGAACGATTGCACCGATAGCAAAACGCGCTTCTCTTTACAGCGGGGACAAAACACTGCCACCGGCACTTCCTCAATGATCAGCTTGGATCCCTCGAGGGGCGTATCCTGACAAGCAACTTCATACGAAAACAGCAAGGCATCTTTCACCACGCCCGACAGCGTGCCCAACCTGAGATGAACAGCGTTCACCTGAACTCCGCGCTGTTTGGCCTCGTCAGTGGCCGCATCCACTATGCCCATGGCTATGGAGAGTTCGTGCATGCTTCCTTTACGTCAGCGAGAG
>Ga0209698_10006198_pt1 | contig 12754 bp, 6 predicted proteins | sample LitLauG_LLR_2012_FD_187203 | JGI IMG/M metagenome (GOLD analysis project Ga0209698, IMG submission 187203) | Freshwater sediment microbial communities from Pennsylvania, USA - Little Laurel Run_MetaG_LLR_2012 (SPAdes) (version 2) | ecosystem: Environmental > Aquatic > Freshwater > Creek >...
CCTTTACACCGGGCCGATCACAGTCAGTGCTACCGAGACCATCTCGGCGATCGCCGCATCAGCCGGTATACCCAACAGTGTTGTCATTGCCCACACTTTCACACTTCAGCCGGGACAGACGGGCATCAGCTTCGCTGCCGGATTCGCAGGCGCGGCCTCGCTCATCAACGTAAACGGCAGCGCCAATCTGAAAACAAGCAACCTGCAACTGGCCTACGGTCTCGTTGGTCAAGCGGGCAGCGCATGGTATACGAAGCCCATGAACGTACAGTCGTTCACGACTGACTTCACATTCCAACTCCTGAACCCGCAGTCCAATGGCATCACCTTCGCTATCCAGAACGCCCCGCAGAATTACTACGCATTAGGCGGTAATTCGTATGAGCTGGGTTATGCACCGATCCCAAATTCGATCGCGATCAAGTTCGATGTTTACAACTCCGGGGGAGAAGGTCCAAATTCGACAGGTCTCTATCTCAACGGCGCGATCCCCGAAATTCCTGCGATTGACCTCACGCCCACGGCTATCAATCTTCATAGTGGAGACCCCTTTGCGGTGCACCTCACCTATGACGGCACAACCCTGACAATGATCATCACCGACCAGGTGACCGCTGGTGTCTGGTCTACCAGCTGGACTGTCAACATCCCATCGACGATCGGCAGTAATACCGCATATGTAGGTTTTACCGGAGGGACCGGCGCATTCTCAATGACTGCCAACATCCTCAGCTGGACCTACTTCGCCGGCGGCGGCACGGCTACCGCTGCTGTGCCGTCTTTCTCCCCTGCAGCCGGCACGTATACGACGGCACAGGTTGTCACGCTAAGTGACTCAACTACAGGCGCGACGATCTACTACACAACCAACGGAACCGCGCCAACCACGGCTTCCTCTGTCTACTCCGCGCCCATCACGGTCGGATCGAACCAGACTATCAACGCCGTCGCGGTGGTAAGCGGTCTCGCGAACAGCCCTGTGGCAAGTGCCGTTTACACCATCGCCCCCGTCCTGGCTGCGCCAACATTCTCGCTCGCCGCAGGCAGTTATACCGGCTCTCAAACGGTAACTATCAGCGACGCAACGCCGGGCACAACGATCTACTACTCCACCAATGGCACCTCGCCGACCAGTGCTTACACCCTGTATTCTGGACCGGTCACAGTGAGTGCATCCGAAACCCTCTACGCCATTGCTACCGAGACCGGCTACACCAACAGCGCGATCGCCAGCGCCGTCTACACCATCACTGCGACCACCGCCACCCCGACTTTCTCGGTTCCTTCCGGTACATATCCGACGACTCAGACCGTCAACATCAACGACGCAACTGCGGGCGCGACAATCTACTACACCACCAATGGCACCACGCCAACCACGGCATCAACGGCGTATACGGCTCCCATCGCAGTCAGTTCCACGGAGACAATCAACGCCATCGCAGTCGCAACTGGATATGCCAACAGCGCATTAGGCACCGCCTCCTACACCATCAACAGCAGCATCCCGGTGATCAATTATGCATCCGGAATGTCTGCGACCAACTTGAACCTATACGGATCAAAAATCGTTGGCGCCGCTCTTCAAGTCACCGATGGGGGAGCTGCCGAGACCCACGTGGCCTGGTATACCAAGACGGTTAACGTGCAAGCCTTCACCACCGATTTCAATTTCCAGGACACCGCCGCCACCGCGGAAGGATTTACCTTCACGATTCAGAACGCACCCGCTGGAATATGGGCAGTCGGAGGTACCTCGGGTGGCCTGGGCTCTTCCGGTCTCGCTACTAGCGTTGCCATCAAGTTCGACTTGTTCAGCAACTCTGGAGAGGGCATCAACTCCACCGGCTTCTACATCAACGGCGCAGCGCCAACGATTCCGTTTGTTGATATGACTCCCTCCGGAGTCAATCTTCACAGTGGTGACATCCTGCACGCCCACATTACCTATGACGGAACCACGCTGACTCTGACCGTCACCGACACTGTCACGAACGCCAGTTTCACAACATCAACGGCAATCAATATTCCCGCGACGGTGGGCTCAAACGCGGCTTACGTTGGCTTCACTGGAACCACCGGTGGCGCCACCGCCGTCCAGAGCATCCTGAACTGGACCTACCTGGTAGGCAGTGCAAACCCGACGACCGCGACCCCGACCTTCTCGCCCGTCCCCGGCACGTACACCACAGCACAAACAGTCACTATCAGCGACGCTACTGCCGGGGCGACCATTTACTACACGACCAACGGCACTGCGCCAACAACCGCTTCGTCGGTCTACTCCGCCCCTCTGTCTGTGAGCGCAAGCGAAACGCTGAATGCGATCGCCGTGTCAACTGGCAATGCCAACAGCGCCGTGGCCGCCGCGGCTTATACCATCGCGCCACTTGCGGCCACTCCAACGTTCTCCCCGGTTGCCGGCTCGTACGCAACCGCCCAGACAGTGACCATCAGTGACTCTACGGCCGGTGCCACCATCTACTACACGACCAATGGCGCTACGCCAACGACATCTTCGTCGGTCTATTCGGCGCCTATCACGGTAGGGGCTACAGAAACGTTGAAAGCGATTGCGGTCGCTGCCAACTACACCAACAGCGCAGTCGCAACCGCCGCCTACACCATCAACGGAGCCGTTGCCACGCCCACCTTCACTCCCGCGGCGGGCACCTATGCGTCGACTCAGACGGTCACTATCAGTGATGCTACCTCCGGTGCCACAATCTACTACACCACCAACGGCACCACGCCGACCACAGCGTCGACTGCCTACACCGCCCCCATCACCGTCAGTGCAACCGAAACTATAAACGCCATCGCGGTAAAAACGGGCTTCACCAATAGCGCAGTCGCCACGGCCGCGTATGTGATCACACCGCCCGCTGCGGTGCCGACGTTCTCTCCGGCGGCGGGCAGCTACGCGTCCACCCAAACCGTGACCATCAGTGATAGTACGCCGGGCGCGATAATTTACTACACCACCAACGGCACACCACCGACAACCGCTTCGACGGTTTATTCCGGACCCATCTCAGTCGGAACCACCGAGACCCTGAATGCCATCGCGGTCGCCACGAACTATACAAACAGCTCAGTGGGTACCGCGGCATACACGATCACGACCACCGTTGCTACTCCCACTTTCACTCCCGCTGCCGGAACCTACACCACCGCTCAGACAGTCACCATCAGCGACACGACCTCCGGCGCAACTATCTACTACACCACCAATGGCACCACGCCGACCACCTCATCGACGGCCTACACCACTCCTATTGCTGTCAGCGCCACCGAAACGATCAACGCCATTGCTGTGAAATCCGGGTTGACCAATAGCGCCGTCGGCACGGCTGCCTATACCATCAGCGCTACGCTACCCGTCATCAACTTCCCAACTACATTCACCGCGACCGGCCTCAACCTGTACGGCGCCAAGATTGTCTCGGGAGCTTTGCAAATGACGGATGGAGGAGCCGGTGAAGAGCGCGCCGCGTGGTACACCACTCCAGTCAACGTGCAAAAATTCACCACCGACTTCACCTTCCAGGACACCGCTGCGACCGCCGACGGAATGACCTTCACCATCCAGAATGCTCCCGCCGGTGTCTGGGCGGTTGGTGGAAACGGGGCCGCACTCGGCTACGCAGGGATCACCCCAAGCGTCGCGGTCAAGTTCAGTCTTTATAGCAGCACTGGTACGAGCGCCGATGCGACCGGGTTCTTGCTCAATGGCGCTGCGCCTTCAACCGTGAACGTCGATATGACCGCTTCCGGCGTCAACCTTCATAGCGGTGATACTCTGCATGCTCACCTCACTTACGACGGGACCACTCTTACCCTGACCCTTACCGACACGGTGACAAATGCATCGTTCACCACGTCGACCGCCGTTAACATCCCTACAACGGTTGGCGCCAACACCGCTTACGTTGGCTTCACCGCAAGCACTGGCGGCTTAACCGCCACTCAGAACGTCCTGACCTGGACATATAACGTGAATTGATCTGCCAGTCAGGAGATCAAAGAAGAAAGGCCTCCCGGAGTGATCCGCGGAGGCCTACTCGTTGTGCAAGAAAACTTACTTGGTGAAGATCGCCTTCGGGCACATCGCGTGCACCCCAACGTTCCCATCCACCAGCTGAGTGATGTCGACGTCGACTGCCACGCTGGTCAGCATGTAAGCCTCGTCGCGACTTAGATGCTTCTGCTCGACAAGAAAGTTGATCATATCTCGCACGGCGAGCGTGGTCGCTTCTTTCAGGTCAGTGCTGAAGCCCATGCTGATGTAACTGGTCGGCGTCTCCGCTCGGGGCCAAAGCAGGTGCTGATCCTTATGCACCACGAACCGAAACGTCCCGGTCAGAAACGTCTCCATCGCTGTGATATCTACCTCGCCGTTCCCTTGTCCCGCGTGCCCGTCTCCAACCTCGAAGAGCGCACCCTTGGCATGAACTGGAATGTAGAGTGTCGTCCCGGCAACCAACTCTTTGTTGTCCATGTTCCCTGCGTGCATCCACGGTGGTGCGCTGTCGTATCTTCCCGCTGACTCGGGCGGAGCCACGCCCATGCTCCCAAAGAATGGGCGCAGCGGTATCTCGACTCCCGACGTAAACTTGCCCAGCATCTTGTCCCGGTCAAGAGGAATGATCTTCACCCGGCTATAGGGATAATCATTGGGAAGAAATCCGCGCCCCGGGCTGAACCCATTGCAGGCAAATGGCACATCGAGGCCGACCTTGAGAATTTGTACCTCCAGCACATCTCCAGGCTCTGCCTCGCTAATCTCCACCGGTCCCGTAAGGATGTGACCGCCCGGTCCTTTGTCCTTGACCTGGGCGTAGATTTCCGAGTTGTAAGCAGGTACATCGCTTGCGGCGACACCTTCCGCAACTAACCGTTCCGTCGAGCCACAAGTCGATTCAGTTTGAATCTGCACCGTATCTCCCGAGTGCACGGTTAGCACTGGCTTGGCTTTCGCCCAGTAATAACCCCACGCCACGGTACTGGGGGAAGCAGCGAGTTTCACCGGCTCGGTTTGCGCCATGGCTATCATTGGGTACAGAAACCCCAAGGCCATCGTCAGGACCTTATGCATCGTTCCTCCGCTCGATCGTAATTTTTCAGATTCGACTTGCTGGTCCAATCAGGTTCCACTGGATCGCGAACCAGCACATTGCCACGCAGGCAAGCCCTACCAGGGAAAACTTGATCTTGGTGATATACCGCAGTTCCGCATGTAGCCAGACTCTCCACGCTGAAATCGCCGCGAGGACACTCAGAAGCATGGCAATCGCCGTCACCACATTGACGAGTTGCAGCCATGGGAACCAATCCGGCGTCGGTGGCATCGAATCGTTCCCAAAGAAGATCAGATACATCAGCACGCTGCCTGCAATCACCACCCATGCGTTCCCAGCGGTCGTGAGCGCCCACGTCAAGTAGATAGTCCCAGGCTGCGGCGCACTCGGCGAGCGTCTGCGCAAGAAGAGTCGCCGTCCCAGTCTCCATAAGCCCGCGGCTACCACAGCACAGAAAATGACCAGGCTGCACCCCACCACCAACAAAGCCATCGTCCCGTTGTTGTACCACGCCACCTTTTCCAGTTGAACCCCGGGGAACGATACCGCGATGCGAACAACCTTCCCGCCTTCTCGAATTGCGAAGAGCTTGCTCTGACCTTCCGCCTGTTGCCAGAGGTCCTTACCGACCGCTTTCCACTGAATCGCGTGCCCCCGCAGATCGCGGGCATTCTCGAGGTGAAGCACCCCATCCTTATCGACAGAGACGCTGCGTTGACCTAGAAGTCCCTCAAGTTTCAGCCGCGTACTGTCAGCTCGTCGCGTAGTTTGGTAAGTTCCTTCAACGTCCAGCATCTCTTTGAGCGGCGCCTTCAGGAACTCAGGCTTCGATTCCGACGGAAAGTATCGATCTGAAAAGAAATCGATGATTTCTGGTCGCGGCTGGTTTCCGCCGTTCGCCGAGTTATACGAGACAAACAGGACAAGCTTCTGCGTTGGCTCCACAAAGAACAGGCTGTGAAACGCAATCAGGTCACCTTCATGTCCGATCCATCGCAGTTTGTTTCGCCAGTCTTCATAAAAACCCATGCAGATAGGCGGCAGCTCCTTGCTTGCCTGAAACTGCGGCGTCCACATCTGCGCCAGCGTTTCCGCTTTGAGGATCCGCACGTCGCCCAGCGCTCCTCCATGCAACAGCGCCTGGCCAAATCTGCCCATGTCTTCGGCAGTAGACGACAATCCGCCGGCTCCGACCGGATTGAATATCTCGAACCCCACCGCAGGCTTCGTCGTATCTCCCTTGTAGCCCTCTGAAGGCAGCTTCTCCAAAGCCTTCGGCGGTGGCTGATAAAAGGTCGAATGCGTCATCCCCAGCGGCCCGAAGATATGTTCCTGCACATACTGCTCAAAGGGCTCTCCACTTACCCGCTGCACGATGTAACTCGCCAAGCCAACACCGTAGTTGGAGTAAGCCGGCACCTCTCCCGGAGGAAACAGCCGCCGAGGCTGATTGCGAATCAAGTCGTCCCGAAGCGACGGTGCCTTCCTGGCATCTGTCACGATAATGTCGCTCGAAACCTCTTCGAAACCACCCGTATGCGTCATCAGGTTGCGCAATGTGACCGGCCGATCAAATGCTGGATGAATCTCGAAGTCCAGGTAACGGTTCACATCGACATCCAGGTTCAACTTGCCGCGCTCTTCAAGCTGCATCACCGAAACCCACGTAAACAGCTTCGATATCGAAGCTAGCCGGAAGATCGTTGTGCTTGGATCGACCGGTTTGATTGTCTTCACGTCCGCGTAGCCATACCCCTTTTGCAGCAGGAGATCCCCATCCTTCATCACCAGCACGGAAGCGCCCGCGATATCTCCGCGTTCCATCTGCAAAGGCAGAATTCCGTCGAAGAACGCCTCCACATCAGCCTTCTCTAGCGGGTGAGCTATAGCGGACGTGGCAGGCGTCTTTGCCACTTCGGGCGATTTCGTCAAAGACGCCTCTTTGGACGTGTCCGGCCGTGCAGCCGCAGCCGGCCCTTGGGCCACCGAAGCCAGGGTTCCCATCCCCATGCTCATCATCAATAATGCCGAGTACATCCCACGCATCCATATCTCCATTCGCTGCAGATGATAAGAATCAATACTATTTCTATCGAACCAGGACTTCTTTCCTTGGCCGCCCTTCAGAGTCGAGCAATTCCACATGAATGGGCAGTCCACCCGCTGCACCTCCCATGGCTCGTCCCAGTTCTTCAATCTCGGTAATCATCTTCGGATCATTCCATATCCCGTCGCGTACGATCAGTGCCACGTCCGTTTCACCCTTGCGTTGGGCCAGTACCGCAGCTCCTTCGTGATTGCTGAACACGCCTTGCCGTTCGAGCACCTGTCCGACTGCCTGGGCCTGCTCTTTGGTCGCGCTGCCGGAATACCACACCTTGTCATTCGTCCCCACGGTTACACTTGGCCCAAACTGAATCTCCCAAATCCACCGAGCGTCCTCCACTTGCTGACGCGGTGCCATCGCCATCGCAAAATACGCCACCGCCACGCCCAGGATACCCACAGCAAATGTCCGCAGGGGATACACCCGTTGCCCTTCGGCGCTCAACGGGCGTGCCAGCGCGCATCCCATCAAGAATCCCGTAACCAACCCGCCGATATGAGCCGTCAGGTCTGTCGTCTTGCTGGAGAGCCCGTAAACCAGGTTGTAGGCCAGGAAGATTCCCGCCGATTTCGCGATGGCCACCGAGCTACTCTTGGGCACAACGCCGTGCTGAACCACCAGGAACCCCAGCAGTCCGCCATAGACACCAAACACCGCCCCCGACGCACCGGCTGCAACCCCCAGCGGATGGATGTACAGCCCAGCAATGTTCCCGCCAACCCCCGCCAGCAGGTACAACAGCAGGTACCGCACGTTGCCAAAAAGCTTCTCGACAAAAATCCCAGCCTGGAAGAGGATGAACATGTTCATCCCAATATGGATCAGCCCATAATGCAGAAAGCATGCTGTCACCAGCCGCCACCACTCCCCATACATCGTGAATGGCCCTGAGTTACCACCCCAGGCCAGCACCTGCGCTGGCGTCGGCTGCATCGGCGAGATCCCCGAGATCACCATCGCCAGGTACACCGCCACATTGATCGCAATCAGACCATAGGTCACCACCGGCTTGGGACCAGCGGAAATTGCCCGCTGAAACTCTACATGCTGCTGGTACTCACGAGCCGACGGGTCTTCGCCCACCGGCCCCTGCTCTCCAATCCTCACATCTTCCGTCATATCGGCCTTTTCCAGGAACCAGCTTGAAGCATAGAACGAATCCACGGGCTTCCCTACAAGAATCAATCCCAGCTCCCGCTTCGTCCAAATCCTCTGGTTGTAACTTATTCTGAGCCCGCCGCATCGCATGGAGAAGTGGTTTGGCGTTGCTGACCTGCAGGCCGCCGCAAGGGAAGTGAACTAGAGTGACAAGTTCCATCAAACCGGAAGCACAAGGAGACTTCGCGCCGGCCGCGCTGATCGCCCGTATCCTGGCCGGCGAAAAGCACCTTTTTCACGACCTCATTCGTCCCGTCGAGCGTGCCGTCTACGTCATGCTCTTCATGCTCCTTCGCAATGAGGTCGACGCCGAAGACGCTGCCCAGGAAACCTTCATCAAGATCTATCGCAATCTTCATAACTTCCGCGGCGATTCAAAGTTCAGTACCTGGGTCGTCTCCATTGCCCGGAATGAAGGCCTGGGATGGTTGCGAAAGCGCGCCAGCCACCCCGAGGAGCCCATTCACCCAATCCTGGATCAGGACGGCGAAACAACCTCCGGTGATTTCACGCCAGCTCTACTCACAGATTGGCGAGAAATCCCTCTCGAAACTCTGGAACGCAAAGAACTCGGTCAATGTCTTAGTCGAGCCGTCCTGAACCTGCCCCCCATCTATAGAGACGTCGTCCAACTAAGAGATATCGACGACCTCGATATCGCCGAAACAGCCCAGGTTCTGGGAATCTCCCCCGGTTCCGTAAAAGTCAGGCTGCATCGAGCACGCATCATGTTGCAAAAAGAATTGGTCCCGCTCTTGGAGCGATATGCTCCCAAGACGCGAGGATTTTTCGGGAGGCGCGTATGAAAATAGACTGCAAACATGTTTGGGAGCACATTTCCGCGTACATTGACGGCGATGTCGACCAAGCATTGCGTGCCGAGATCGACCGTCATCTAGAACATTGCGAGATTTGCTCCGCGGTCATGGACTCCACACGCAACGTCGTGGTCCTCATGGCCGACGAACGTGTCTTTGAGATTCCTGCCGGGTTCAGCGAACGACTGCACTCGCGCCTGGACACGATTCTGAGAACCTAGCCTGCGAAAAAGACTCGTCTGCAGCCAATCCAAGATTGGGAAGCATGGATTGCAGCCCCAGTGCTTCGGCTTCGATGAACGATTGAGTGGGTCCACACCTCGGCTCCAATCAAGATCAGCGTCAGCACAGACAGCACCAGTTGTAATCGCTCCGACCGCCGCTCCTTTGCGCTCACAGTTCGCCGCCGCCATTGGCCCGCGGCTCTCGTCCGCAATCGCCACACGCGAAACAGCACGGCCAGGTTCACCACGGCGGCTACTCCACCCACGATCAGCATCGGAATCCTGATCGCATCCTGATGCAGTCCCGCTGCCGGCGCGTACGTTCCGCTCGCTGCCGCAAGGGCCGTGAGCCCGATCGCGACCCTCATCCCACTCAGCGCCAGCACCGCAGAACACACGCTTTGCAGCACAACAAAAACAAATCCAGTAAGGGCGGTGAAACGCACACTCAGAGGAGGACGGTCTCCGGTTGTATCATGCGTTGTCAACGAATTGGGCACAGACTCAGGCTACAGCAACCCCTGGTACCTTTCAAAGCGTTCGGGGTGCGCTGACGCCCTGCCTTTGAAACGTTAAGTTTGAAGTTCCGCAACCCATCTGTGATTGCTCTCACCGACCCGGCATGGCCCTGCGTGTATGATCCCAAAATGCGCCGCCATCCAACTCTCTTTCTGCGTCGCTTCAGAAGCTTATGCGCATTCTTTATATCCTCACCTCACTCGGCATTGGCGGAGCGGAGAAGCAGGTCGTAAGTCTCGCCGAACACCTGTCTGCCAATGGGCATACCGTTGCATTTTTGGTGCTCAAGCATTCCGCCGAAGAATGGCCTGTCAAGCTTCCGGTCCTTCGCCTCAACTTGGCTCGCTCACCCTTTTCCATCCTGCGTGGCCTGCGCTTTGCACGTAATTTTGTGACTCTTTTTCAGCCCGAAATCCTGCATAGTCACACCTACCCCGCCAACATGTTCACACGCTTGATGCGAATCGGCTTGAGCATCAATGGCGTCCCACCCGTCGTGCTCAACACCATCCACAATGTTCACGAGGGTGGGTGGCATCGAATGGCAGCCTATACTTTGACTTCGCCGTTCGTTGACCGTGTCACCGCGGTGAGCACCGCCGCCGCCGACAGATTTGTTCGCCTCCGCGCGGTACCTCAAAGCAAAATGACGATCATCACCAATGGTATCGACACCCATGAATTCACACCCGATCCCGGCCGCCGCAGAATTGTCCGCAAACGCATGCAGCTCGGATCCTCGTTCCTGTGGCTTGCAGCAGGCCGTCTCGCTCTAGCCAAGGACTATCCCAACCTCCTTCGAGCTTTTAATATGGTGTGTCAATCCCAGCAACAGGCAAGGCTTTGGATCGCAGGAGAAGGCGATCCACGGTCTCTACTCGCTTCGCATCCCGATCTCTTGTCAGATAACCCGGCCATCCAATGGCTCGGCCTGCGCCATGACATCCAGGACCTTCTCGACGCCGCCGATGGCTTCGTTCTCTCTTCCGCATGGGAAGGCATGCCCCTCGTTGTTGGAGAGGCTATGTCGATGGGCAAATCAGTTGTCGCAACCGACGTGGGAGGAGTCTCGGAGTTGATGGGCGACACGGGTACAGTCGTTCCCCCCGCGAACAGCATTGCCCTCAGTGAAGCCATGCTCGCCGTCATGCAATCCGACGAGCTACACAGAAGACCTGCATCCATTGCGGCTCGTGAAAGAATCGCGAACCTCTTCTCCATGCAGGCGCGCGCCAAAGAATGGGAATCCTTCTACATGGAATCCCTGGTCAGGCTGTCTCATGAACAATCCCGCTAAGAACGTGGAGGAAGACCGTTCCCCTCTTCCACCGGTCCTCTGGCCGATCGCTGTGGGCGTCGTCCTTCGAGTTAGCTTGATGCTGGCTGCCTGGCTTCGTACCGGCACACGTGTGATGACCCAGGGTGACAGCGAAAGTTATCTCGGGCCCGCGCGGACTCTGCTTCATGGCATGTATGCCAGCCATGGCCAGACCGAACTCGACCGCACGCCCGGCTATCCGGTCTTCACCTTGATGACCGGTGCAGCCTTTGGCAACATCCTCGTAACCGTCCTCGCGCAGATCGCTCTCGCTGCGCTCACGATTCTGCTGATTTCCAGAATCGCTCAACTTGCCTTTCCGGATCCTCAGGCCGCCATGATCTCGGCCTGGCTCTTCGCCTTGGATCCAGCCTCGATCACCTCTTCCGTCCGTATCATGCCCGAGGCTCTTTTCGTACTCCTGCTTGCACTTGTCCTCGAGCGCTTGATGACCTTCCACCGGACCTTGACCATAAAACCGCTGATTTCTGCCGGCCTCGTACTCGCAGCCGCAACCTTTGTCCGTCCCGTCAGTTACTATCTCGTCTTTCCTCTCGCCGTCGCTTTGGCGGTTACCTATCGACACGGAAAAACCATGCGCTGGAAGGCTCCAGCCTTACTCTTGCTTTCCGTGCTGCCGTGGCTGGCACTATGGCAGATTCGTAACGCGCAGTTAACCGGCTACTCCGGCTTCTCAAGCATCGTCGAGAAAAACCTTTACTACTTCCAATCCGCCGAGGTTACCGCGGAGCTGGGCGGAATATCACTGGCCCTCGAACAAGCCCGCCTCGGCTATAACAGCGAGACTAACTATCTTGTCATTCACCCTGAACAGCAATTCTGGAGTCAGGCACAACGCCTTCAATTCATGCGCGCCACAGCGATGAACATAATCTCCCGTCATCGCGCCCTCTACTTCGGTTCGCATTTTCGTGGTGTTGCCCTGGTCGCCTTCACGCCCGCCGCAACGGAATTCTTCCAGCTCCTCGACCTTTATCCTGCCCCCCAATCCATGCCGCATCGCGTGCTCAACGAAGGTATTTTGCACTCGGTTTGGGTAGCTCTTCGGGGCCATCCGGCACTATCCATCGGCATGGCGCTTTTTGAGGTCTGGCTCCTGCTTCTCTATGTCTTTGCAACGATCGGCAGCTTATTCTGCCGCGGTTCGCGATTCGCCGTGATCGCCTTGGTCGGGATCGCCCTGTATTTCCTCCTCATCTCGGGAGGAGCCCAGGCCGTCGGCCGTTATCGCCTGCCCATCATTCCTGAGCTGTGTGTTCTTGCCGGTGGCGGTCTCGCCCATCATTGCAACAGAAAAGAGCGGAATCAATCGATCCCGCTCCCATGAATGACTCGACCTAACTTAGAAGCTGAACACGGCCTGAAAGAAGATCCGCCTGGCTGCCGAGCCTTGTGAAAAAATACCGCGTTGCAAGCTCGGAGAAGTGCCAAACGTATCCTTGGTCCCCGCAGCCAGCAGTCCCGGTGGAATCACAGTCCCAATCGGTGTCCCACGATCAATGTTATTG
>Ga0209698_10006201_pt1 | contig 12752 bp, 10 predicted proteins | sample LitLauG_LLR_2012_FD_187203 | JGI IMG/M metagenome (GOLD analysis project Ga0209698, IMG submission 187203) | Freshwater sediment microbial communities from Pennsylvania, USA - Little Laurel Run_MetaG_LLR_2012 (SPAdes) (version 2) | ecosystem: Environmental > Aquatic > Freshwater > Creek >...
ATCGTGACCTTGCGGGCCTGCGAGTCGATAAAGTTCTTCAGCACTTGCTGGGCGTAAGGGAGGGTGATTTCGGCGCCGATCAGGGACGAGTGCGCGACCAACCGGATGAGGGCACCTTCCAATTCGCGCACGTTCGACCGGATATTCGACGCCACGTACAGCGCCACGTCGGTCGGCAACGTGACTTTTTCCTGCTCCGCTTTTTTCTGCAGGATCGCCACCTTGGTCTCAAGGTCGGGTGGCTGGATGTCGGCAATCAGTCCCCACTCAAAGCGGCTGCGCAGCCGGTCTTCCACCTCGGCCAGTTCTTTTGGCGGCCGGTCGCTGGCGATCACGATCTGCTTCATCGACTCGTGCAGCGCATTGAACGTATGGAAGAATTCTTCCTGCGTCCGCTCCTTTTGCGCCAGGAACTGGATGTCGTCCACCAGCAACACGTCGACGTTGCGGAACTTGTCGCGGAAGGTGGTCATCTTGTCGTAGCGCAGCGAGTTGATCATCTCGTTGGTGAACTTCTCGCTCGATACATAGCAGATGGCCGCTTGCGGCAGGCGCTTCTTGATCTCGTGCCCGATAGCCTGCATCAGATGGGTCTTGCCCATCCCCACTCCGCCGTATAAGAAGAGCGGGTTGTAGGCTTTGGAGGGACGTTCCGCTACCGCCTGGCAGGCAGCGTGCGCGAACTGGTTGCCGCTGCCAATGACGAATGCGTCGAAGGTGTAGCGCGGGTTCAGTTGCGCGGCGCCATCCCAATCGAAGCGAGCCTGGCTCGAGGGCCCAGCGATCGGGGCGGGAGCCACCGCAAACCCGCCGAGGCCGCCGTCATGGCGCACCGGCGTCGCGGCCGGGTCGTCGTCAGGGGTTACGAACTTCACATCTTCGTATTCGAGTCCGAGATTATCGATCGCTTCCTGGATCAGGTCGGCGTACTTGTCGCCCACGTGCCGGAACTCCACCGTCGGTACCCGCACGAACAGGATCCCCCCCGTCGCGTGGCTGTAGCGGGTCGGTTTTAACCAGGTGTCGTAGGAATGGCGATTGATCTTCTTCTCGAGCGCGTCGAGGATGCGAACCCATGGGTTGGCAGGAAAACTTGTACTTGGAACAGACATAAATGCTCATCTCGGGACCGGTCGGCTGGGTCGGGCCCCACGGTTTAAAAGCCTGTCGGAAGAATTCCAATTAGTGCAGAACGTTTCCCGTTTTGTGGGGAGCGCTTGCCCGGTAGAAAGATAGTTTCAGTAAGTGAACAGGCGGCATACTAGCACAAAATTTTTCGCCGTGTGGAAAACTTCGCGAAAGATTTTTCCCCCTCACGCAGAATCGAAACGCGAAGTTTTTTTCCTGTCAAGTAGCGAAGTTGTAACTGCAGCGCTCGTGGTGCACAAAAGTGCTCCTCTGTCGCAACCCCGCAAACCGCCCGTCCGGCGCGGATTCCCGCGCAGCGCGGAAAGCAGCCAATGCTCCGGCCGGTGCCGACCTGGCCGACCTCCCCTCTGCGGCAGCAGAAAAGTTTTCTGAATGCGTACGAATTTTCTCTCGAGCACCCACGTCACGCTCACGGCAAAATTTTCCCCCGGGAACACAACCGCGCGGTCGAGAATTTTCCTCCTGCGTTGCGCGTCCACCCGCTCGGGGCGAAGAGACTTCGCCAGCGGTGGAAGGTGTCTCCCGTTTGCCCCTCCGCCCCCTGTCATTTATACTCATGGTTTGCCTAAAGGCCATTGACCGAATCAGGAGCAGCTATTTTTCATGCCCAAGCGCACTTTCCAACCGAACCGGCGTAAGCGCTCGAAGAAGCACGGGTTCCGTACCCGCATGAAGACCAAGAGCGGAGCCGCCGTGTTGTCGCGCCGGCGCGCCAAGGGTCGCAAGCGAGTCTCGGTGAAGCCCGGATTTCGCGAATAGACTTCCATTTTCCTCCCGGTCGTAACGGGTATCCATAGGTCATCATCCTGAGCAAGATGCATCCTCAGACGGATTGTGAGTGAGCAGTGAGCGCCATGGCTGCCCAGGGAGCGCATAACCCGTCCCCAGGAATGGGCAGGAAGAATCCCCGTAGCGGGCGCATCCTGCGGCACGCGGATTTCGAGCGGGTTTATAAGCAGGGACGCCGGCACTTCTCCACTCACATGACCGTGTTCTACTTGCGGCGCGCGGAGGGGGAGGGCCTGCGGGTTGGTTTTACCGTTGGCCGCGCACTTGGAGGCGCGGTCGCGCGCAACCGGATGAAGCGCCGCTTGCGGGAGGCGGTGCGGTTGTCCCGTCCGTCCCCTGGTCCGGCCGCCGACGTGGTCATCAACCCGAAGAAGTCGCTCGAGACCGCACCGTTCGATGGTCTGCTCGCCGAGGTCGGCCGCGCCTTCGAGGTCATCACGCAGAAAGTGGCCGAAAAGCCGCACACGCGGGATTGAACCTCTGAAGCGGGAAGAACGTAAACTGCAGTAGGAACGTGGGGTCAACTGTGAAGCTCGCCAGAAATCTCGTGCTCGCGCTGTTGCGGGGATACAAATGGGCGATCTCTCCATGGCTCCCTACCTCCTGCCGCTATGTTCCCACTTGCTCCGAATACGCCATGGAAGCGGTGGAGCGCTACGGGGCATTGCGCGGCACTTGGATGGCGCTGGCTCGGCTCTTGGGCTGCCATCCCTTCGCCAAAAGCGGCTTTGACCCGGTTGTCCGGGACGAGCCCCACGGCCACACGATTTGCGGTTCCGGGCGCGCTTGAAGCCCGCTCGGAGTCAGACATTGAAAGCAACACAACGTTTCTTACGGTAACCATTTGCCAGACTTTCAAAATCCCCAGCAGGAACCCGGCACCGAGCGGCGACTTCTGCTCGTCTTCGCGCTCACCTTTCTCATCATTCTGGCCTCGCAGCCGCTCTTGAAGAAATACGGCCCCAAGACTCCCGAGCCCGCGCCGCAAACGCAGAATGTCGCCCCAATCGCAAGTCCGGCGTCTTCGGCCGAAGCATCCGCACCCGCGAGCGCGCCCGCCCAGCCGACCGCTGGCAAGCAAGCTTCGTCAGAAGCCGAGACCGTGGTCAAGAACGATCTCTACGAGATCCACTTCACCAACCGCGGCGCCCAGGTGAAGTCCTGGGTGCTGCAAAAATACAAGAACGAGCAAGGACAGCCGCTGGAGCTGGTGAACGCCAACGCGGCCGACAAGTTCGGCTATCCACTTTCTCTTTGGTCGTATGACGAGGCGCTGCGCAACAAGCTCAATTCGGCCCTCTACGTTCTTGCCTCTGACGAACCCGTCAAAGTGGAGAAGATCGGAGGTACGCTCACCGCTCCCGCGGATGTCAGCTTCGAGTACTCCGACGCCGACCTTACTGTCCGCAAAACCTTCCACTTCGATGACAGTTACGTCGTGAACATCCAGACGTCGGTTTCCCGCAACGGCGCGGCCGTCTCCGCCTTCCCCATGTGGCCGGCCGGTTTCGGCGACGAGACGATTCCGACCTCCTACGCCGCCAGCCGCATCGAGTACCTCGACAGCGAATCCACCGACCGTACCTTGGGCATATTTCCCAAGCAGCTCGAGCGTCTCGCCATCAAGAGCGTCACCGGAGGCAACACCATCCACGGTGCCTTGCATTGGGCGGGCGTCACCGATCAGTACTTCGCCGCGATCTTCATTCCTGAAGACGCGCGCAATTCAGCCCTGGTCACGCTCCGCAACTCCATTGAGATGCCAAAAGATCCGCAGCATCCCGATCCGAAAGATGTCCAGAAAGTAGAAGTGCTGGGCGCGGCCATGGGCAACGTCAAAGGCCCGACCCAGCAGCGTTTGTACGTTGGTCCCAAAGATCTGAAGGTACTCGAAAAGATTCCCGTTGCCGGAGCCGCCAGCAGCGGCGAGCCCGACTTACGCGCCGTGGTGGATTTCGGCTGGCTCGGATACATCGCCCGGCCCCTGTTCCTGTGGCTCAAGTGGACCTACAACCACATCGTGCCCAACTGGGGTTGGGCCATCGTGTTGCAGACCTTGGTCATTAACCTGGTCCTCTCCCCGCTTCGCTTCATGCAGCAAAAGTCCGCGTTGGAAATGCAACGGGTCGCGCCTCAGATCAAGTCGATCCAGGAGAAGTACAAGAAGTACAGCATGGGCGATCCCAGAAAGCGCCAGATGCAGGAGGAGATCGCAGGCGTCTACAAGGAACACGGCGTGAATCCCGCGGCCGGATGTTTGCCTCTGCTCATCCAGATGCCCTTCCTGATCGCCTACTACCGCATGCTCGGGGTTGCTCTGGACCTTCGCTTTGCCCACTGGCTGTGGATCAAAGACCTCTCCGCGTTTGACCCGTACTACATTCTTCCGATCTTCCTGGTGGTGAGCATGTTCGTCATGCAGCGCATGACCCCCATGACCGGCATGGACCCGGCCCAGCAGAAGATGATGATGGTGATGATGCCCGTGATGATGGGCTTCATATTCCGCTACCTGGCGTCGGGATTGAACCTGTACTACGCCGAGAGCAATTTGATTTCGATGATCCAGCAGGTCATCATGAATCGCACACACACCGGCCAGGAGTTGCGAAGATTGGCTGAGAAGCGCGCGCGCAAGAAAGATAAGTAACCGCAAGCTGTGAGCTTTGAGCTATGAGCAAGGATGATAAGCTCACAGCTCCCAGGTACCGTGAAACCGTGCACCTTGGACTTGCAGGAAACGCCGACCGGTCTGGACGCAATTCAAGATCAAGAGCCTGCTCGTAGCTAGCAGCTCGAAGCTCAGAGCTACCCATGCCCATCCCCGACAAAATCGCCGCTGCCAACAAGATCAACGACCTGCTCCGTGGAGTGGTCGCCCACTCCGGCCTGCGCCTCAAATACCGCATCACCGTCGACCCACCACTCGCCGAGGAACGCGACTGGGAGAAGCCGGAAGTCCTGGTGGAATTCGCCGGCCCCGACTCTCCCCTGATGCTCGAGCGCGGCGGGGAACTGCTGCGCGCCATCGAACTCATCGCCCTCGAAATGCTGCGCCTGCCCGGCAACGAGCACGAGAAGATTTCTTTCGATTGCATGAACCACCGCGCCATGCGCCTGGAAGAACTCCGCATGGCCGCCAGCGTCGCCGCCGACAAAGTTCGCAAAACGGGAGCGCCCTACAAGTTCGCGCCCATGTCCTCGCGCGAGCGTCGCATCGTCCACCTCGCCCTGCGCGACCAGACCGACCTGCACACCGAAAGCGAAGGCGAAGGCCTGCGCCGTTGTGTCGTGGTCTACACCAGCGATTCCAGGCCCGCGGGAAGGCCCACGCGGAAAACGGTTCCGTAGTTTGGAAATGCAGATTTAGAGACCGTGTTTTGTCGGGATGTCGACGTTAAAGTAGAGAGTCACTTCCATCTTCGATTTGGGATCCTCGAACTTAATCTCATCGTAGGCGTGACCGTTCTTTCGCAACAACGACTGCGAACTGGGCAACCCGACCCCCATGAAGTGCAGCAGGACATACTCCTCATGCACCTCGATCACTTGGTAGGCTGTCTCGGGAGTTTTTCCATCTCCTGAATCGGTTATTGACTTTAGCAGCCCCTGCAGAATTGCCTTGTGGAGCTCCGCGGCTTCAGCTTCCTTCAACTCCCGGTGGGCGATGTACTCTGCAAAGTGGCAAGCCATGTCCACGTAGTCGGACGCTAGAATTGCATCAGCGTTTTTGATGGCCTTCGCGAAGTCCTTGTTGTTCAGTGCGATATTCATAGCCTTCTTCGTGTCGCTGGTGTCCGGTCCTTTGCCGTAACTCGGTGAGTCGGCGTAAGCCAGACGCAAGGCTCGAAAATCTACAGTGTGATCTCCGCTCATCGCACGCTGGACCAGCCCTTCGTAGCTGGCCCCAGTTTTCGGCTTGTCCTGGGCGGCTAGATGGATGGAGCAGAGCATGCCCAGCAGAATGGTTAGATGGCAGGTCTTTGCTAGCATGGAGGCCCCTTGGCGGGAGCTTAGCACTGTTCCCGTGAGTCGCCCTAGGAGTTAGTGACTGCAAAGTACAATCCCTCCGTGAACCTCGACGACACCATCGTCGCCATCGCCACGGCCCCCGGCCGCGGCGGCATCGGAGTCGTCCGCCTCGCCGGCCCGGAAGCGCGCGCCATCGCCGCGCCCATGCTTCGCCTGAGACACGACCTCCAGCCGGGCCACGCGACCTTGGGCGAGCTGGTTGAGCCCGACCACGATTCGCGTGGGGCCGCCCGCCCCCGGAAGCCTGCCCTGAGCGAAGTCGAAGGGTCCAAGCCGAGCGCAAGCTCGGCTCCACCGTCAAACGACCCCACCGCCGCCACCCGCATCGACGAAGTCGTCGTCACCTTCTTCGCCAAACCCCACTCTTATACGACGGACGACATCATCGAAATCTCCGCCCACGGTTCCCCAGTCGTCTTGCGCCACATCGTCGAACTCGCCATTTCCCGCGGCGCCCGCCTGGCCGAGCCGGGTGAATTCACCATGCGCGCCTTCCTCAGCGGACGCATCGACCTCACCCAGGCCGAAGCCGTGCGCGACTTAATCGAGTCGCAGACCCTGTTTCAGGCCAAGGTGGCAGCACAGCAACTCGAAGGCGCGCTCTCGAAGCGTCTCCAGCCCATCAAGCAAAAGCTCGTGGGCTTGATTGCCCAACTCGAAGCGGGCATCGACTTCGCGGAAGACGACGTTTCCGTCCTGGCCGGCGCTACCATCATTGAGGGCATTGAAGCGGTCGGCAAACCACTGTTCGAACTCGCCTCAAGTTTTGCTTATGGCAAAATCGTGCACGAAGGTTTGACGCTCGCAATCGTCGGCCGCCCGAATGTGGGCAAGTCGAGTTTGTTCAACCGCCTGGTGGAACAGGAGCGTGCGATTGTCACGGCTACCCCCGGGACAACCCGCGATCTCGTGACCGAAACGGTGGCCATCGGCGGCATTCCCGTCCAACTCGTGGACACTGCGGGCATCCGCCGCGCGTTGGATGAGGCCGAAAGAATCGGCATCCAGAAATCAATGGAAGCGCTCGCCGGCGCCGACCTGGTCCTGCTGGTGTTCGACGCATCGCAGGCCATCGTCGCCGAAGACCGGGAGCTGCTGGCGCAGGTCGAGCAGCGCTGGGCGATCATCGTGGAGAACAAAGCAGACTTGGCCGGCGGACAGTTCTCAGGCCTCGACTCCCCGCTGCCACGGGTTCGCACTTCAGCGCTTACCGGCCAAGGCGTTGCCGAACTGAGAACGGAGATTTTGCGACATCTGGGCGGAGATGGCGGTCCTCAGTTGGAAGGCGGCATTCTCACCAACGTGCGCCATCAGAGCCTGGTTCACGAGGCCTTGGTCGCGCTGGCTGGGGCAAAAACGGCTGTGCTGAACAAAATTCCCCACGAGATGCTACTGCTCGATCTCTACAACGCTCTCCGGCCGCTGGACGAGATGACCGGCGCCACCACCACCGACGACATACTCACTCTGATCTTCAGCACCTTCTGCATCGGAAAGTAGCCGGCGGTCCAGCTATCGCGGGCGGCGATTCGCATTTGGAGAATTCCCTGGTGCCTTGATACATTTCTCCGCAGCCCTCTGGCCGGAGCAGGCATGTCCCTGGTGGTCAAGCTCGAAGACGATCTCGGCGAGCGCAGTGAGTGGGTCATTCTGCACGGGGTCATCCCCGCGCACGACGAGCGCGATTTCCCCGTTCTCCGCTCGATCGACCCTTTCGGAAAGACAGTCTTCAATCACCGGCAGGCGGAAGTCTTCCTCGAAGAATGGGAGCGGGTCAAAGACCGCGCGAAAGATGAATCGCAGCGCGAAGCCTGGCAAAAAGTCAAAGAGATGGCCGAAACCTGCAAGTCCGACCGGGACCTCTACCTCAGATTCGTCGGACACTAAGCGACTTATGGCAGGTTGTCCTTCAGGAAACGCAGCGCGTTGCCGCCCATGATCATCCGTATCTGATCCTGGCTGAATCCCGCCAAGAGCAACTGCTCCGTAATCTCAACCAATCCGGTAGTATCAAACGGCTCTTCTACGGCGCCGTCAAAGTCGGATCCCAAAGCCAAGTGCTCGGCGCCCACCAGATCTGAGACATGACGCATTGCGCGCACGATCGCCTTTGCATCCTGTCCGCAAGTGGCTGTCGACCAATACCCGATTCCAATAAGACCACCGGTTCGGGCGACTCCATGAATTTGCGCGTCACTCAGATTGCGATTGTTGTCACAGGTTGCTTTCACCCCAGTATGCGAAACCACCAGCGGGCGGGTTGCGATCGTCAGCACGTCATCAACGGTCTGGGGGGACGCGTGGGCCAGGTCCACGATCATATGTTTCGCTTCCATCCGCCGAATCAGGGCACGACCCTTCTCGGTGAGTCCCGTCTTGTTAACCCCGGCGGCTGAACCTCCGATGTCGTTGTCGAAGAAGTGGCTCGGCGACATCATCCGGTAGCCCGCGGCGTAAAGGGCGTCGACGTTTTCAAGTTTCCGATCCAGCGCATGGGCCCCCTCGATCGAGAGCAGTCCTGCGGTAAGGCTCGAATCGCGCTGGCGAAGTTCCAGGTAGTTTCCTAGCTCCGCTGAGCTTCGAACTAGCAGGAACTTCCCATGTGAATTGGTGGCCATTTGGCGCAAGCGGCGAGCCTGATAAAGCGCCCGTTCAGTGAGACTCGTCCAGGTCGCGAGGGGCCAGCGCTCCGCCACCGCCCTGGGTGATGGCTGATGGATACCTCGCACCCCCCGCCGTCCTGCAACCGACCACGGACCGCGGGTGCCCCACCTTTCGTTCTTTGAAAGGTGGGATTCCACGGTCGCCGCGCACTTGGGATTTTCGCCACGCTACCCCACAACCTTGTCATTCCGACGCCGAGCGCAGCGGAGGCAGGAGGAATCCGCTTTCTCATTGGCCACCCCAGCCTCTACAGGCTTGCGCTCGCGGTCAGAACCTCCGCCCTACTTCGACAACCCGCCCATCGCTTCCCGGAACAGCCCCTCAAACGATCCCACCTTCCCCACCTTCACAGCCTGCGCCAGCGCCTTCTCCGCCGCGGCGCGCTGATATCCCAGATTCTGCAGCGCCGAGAGCACGTCTTCCTCGACCGCCGTCAGAGCCGGAGCCGCCGGCTCCTGTCCCGCCGTTGGCGGCGGCAACTTGTCGCGCAGCTCGAGCACCAGGCGCTCCGCGATCTTTCTTCCGATCCCCGGAATACGCGTCAACCGTGCCACGTCATTCCCGCGAATCGCGCCGACCATCTCATCTGCCGCCATGCCGCTGAGAATCGTAATCGCCAGCTTCGGCCCGATTCCGCTGACCGTGATCAGCTTCTCGAAGAGCTGCTTCTCCGCCGCACGCAGAAATCCGTACAGCGCAATCACGTCTTCCCGAACGTGCGTATGAATGAAGAGCGACACGTCGCCGCCAGTCGTGGGCAGGTCTGAAAACGTCGGCACGCTGATGGTGACGTCATACCCCACGCCGCCCGTTTCCACAATCGCCTGGTTCGGATGCTTCGCCAGCAGCTTCCCGCGCAGATGAGCAATCATGCACCGCCATTGTAGCCGGGAACGTTACCGATGCACTCAGGCACGGTACTGAATCCGCATCCCCTCAACACTGTCATCCTGAGCGAAGTGAGGCGTTAGCCGAACGGAGTCGAAGAGCCTGCCCTGAGCGCAGCCGAAGGGACCCCAAGTCTGCCCGCCGTACCACAACAGTGGAAGCATTTTCTGCCTCTACTCGATGCGCATCCCGCGCGCCAGTGAGAATCAGCGAAGATCCGCACCCTCAAAACCGAAACAAATACGACACCTTCACGAAGAACAGCCGCCCGTCGTTGATCAACCGGTCGCGCGTGCGCAGCAACCCGCCGTTCGGGCCCGCCAGCAGTTCCGGATCGATGTTCTGCAAGTCGCTGTTATACCCGACATAAATCGCCGTCCCCGGATGAATCAAATACGTGATCAGAAAATCACCGTTCAGCTGCTTCGTAGTCGGCAGGGAAGTGAACGCTGGATTCGCCAGTGTCGCCGTGTACTGCAACATCATGCGAAACGAAAGCTCGCGATTAAATTGCCAGTTCCACTTCGTGCGAATGATGTGGTTGTTAAAGATGCCGGCGCTGCTCTCCCGGTCCCGCAGGCGTGAAAACAAGTAGGTGTTGTCGATTTTCAGCGCCGACAGCGGCCGCAAAGACACACTCGCGCTCGCCGTATCCGAACGCGCCAGAAACGGACGGCACGCGCTCGAAAGCCCCGGCGCCGAATCCGGGCACTGGATCGGCGTCAACGGCGCCGGGGGCACAAAATTCACCCCGTCGCCCCATTGGTAGTAACCCTGGAAGGTCAACCATTTCACAAAACCAGTTCCCCAGGAAACCGCGCTGTCGTGTTCGTGGTAGTCCTGGTTCTCGGCCAGCGCAGAAAAATCTTTCGGGCGCAAGCGTTCGCGCAGATCCGAGTGGGGCCACACGATCAGGTAGGTTTGCCGTTTCAGGTTCAGCGAAATCTCGGGCGAATACAGCAAGTCAAGCCGCGTGCCATCGTGCGCCCACACCCAGTCGGTATACATCGACGGCCCCCAGGAAACGAACGGCCCGCTCCGCGGACGGAAGCGGTAATCCAACTTGTTCGACACGTCGCGAATGTCGACGCGGTTCACGAACCCCGGCAGGCTCGTGAATCCCGGGCTGACGTCCTTGTAGGTGGCCTCGTCCGCCACGTGCACCCCAGAGTAAGTCGTGTCTACATACGAAGCCGGACCAGCCTGGTAGCTTCCCCCGGGATTCTGCGTCGAACTCACCACCGACTGCAGCGTGGCCGTCCAACTGGGCGTGAACTTGATCCGGCTGTCCACGCCCCCGATCCGATTGAACCCACCCGCCGTCGGATATTCCTCGTCGGTGTAGATCGCGCCCACGCTCGACTGCTTGAAGATGTCCCGGCTTACGCGCGCGAGCGTGAAGTACTGCCGCGAACCCGCCAGCGGATCCGACGGTGCCACCGTAAGCCCCGGTGCCCGGTCGTCCGCCGTCAACACACCAATCGAATAGTCTCCCACCTTCCCCGTCAGTCGCGCCCCATAACTCGGATTCGCAATCTGGCGGGTAAAGAAAAGATCGAGCGGCGTACGAAAGTAATCCGCGTTCTCGATGAAGAACGGCCGCTTCTCCGGAAAGTACACTGCGAAGCGCTGGTTCACCGTGACCTGGGGCTCCTCCGACTCCACCTGGCTGAAATCCGGATTCGCCGTCAGGTCCAGCACCAGGCTGTCGTTCAGGATGATCTTCGAATCGAGTCCAAACGTGCCCCCGATCGCGCGATTCTCAAAGTGCGGGTCGCTGGGATCGCGCGTGTCCAGGTCGCGAAACGAATTGAGCAATCCATACGGGATGAACTGCAGATTCCTCCCCGGCGAGATTCCTTCGAGCCCCGTCAAAGTCGCCGCCTGCGCCAGCCGTCCTTCATACCGGTGCGAAATCTGCGGCCAGAATGAATTTTCGTTCTCGCGCACGATGCCCCGGTACAGGATGATTCCCCACGACTGCTCCCGCGCTGGCGGGAACCGCAGGCTCTTGAACGGAATCGCCATCCACGCCACGTACCCCTCCGCCGTGACTCGCCCCTGCGAGTACCACAGTGTGTCCCAGGAAGTATCGAAGTTGCCGCTCACTTCTTCATGCGGAGCCTCGCTCCAGATCGCATCCCATTGCACCCCGAGCGGATTGATCTGAAACACGTAGGCGCGGCGCCGGTCATGAAAGGTGTCGAGCATCACCTCCACCGTATCGTCGTCGGTGACGTCTTCACGGCGCGCCTTCCGTGCCCGCACCTTGCCCGGATCGTCGAAGCACACGAACACGGCATACAAATTCTTATCGTCGTATCCCAGGTAAGCCTCAGTCCGCCGCGACACGCCCTCGCCGTCGTGCGGATCCCGCTGCACGAACCCGGTCACCTTCGTCATCTGCGGCGCGACTTCCCCCGTAGGCTTCATCGTGGAAAAGTCATCGATCGACGGTCCCCGCGTGAGGCGCGGAATCGAGATAGCGGGCGGGCCCAGCGTGCTTTGCTGCGGACTCTCTTGGGGAGAAGAACTCTGCGGGCTACCCGACGCGGTCGAGCCCCATGCGCGGGTCCCGGGCGGGGCCCACAGCGCGCTGCCCAGGGGACAAAGCAGGCCGGCGATCAATAGCTGTCTGACAGGAAACCCGTACACCCAGGCACACGTCCCGCGAGCAAGATTCGTCCCACGCGCCCCGTCCCCCTAACAAGGCAGCCCAGCACAATACACCATCCCCTTGACGTTCCCAAGGGCGATATTGGCCATGACCTCTGTGATTACCGGAAGCCCGATCAGCCTCTGTTGTGAGCGTCTGTTCGGACGGAGCGAAAGTCAGGAGAGTTTTTCGCTGACGACTAGCGACTAGCGACTGACGACTGCTTTTTCAGAACAACGAACTCTGCTTCCGATTCGGCGTGATCCCAAAGTGCTCGTACGCGAGCATCGTCGCCACGCGCCCGCGCGGCGTGCGATTCAGAAACCCAATCTGGATCAGGAACGGCTCGTAAATTTCCTCGATCGCATCCGGCTCTTCCGCCAGCGCCGCCGCCAGCGTATTCACGCCCACCGGACCGCCCTGATATTTCTCAATGATCGTCAACAGCAGCTTGCGATCGACTTCGTCAAACCCGTGCTGGTCGACTTCCAGCATCTGCAGCGCCGCCTCCGCCGTCGCCTTGTCGATCTTCCCGCCCCCGCGCACCTGCGCATAATCGCGCACCCGCCGCAGC
>Ga0209698_10006202_pt1 | contig 12748 bp, 10 predicted proteins | sample LitLauG_LLR_2012_FD_187203 | JGI IMG/M metagenome (GOLD analysis project Ga0209698, IMG submission 187203) | Freshwater sediment microbial communities from Pennsylvania, USA - Little Laurel Run_MetaG_LLR_2012 (SPAdes) (version 2) | ecosystem: Environmental > Aquatic > Freshwater > Creek >...
GGACGCCGCCGCCGGTATGGCCGAGGCGGTACTGGCCGACCTCGGACCGGTGGACCTGCTGGTGTGCAACGCCGGGATCGCCAGCCGCGGGGGGACCGTGGCCGAGACCCCGCTGTCCGAGGTCGACCGGCTGATGCGCACCCACGTGTACAGCGCCTTCCAGCTCTGCGGTGCGCTGCTGCCGGGGATGCGCGAGCAGCCCCGCGGCGACCTGGTCTTCATCTCGTCGGTGGCCGCCCGGCACGTGGCCGCCCGCTCGGCGCCCTACACCATGGCCAAGGTCGCACTCGAGGCGCTGGCCCTGACGCTGGCCAAGGAGGAGCGGTCCCACGGGATCCACGCCAACGTGGTCGCGCCGGGTCTGGTCGACACCGAGATGGGCCGCCGCCTGGTCAAGGGGATGATGGGGGTGGACGACATCGGCACCCTCGACGCGTCGTCGCCCTTCGGCCGGGTCTGCCGGCCCGAGGACGTGGCCGACGTGGTCCGGTTCCTGGTGTCCCCGGCCGCCGGATACGTCACCGGGCAGATCGTGTCGGTCGACGGCGGGGGCTGAGCCGGAGCCCCGGGGGCCGACCCCGACGCCCGGGGTAGTGCGTGCGGGCGAGAGGATTCGAACCTCCACCCCCGAAGGGACCGGGACCTAAACCCGGCGCGTCTGCCGATTCCGCCACGCCCGCGCGGTGCAAGCCTACCGAGGGCGCCGACCGGGCCGGGGAGGCGCACGAGCAGCGGGGGACCCCTGGCTATAGTCGCCCTGTGCCGACCTCGTCCCCGACTCCGTCGTCCGCCTCCCCCGACGCGCCCGTCACCGACGGGGCCACGTCCGCCCCCGACACAGCCGCCGAGACGGCGGCGCGCATCCGCTACCTCGACGAGGTGATGGCGGAGATCGACGCCGAGGTCCGTCGCCGACGCGCCTCGGGTGACCTGCCGGCCGGGCTCGAGGCCGAGCTCGACGAGCTGTTCCTCGAGTTCTCGCCGGTGGGCCTGCAGGGCCGGGCACGGCTCCGCGAGACGCTCGCGCTCGTCGACGGCTCCGCCTACGTCGACATCGCCGTGCCGACGGCGTCGAACAAGGCCGTCGGCAGCTACGTCAAGCGGCTCATCCGCAAGGGCCTCGGGTGGTACATGAACTTCGTGGTCGCCCAGATCGTCAAGTTCGCCTGGTCGGTGTCCCGGATGTTCCACGTGGTGGTAGAGCACATCGAGGACCTGGAGGCGGCCGTCGAGACCCACCGGTCGCCCGACCTGCCGGTCGCCGTCGTGCCGGTGGCCGACCCCGGTCACGCCTGGTGGGCGGCGTCCGCCGTCGAGGCCCTGCACGGTGTGGCCGACCGGGTCCTGGTGGCCGACTGCGGCAGCGGCGCCCTCCTCGATGCACTGGGCGGAGCCGGGGTCGACGCGTACGGGGTGGACCCGGCCGACCTGGTGCTCGAGCCGGCCCTCGACCGCGGCCTCGACGTCCGGTCCGAGGCAGTCGTCGACCATCTGGACGTGGTGGCCGCCGAGGCCCTGGGCGGCATCGTCCTGACCGGGTCGGTGCAGTGGCTGCGTCCCAACGAGCGCGACCACCTGCTGGACCTGGTGAGTTCCCGCCTGGCGGTCGGCGGCACGCTGGTGCTCCACTCGGCCACGCCCGAGGGGTGGTCCGCATCGGTGGCCCCGGTGGTCCGCGACCTCGCGCCCGGCCGCCCCCTCCACGCCGAGACGTGGTCCCACCTGCTGGAGAGCCACGGCTTCGCCGTGGCCGCGGCGGTACGTGGCGGTGCCGACCGGAGCCTGGCCCGCGTGGGTGCCGGCTCGGCGGACGCCGACACGGTGAACGCAGCCATCGACGCACTCAACGAGCTGCTGCTCGGACCGACGGAGTACCTCGTGGTCGCCACGCGGGAGCGGTGACCGCCGTCCACCAGTTCGTGCCGGCGCTGCTGCCCCGGGACGCCACCGGCGACCACACGCTGGCTCTGCGGGACGCCCTCCGCTCGGTCGGGTGGGAGTCCGACATCTACGTCGAAGCCGCCCACGACGAGCTCCAGCACGAGGCCGCCTACTTCGAGACCTACCCGGGCCGGGCCCGGCCGGGCGACGTCCTGCTCTACCAGCTGGGCACCTCATCGCCCGTCGCCGACTTCCTGCTCGGACGCGACGAGCCGCTGGTGCTCGACTATCACAACGTCACGCCCGAATCGTTCTACGCCGGGTGGGAGGAGCACACGACGGCCAAGGTGGCGCTCGCCCGTCACCAGGTGGCCGCCCTGGCGCCCCGTGCGGTCCTCGGGATCGCCGACTCCGCGTTCAACGCCGGCGAACTGGCCGACCTCGGCTGCCCGGCCACCGAGGTGGTGCCGATCCTGGTGGACCTGGACACCCACGGGGGGATCGCCGACCCGGCGGAGCGCCGCCGGCTGGCGGCACGCCACGGCGACGGCACCGTGCTGCTCTTCGTCGGGCGCATCTCGCCCAACAAGTCCCACGAGCGCCTGGTCGAGGCCCTGTGGGTCTACCGCTCGCTGTACGACCCCGCCGCACGGCTCCACCTGGTCGGGCCGGCGGTCACCCCGGACTACGCCGCCGCCGTGTTCGCCTTCGCCGACGAGCTCGGACTGGGCGGTGCGGTCGTGCACGGCGAGGGGCTGACGACCGGCGAGCTGGCCGCCTGGTACGAGGATGCCGACGTGTTCGTGTGCCTGTCGCAGCACGAGGGGTTCTGCATCCCCCTGCTGGAGGCCATGCGGGCGGGCACGCCGATCGTGGCCCTCGACGCCGGTGCGGTGGGAGAGACACTGGCCGACGCCGGCCTGCTGCTGCCCACCGCCCGACCGGCCACCGTGGCCGCCGCCGTCGACCGGGTCCGTCGCGATCCGGACCTCGCCGGACGTCTGGTCGCCGCCGGCCACCGTCGCCTCGGCGACTTCGGCGCGGCCCGCACCGCGGCCCGCTTCGTGGAGGTCCTCGGCCGGGTCGCCGATGCCGGGCGGGTGATGGCGTGAAGCTCGTCTTCGTGACCCCCCGCTACGGGACCGAGGTGATCGGCGGCGCCGAGACGGCGGCGCGCATGCTCGCCGAGCGCATGTGCGTGGTCCCGGGCTGGCAGGTGGAGGTGCTGACCAGCTGCGCCCTCGACCACCTCACGTGGGAGAACACCGAGCCGGCGGGCACGTCGGTCCTCAACGGGGTGACGGTGCGCCGGTTCCCCACCGCGTCGCGCCGGACCCTCGACTACTTCGAGCTCGACGGCAGGCTGCGTGTGTCCCCGCAGACGGCCACGCTGGCCGAGTCGCGACGGTGGGTGGCGCTGAACGGGCCGATGTGTCCCGGACTGGTCGACGCGGTGGCCGGGTCCGACGCCGACGTGATCGCCTGCTACCCGTACCTGTTCGCCACCACGGTGGACGCCATCGCCGTGGCGCAGGTGCCGGTGGTGCTGCACCCGGCCGCCCACGACGAGCCGGCGCTCTATCTGTCCGCCTTCCGCCGCAGCTTCCGCGACATCGACGGGCTGGTGTACCACACCCGCGCCGAGCGTGACCTGATGGAGGACGTCTTCCACGTCGGGGCCCGGCCCCAGGTGGTGCTCGGGCTGGGGGTCAACGAACCCGCCGGCGCCGGCCGGTCCGGCGGGGCGATCCTCGGGCTGGGCGACCGTCCCTACCTCTGCTACCTGGGTCGGGTGGACGAGCACAAGGGGTGCGGCATGCTGGCCGACTACTTCGCCGAGTACAAGGCCCGCCATCCGGGCGACCTGGCGCTCGCCTTCGTCGGACCGGTGTCGACCGCAGCACCGGACCACCCGGACATCGTGGCCACGGGCACGGTGTCCGAGGCCGACAAGTGGGACATCCTCGCCGGCGCACAGGTGATGGTGACGCCATCGGCCTACGAGTCGTTCTCGCTGGTGGTGCTCGAGGCCTGGACACTGGGGGTCCCGGTGCTGGTGAACGGCGCCTGCGCGGCGACGATGGAGCACTGCACCCGTTCGGGCGGCGGACTGTGGTTCGACTCGTACCGGAGCTTCGAGGCGACGGTGGACCGGTTGACCGGCGACCCGGGCCTGCGCTCCAGGCTCGGCGACGCCGGACGTGACTACACGGCGCGCCACTACTCGTGGCCGGCGCTGATCGAGCGGTACACGGCGTTCCTGTCCGCGGTGGTGGCCCGGGGCCGGACGGCACCCCTGCGGACGACACGACTCGAGGTCCCGACCGGCGGGACCGCCTACGTGCGCGCAGGAGGTGGGACGTGACGGCGTCAGCGGGTGCGACGGGGCCCGACGGTCCCCGGGACGCCGCCGATGCGACCGACCCGGGGGACCCGACGGTGGACGGGGCCGCCCCGCTGCCCGACGACGAGCGGGAACTGCTCGACGCCTTCGAGCGACTGGCCCCGGCCGGCTCGTTGCAGTGGGGGTTCGACGACGCCATGCGACGGCTGTCGCCGTCCGGGGACCAGGGCACCTGGGTGGAGCCCTGGCGCGGCCTGCCGGACGACCTGTGGGAGCGGGGTCGGGGCGCGAAGGCCGCCGAGCGGATGCTCGGGGACGTCGTCGCCGTGCTGGCACAGGAGCTGACCGAGTACTCGCAGCGCATCGTGGACGACGTGCGGCGCACCGTCCCGATCGAGGGCGCCGTGTTCGACGCAATCCGGTACCTGGCGGCCCGCGTGGATCGACTGGAGGCGGCGGCCGACCCGTTGGGGATGCGGCCGGCCGACCTGGCGCTCCCCGTGGCCGACGCCACCGAATGGTCGACGGCGCTGACGGCGTGGCTGGCCGGCGCCGACCACCCGGTGGTGGTGGGCGAGTTGGGAGCGGCCGGCGTGGTCGGTGCGGTGGCCGACAGCGGGGCCGACGTCGACGGCGTCGACCCGCTCGGCCGGCTGGTGTGGGCGCTGCTCGAGGAGGCGCCCGGGCGACCGGGCCAGGTCCGGGCCACCGTCGGCGACGTGACCGAGCACCTCGACCGGCTGCCGCCGGCCTGTCGGAGTGCCGTGGTGCTGAGTGGCTGCCCGGACAGGGCGGCCCTGGCCGGGAAGGTGCAGCTGGTGACCTCCGCCCATCGGGTGCTGGTGCCCGGCGGGACCCTCGTGCTGCTGGTGCACGACCAGGAGGCGTGGGACGCCGCGCTGGAGCCGACCGTGCGCGACCTGCTGGCGGGCCGACCGTTCCACCCCGACACGTGGGCGTTGGTCCTCGGCCACCTGGGCCTGACCGACCCGGTGGTGCGCCGGGCCGAGCGGGGGTCGGTGCACGCCGTGGTGGCCCGGAGCGCCCGGTGACCGGGAGAGCCTCGGGCCGGGCCCCGGGGATCCATCTGTTCGTGCCGATGCTCCACCGGCGTGACGCGGTCGGCGAGCACACCCGCTCGCTGCGGGACCGCCTGGTGGCCGCCGGCGTGCCCTGCACCGTCTACACCGAGCTGCCCGACCCCGACACCGTCGACGAGACCCGGCCCTACACCGGGTACGCGGACGACGCCGTCCTCGGCGACGTCCTCGTCTACCAGGTGGCCACCCGCTCCGACATGACCCGGTGGCTGGCCGACCGGCCGGAGCCGGTGGTGCTGAACTACCACAGCCTGACCCCGGCGCCGTTCTTCGCCCGGTGGAACAACCCGATCGCCCGGATGCAGGAGGCGGCGGTCCGCGACCTGGCGGAGCTCGCCCCCCGGTGTGTGCTCGGGATCGGGGTGTCCGAGTTCGACGTGGCCGAGCTGCGCGCCGCCGGCTGCCCGGACACCCGCCGGATCCCGGTGGCCAACGTCCCGCTGCCGCCGGTCGAGCCCGACCCGGCCGTCAGGGCCACCCTGATCGCCCGCAAGGCGCAGGGCGGGCCGTGGTGGCTGTCGGTGGGACGGCTGGCGCCGAACAAGTGCCACCAGGAGGCCATCGCCGCGCTGTTCGTGGCCCGGGCCACCTCCGCGCCGGACGCCCACCTGACCATCGTGGGCGGGCCGACCGAGCCCCACTACGCGGCCGCCCTGCGTCGCTACGCCGCCGATCTCGGGCTGACCGGCGCGGTGGAGTTCACGACCCGCCTGACGCCGGGCGGCCTGGCCGCCCGCTACGCGACGGCCGACGTGCTGGTCATGCTGTCCGAGCACGAGGGGTTCGGCGTCCCGCTGGTGGAGGCCATGTCCCACGGTCTCCCGGTGGTGGCCCACGACGCCGGTGCGGTGGCCGAGACGGTGGGCGCGGCGGGCGTGCTCCTCCACGACAAGGGGCCCCGCGCCGTGGCCGGGGCGGTGGCGTCGTTGCTGGCCGACCCGGCCCGCCGGGCCGAGCTGGTGGCCGCCGGCCGGGCCCGCCTTGCCGCACTCGGGCTGGAGCACGCCGGATCCGACCTGGTCACGGCGTTGCAGGCCGTGGCGAGCGGGACGCAGGGCGCGGGCGGCCCATCGGGCCGGGGCACCCCTGTGCGTCCTGGAGGACACTCCAGCCACTAGGCTCCTGCCTCATGGATTCCCCCTTCGCCCCGTCGTCCGCCGCCCTGTCCGCCGTGTCCTCCGGGGCCGTGGAGATGAAGTCGGGCACCGACGTCGGGCCCGGCTCCGACATCTTCCAGCGCCTGCTGAAGGAGCGGATCGTGTTCATCGGTTCCGCCATCGACCAGAACACCGCCAACCTCGTCTGCTCGCAGCTGATCCTGCTCGAGGCCGAGAACCAGGAGCGCGACATCTCGGTGTACATCAACTCGCCCGGCGGCTCGGTCACCGACGGCCTGGCCATCTACGACACCATGCAGTACGTCAACTGCGACGTGCGCACCATCTGCGTGGGGATGGCCGCCTCGATGGGGCAGTTCCTGCTGTGCGCCGGCACCCCGGGGAAGCGCTACGCACTGCCCCACAGCCGGATCCTCATGCACCAGCCGTCCGGCGGCATGCAGGGCCAGGCCTCCGACATCGCCATCCAGGCCGAGCAGATCATCTACCTCAAGCGGATGCTGGCGGAGCGGATCGCCTTCCACACCGGCCAGGACGTGGAGCGGATCGAGGCCGACTCGGACCGCGACCGGTGGTTCACCGCCGAGGAGGCGCGTGAGTACGGGTTCATCGACGAGGTGATCAAGAAGGACGTCCTGCCCGTCCAGACGGCCGACTCGGGGTCCGCCACCTGATGAGTCTCGGCATCGACGAGCCGGCTGCGGCCGGTTCGGAGCCCGAGCCCGAGCCCGAGCGCCCCACCGTCATCGGCGGCAGTACCCGCTTCGTCCCGGGGCAGAGCAACGAGCGGGTGACGGTGGTCAACGGCAAGGTCCAGCTGGGCCAGCGCCTGGTCGACCTGTGGCGGAACCGGGACCTGCTGATCCTGCTCACCCGCACCGAGCTCAAGGTGAAGTACAAGCAGTCCGTGCTGGGCTACGCCTGGTCGATGCTGAACCCGGCCCTGGTGCTGGCGATCTACTACATGATCTTCAAGGTCATCTCCAAGACCCAACAGCCCCACTTCGCCATCTGGCTGTTCTGCGGGCTCCTGGTCTGGAACCTCTTCAACAATTCGGCCCAGGCCTCGACCACCGTCGTGGTGGGCAAGGCCGGGATCATCAAGAAGGTCGCGTTCCCCCGTGAGCTCCTGGCCATGTCGACCGTCGGCGTCGCCATCGTCCTCTTCGCCATCCAGGTGGTGGTGCTGATCCTGTTCCTGCTGGTGTTCCAGCTGACCCCGGCCTGGGGTCTGCTCTGGCTGCTCCCGCTGGCCTTCATCGCCCTGCTGGTGTTCACCAGCGCGGTGTCGATCTTCCTGTCGGCCATCAACGTGTACCTGCGTGACACCCAGCACCTGACCGAGGTCGCGCTCATGGCCTGGTTCTGGCTGACCCCGATCGTCTACCCGTTCGGGCAGGTCGCCCCCCACCTGGCCCGCTACCACCTCACGTGGCTGTACCTCGCCAACCCGATCGCCCCCATCGCCATGACGTTCCAGCGGGTGATCTACGGGCACGTGGACTACGTAGCCACCGTCGCCCAGGGGAACACCGCCCACAAGGTGACGCAGCTGCTGCCCGCCTACGGTGCCGGCTGGTACGCCATGTTGATCGGGATCGTGTTCGTGGTGAGCGTGATCCTCTTCCTCGTGTCGCTGATGGTCTTCGGCCGGCTCGAGGGCAACTTCGCCGAGGAGCTCTGAGTCGTGTCCACCGCCATCGAGGTCCGGGCGATCTCCAAGCAGTTCAAGCTCTACAACGAGAAGCACACCTCCTTGAAGGAGCGGGTCATCCACGGCGGAAAGATGCCGTACACCCCGTTCTGGGCGCTGCAGGACGTCAACGTGGACATCCTCCAGGGGGAGACGTTCGGCATCCTCGGCCGCAACGGCTGCGGCAAGTCCACCCTGCTCAAGTGCATCGCCGGCATCCTCAAGCCGACCTCGGGCGAGATCCGGGTCCGGGGCAGCCTGGCCGCCATGCTCGAGCTCGGTGCCGGCTTCCAGCCCGACCTGTCGGGCCGGGACAACATCTTCCTGAACGGGTCGCTGCTCGGGCTGTCCCACGCCGACATCTCCAAGCGGTTCGACGACATCGTGGCCTTTGCCGAGCTCGAGGAGTTCATCGACAACCAGGTGAAGTTCTACTCGTCGGGGATGTACGTCCGCCTCGGCTTCGCGGTGGCGGTCAACGTCGAGCCCGACGTCCTCCTGGTCGACGAGGTGCTCGCCGTGGGCGACGCGTCGTTCCAGCGCAAGTGCCTCGACCACATCAAGCGGTTCCAGCGCGAGGGGCGGACCATCGTGGTGGTGAGTCACGCCACCGACACCATGCGCCAGAACTGCGAGCGGGTCATGGTGATGAACCACGGCCGGGTGATCACCATCGACGAGCCCGGCGAGGGTATCCGGGTGTTCCTGGCCGACCTGCTCGGCGTCGGCACCCTCGAGGGGTCCGAGTCCGGGGGCATCGCCGGCAACGTCCTGGCCATCGGCGCCGTCCATGCCGAACACGGCGGCTCGGGCGACCGCCTCCACCTGTACCCCGGCGAGTCGCTCACCATCACCGCCGACCTCGACAGCCTGGCCCCGGTGCCCAACGCGATGGCCACCATCGCCATCCACGACGACGCCAACGAGCTGGTGTTCGCCTCGGACCCCGACGACCCGATGTGCGCCATCGAGGTGCCCGAGGGCGGAGGCATCGTCCGGTTCCACTTTCCCGAGGTCCCGCTGCTCGACGGCACCTACTCGGTGAGCGTCGGCGTGCGCAGCGCCACCGAGACCGCCATCTTCGACTGGAAGGACCAGGTCACCAAGTTCGAGGTGGCCAATCCGGGCCGATCGACCGGCCGGGTCCGCCTCCCGCTCGACGTCAGCTTCCGACACCGGGGGACGGGACTGACCGGCGAGGTCCCGTCGGTGGGGGCCGAGTTCGCGCCCGCCGCCATCCCCGGCTGGGAGGAGTCGACGGCGTGACCGCCGTCACCCGGATCGATCAGGTCATCCCCACCCTGGCCAGCCGCGACGCCATCGGCGGGCACGTCATGCAGCTCCGCGACCTGCTGCGCTCCCGGGGCTACCAGTCGGACATCTACTACGGCAATGCCTCGGCGGACCGGCTCGACGACGGGTACCCGATCACCCGGATCGGCGACCGGCCGGCCGCCGGCCGGGTCCTGCTCTACCACCTGTCCATCGGCAGCGGGGTGGCCGACGTGTTCCGCGAACGGCCCGAGCGGAAGTTCGTGAACTACCACAACATCACCCCGGCGAACCTGCTGGAGTCGTGGATCCCCGCTGTGGGGGAGGAGGTCCGGTGGGGTCGGGCCCAGCTCCGCGACCTGGCGCCGGTCACCGAGTTCGCCATCGCCGACTCCGGCTTCAACGAGCGCGAGCTGCGCGACGCCGGCTACCGCTCGACCACCACCGTGCCGCTGCTGATCGACCCGCAGGACTTCACCGGGTCGCCCGACCGGACGCTGGCCGCCCGTCTGGAGCGCGAGCGGGCCGGTGGTGGCACCGACCTGCTGTTCGTCGGCAAGGTGTCGCCCCACAAGGGCCAGCACGACCTGGTCAAAGCGCTGGCGGCCTACCGGCGGCTGTACGACCCGCAGGCCCGACTGCACATCGTGGGCGGCGCCATCAGCCAGGACTACCAGGACGCCGTCCTCCGGTTCGTGGACGAACTCGGACTGACCGACGCCGTCGAGTTCGCCGGATCGGTGACCCACGAGGAGCTGATCGCCTACTACGCCGGATGTGACGTGTTCCTGTGCCTGTCGAACCACGAGGGCTTCTGCGTGCCCCTGCTGGAGGCGATGTACCACCGGCTGCCGATCGTCTCCTGGGACAGCACGGCGGTCCCGGGGACGGTCGAGCAGGCCGGGCTGATCCTGCCGGACAAGGAGCCCGCCCGGGTTGCGGCGGCCATCCACCGGGTGGTCGAGGACGCCCGACTACGCGACGAGCTGGCTGCGGCCGCTGCCGAACGGGTCGACTGGTTCGCCCTCGCCCGTGTCCAGGACGGGTTCGTCACCGCCCTCGAGGCCGCCTGCGCAGCGTGAGACGGTCGACCCGGGTGCCGGGCCCTGGAGCACCGGGGTCCGGTGGGTGGGACCGGTGAGGGTCGCCTTCGTCGTGCCCCGGTACGGTCCGGCCATCATCGGCGGTGCCGAGACGGCGGCGCGGCTCCTGGCCGAACGCCTGGTGGCCCTGCGTGGCTGGGACGTCGACGTCCTGACCTCCTGTGCCGAGGACTTCGTCACCTGGGACGACGTCTACCCGCCGGGCGAGACGTGGATCGGCGGGGTCCGGGTGGTCCGCTTCCGGTCGGCCGCCGGCCGCGACCCGTCGTTCCATCCGCTGTCGGCCTCGCTCCTGGCCGATCCCGCCGCAGCCTCCATCGCCGACACCGAGCGGTGGGTCGATCTGCAGGGACCGGTCACCCCCCACCTGGCCGACGCGGCCGCCGGCTGGCCCGCCGACGTGGTCGTCTTCTACCCGTACCTGTACTACCCGACGGTCCGGGTGATCGGTCGGGTGGCGGCTCCGACCATCCTGCACCCGGCCGCCCACGACGAGCCGGCCCTGCACCTGCCGGTGTTCCCCCGGGTGTTCGGCGCCGCCGACGCCCTGGTCTTCCAGACCGAGGCCGAGCGGCACCTGGTCGAGCGGACGTTCCCGGTGGCCAGCCACCACCAGCTGCTGCTCGGACTGGGTGTCGACGACCCCTGGTCGGACGGTTCGCCTACCGGATCGGACGCAGGATCGGTGTCCGGTCCGGACGCCGGGCCGGCGTCCGGGGCCGACCAGTTCCCCGTCGGCCCCTACCTGGTCTGCCTCGGCCGGGTCGACAGCCACAAGGGCACCACCCTGCTCGCCCGGTACTTCGCCCGGTACAAGGCGCGGCGCCCCGGGCCCCTGCGCCTGGTGCTGGCCGGCCCGGTGGTCGACGCGCCGCCCGACCACCCCGAGACCGACGTGCTGGGCCCCGTGTCCGACCAGGCCAAGTGGGCGTTGCTGGCAGGTGCCTCGGCGCTGGTGTCGCCCTCGCCGTGGGAGGCGTTCTCCCTGGTGGTGGCCGAGTCGTGGAGCGCACGGACCCCGGTGCTGGTCAACGCCGGGTGCGCCGCGACCGTGGAGCACTGCCGCCGGTCGGGCGGCGGGCTGACGTTCGACGGGTACGGCGAGTTCGAGGTCGCGGTCGACCGACTGGTGGGCGACACCTCCTTCGGGGACGCCCTGGGCGACCGGGGCCGGGCCTATGTCGACGCCCGGTTCCGCTGGCCGCACGTGATCGACCGCTACGCCACCTTCGTCGAGTCGGTGGTCGCACGTGCCGGTCGGCGTGCCGCCCTTGCGCCCCTAGGCCCCTGAGCCACTGCGCCACTGCGCCACTGCGCCACTGCGCCCCTGCGCCCCTGCGCCCTTCTGCTCCTACTGCCTGCGGCCCGGAGATGCGGATCCCTGACCTCGTCGGCGCCTTCCCGGGGATGCACCGGGGCCGCGTGCCCCGGGGGTGCGGCTCAGCTGGTGATCGGGGAGCCGAGCGGCCGGGGGCCGGGTCGGACGACCACCCGGACGCCCAGGATGGAGGCGCCGGGGACGATGCGCCACACCAGGTAGTCGGCCACCGGACGGGCCCGGGCGACCCGGAACGCCTGGACGTTGCCGGCCAGTGGGCCCAGGCCGGGCAGGCTGGGCGGGGCGATCAGCAGCACCGAGCCGCCGACGCCCACGGGAATCGTCCGCGAGGTCGTGTAGAACAGCGAGCCGAACTGTTCGTTGTAGACGGCGACGCCGGGTGACACGAGCGCCACCCGGTCGAACGGGAGCTCCCAGCCCGCGTTCCGGTAGAAGGCACTTCCGCCGTCGATCGTGTCGATGACCACCACGTCGCGTCCCGGGTGCACGAGCGGTGCGATGCGTGCCAGCGCCCGGTCGATGGCGTCGGCCGACCGGATTGCCGACCGGGTGTCCGGGTAGGGCGCCTGGTAGCGGGCCTGGGTGAGCCACGCCCCCCGCGGCGACTGCGACGCCTTCCCCGGGAGGACGCCGGTCCCGGTGAGGAACCGGTCGGCCCCCAGTGCGGCGATACCCACCACGGCCAGGGTGGCGACGACGGCCCACACGCGTGCGCCGACCCTGCCCGGCGACCGACCGCCCGACCGCGTTCCGGTGCCGGTGGCGCCGCCGCCGTCGGGAACCGTGCGGAACAGGGCCGCCGGCACCAGCAGCAGGGCGATGACCGCTCCGGGCAGGTAGGCCAGCAGGTAGCCGCCCTTGGCGAACTGCACCAGGGTCACCAGCGCGAGCGGGGGGA
>Ga0209698_10006203_pt1 | contig 12748 bp, 9 predicted proteins | sample LitLauG_LLR_2012_FD_187203 | JGI IMG/M metagenome (GOLD analysis project Ga0209698, IMG submission 187203) | Freshwater sediment microbial communities from Pennsylvania, USA - Little Laurel Run_MetaG_LLR_2012 (SPAdes) (version 2) | ecosystem: Environmental > Aquatic > Freshwater > Creek >...
GCTCACGATTCGGGCCGGCGATGCCAAGGTGCCGCGCGACTGCTTTGAGCCCATGCCCCGGCAGATCGCGGGCGGCGAAATCATAGCGCAGTACGGCATCGAGCGTGTCGATCAGCTCGCGGCCTGGCGCGACGAAGCGCACGCGGCGGCTGGTGTCCGCGCCGCCGGTAATCCCGCGCCGGGCGCCACGCTGGCGCAAGCCCGGCGGCCCGATCCGCCCGAGCGCCAGCGGCACTCCCAGAAAGCGCGCTCGACGATCCAGGAACGGCAGGTCGAACCCGTGCAGGTTGTGGTTCTCGATGACGTCCGGATCTGCCGCTTTCACCTTCGCGACCAGCCGCTGGATCAGTTCCGCCTCGGCCGCATCCGTGTCACCGCGTGCCTCGAGCACCTCCGTTGCGCCGGACGGGTTGCCCACCGCCACCATGAAGATCCGATCGCGCCCGGCATCGAGCCCGGTCGTCTCCAGATCGAACTGCATCCGGTGCAGTTCGTCGAACGAGAGATCGCGGAAGTAGGTTCGTCCCGTCGCGACGAGGTACTGTTCCTCCGGCGGCAGCGCGAGTACGGTCTCCTTTCCCAACTCGCGCAGATGGCCGACGCGCCGTCCGAGCCGCCGCGTCGCACCTTCCAACACCGCCGCGGCCAGTGCCCTCCCATCCTCGGCGCCCACGAGATACCGCAGCGTACCGGGCCCGTCAAGCTCGCGATAACTCACCAGCGTGCCGGAGGTCCCTTCCGGCCCAAGCCGCGCACCCAAATGCCGCAAATCGTCGAGCCGGTCGAGTAGCAGCCACGGCCGGAAACGCGCTTCCTCTCGCACCAGTTCGCCCGTCTCAGCGATCCGCCGCCATATGACGGCGCGTCCATCGCTCTCTGCCCACACCGACACAATTCCCGGCGTTGGATCCCAACCCCACAACCATTCGTCCTCGGCTCGGCGCGAGTTCGCGCACTCCCGGCTCAACCCGTGCTCCCCCGAGCGGCGTGTGCACTCCGCACCATCCGGCCCCATTCTACCCACTGGAAATCCGCCGTGTAGGGGATCAGGATCACAAGCAGAGGCGTGGGCTGGTCCCCAAACCGAAATCCACACCGGTTGCGCCCAAAACTCCCCTCTGGAAACCGGACTCAATTACATTACAATCTCTGAGTAAGGACCAGGCTCGAATGGTACCCGTCATTTGTTTTTGGGAAAGCTGAGGAAGGGTCATGACAACGCGACAGAAAGTTGGCGCATTGGTTGCCGCGGTTTTGGCAACGTCCTCTCTTACGTCGGCTCAAACGGTGAAAGTGCCCGCTGACCCTGGAGTACGCGCCGGCGCGGCAGGTGCTGGCGGCCCCCTGCAAGGCCTTACTGCGGACGAGACCGCGTTCTTTAGAGACGGGCTCGCCAGGTTCGCCGATGTCGAGGTCGTGGCCGGAGGCGCCAACAATGGGCTTGGGCCTCGCTTCAACTCAAACCAGTGCTTGTCCTGCCACTCGCAGCCGGCCGCAGGCGGATCGAGCCCTGCGCGGAACCCCTTGATCGGGATTGCCACTCTCAATGGGGCAAAAAACGTCGTGCCATGGTTCATTACGCAAGATGGTCCCGTCCGCGAAGCACGCTTCCAGCGGAATCCGAATGGAACGAATGATGGCGGCGTGCACGACCTCTTTGTGATCACCGGCCGTAGCGACGCCGCGGGTTGCAACATCGCCCAACCCGACTTCCTGCCCGCCGGAAACCCACTCTCCGCCCGCGGCGGGAATCCGAACATAATTTTCCGTATTCCGACGCCTGTCTTTGGCGCCGGGCTCATCGAAGCAATCGAGGACTCGGCCATCCTTGCCAACATGAGGGCCGACGCGTCCCTGAAGGCAGGGCTGGGCATCTCCGGTCACCCCAACGCGCACCTGAGCGGAAATGCGAACCGCAGTGCCAACGACGGGACCATTACGCGCTTCGGATGGAAGGCGCAAAACAAGTCCCTCCTCATGTTCGCGGCCGAAGCATACAACGTCGAGATGGGGATCACGAACCAACTCTTCCCCCAAGAGCGCGACGAGACTCCTGGCTGTCTCTTCAATGCCACGCCCGAGGACACAATCAACTTCACTCCTGCCTCGACACCCCCTTCCAACACCGCCGTCCTCTCAGACATCGAGGCGTTTGCCGACTTCATGCGGATGTTGGCCCCACCCACTCCTGCGCCCGAAACGCCGTCCACCGTGAATGGATTGGCCAATTTCACAAAGATCGGTTGTGTCCACTGTCATAGGCCTTCGTTTACCACCGGTAAGATTGCCAGCGGCTCCTCGACGAGCCCGAGCGCCGCGCTTTCCAACCAGGCTGTGAATCTCTTTTCCGACCTCCTGGTCCACCACATAGGTAGAGGCCTTGCGGACGGCATCACCCAGGGTGGCGCCGGCCCCGATGAGTTCCGAACAGCTCCGCTCTGGGGTGTCGGGCAACGCGTCTTTTTTCTCCACGACGGGCGTACCAGCAATCTGGGGGAGGCGATCGAAGCCCATAGGAGCCCCGGCAGCGAAGCAAATAAGGTCATCGACCGTTTTAATAGGCTGACTGCTCAGGAGCAGCAAGACATCATCAACTTCCTGCGGTCGCTTTAGCCTATACAAAGCAGCAGCAAACCAGCGGTGATAAAATCTCCCCGGAGGTCCCTTCAAATGATTCCGGCTCATTCCGTCATTACGCCAGGCATGAACCGCCGCGGTTTTCTGCGCTGCGCTTCCGTGGGCGCCCTTTCCAGTGCCGCTCTGATCGAGTACGCGTGGGGACAGGATTCGAAATTTGCCATCGCGGAGACGAGCCTCGGAAAGATTCGAGGAATCGACAACCAGGGCATCAAGACCTTCAAGGGGATTCCGTACGGCGCCAACACCGCGGGTAGCAACCGCTTCATGCCGCCAGCCGACCCGGCCCGCTGGACCGGCGTTCGCGACGCCCTGGAATACGGCCACAGCGCTCCCCAGCGCGACCCGGCCGCCCCGCCGCCCGGCGCGGGAGCGTTGACCGTCTCCGGATCGAATCTGCCGGCTGAGGGCGAAGACTGCCTCGTGCTCAACGTGTGGACACCCGCCGTCAATGATGGCCGGAAGCGGCCGGTCATGTTCTGGTGCCATGGCGGCGGATTCACAACCGGGTCCGGATCCTCCCCCGATAACGACGGAACCAACCTGGCGCGGCGCGGCGACGTGGTGGTCGTCACCATCAATCATCGCCTCAACGTCCTTGGCTTTGCGAATTTCAGCGAGTTCAGCACGGACTTTGCGGCGTCCGGCGATACCGGCATGCTGGACATCGTCCACGCTCTGAAATGGGTGCGTGCGAATATCGCGCAGTTTGGCGGCGACCCCAATACCGTAATGATTTTCGGACAGTCCGGGGGCGGGCGAAAGGTCGAGACCCTGCTCGCTATGCCCTCCGCCAAAGGCCTGTTTCATCGCGCCACGATTGAAAGCGGCGCGGCACTCCAGGTGGCGGGCCGCGACATCGCGATCCACAACGCGGAGCAACTCCTGGCAAAACTGGGCATCCGCAAGGAGAATGTCCATGAAGTCCAGAAGCTTCCGCTCGAACGGATCATGACGGCTTATTTCGCGGTGGTTCGCGAAGCGCGCGGTGTGGACCAGTCGGTCGGAGGGTTCGCCCCCACCGTCGACGGCAAAATCCTTCCCCAGCACCCCTTCCACCCAACCGCCTCGCCCGTGTCGGCCGATGTGCCGGTTATGATCGGCTGCACGCGCACGGAAATGACGCTCTTCTCCCTCAATGATCCAGCCGCCTTCCGTTTGGACGACGATGGTTTGCGCGCCCGCGTCAATGAGTTGCTCCACGATCAGTCGGCGGCAATGGTGGACCTCTATCGCAAACTCAACCCCGGCGCCACGCCTTCTGATATCTATTTCCTGATTGCCAGCGACTACCGGTACGGGGCCCCCACCATCAAAATCGCGGAACGCCGGGCGGCGTTGGGCAAGGGACCGGTATACCTGTACTACTTCACCTGGGAAACCCCTGTGCAGGGCGGCCGGTTGAAATCGCCCCATACCATGGAGATCCCGTTCGCATTCGACAACGTCAAGATTGCAAGCCGGTTCACGGGCGGAGGTCCGGCGGCCATGGCTTTGGCGGATAAAGTCAGCGATGCGTGGATCGCGTTTGCGCGGACGGGAAATCCCAACACCCCCAAACTGCCCCAGTGGCCGGCATTCAACGCGAAGGACCGCGCCACGATGGTCATCGACAATACCATCAAAGTCGTCAACGACCCCATACGGGAGCAGCGAATCGCTATGTCTCGCGCGATGAATTTGGCCTAAAACCAAAATCTGTGAGACCGGGGGGCGAGAGTATAATAGCCGTGTTCCGAAAGGCGGCATGAGAATGTGGGCAGTTAGAACGGGCGCCCTGGTGCTGGTAGCCGGAGCACTGCTGGCGCAGCGCCGCTACACTCCCGGCGACGTGCAGGATGGTCAGCGGCTATTCCTCGCCAATTGCGACGCTTGTCACGGCCCGGAAGGCGACGCCGTCCCCGGCGTAGACCTGGGCCACGGCAAGTTTCGCCGGGCGTCATCCGACGACGATCTGATCAAGATCATCCTCAAGGGTATTGAGGGAACGGCGATGCCCCCGAACAATTTCACCAACTTCCAGGCGAGCACCATTGTTGCCTACCTGCGCGACATGGCGGCAACCACCGGCCGCGGACTTCCCCCGGGTGATGCCGCTCAGGGCAAGATGGTCTTCGAAGGCAAAGGCGCGTGCCTCACCTGCCATCGCGTCAAGGGCAACGGTGCCCGCCTCGGCCCGGAGCTCACGGATATCGGCTCGCTCCGCCGCGCGATCGAACTGCAGCAATCCATCCTCGACCCCGACGCCGAGGTTCTGCCCCAGAACCGCTTCTTCCGCGTGGTGAACAAGGCCGGTGCCACGGCCACCGGCAGACTTCTCAACCAGGACGCGTTCTCGATCCAGCTTTTCGACGACAAGGAACGCCTGTTGTCCTTCTCGAAGTCGGACCTGAAGGAATACGCCTTCCTCGACAAATCCCCGATGCCGTCCTATCAGGGTAGGCTGAGCCCCAAGGAACTGTCCGACCTCGTCAGCTATTTGGTCTCTCTGAAAGGAGTCGACAAGCAATGATTACACGCGCCGTGGTGCTCTTCTCGGTTGCCGGTTCTCTCCTGGCACAGGTTTCCTTCGACCGCATTCTGGGAGCTAATAAAGAGCCCCACAACTGGCTGACATACTCCGGCAGTACCATGAGCCAGCGTCATAGCCCGCTCAGCCAGATCACTCCGGAGAATGTGAAGAATCTGGAATTGCAGTGGGTCTATCAGGCACACTCGCTCGAAAAGTTCGAGGCCACGGCGCTGGTGGTAGACGGCATCATGTACACGGTCCAGGCGCCCAACGACGTCATTGCTCTCGACGCCAACACCGGACGGGTCTTTTGGACCTACCAGTTTGTCCCGTCGCCGGCCGCGCGCCCCTGTTGCGGCCGCGTCAATCGCGGGCTGGCTATCCTGGGCGACACGCTGTTCATGGGCACTATCGACGCGCATTTAATCGCCATCGATGCCAAGAACGGGAAGCCGCTCTGGGACACGACTGTGGCCAAAGCGGAGTCCGGCTATGCCTTGACGCATGCCCCGCTGGTGGTGAAGGACAAGGTGATTGTGGGCACCGCCGGCGGTGAGTTTGGAATCCGTGGCTTTATCGCCGCTTACAATGTCCGCACTGGCAAGGAGGCGTGGCGCTTCTACACGATTCCTGGCCCTGGGGAGCCCGGCCACGAGACTTGGGCCGGCGATTCCTGGAAGACGGGCGGCGCTTCGGTATGGATGACCGGCTCCTATGACCCGGAGCTCAACCTTACCTATTGGGGCATCGGAAACCCGGGCCCGGACTATAACGGAGACGTTCGCCGCGGCGACAATCTGTACAGCGACTCGGTCGTGGCCCTGGACGCCGACACCGGCAAATTGAAGTGGTATTACCAGTTTTCACCGCACGACGAGTTCGACTACGACTCCGTGCAGGTTCCCGTGTTGGCCGACATCGAGTGGCAGGGCAAGGATGGGCAAAAGCGTCCGCGCAAACTGATGCTGTGGGCCAACCGCAACGGCCTGTTCTACGCGCTCGACCGGACTTCGGGCGAGTTTCTGATGGGCAAGCCTTTCGTCGATGTGACCTGGATGAACGGGTTCGACGAAAAGGGCCGGCCCATGCGGATTCCCGGCAAGGTCCCCACGGCGGAAGGGACCCTCATTTCCCCCGGCAACCATGGCGGGACCAACTGGAACAACCCGTCCTTTAGCCCGCGCACCGGGCTCTTCTATGTCCCGGCATGGGCCGGCTATTCCTCGACTTTCGTCAAGAGAAACGACGATGAGTACACCGAGGGCCGGCGGTTCGTTGGGGGATTCCAGAGGTCTTCGATCCCGGGGGCTACTGCTCCTCCTGCGCCTCAGAATCTCCGCAATGACCAGGAAGGCTATGGCGCGATCCGGGCGCTGGACGCTACCACCGGCGATAGAAAATGGGAGTTCAAGATGAACGACGTCACCGACGCCGGCATCCTGACCACCGCTTCCGATCTCCTGTTCACTGGCGGGCGCGAAGGATATTTCTTCGCGCTGAACGCCCGCAACGGCGAACTGCTGTGGAAAGCAGCGGTCGGAGGCTCGGTCGCTTCCGGCCCTATGACCTACTCGGCGAACGGGCGGCAATACGTGGCCGTAGCCGCGGGGAACTCGCTGTTCACCTTCGCGTTGCGGCAAGAGCAAGAGAGGGCAAAGCAATGAAGATCCAACTGGCGACGGCGGGGCTGCTGGCAAGCGGCCTGGTCATGGCCGCCGATGCCGGCTCATTCACTTTCAGCAAAGACGTGCTGCCGATTTTGCAGAAGAACTGCCAGACTTGTCACCGGCCCGGCCAGATCGCGCCCATGTCTTTTCTCACCTACAAGGACACGCGCCCTTGGGCGAAGGCGATGAAAGCGGCCGTGGTGACCAGGAAAATGCCCCCATGGTCCGCCGACCCGCACTATGGCCCCTACCTGAACGATCGCTCTCTGAAGCAGAACGAGATTGACACCCTCGTGAAATGGGCCGACAGCGGCGCCCCCGAGGGAGACCCGCAGGATGCGCCCCCCGCGGTCCAGTGGCCCGAGGGCTGGCTCATCCAGCCGGATATCGTTGTCGACGGGCCCGTGACGGACGTTCCGGCGAGTCCCAGGAACAACGTCGTCGAATGGATTACGGTCATCATGCCGACCGGCTTCACGAAGGACACCTGGTTGACGTCGGTGCAGATCAGGCCGGAACATACCGCGGTGACGCATCACATCTGCATCGGTTACGTGCCCCATAAGCCCAATGTGAAATACGGGCGGGGAGTATGGGCCGATCTGCAGCGAGACGCCGAGGGAGCGGCGATGCCGGAGAAAGGTCCCACCTTCGTCGGGCGGGGGAGCCGCGGCGCTGTGGATGCCGATGCAGCTGCCATTTTCGACGAGAGTGCCACACCCGGCGGCAGCGCCCAGGATTGCTACCTCCCCGGAAACGTCGCCGCGGATTACCGGCCTCTGAACGCTGCCAAGCTGATCCCGGCGGGGTACGACATCGTGTTCAATGTCCACTACACTCCGAATGGAACCGCGGTCACGGACCATGTGAAGGTGGGCTTCACGGTGGCCAAGGAATTGCCCCGGCGGAGGTATGTTTCTCTCTTGATTTCGGCTCCGACCGATGCCAAAACCTTCGCGATTCCGCCCAACGATCCCAATTGGCAGAGCCCGCACGCCGAAGCCACCTTCCTGGAAGATGTCGAGCTGGTGTACATGATGCCTCACATGCACGTGCGGGGGAAGGACACGACCTGGACGCTGGAGTATCCGGACGGGAAAAGGCAAGTCATGCTCGACGTTCCGCACTACGATTTCAACTGGCAGCTCGGGTACGATACTTCCGTCAAGATCCCCAAGGGCACCAAGCTCCGTGTGGATGCCCATTACGACAATTCCGTCAATAACAAGTTCAATCCCAATCCGAATAAGACGGTTTACTACGGCCAGATGACCTGGGAAGAGATGATGTCTCCCTTCTTCGGGGTCGTAGTGGATCGGGGCACGGACGTGAAGAAGCTGATCGACTCCCCGGTGGCTTTCGTCTCGGGCGGGGCGTAACGGGCTAACCCCGCTTTAGTGTCAGCGCAATCAGCTTGCCGGCGCTATCCTGCCGGTCGAGGTTGAGACAGGTAGCCACGATTTCTTCGAATTGCGTAGCCGGGATCGGTAGTCCGGGAGTGACGCCGCGAATTCGACGCACCTCTTCGTTGAAATCCCAAATGAATTCGCGCCCGGAGGCTTGCTTGGTGTAGCTCTTGCCGTCCTTGGTGAAGATCGTGATCCGCGGGCCGAACAGCGTCATCTGGTGCGACGGGATGATGGTGACTCGCTTCATCAGTTCCAGCACCTCGGGTGGATCGGCGGCGCCGGCCAGCATCGGGTAACCGCGCTTCACGACGCCGTACGCCGAAAAGTAGCGCGTGCTGCCGCGGTCCGCCTCCCCAATGTCTTCCCGCCGGCTCGGAAAGGCGGGGCTGGGATACTGCGTCTCCAGCCAGTTCACCACGGCCTCGACTCGATCCACGTCCTGGTATCGGATGTTGTGCTCCTCGCAGAGCTTCGCCGTGACGTCGATGTGCGCGATATTGTAGCCGGAAATCGAGTAGATGCGATAGAGGGTCTCCAGGAACATCCACTGCTTACCGAGATCGGCGGTGATTTTATCCAGACTGGTATGGGCGTCGCCGGTAAAACTGTAAGTGAGCCGGCCCTGGTTGTTTCCCGCGTAGGCGTGATAAAAGCCGGCGCTTCCCTCCAGGGCGGTCTCGCGGCCCCGGTGCCCCTGCTTCGCCAGCGCCACTGCCAGCATGGCGTTGCGCACTGCGGCGCCCTCGCGCAGGCCGCCGCTTTCGAGGTTGCCTCCCGCCAGGTTGACGCACAGCCCGATCGTGTCATTCACCTGCTGCTCAGTGAAGCGCATGAGCTTGGCGGCGGCCACTGCGGCGCCAAAGATGCCAAAGACGGGACCGGCGTGAAAGCCCCTCGCCATCACCGTCGGAATAAAGTCGGCCGCCATACGCTCCATCACTTCGTAGCCTGCCGCAAGTCCGGTGATCCAGTCCTTCCCGGAAACGCCCTCTATCTCCGCCGCGACCAGGGCTGCGGGAACGATGCTGGTGCCGGGATGCGTGAGCATGCGGAAGGTATCCCATTTCCCGCCCGCCAGCATCATCTCCGAATTGGCGAACGCAGCGCCGCCTTTCGTCGCCTTGGCGCCGTGCACCAGAATGGTGGCGCCGCTGCGTATGCCGGCTTCTTCCTCGGTGATGAGCTTCACGGCCTCCTGGCCTCCCGCCATCTGAGAGCCCAGCAGCGCGGATGAGAGAGCGTGAAGGGTGACTCCTTTGGCGCGATCGACCACCGCGGGAGGTAAGTCTTCATAGCGCAGGCCTCCTACCCACTGAGCGAGTTGCCGGCTCAGAGAGGGAGAGGCCACGTTACGTCTTCGGTTGTCCTGGGCGAGGGAGAGGACCGGGGACGCACCTGCCATGACGGCCAGGGAAGCAGAATGGCGAAGAAAGCTTCGCCGGTCAAACCGAGTCAGGTCTCTCATTACGGGTGAATTCTATCACCAGCCGCGGCCGCGGGGCGGCTCGTTCCAAGCCCAAGCACTCCGAAGCAGCGTGAGATATACTCTGAAGCCATGCGCAGACCGACGCTCGTTTTGATGCTTCTGGCCGGATTCCTTTGCCTGGTAGCCTCGGCCCAAACCCCGGAGGCCGTTCCGACCCAAGACCCTGGTGTCGCACGGGCGGTCCTGATGGATCGCGCGGAGGTCCGCATTTTGCGAGTCGAGATCCAGCCCGGCGCCGTTCGGCGTGTGCATACCCATGACGACGTTCGGTTTCACCTGTTCTTGCCCCTGAGCGGCGCCATCGAGCTCACGATCGCTTCTGCAAAACCGGTAAAGGCGACCGTGGGACAAGCGTACTACCTGGATAAGGGCACGCCCCACGGGTTCAGAAACACCGGCGCGTCGCAGGCCATGGCACTCGAAGTTTTTGTCCGGGGTGCGAGCCCCCTCGCGAAACGAGAGGCACAGGCATTGGCAATGGCTTTGGCCGCTACGGCCCGTTAGACGAGTGCCCGTAGGAGGCAATTATGCACGTCGCGTTGAATCTGGCCATACCCATCCTCATCGCCACCATGGTACACGCCCAAACATCCGCTCCTGCGGTCAATGCAGTGGCCGCTGGCGGATCCGGCAGAGTGGTCGTGTATGCCGCCGTAGGGCCCGAGTTGACCCAGTACGACGTCGACGTCGAGAACGCGGCGCTCACCAAACGCGGCGCCGTGATGCTGCCGGAGAACGTGCAGTACGCCTGGCCTCATCCGTCACGACAATACTTCTACGTCGCCTGGAGCAATGGAGCAGGCGCCAACCATCATGGTGTCAGCGCGTTTCGGATCGATCCGCTATCCGGAGCGCTGCATCCTCATGGCCAGCCGGTCTCGTTGCCGGCTCGCCCGATTCACCTCAGTACCGATATCCCGGGCACGCATGTGCTGGTTGCCTTCAACGAGCCCAGCGGAGTGAGTGTTTACCGCATCGGGCCGGACGGAATGATTGGTTCGCAGGTGGAACAGCCGGCGCCGTTGGACACCGGCATCTACGCGCATCAGGTGCGCGTGGATCCCTCGAACCACATGGTGATTCTCGTTACGCGGGGTAATGGCCCTGCCGGCGGCAAACCGGAAGACCCAGGCGCCTTAAAAATACTCGGCTACAAAGACGGCCTGCTGACGAATCGGGCATCGATTGCTCCGGGAGGAGGTTTTGGCTTCCAACCACGTCATTTGGATTTCTCGGGGCCGTGGGTCTTCGTTTCCCTGGAGCGGCAAAACAAGCTCCAGGTCTACAAGAAACTGGCCGACGGGATGCTTAGCAGCCAGCCGCTGTTCACGAAAGACAGCCTGACGGATCCCCGCCGCGTTCGACCCGGGCAGGCGGCGGGTACCGTTCACGTACACCCCAATGGCAGGTTCCTGTACCAGGCCAACCGCGCCGGCGGCACCACGGACTTCGAGGGCAAGCCCGTCTTTGTGGGAGGAGAAAACGCGATCGCCGTTTACGCGATCAATCAGAACACCGGCGAGCCGACCTTGATCCAGAACATCGACACCCGGGGGACAACGCCGCGCACGTTCGCCCTCGACGCCGGCGGTCGAATCCTCGTGGCTGCTAACCAGAATGCTCTCCGCGTGCGCGACGGAGAGCGCTTCAGCACGGTCCCTGCGAGCTTGGCCGTTTACCGGATCCGCGGCGACGGCAAGCTCGATTTCGTCCGCAAGTACGATGTTGCCACGGAGGGCGCCCGAAGCTTGTTCTGGATGGGGCTGATTGAGGAACGCCGGAACAACGCCCGGGCAAATTAATCCGGGCTGAACCTCCAAACATCGCGCCAGGGAGCATGCCCCCCTGTTTTGGCAGTGAAGCATGCGTGCTATCTTGCAATTTGAATTTCAGCCCAAGGGAGGCAGTTATGAAGACCAGAATGTTCACGGTCTTTTTGCTCGGTTCAGCGCTGACGGCGGGCACTGTGTCCGCGCAACCGGGAATTGGCGAAACCGTGAAGATCTACGCGGCGGCGGTCGTAAAGACTCCCCTCACCGCCATCGCTGCCGACTACGAAAAGACGACGGGCAACGCGGTCACGCTCGTTTTCGATACTGCCGGCGCTACGGCCCAAAGGTTTCGGGCGGATCCCCAAGCGGCAGTGCTGATCACGACCGTGCCATTGATCCGGGACGCCGAAAGCACGGGCGCGCTCCGGGATGGAACCAGCACCCTTTTAGGCAGCACGGTAGCCGGTGTGGCGGTGCCTCCAAGATCCGCGAAACCCGATGTCTCCAGCCCGGAGAAATTGAAAGCCGCGCTGCTCGCAGCCAAGCGCATCGCCGTTTCGGATCCGGCCCGTGGAGCGACGGTTGGGACTCACTTCATGAAAGTGATCGAGGCGCTGGGAGTGAAGGATGAAGTCCTCCGGAAAACCACGTTTGCCAGTGACGGCATCGCAACCATGCGTCTGGTTGTCGAAGAAGGAGTCGATATCGGAGTATCGCAATCCAGCGAGATTCTGCAGGCCAACCGTGACGCTATGGCGGGACCGTTTCCCCCGGAGTTTGCACTGGCCACGGACTTTTCGCTCTGGCATCGCAACAACATGTCTCCGGCGGTCAAAGAGTTCGTTGCGGTGCTAACGGGTCCCGCCGGCCGCGGAAAACTTGCCGCGGAAGGAGTAATGCCTCCCGGCGCCCGCTGAAAAGCCGTGCGCCTGCCCGCTCTGGAATTTTGCGGGTCCCGACGGCCTCCCGGCGGCAGGCGCATGCGAAAAAGCTTGCGACCCGGATCCAGAAAAGGCGCTCCCGGAGGAGTAAGCGACCCGGGCCGTAGCGTTTATTCGGAAAACGATTTTCCACGCCTCTGAAAAACTCCTTTGTTTTCTTAGGTCCCTTTTTCGGGAGGGAAAATCGTTTTCCGGCTACTGCGCGGCAACAGACGCCTGGACGCTGGGCTTTCCCGAGCCGCGAACAGGGTTGGGGCAGGTCCTGCCGGGGCCTTTATTCCACCGCCTCCATGTTCACGCTAACACCCACGGTATGATCTCTAC
>Ga0209698_10006205_pt1 | contig 12748 bp, 13 predicted proteins | sample LitLauG_LLR_2012_FD_187203 | JGI IMG/M metagenome (GOLD analysis project Ga0209698, IMG submission 187203) | Freshwater sediment microbial communities from Pennsylvania, USA - Little Laurel Run_MetaG_LLR_2012 (SPAdes) (version 2) | ecosystem: Environmental > Aquatic > Freshwater > Creek >...
GACTCATTCTGGGCTTCGCCTGCGCAGGTTCGTAGCGTCGGCGGTGCGGCAACCTCTCAAAGGGGTGCGGCGGCCAGCCGGTCCAGTCCCGAGTCTGGGACGTCAGTCCGCAGGTGCTCCGCCACTGTCGGACTGGTGCCGGGCGACCCGGGACCGAACGTGGTCTAGTCCGTCGCGGTGGTGCTGCAGCCGCCGCCACCCCCACATCACCTGATGGCAGGCCAGGTCCGAGGCCAGCACCCCGAGGACTTCGACGTAGATCTCGGCGGCGGCCTCGTCCAGCCCGTTCAGCACCCGGCCGACTTCGACACCGGCACCGGTCTCTTCGCCGATCACCTCGGACGCCGAAGCCGCCAGCTGGGCAGGGTCGACTCTGCTCCAGTCGTAGGCGACGTAGAAGACGGCCAGCTCACGGGTGGCGCCGATCCAGTACACCTCGACCACGTGGTCGTCGTCGCTCCAGCCGGGGCACTGCCACCCGCTGCCGTAGCTCAGGTCCGGGCTGGTGACCCGCCGTGGGTCCTGGTCGTAGAACTGCTCCGCCGTCACGGCGGTGGCCGGTGGCACGGCACCGGGGACCTCAGACATGCACACTCCCTGCTCCCGCGATACCTGACTGGCCGACAGTCCCCGCGACCGGAGGCTGTGCCGGCGCACGGGTCGCTGAGCCTACGCCGCCGGGCAGGTCCGGTCCCCTCCCGGCGCCATGGGCTACCCTTGACCCACTATGCGTGCGCTGCTCCTTCTTAGCCGCCGCGGCGAGGGCCTCTAACAGGCCGGCTCCCTCGCCGCGGTGACCGTCGTGTGTGCGACGTCCGCGTCGGCCGCTCAGCAGCGAGTCCCAGGGAGCCCGTCATGACCGGTACGACAGCGCGCAGCACACACGACCATCCGCAGACCCCGGGTGGGATGCCGATCCACCGCTACCCGGCCTTTCCCGCTATCGACCTGCCGGACCGCACCTGGCCCGGCGCAGTCGCCACCCGAGCACCCCTGTGGTGCAGCGTGGACCTGCGCGACGGCAACCAGGCCCTCATCGACCCGATGACCCCGGGCCGCAAACGCAAGATGTTCGACCTGCTGGTCCGTCTCGGCTACAAGGAGATCGAGGTCGGCTTCCCGTCGGCCTCGCAGACCGACTTCGACTTCGTGCGCCAGCTCATCGAGCAGGACCTTGTTCCCGACGACGTCACCATCCAAGTCTTGACCCAGGCCCGCGACCACCTCATAGAGCGGACCTACGAGTCGATCGCCGGGGCGAAGTCGGCGATCATGCACCTGTACAACTCGACGTCGACCCTTCAGCGGCGCGTGGTCTTCGGACTGGACCGTGACGGGGTTACCGCCATCGCCGTCGACGCGGCCAAGCTGTGCCGCAAGCTCCTGGACACCGTCCCGGACACCGATGTGCGGTTCGAGTACTCCCCGGAGTCCTTCACCGGAACCGAGCTGGAGTACGCGGTGGAGGTGTGCAACGCCGTCAACGACGTGTGGAAGCCGTCCCCGGACCGCAAGACGGTGATCAACCTGCCGGCCACGGTGGAGATGGCCACCCCCAACGTGTACGCGGACTCCATCGAGTGGATGCACCGCAACCTGGCCTACCGCGACGGCGTGGTGCTGTCCCTGCATCCGCACAACGACCGCGGCACCGCCGTCGCCGCCGCGGAGCTCGGCTTCCTGGCAGGCGCCGACCGCATCGAGGGCACCTTGTTCGGCAACGGCGAGCGCACCGGCAACGTGGACCTGGTGACCTTGGGCCTGAACCTGTTCTCCCAGGGAGTCGACCCCGAGATCGACTTCTCCGACATCGACGAGATCCGGCGCACTGTCGAGTACTGCAACCAGCTCCCCGTCCACGAGCGGCACCCCTACGGCGGTGACCTGGTGTACACGGCGTTCTCCGGCTCGCACCAGGACGCCATCAAGAAGGGGTTCGACGTGATGGACGTCGAAGCCGCTGCGGGCGGCAAGGCCCTGTCGGAGCTGACCTGGGCCGTGCCGTACCTGCCCATCGACCCCAAGGACGTCGGCCGCTCCTACGAGGCCGTCATCCGGGTGAACAGCCAGTCCGGCAAGGGCGGGGTCGCCTACATCATGAAGAGCGAGCACTCACTGGAGCTGCCGCGCCGGCTCCAGATCGAGTTCTCGCAGGTGATTCAGGCCAAGACTGACTCCGAGGGCGGGGAAGTATCCCCGGACCAGATGTGGTCGGTGTTCTCCGGGGAGTACCTGGAGCCCACCCGGCCGCTGCAGCTCAACGCCGTGCACACCTCCTCGGCCGCCGGCCGCGAGGACGTCCTGCACGTTGGCCTGTACGTCGACGGTGAGCACCAGGAGCTGAACGGCAAGGGCAACGGGCCGATCGCCGCGTTCGTCGACGCGCTGGCCGGCATCGGGCACGACGTTCGGGTGCTCGACTACCACGAGCACGCCCTGTCCTCTGGTGGTGACGCCAGTGCGGCCGCGTACCTGGAGTGCGCCGTCGGCGACCGGGTCCTGTGGGGCGTCGGCATCGACCCCAACATCGTCACTGCCTCACTGAAGGCGGTCGTCAGCGCAGTCAACCGCGCCAGCGCCTGAGCGCCGCCCGGGGGGGTGGGCACCGCCCTCGCCCCCGCGGGCGCTGCCCACACCCCGGGCCGGCGTAGCGCCGCGGCGGTGGGTCCGGTGGGGGAGGATGGCGGCGTGAACCTCTACCGGGACACCGGCGTCGTGCTGCGCACCCAAAAGCTCGGCGAGGCCGACCGCATCGTGTCCATCCTGACCCGCGAGCACGGCCGGGTCCGGGCGGTGGCCAAGGGCGTGCGGCGGACCAAGAGCAAGTTCGGCTCCCGGCTGGAGCCTTTTGGCCACGTCGACGTCCAGCTGTACATCGGGCGGAGCCTGGACGTGGTCACCCAGGTGGAGACGGTGGACGCTTTCGGCGCCGACCTGGCCCAGGACTACCCCCGGTACACCGCCGGCACGGCGATGCTGGAGACCGCCGAGCGGTTCACCGCCGAGGAGCGTGAGCCCTCGGTACAGCAGTACCTGCTGCTGGTCGGTGGCCTTCGCGCGCTGGTGTCCGGCGAGCACGAGCCGGGGCTGGTCCTGGACGCATACCTGCTGCGGTCACTGTCCGTCGCCGGCTACGCGCCGTCCTTCGACGCCTGTGCCCGCTGCGGCCTGGCTGGCCCGCACCGGGCGTTCTCGGTGCAAGGCGGCGGGGCGGTCTGCCCGGACTGCCGCCAGCCCGGCGCGGCTTCCCCGGCGCCGCAGACTCTGCTGCTGCTCGCGGCGCTGCTCAGCGGTGACTGGGCCACTGCCGACGCCAGCCAGACCCGGCAGCGGCGCGAAGGAAACGGGCTGGTCTCCGCCTACCTGCAGTGGCACCTCGAGCGCGGCCTACGCTCCCTTCCGCTGGTGGAGCGCTCCTAGCCGGGCCAGCGCGGGGCTAAGGTCTGTCCGTGCCTCGAGCGAGCGTGAAACCGCCCACCGGGCATCCCAGTGGCGCCAGGGCCCCCGCGCTGCCCAAGGAGGCCGTTCCGCGTCACGTCGCTGTCGTGATGGACGGCAACGGCCGCTGGGCCAAGGCCAGGGGCCTGCCTCGGACCGCCGGTCACCAGGCAGGAGAGGCGGCCCTGTTCGACGTCGTCGAGGGTGCCATCGAAGTCGGCGTCAAGTGGGTGTCGGCGTACGCGTTCTCCACCGAGAACTGGAAACGGTCCCCGGACGAGGTGCGGTTCCTGATGGGCTTCAACCGCGACGTCATCCGCCGCCGCCGCGACGAGATGCACGCCCTCGGCGTTCGGGTCCGCTGGGCTGGGCGGCGGCCCAGGCTGTGGAAGAGCGTCATCGACGAGCTGCAGGTCGCCGAAGAGCTGACCAAAGACAACAAGGTCCTGACGCTGACGATGTGCGTGAACTACGGGGGGCGCGCCGAGATCGCCGACGCTGCGGCTGCGCTGGCGCAGGCGGTCAAACAGGGCCGGGTCGATCCGGCGGCGATCGACGAGAAGCTGTTCGCCCGGTACCTCGACGAGCCCGACATGCCCGACGTGGACCTGTTCGTTCGCTCGTCGGGGGAGCAGCGGATCTCGAACTTCCTGCTGTGGCAGAGCGCCTACGCCGAGATGGTCTTCCCCGACGTGCTGTGGCCGGACTTCGACCGCCGTGACCTGTGGCGGGCCATCGAGCAGTACGCGGACCGGGAGCGCCGCTACGGCGTCGCCCGCTGACCGGGCGCCCACCCCGCAGCCCCCGACGACCCGCGACCACGATCAGCTGGCCGAGGTACCGCCCGGCCCGTTCCCGCGGCGGGCACGGTGGGCGCGGCAGCCGTCTTCGCTCAGTCGTGGGCGGCGTGCTCGTGGGCACCGTGGCCGGTGGGCTCGAGCTGGAACGTGCTGTGCTCGACGTCGAAGTGGTCGCCGACGCAGGCCCCGAGGCGGTCGAGGATCCCGTTCGACCCGCAGGCCACCGCCATCGTCGCCGGTTCGACCACCACGTGCGCCGACAGCACCGGCATGCCGCTGGTGATGGTCCACACGTGCAGGTCGTGGACCTCCACGACCCCGGGAACTGCGGCCAGGTGGGCCCGCAGCTCATCCAGGTCCACCCCCTCGGGCGTGGACTCCACCAGCACGTGTACTGCGGCCCGCAGCAGGCCGACCGCGCGCGGGATGATCAGCACAGCGATCACCAGCGAGGCGACCAGGTCGGCCCCGTCCCAGCCGGTGGCCCAGATCACCACAGCCGCGACGATGACCGCGACGGAGCCGACCAGGTCGCCGAGCACCTCCAGGTAGGCGCCGCGGACGTTGAGGCTGTGGCTCTGGCCGGGGTGCAGGACCAGCACGGCGGCCGTGTTGGCGACCAGCCCCAGGACACCGATGACGAACATCGGGCCGGCCGAGACCGCACCGGGGTTTCCTATTCGGCGCAGAGCCTCGACCAGCACCGCGGAGCACACCACCAGCAGCAGCACCCCGTTGACCAGCGCGGCGAGGATCTCGACCCGGAAGTTCCCGTAGGAGCGCACCGCTGGGGCGGGCCGGTTGGCCAACGTCACCGCGCCCAGGGCGATGCCGATGCCCACCACGTCGGTGAGCAGGTGCCCTGCATCGGCCAGCAGCGCCAACGAGCCGCTGACCATGCCGCCGACCACCTCGGCGACCAGGACGGCCACGGTGATCGACAGCACGGCGAGCAGCCGGCTCCGGTGGCCGCCGGCGGCACTGGCGTGGTGGTGCCCGTGCCCGTCGCTCACCTCAGCTCCTGTCGTCAGCCCGATCCAGCGCCGCGGCCAGCCCCGCTGCGCCGTGGCGTGCCTCGATCATGCCGCACCGGGACGGCTGGTTCGAGTTCGCCGGCCCCCTGACCGGGATCGGCGACCGCGGCCGGCGCGCCCGGCTGGGCCGGTGACCCGCCTGCTGAAGCGACGCTGTCGACCCCCGCGCGCGGACCCAGCATCCGCCCGAGGCGCGACCTGGTGATCCGGTGGGCGCCGTAGGCGACACCAGCCACGATCAGCACGTCGCCCACGCTGAAGGTGTTCGCGAACGGCAGCGGCGCCGGCCACGCGAAGTTGTCGCCCAGCAAGCCCAGCACCGGGTGGGCGATCGTGCCGGCGTTCAAGAAGACGGTCGGATCCTTTTCGATGTGCGCCGCGGCCATCGCCCACGCCGATGCCGGCAGGGTGCCGCCGTTGACCGCGATGGTCACCCCGTTGGACACCGCGCCCACCGCCAGCAGCAGGAGGCCGGGGACTGTGCGGTTGAGCCAGATGAACCAGGCGGCCATCAGATAGGTCAGGATGTGGATGGCCACCAGCAGGGGTCTAGGCCCCGACTGGACCACCTGCAAGATCACCACCTGCATCAGCAGCGCCGTCAACGGAACCCAGCTGGCCCGCAGCGGTACGTGCACCAGCGCAGACAGCTGCCCACCCAGCAGCCCAGCGCTGAGCACCGCCAGCACGGAGGCAACGAGAACTAGCATCTGGTCCCCCTACGCCGTCTCGAGGGCCAGCACCGGCGCCAGCTCTGCCTCTACCCCGAAGGCCTGCAGCGGTTCGCGGGCGCGCATCCATCCCTCGAACTCCGATGTGGGCATCGGCGGGCTGAGGTAGAAACCCTGCGCAGTGTCGCAGCCGATGGCACGCAGCCCCTCCAGCGTCGCCGGATCCTCGACGCCTTCGGCCACCACCCACAGGCCCAGGTTGTGCGCCAGGTCGACCGTGGAGCGAACGATGATCCCGTCGTTGTGGTTCTGGGAGTAGTGGGTGATGAAGGACTTGTCGATCTTGAGCTCGTCGATCGCCAGCTTCTTCAGGTAGGTCAGCGAGGCGTGACCGGTCCCGAAGTCGTCGACCGCGACCCGGACCCCGATGGCGCGCAGCTTGTCCAGGACGTCGATAGCGCGCAGCGGATCGGTCATGACCCCGCTCTCGGTGACCTCCAGTGTCAGCCGACCCGGTTCGATGCCCGACCGGTGGAGAGCGGCGCGCACCAAGTCCGGCAGCGAAGCGTCCCCGAGGTCACGGACCGAGATGTTGACCGCGACGTCGAGTCTCATGCCGCCGCGCTGCCAGGTGGACAGCTGCGCCAACGCCCGCCCGAGCACGAACTGGGTTACCAGACCGATCATTCCGGTGTTCTCGGCCAGAGTGATGAACTCGTCGGGGGCGATCAGGCCCCGGGTGGGATGCGACCAGCGGACTAGGGCCTCCGCCCCGACCACCTGCCCGGACCGCAGGTCCAGCTTGGGCTGGTACACCAGGAACATCTGGTCCTGCTCGACCGCGCCCCGAAGGTCGCTCAGCAGCTCGAGCCGGCGAGGACTGTGGGTGTCCTTGTCCGGCTGGTAGATCAGCACCCGGGCCCGCTCACGCTTGGCGTCGTACATGGCGACGTCAGCGCGTTTCATGATCGTGAAGACGTCCGAGCCGTGGGTGGGAGCGACCGCGATGCCGGCCGATGCCAAGATGCTCAGCCGCACCTCCCCGACGGTGAACTGACTGGTCAAAGCGGACAGCATCTGGTTCGCCAACCGCAGCGCCTCATCGGGCGAACCGAGGTCGGCGATGAGCACCGCGAACTCGTCACCGCCCAGACGCGCCACCGTGGCGTGGGAGGGCAGGCTGGCCTCCAGCCTTCGCGCCACCTCGACCAGGATCTCGTCGCCCACCTGGTGCCCGAGGGTGTCGTTGATCTCCTTGAAGTGGTCCAGGTCGATGATCATCACCGCCACTTTCATGCCGGTTCGTGCTGATTCGGCGACGGCGCGCTCGGCGCGCTCGCGGAACAGCAGTCGGTTGGCGAGTCCGCTGAGCGGGTCGTGCTGGGACTCGCGCTCATGCATGATGGCCAGGGAGGCGCTGCGGTGGACCGCCAGCAGCGGCATCGCCAGCAGGAGCAGAAGCAGCGGGGACGCCTGGACGCAGATGCAGCCGACCGGCGCCAAAGCGACCAGGACCCCCGAGGTGGTGGCCTGGAAACGCAGGTCCTCGCGGACGATGGCCGAGATGCGGTGCCGGGACGCGATCGCCACCACCGCAGAGATCAGCCACAGGTTAACGACGAAGAATGTCACTCCAGCGGCCAGAGCGGCACCGAGGTCTGCGGTCCGGAACGGCCGGTAGCTGCCGAAGAAGGCGTCGCCGCTGAAGAACGTGAACACGGCGCGAGCTGCCACCAGGGTCAGCACGTACTGGCTGAAGTTGAACGCGATCTTCAGCGGCGCCCGGCGGCCCCGCAGGTCGTCGAACAGCACGGCCGCGCACTGCACCGCCACCGCGAACCCGATCGGGCCGGTGATCACCAAGATCAGCGCTGACGTGGTCGAGATGGTGATCTGGTCGGTACTTGAGTCGCCGCGGGACACCGGTATGGGGCGAAGCTCGCCCAGCACCAGCGTCAGCGCAAGGACCGACAGGATCACCCGTTGCCCGTTCCAGCCGTCCCATGGGAGCTGACCGGACCACACCACAGCGGCAGCGAGCGTCCCCGCAGCGGTCACCAGCGTGACAAAGCACGTCAGCCGGCGCGAACGGTGAGGGGCCGCCGGTCGCCCGGCGGCCCCGTCTGACCCTTCGGTCAGTGCCATTTCCGGCCGGCACCCACCACGCTAGCCAGCGCGATGAGTGTCCCGCCGGACACGATGAGCCGGGCCACTACCCGTGACCTCAGGTTGTCCATGGCTCAGAACCACTTCGTGCCGGCACCGACGATCGATGCCAGGGCCGCCAGAGTCACCGCCACGCCAGAGGCGCGCACGATGAGCTCCTTGGTCATCTTGTCTTTCATGTGTCCCCCCTCAGGGATGCGCAGACAGCTGAGGTGGGCCATGCAGTGTCCCCACCTCACTGCATAGATCGGTTCGGTGGGCGCGCGGGGGCAGAGCCGAACGAGCGAACTGTCGCCGTTACTGCCCGTTGGTTCGCCGCCCTGGGGTCAGTGCCTGACCTTGTACACCGCGTAGCCCAGCACTAGGGCGATCGTTGCCAGCCGCAGCGCCCGACCCGCTCCTGGCAGCACCGGCCAGGCCACGGTGAGCAGCCATCCCAGCAGCCCGGCCAGCGCCACCAAGAACACCGCCCCGGCGGCGCCAGGAGCGGCCAGCCCGACAATGACGATCACCAGAACCGTGGCCAGCACCACCCACCGCGGCAGCCGCGACAAGAAGACCAGCAGTGCGGCCCCCCGGGGCGCCCCCGGCGAAGGTCGTTGTGGCGGCGTAGCGGCCAAGGCGGACTCCGGTGCTGGTCGGCGGTGCTGGCCGCGGCGGCCGGGGGTGGCCTGGCTGGCCAAAGTCGTCGTGGGACGATGACAGAGCCATGTTCTCCCATCCACACGCCCACGTGGGCAGCGGGCTGTGCTGCGGCGGTGTCCGGTGCTCGTCGTGACCCGCTACCTGGTGGACGCCGCGGACGCGGCGGGGTTCTTGCCCCGAGCCCGAGCCGCGCTGTCGGCGCTGTCCGGTCAGCCGGGCTGGCGGTCCGGCCGGATCGGCCGGGCCACCGACGACGTCAACATGTGGGTGCTGACCACCGAGTGGGACTCTGTCGGCGCGTATCGACGCGCGCTGTCCGCCTACGAGGTGAAGATCCACGCCGTTCCTGTGCTCAGCCTCGCGGTCAACGAGGTCAGTGCCTTCGAAGTCCTGGTTGCCCAGGGGGCAGGCGCCGACGGCCTGGCCGCACCCTCGGGGCTGGCATGAGCCCCAGCTGGCCGTCGGGGCGGTCACCTCGAGCGTTCACCGACCGCGCAGACGCCGGACGCCAGCTCGCCGAGGCGCTGGCCGCCGGCTGGACCGACACCGACAGGTCCGGCGTGCTTCTGCTGGGACTGCCACGCGGTGGGGTCATCGTCGCCGCCGCGGCGGCGGACCGCCTCGGGCTTGCGATGGACGCCGTAGCGGTGCGCAAGATCTCGCTGCCACGCAACCCCGAGCTTGCTGTCGGGGCGTTCGCCGCCGGTGGCGAGCCGGTGCTCAACGAGTCCATCGTGCAAGCCGAGCAGCTACGGCCGGCTGACCTGGACGTGCTGGTAGCGGCGGCGGTGGAGGGGGTGCGGGCGGACGAGGCCCGCTACCGCCCTGGCCGCCCACCGCTGGTGGTCACCGGCCGCCAGGTCGTCCTGATCGACGACGGGGCCGCCACCGGTGCCACGATGCGCGCCGCGGTGGCAGCGATGCGGCTAGGTGCCGCAGCCTGGGTGCAGGTCGCGGTGCCGGTCGCCCCCCGCGAGACCTTGCTCCTGCTGGAGCAGGAGGCCGACGCGGTGCTGTGCCTGCAGCAGCCGCTGCTGTTCCGGGCGGTCGGCTGGGCGTACACGGCGTTCGCGCCGCCCAGCACCGAGCAGGTCGCCCGGGCGCTGGCTGCCAGGGTCACCAAGTAGCCACCCGGTACCCTGACCGTTCGTTCGAATACCCCTCGCCCGCCGACACCCAGCCGGATGGAGTCACCCGTGGCCGCCGATCTTGTGGACACTATCGTCAGCCTCGCCAAGCGCCGGGGGTTCGTCTATCCCAGCGGGGAGATCTACGGGGGGACCCGTTCAGCGTGGGACTACGGCCCCCTCGGAGTTGAGCTGAAGGAGAACGTGCGCCGCCAGTGGTGGCAGACCATGGTCCGAGCCCGCGACGACGTCGTCGGCTTGGACTCAGCAGTGATCCTGCCGCGGGAGGTGTGGACCGCCTCGGGGCATGTGGATGCCTTCGTGGATCCGCTGGTGGAGTGCCTGTCCTGCCATCGCCGGTACCGGGCCGACCAGCTGGCTGAGGCGTACGAGGCCAAGAACGGCCGGGCGCCGGCTGACGACCTGTCCGATGTCGCATGCGCGAACTGCGGCACCCGCGGGTCGTGGACCGAGCCGCGGATGTTCAACGGGCTGCTCAAGACCCACCTGGGGCCGGTGGAGTCCGAGGAGGGCCTGGCCTACCTGCGGCCGGAGACCGCGCAAGGCATCTTCGTCAACTTCCTCAACGTGATGAACTCGGCGCGGCGAAAGCCCCCGTTCGGCATCGCCCAGACCGGCAAGTCGTTCCGCAACGAGATCACCCCAGGCAACTTCATCTTCCGCACCCGCGAGTTCGAGCAGATGGAGATGGAGTTCTTCGTCGAGCCGGGTACCGACGAGAAGTGGCACGAGTACTGGCTTCAGCTGCGCTGGGACTGGTACGTCGGACTCGGAATCAAACCGGAGAACCTTCGTTTCTACGAGCACCCCGCGAACAAGCTGTCGCACTACTCCAAGCGCACCGTCGACATCGAGTACCGGTTCCTGTTCGGCGGCCAGGAGTTCTCTGAGCTTGAAGGGGTGGCTAACCGCACCGACTTCGACCTGACAACCCACTCGAAGCACTCCGGCGCCAACCTGACCTACCTCGACGCCGACGCCGGCCAGCGGTACACCCCGTACGTGATCGAGCCGGCGGCCGGCCTGACCCGTGCCGTGCTGGCGTTCTTGATGGACGCGTACTACGAGGACCAGGCCCCCAACGCCAAGGGCGGGGTGGACACCAGGACGGTGCTGCGCTTCGACCCCAGGCTCGCCCCGGTCAAGGTCGCCGTCCTGCCACTGTCACGCAACGCGGACTTGTCGCCGAAAGCCCGGGACCTGGCAGCTGAGCTGCGCAGCACCTGGAACGTGGAGTTCGACGACGCCGGGGCGATCGGGCGCCGCTACCGACGCCAGGACGAGATCGGCACCCCGTACTGCGTGACCGTCGACTTCGACACCTTGCAGGACGAGGCGGTGACCGTCCGCGAGCGCGACTCGATGGCGCAGGAGCGGGTCTCACTGGGTGCCGTGCGCGGCTGGCTGGCCGCGCGGCTGCCCAGCTGCTGACCAGGGCAGCAGACCCCACCGCACTGGCCGGGCCGGCTGCGGGCCGCGGCGGGCCCGGATGGGAGGATGGGGTCGTGGCCGTTGGTGCGTTGATGCTCGGCGAGCGGCCCATCTGGCCGCCGGTGGTGCTCGCGCCGATGGCTGGCATCACCGGTGCCGCGTTCCGCCGACTGTGCCGGGAGTACGGCGCGGGGCTGTACGTGAGCGAGATGGTCACCTCCCGTGCCCTGGTCGAACGCGACAGCGAGACGATGCGGATGGTCGCCTTCGGCGCCGACGAGTCACCGAGGTCCCTTCAGCTGTACGGGGTGGACCCGACGGTCGTGGGGGCTGCCGTGCGGATGGTGGTCGAGGAGGACCTCGCCGACCACGTCGACCTCAACTTCGGCTGTCCCGTGCCCAAAGTGACCCGCAAGGGCGGTGGGAGCGCGTTGCCGTACAAGAGGCGGCTGTTCGGGGCGATCGTGGACGCGGCGGTCCGGTCGGCGGCCGGACGGGTGCCGGTGACGGTGAAGATGCGCACCGGCATCGACCAGGACCACCTCACTTTCGCCGACGCGGGCCGGATCGCGCAGGACTGCGGCGTGGCATGGGTGGCGCTGCACGGACGGACCGCCGCGCAGATGTACGGCGGCACAGCCGACTGGCGGGCGATAGCGGAGCTCAAGACGCTGTTGGACGTGCCGGTGCTGGGCAACGGCGACATCTGGGAGGCTGCGGACGCGGTAGCGATGATGGCGCAGACAGGCTGTGACGGTGTGGTGGTGGGCCGCGGCTGCCTGGGGCGGCCGTGGCTGTTCGCGGACCTTGCGGCGGCGTTCACGGTCGACGGACCAGCGCGGGTGCACCGGCCGGGTCTGGCCCAGGTCGCGGACGTTATGCGCCGCCACGCCGAGCTCCTTGGTGAAGCCCTCGGCGACCAGGCCCGCGGCTGCCGAGACTTCCGCAAGCACGTGGCCTGGTACCTCAAAGGCTTCCGGGTCGCCTCGCCCACCCGGCAGGCCCTGGGGCTGGTGTCCTCGCTGCAGGAGCTGGACGCGATGCTGGCGACCCTCGACCTGGACCAGCCCTACCCGGACCAGGTGCTGGGCGCCCCCCGAGGCCGCACCACCGGTACCCGGGCCGTGGCGCTGCCGCAGCGGTGGCTCGACGACCCGCAGTCACAAGCTGTGCCGGCGGGCGCCGAGCTGGCCCACTCCGGCGGCTGACCCCTCTGGGGCCCGGCCGGTGGGAGGCGACCGTCCGGCCGGCGAGGCCGCCGTGAGGCAACGCCAACGAGCAGCTGGCCGGTCCGCGACCGAAAACAGCGCGCCGGGGTTTGTCCGGGCCGCCAGGTCGGGAAGGATGCCCCGATGCTCGACACCAGCGCCGCCGCCCCTGAGGTGACCCTCGACTTCTGGGCTGACCTGTCCTGC
>Ga0209698_10006206_pt1 | contig 12746 bp, 12 predicted proteins | sample LitLauG_LLR_2012_FD_187203 | JGI IMG/M metagenome (GOLD analysis project Ga0209698, IMG submission 187203) | Freshwater sediment microbial communities from Pennsylvania, USA - Little Laurel Run_MetaG_LLR_2012 (SPAdes) (version 2) | ecosystem: Environmental > Aquatic > Freshwater > Creek >...
CCTCCGAGACATCGATCGCTGGCTGCATTCCTAATGCTGTCTGGTCCCGTCGGGCGTAAAAAGGCTCACGCCCACCATTCTCTCGAGGGTCGCCCTTGTACAGGAACTCTAAGCCCGGAATGTTGCGCGATTGTTTCTCCATTGTTAACGATTGGTTAATTTCAGACAGCAGGCACCGGAAGGAGGAAGAAGCTCATCGCGCCAGATAGCGCGGCTGGCTGTGGAAAGTTGAAATCCCCCTATTGAGCGCGGGTTCGCTTCGGAGAATGACGCAGGGTGTGGCCTTCGATCAAGCCGTAGAGTTCCTCCGCCAGATTCTTGGCATGGTCTCCCGATCGTTCCAGGGCCTGGGCCATCAGCAGAACGTCGAAACTCAAAGAGTCCTTCTCCCGAACATTGTCGGCAAGATGTTTCTGAAACAGGGTGTGGCAGATGTGGTCGAGCTCGGCGTCGGTGCGCAGTACTTTGCGCGCACTCTCAATGTCCAACGAAACGAATCCGCGGTGAATGTCTTCCAACATGTCGTGCACGATCGCTGACATCTGGACGAGGCAGCGGACATCGCTCCCCGGCAACTGGCCACTTCGCACCTGCACCCGGTGGGCCACGCCCATCACCAGGTCCCCAATGCGCTCGAGGTCTGTGATGCACTTCAGGCAGGCCAGCAACTGGCGGGCTCTTCGTTCGTTGACACGCGTAATCGCCCCGGGAAGCTGTTCATCAATCTGCCGCTCGATCTGGTCGAGTTCCTTCTCGCAATCGCGGATCGCGAGGAAGGCCATGCGGGACGAGTTCGTGAGCAGGTCCTGGATATTGAAGGTGGCATCGCGCGCAATCAGGCAGGCCCGCAGGGTCATCCGCATGAGTTCGCCCTGGGTGCCGTCCGCTTTTTGGTCGCGTGGATTCTTCGCCGCCTTGGGTTTGGTTTTCCGGGGCAGCATGCCTGAGGGGGCTGCAGTCCCCGCTTTGAGTTCCGTGGAACGTACGTTTTTTCGGGGCATACGTGGCAGAAGGCCAGCTCGCGACGGCAGTTCGGCACCGACAATGCTAGTCCTCGATTGTAAACACCGAATGTGAATAAATGGTTAAAACCGAGACCAGGTCGCGTATCGAGCGGGACGGCGCCGGACGTCGTGTTGCGCTGACAAATTGCCAATCCGCTGCCATGTATAATTTTCAGCGAAATTTCCGCGAGGAAGAACGACGCCCGCTGCTGGCGTATTCGGGCCGTGGAAGCGCTCAGTGCCGCGCACTCATCGGCGATTTTCAAACTTGCGTCCGTTACAGCGAAAGGTGGATCGATGAAGGAAACGCCGCAGCAGTACATCAAGCGCATTCTGGGATATGTGGAGGGAAAGGACCCGCTGAAGGTCCAGAAGAGCACGGCCAAGAAGCTGCAGAAGCTGATCAAGCCGTTGTCCCGGAAACGGATGCGGCGACGGCCTGCGCCCGAGAAGTGGTCGATCGCGGAGATTCTGGCTCATCTGGCCGACACCGAAGTGGTGGGAAGCTGGCGCATGCGGCTGATCATGGGCAGCGATGGCACGCCGATTCTCGGATTCGACCAGGACGTATGGGCCAAGACCTTCGCCTACGCCGACCGGGATCCCAAACACTCGCTGAAAGTCTTCCGTGTGTTGCGCGAGAACAACTTGTCTCTGCTGAAATCCATTCCGCCGAAGTTGTGGGAATACCACGGCATGCACTCCGAGCGCGGCAAGGAAACCATCGCTCACATCGTCCGCATGTTTGCCGGACACGACCTGAATCACCTGCAGCAGGTGGAGAAAATCGCGAAGTCCGGCCGCGGCAAACGGTGAGACCCTAAGCCCGCACTGGCGAGGAGAGATTAAGATGGACCTGCTTCAGCACTACCGCCAGCTGGCGCGCTACGACGAATGGGCGAACCTCGAAATCGTGATGTCCTTGCGCGCGTTGGGTTCTCCGCCTGCGCGCTCTCTGAGGCTCATGGCGCACATCGTTGGCGCAGAGCATGTTTGGCTGGCGCGGCTCCGGCAGCAACAGCCACCGCTTCCCGTGTGGCCCGATCTTTCGGTGGACGGTTGTGGGGAACAGGTGCGCGAGCTCGCGCGCCAGTGGCAAAGTCTCCTCGCGAGCGGAGTGCCAGACTTGCTCGAGCAGCTGGTCACCTACAAGAACAGCAAAGGCGAACCCTGGAAGAGTTCGACGCGCGATATTCTCACGCATGTGTTCATGCACTCCACGTATCATCGCGGCCAGATTGCCGCCGACGTCCGGGCGGCCGGCCACGTGCCGGCCTACACCGACTTCATTCACGGCGTGCGGCAAGGACTGGTACTGTAAAACGCGTGATGGATGATCTCAAGTTCTATCTGTTTCTAGGTGTGCAGGGCGTGTCGGTTCTGGTCCTGCTCGTTTTGGTCGCCGCCTGGCCGGGACCCTGGAACGCACAGCGCCTTGCCGGATCCGTACTCTTGCTGATCGGTTTGTCACTCGTATTTACCGCGCGCCTCCAACTCGGAAGGTCGTTCTCCTTGACTCCACAGGCGCGAAAACTAGTCACGCACGGCTTGTATTCCAGAATCCGCAATCCGATCTACGTATTCGGCACGCTGGCGATTGTGGGCCTGTGTCTGATCCTGCAGCGGCCCTACCTGTGGCTGCTGCCTCTGTTCGTCATCGTGATGCAGACTGCGCGTGCCCGCAAAGAAGCGCAGGTGCTGGAAACAAAGTTCGGCGACGAGTATCGGGCCTACCGCGCCCGCACGTGGTTCTGACTCTCGCGATTCTGCTTTTCCCATCATTCATTGCCGTGTAAGCTTCGCAGTTTGCTATGCCCACAAACCAACAACGTTTCCTGATTCTTCCTGTCCTGTTCCTCGCTCAACTTGCGCCCCGAGCCTGGTCCCAGATGGCGCCACTGCCGGTTCCCGTGTCCAACAACGCGGTAGCGAGTGCGAAGATCGGAAAGCACGAGGTTCTGTTTTCCTTCATGGGGATCGGCACCAAGAAGACCTGGGATGCGATCACCAACGCCGCCTATTCGCTTGATCTCGCCACAGGAAAATGGACCGAAATGCGCCCGGTTCCGGGTCCCGCCGGCCGGATCGGTGCCTCGGCGGCGGATGCGCGCCAGCAGATTGTTTTGCTCGGTGGCTATGCCGTCGACGGTCACGGCGACGAGATCATCGTCTCCGACGTTTCGGTGTACGAACCCGAGGTCCACAAATGGTATCGCGGGGCCGACCTGCCGGTGGCGATCACTGACGCCGTACTCGGCGTGTATCGCGACCGCTTCCTGTACGTGATCAGCGGCCGGTCGAAGCACGATCTCGTGGCCAGCGTTCAGGTGTATGACGTCCAGAAAAACACCTGGTCCCAAGCGACCCCGATTCCGGGTACGCCCGTGTTCGGACACGCCGGGGCGATCGTAGACGACACCATTGTTTACGTGGACGGCGCGCGTAAGAGTCCCGCCGGAACTCCAGCCTATGTGTCGTCCGACGAGTGCTGGATGGGCAAGATCGACCGCAAGAACATCACCAAGATCGAGTGGACCCAGTTGCCCGAGCATCCGGGCAACGCCCATTTTCGCATCGCCGCCGGTGCTTCGGAGAAAGACCACAGGATCTACTTCGCCGGGGGCACCGACAATCCCTACAACTACAACGGTATCGGCTACGATGGGCAGCCCGCGGAGCCTTCACCGGTTACGTTTGCCTTTGATGTCAGCGGCGCGAAGTGGGAGACGCTCAACGAGAACACCGACAACCCCACCATGGATCATCGCGGCCTGCTGCTCTCCCACGACGGTCTGGTCGTTGTCGGAGGAATGGAGAAGGGGCAGCAGGTGACGGCGAAAGTGCAAGTGATTCCGCGGAAGTGACCGGACCTGCGGGAGGCCGTCGGCTCAGCTACGTCCCTCGGTGATCTCGATCCAAAGCACGACTCCAGGTAGGATCAAACCGCAATCAAGGAAAAGAACTACGACCTCCTGATGGGAAGGGGCGGACGGCTATGGCTGTCTGCCCTTTTTGCGAGCGGGGCATGCGGCAGAAGACGCCGACACACGAAGGCGGATGGCCACGGTTATGGCTCATCCGCCTGGACTGGATGACCGTTCCGAAGAACGAATCAGCCAGGATGGCATTCTCTTTTTGCAGCGCAGCAAGTGCGGCCCGGCCGGGCGACTACCGCCGAACATTGCCAAACGTCGCCAGCCGCCGCTCCTCGGGATCGCCGGCATCGGCGTCGTCGGCTTTCAGCGAGGCCTCTTCTTCCGCCCACACTCGCGACTCCGTGTTCTGTAACGTTGCCAGCAGCCGCGCCGCGCAAGAGCCGCAGCAGAACCCTCTTTTGGGTGACTGCCTCGTGGCTTCATCCACGGTGTGCTCGTAGTGGAATACCGGCGCCCCGGAGGTGCATAGGTCGCAGTGAGAGGGAGAGTCGAAACGGACCGGATCGAATGTGGAGAATGTTACTCGTTCACTCATGTTGCACCTCGCGACGTAGTCTCAAGACGAAATGTGCGCTCGCTTCACCAAGCACCAGTGGTCAAATACTCATGAATCGATTTCGCGGAGCGGCGACCGGCGCCCATGGCCAGAATCACGGTGGCGCTGCCGGTCACGATGTCACCTCCGGCAAACACCCCCTTGCGGGACGTCCGCTGCGTGACCGGGTCCGCGTCGATATAGCCTCGCTTGTTGGTCTGCAGTCCTGGAGTCGTGCTCTGCACGATCGGGTTGGCGCTGGTGCCGATGGCAATCACCGCGACCGAGAGCGGGAGATCGAACTCCGAGCCCTGGAGCGGCACGGGACGGCGTCGGCCGGATGCGTCGGGTTCGCCCAACTCCATGCGCACGCAGCGGGCGCCGCTCAGCCAGCCCTTCCCGTCTGAAAGAAACTCGACCGGCGCGGTCAGTACCTGGAAATCGACGCCTTCCTGCTTGGCATGCTTCACCTCTTCCGCCCGCGCCGGCATCTCGTTCTCACTGCGCCGGTAGAGAACAAACGCGTTGCCCGCGCCCAGGCGTCGCGCGGAACGAATCGCGTCGAGTGCGGTATTACCGCCCCCGATCACCGCGACGTTCTTGCCGACAAGATCAAGCATGGGCTCGTCGTAGCGCGGAAACTCGTAAGCGTGCATCAGGTTGATGCGGGTGAGGAATTCGTTCGCCGAGTAGACCCCGTTCAGATGCTCGCCCGGAATGCCCATGAATTGCGGCAGGCCCGCTCCCGTGCCGATGAACACCGCGTCGTAGCCATCTTCGTCCATCAACTCGTCGATCGTAACCGTTCGTCCGACCACTACGTCCGTCTCGAACTCGACGCCCATGGCGCGCATGTAGTCGACTTGCTCACGAATAATCTGCTTGGGCAACCGGAACTCGGGAATGCCGTATACGAGTACCCCGCCGACTTCGTGCAGCGCCTCAAACACGTGCACAATGTGTCCCTGCTGCACCAGGTCTCCCGCCGCGGTCAGGCCGGATGGGCCGCTCCCGACGATCGCGACTTTCTTCCCGGTGGGCGGCGCTTTGCGAATGCGGCTGTGATCCATGTGCTGCTGCTCGTAGTCGGCGACAAAGCGCTCGAGGTAGCCGATGCCCAGCGATTGCACCTTCTTGCCCATCAGACATCCGCCTTCACAGTGATCTTCCTGCGGGCACACCCGCCCGGTGACAGCCGGGAGCACGTTATCTTCACGAATCTTGGCGGCGGCGCCGAGGAAGTCGCCGGCTACGATCAACTGCACGAACTCGCGTACCTTCACACCCACCGGACACCGGTCCGTGCACGCCGGTTTGGCGCATTCCAGGCAGCGCTTGGCTTCCTGCTGCGCCAGTTCCGTCGAGTAGCCGAGATTTACTTCCGTGAAATTAGTGGAGCGCAACTGTGCAGCCTGCTCGGGCATATGCTGCCGTGGCACCTTCATCCGCTCTTTCAGCGGCAGAGGGTTGAGCGAAACCGTCTTCGTCGGCGTCATCGCTTGCCTCCGGCGTGTGCGCATAGCTGCTCATTCTCTTTGCGCAGCAGACTCAACTGGTGGTTTGGCTCCTTCTGGAACTGGGCCATCGACTTGCGCTCGGCTTCGCGGTACATCGCATTACGTTGCACGAGCACGTCGAAGTCGACGCGCTGCGCCTCGAACTCCGGACCATCCACGCAGGCAAACTCGCTCTTGCCATCGACGAGCACCCGGCAACCGCCGCACATGCCGGTCCCGTCGATCATGATCGGATTCAGGCTCACGATCGTGCGGATGTTCGCCTTCCGTGTCACGTCCGCGACCGCTTTCATCATGGGGATGGGGCCCACCGCCAGCACCAGGTCAATGTGCGTTCCCTGATCGATCAACTGGCGGAGCTTGTCGGTGACAAAGCCCTTGTCGGCGTAGCTGCCGTCATCGGTAGTGATCATGAGCGCGTCACTGACCTCGCTCATTTCGCGCTCCAGGATGACCAGCTCTTTGTTGCGCGCCCCTACGATCGCAATGACCCGGTTCCCCTCTCGCTTGAGGGCTGCGGCCGTCGGATACGCCATGGCCGTGCCCACGCCGCCGCCCATCACCACCACCGTACCGAAATTCCTGATCTCGGAGGGCTTGCCCAGCGGTCCCACGACGTCGAGGATGTGGTCGCCGCTCTCCAGCAGATTGAGCAGATGCGTAGTCTTGCCGGCCGATTGCACCACAATGTTGATGGTGCCGCGTTCGGGATCAGAGCGTTCGATGGTCAGGGGGATGCGCTCGCCGAGCTCAAACAGCCGCAGGATGACGAATTGTCCCGGCTTCTGCTTGCGGGCAATGCGCGGGGCCTCGATAACGAACCGTTTGATTCCAGGGGCGATGAATTCAGCACGAACAATTTTGAACACGGTTACCCCGTATGAACTCACCTTGATTGTGGCGAAACCGTGTCCTGTGGGGCTGTGACGCGGGTCACGACGAAGGGCGAGGGGGATCACGGATCGCGTAGGGGCAGACGCCCTCGTCTGCCCGGCCGGGCGAAGCCCGGCTAGATTCTGATTACGTCACACTCAGCGAAACCCTGCCGCGCGACCGCCCAGATGGGGGCGTCTGGGCCTACGTGGACCGTGCTGGTTTAAAGATCAGTCCTTGGCTGGTTTTCCCGTTCATGACCACCGTAATGGGGTCTTCGAAGCGCAAGTGGCGCACGCAGCCGTCTTCCTCGATCGCCGGGGTCGACGTCAGCCACTGCCAGTCGACAAACCCCTCGCCCGCATCCGGGTTCACCGTGAAATAACCCACCTGAAACGCGGTGAGATTCTGGAAGAAGTGGCTGCCCTGCGAAGGAATCACCCGAAAATCCCGAAATCCGGCTTCTACGATCACGCGTGCCCCGGAAATTTCATCCCATTCCACCGGGATCCCCAGCCAGGGCTCGGTCGAACCCCACCGTCCCACTCCAATCAACAGGTAAGGCCGCTCTTCCTGGTTGAGTTTTGCATTGAAGTGGGCCACGCCTCGGGCGACTTCCGGGCTACGGCCCCGTTCGAAGCGATGGAAGTCGACCACCACGACATCCCGCAGGTCGCTGACGCGGCCGTTTCCCAGCACCTTCGAACTCTGGCAGACCAGGCTGGCGGGATCCACCTCGTCCATGCGCAACTCTTCTCCCTCGCGCGACAGCACCAGCGGGCGGATCTGGAGAAATCCGAACTCGGCCGCGTCGCCGGGGCGGGAGGGCAGGCGAACCGCAAATTCAATCTCCACGGGACGCCCGAAGGCGTCTTCGCCGATCGTTGTCAGTTGGTCCAGCAGCGGTGCCAGGGGGAAGACATCATGTTTCAGAACCCCGGCAAAACTCACCAGGCGCACCCCGGGCCGGCTGAGGCCGTCGTAGACGGCGTGATTGTCGGCCGAGTAGGTGGATCCGACCTGGTGTAGCGTGCCGTCGGTCTCGGCGGCGTCGAGCCCGAACCGAACCTCGCGCAAGGCGGCCACCGAATCGTCTTCGCTGCGTTGAATGTGATTCAGCTCAAGTGCGAGGAAATCCGACTGCGAGTTCGCCAGGATGTCTTCCACCGAGGAGAACTGAACCAGGTGCCGCGGATACCGGGGACAGAACGACAGGCACTTGCCGCCATCAACTACAGCGCGTCCCAGGCCCAGCACAACCGCGGCGATTCCGTCGCCGTAGCTCATCGGCGGCACCGGATAGAAATTGTATGAGCGCACGACTCCCGAGAAATCCGGATAGAACCGCTCCCGGTGGACCGTGCCCACCACCTGCTGCAGGATCACCGCCATCTTCTCTTCCTCGAGCCGGTAGGGTGTCGCGCGGACGTAGGCCTTCGCGTGCTGGCTGAACGTAGAAGCATAGACGCGCTTGATGGCTTCCATCAGTTGTTCGAGCCGCGTGGAAAGATCCGCGTCATGATTGGCAAGCATGAAGGTCTCGTACACACCCGTGAAGGGTTGGTATTGCGAATCCTCCAACAGGCTGGACGAGCGGACAGCCAGCGGGTAGCGGACCTCGGCGAGAAACTCCAGCAGGTTCTCGCGCACCGAAGCGGGGCACGTCGCCTCGAGGAAGCGCTGCTGGATCTCCTGGTCGTCGTCGCAGTGCAGCGCGAAATCCGCCAGGCTGTTCTCGTTGATAAACCGGTCGAAGATGTCGCTGGCCAGCACCACAGCGGGCGGTACCGTGACCCGCACTCCGTGGAACAGTTGCTGGACGCGGTGTTTACAAAGCAAGTGGCGCATGAAGGCCAGGCCGCGCGCCTTGCCTCCCAGGGATCCGCCGCCGATACGCAGGAAAAACGCATCGGTCGACGTAAGAGCCGCCGAGCTGAAATCCCCGATCAGCACCTCGCTTTGTTCGCTGCGATAGTCCGCGATGGATGCGATCAGGTCGCGGCGCAAGTGCTCGGGGCTTTCAAAGTCCGAAACCTTGCGCGGTCGAAGTTTCTGCGCCAGCACAAACTCCGTCCTCGCCATAAGCCAGTGTGAGAAGTGGTTGCTCTGCGCGTGGTACGTGATGCTCTCTGCCGGCACGGTTTGCAGCAGGGTCTCAAGCGAACTGAGGTCCGTGGCGCGCCCCACTTCGGAGAGGTCCGGCAGCCGAAACACAAAGTCCCCGAAGCCAAACTGTTCCGTGAGAAAGCGGCGCAGGTCGGCGAGAAGTGTGGGCGAACGTTTGCGCAGAAACGACAGTCCCTCGGCGTGGGCACGTTCCCGGAATTGCGTCCGGCTCGACTGCAGGACGATCGGAACGTCTGGAACCGCTCCCCGAATTAGCTCCGCCAGTTCAAATCCGGCGTCCGCGCTGAGCACGCTGCCGCGCGGAAACTCAACGTCCGAAACCACGCCCAGCAGGTAAGGCTGGTATTTCATCACCAGTTCTTCCGCCTGTTCATAGTTTGAGGCCAGCAGGATCTTCGGCCGGGCGCGCATGCGCAGCAGTTTGTGCGCAACGTTAATACCCTCGCGAATGACCCGGCGCGATTGCGTGATCAACTCGGTATATATCACCGGCAGAAACGACGAGTAGTAGCGGATGTTGTCTTCCACTACCAGGATGACGGGCACGCCGATCGCGGCGGTGTCGTGCTGCGCGTTGCGCTTGTCCTCGATGTACTTCACGATCGCGATGAGCATGCGCACGTTGCCCTGCCACAGAAACACCCGCTCGATGTCGGTGGCCGGGTTGCGCGCAACGAAGTTCTTCAGCTCGCGGTAGTCGTAGGCCAGGACCACCACCGGAATGTCGAGTCCCGCTTTCTTCACTTCGCGAGCCAGGCGCGCGGCGTCCATGTCACCCACTTCCAGGTTGGTGACGATCAGGTTGAAACGCGGACTGGACCGCGCGATCGCCAGCGCCTCCACCCCGGTCGACACCTGAGTGATCCCGGGGATCTGCTGCAGGTTGAGTTCGAGCGATTCGCCGATCAGCAGTTCATTGAGACGGCCATCTTCGCGCAGGATGAACGAGTCGTAGAGGCTCGAGACCAGCAGGATGTCGCGCACGCGGAAGGGCATGAGGTTCTCGAAGCCCTCAAAAAGCCGCTGCGCGTTCATCGTGGCATCGGGTATGTATTTCGTGCTCATGCGCCGACCGGATGTGTTAGCCATAATAAAAACAGGCGGGGAGGGATTCGTCCACCCCGCCTGCGATCAATCTCCCGACGACGAGACTTAAACCAGTCCCTGGTCGAGCATCGAATTGGCAACCTTCAGGAAGCCGCCAATGTTGGCGCCGTTCACCAGATTGCCCGGAGTGCCATACTTGTCGGCCGTCTCGAAGCAGTTTTGATGGATCGCGATCATGATCTTGTGCAACCGATCATCGACCTCCGCGCGCGTCCAGCTCAGGCGTGCGCTGTTCTGGGCCATCTCCAGCCCTGAAGTTGCCACGCCGCCGGCATTGGCAGCCTTGGCAGGACCGTAGAGAATCCCACCTTCCAGGAACAGCTTGGTCGCTTCGAGCGTGCTCGGCATGTTCGCGCCTTCCGCCACCACCTTGACGCCGTTCTTGATCAGATTCGCGGCGTCCTTGGCGTTGATTTCATTCTGCGTGGCGCTGGGGAACGCACAATCGGCCTTGATGTTCCAAAGCGGGTTGTAATCCGACTTAATGTCCGTGGGCAGGAAGATCGCTTTCTTGAACTTGTCCGCGTAATCCCGGATGCGTCCACGGCGCGCGTTCTTGAGCTCCATGACATAGGCCAGCTTCTCGCGGTCGATGCCATCAGGATCACAAATCACGCCGTTGGAATCCGAGAGCGTGATCGGCTTTGCGCCCAGATCGAGCAGTTTCTCAACCGTGTATTGCGAAACGTTGCCGCTTCCGGAAACCAGGCAGGTCTTGCCTTCGAGCGTTTCTTTCCTGGTCTTCAGCATCTCGGCGGCAAAATACACGCAGCCGTAGCCGGTAGCCTCGGGGCGAATCAGAGAGCCGCCCCAAGCCAGACCTTTGCCGGTCAGCACGCCGGTGAATTCATTGGCCAGCCGCTTGTATTGCCCGAACAGGAAGCCGATCTCGCGGCCGCCCACCCCGATGTCACCCGCAGGCACGTCGGTGTCCGGCCCGATATGACGATACAGCTCGGTCATAAAGCTCTGGCAGAAGCGCATCACTTCGTTGTCGCTCTTGCCCTTCGGATCGAAATCCGAACCGCCCTTGCCGCCGCCCATAGGCAGCGTGGTGAGCGAGTTCTTGAACACCTGTTCGAACGCCAGGAACTTCAGGATGCCGAGTGTGACCGAAGGATGGAAGCGCAGGCCGCCCTTGTAAGGGCCGATCGCGCTGTTCATCTGGATGCGGAATCCGCGGTTGACCTGGATCTTTCCCTGATCGTCGAACCAGGGCACGCGGAACATCATGACCCGTTCCGGCTCGACAATGCGCTCGAGAATCTTCGCTTCTCGGTACTCGGGATGCCGCTGCAGCACGAGCCGGAGCGACTCGAAGACCTCTTGCACCGCTTGGTGGAATTCAGGCTCGGCCGGATTCTTTGCCTTTACCTGGGTTAGGACTTGTTCAATGTAATCGCCCGAAACTCTGGTTTCGGACGGTGTCAGCGTACCTGCGCTCATAAGTTATAACCTCCTAAAATCGATAAAGTCTGCGCTCAGGAACTTTACACCCGAAAATCGGTCGTAGCTCAGCCTCGAATCCCGTCAGCTCCCGACGCCGGTTCACTCCTTCGGGCTTCTTCGCCACATCGGCAGCTGTGGGTTCCAGCTGTAGACGTCTTGTTGAAAGTTGCGGGGTTCGCTACCGCGGGCGACGGTCGCCGCTGCGAGTTCCTCGTCGGACTGTACGAACTCACTCAGAGCGGAGTCGACTTTGGACTTGATCTTACCGTCGCTTAGACGCTCTACTAGCTCCGCCCGCCGGAGTTCTCCGTGCCCCTCGCACAGCGGGCACTTCACCCGATCTTGACTGTCGGTCATGATTTGCTTTCCCTCAGCAGGACTTTGGGAGTCCCTGGACTTGGCGAACGGAAGGCCAGCCCATACCCGATTACACGATGCCGCCCGGATTCCGGCTGTGATTCGAGCCACGTGCCAGCGTGAGGTACCTCACAACTTGCGTCCGCGCGCCCCGGGCGGATTGCGCTGAGGACACGCAGCATGAGTCGGCCCACTTCGACTGCCCGACTTTGAGGCAATCGCATTTCATGGTCACCTCTTGAGATCGTATTACGACATGAAATTCGAGTCCGGATTGCCGCTGAAGGACTTAGGCCTGCTGACTGGCTCCGCGTATTGACAGGCTCCGCTGCATCGATTAGTTTTAAGCGCTGTTCTAGGGCCTGCTATGACACGCTGGGGATGGGTGCTGCTCTTATTTGAGTTGTTCCTGTTCGTCGTGATCCTGATTCTTCCTCAGGTGGATCTGCCGGACACTGCCTTCCGCGACGGCAATTCTCCGGTCTTGGCGAAACTGCAGGTAACCACAGCCCCGGTCATGTCAGCGAGCCTTACGCATTTGCCGACGGGCTCCCCACGTCAAATCCTGTCCGGCATTCTGAGAGATCTCCCTTCTTCGGAACGGATGACTCCCGCCGGACGCCGTTCTCTTCTCTGCACAATGCTGTGCTAGCCGTTTCTCCTCCGTAGCTGTTCCCTGTGAAGGTTGATCCGTGCTGGAGTCGTTGTCCGCTGCTGCCAACGTCATTTCCGGCCAACCAGTTTGGAATTCAAGGCGCACGCAGCTTCGTAGTGCGAGCGGTTCTTTTCTTCCGCGATGCGGGGGTAGCATAGCTTCGGTTAATGCGCCGGGAGACCATCC
>Ga0209698_10006207_pt1 | contig 12735 bp, 15 predicted proteins | sample LitLauG_LLR_2012_FD_187203 | JGI IMG/M metagenome (GOLD analysis project Ga0209698, IMG submission 187203) | Freshwater sediment microbial communities from Pennsylvania, USA - Little Laurel Run_MetaG_LLR_2012 (SPAdes) (version 2) | ecosystem: Environmental > Aquatic > Freshwater > Creek >...
GTGAAGGCTGGCACCTCTTCGGGCAAGCTCCGTTGTCCAGTATTCGAAAATGGATCTTCGCAAGGCCTTACCGGCTGAAGTAGTTTCAGCGCGACGCGGCGATGGTCGAACGGTGGGTGGCATCCGCATGGTTACTCACCGAAATCCAATTCATCAATACTATCGCTAGGTCTCCATTTGGTTTGGTTCCGTTTTGTCGACCATCTGGGAGCAGCCTGTCTCCAGGCTGCTGAGTCACAAAGACTTCCCCCTCCGCCAAAAGGCATGGTGGCTGCGCAATCCAAAACACCTGGCGGTATTCGCCACGGATTTCCCGGCATTCCGCACAAAAGGCAACAGTCTGCCGGAACCGCGATTCCCCTCTTGCCCACAGATTCTTGTTTGGGCCGGGCAAGAATCCTAGTCGTGCGAAGCATGCTATCGCGTATCATTGCACCTTATCAATGGCAGCATCGTTCCTTGGGAGGTCTCGAAGGCTTGCGCATTTCTTTGGTACTGACATTTTTCTGGTTCCTGTTGTGGCGTACTGCCAATTCTCCGCCTAAGGAACAAGACTTCCCGATTGGCCATGTGATCAGCTACGAAGGCAAATGGGTGGACCAGAGGTGCAAGTGCACTATCGAACAAGGTCAGGCCGTGTGGATCAACAGCGCCATCGTGACGCAAAGTCCAGCTAGCCGCCGCTCTCGGCTCACAATCCGTTTCGCTGCAACGGGCGAGGCCGAGGAGTTCGATTGCACAAGGGTGGATTGCGCTGAGCCACTCGATGTGCGCGGTCGTTTACCCAAGACAAAACAAGCGAGTCCCATCGTTACATTTCTGCATGCCGCACTAGCCGTGATTGTAGACGCCTACGCTGAGGGAGGCGATCAACGCGTAACGCTCTCAAACTACGCCAGGACTTCGTCCCGCGGGGCCAGTCCGATTCACATTGCGGATGCTATAGTCTCTTTCCGTGGCGGCAACGCTGATCTATCTGCAATCTTTGCAGACGTTGTAGCCGGAATGTACCTGATCGACTGGTGCCCTGTTTCGATAACTGGAAAATCTATTTGTCAGGATCTTCCGATGCCCAGTGAGGTCAGATGGAATGGCCACGAAGCATTGTTGACTTCGGTCTCTATCAGACCGTCTCTTTATGAGTTTTTCTTGTGCAAAAAGGAAGGAGATCGCATTTTTCGAGGGCAGTCCGCGTTCGTACTGGTTACGAAAAGCTCAGATGAAGCGAACCAGATGCGGACAACATATCAGGAATTTCTTGGTCTGATGAAGGGTTGGAATGGACGAGAGGCCTCAATGCTCGGGCACGCTTACCTCCAAAACCTCAATCATGCAGTGAACCGATGATCTATGCCTGAGGCTAGTTCCAAGTCAAATTGGTGGTCTCGATTTGTGAGGCGCCGGCATGAGTCCTGGAAACAGGTTGCTAAAGGCATCGTGCGGCCTCGATTCGTTTTGACATTTGTCGCGTTGCTAGTTCTGAGCGTGTTCTTCAGTCGGTTCTGGGTTTTCGAGTATGCGGGCATTAGAAGCCAAGAAATCCTGCAACGAGAGCTTCCAGTCGTGCAGGCGGAATATGCTCGCGTCATTTTTATCACCCCGGAGGATTACAGCAGATACTTCGATGAGTGCCTCGAAGCCGCCAGACTTGACGCGGCGATTGACAGGATCCTCCAATTCAAGCCCGCCATACTTGTCGTCGACCTCGATACGTCTCCACGGCGGTTTCGTCACCTAAAATCGCGCACAGATTCTAACATCGTGTGGGCACGCGATGCAGAAGTGACTGTAGACGACCACAAAATCGATCTAGGGCTCCTTCCTATTCGCGGCGAAATGAACTCAGAAGGAGTTCAGTGGGGGCTCGACTTGATGCCACGAAGCTCCGATTGGACCGTCCGCACATATCGTCGCACTTATCCGGTTGGCAGTTTCTACAAGCCATCACTGCACTGGGAAGCCGTTAGCCGATTCTGTGCTCTCGACCGCGCGAATCCTGTCCGGGCATGCGCCAGCATCGCCGCTGTTGTCAATGAGATTAGAGCTTCAAGGCACGGCATCAGTCAGGTGGTTACCATTCCACTCCTCCACGCTCGATACCAGTTTGATCGCTGGAACCTTGGCGATATTCTTGGTTCGTCAGCTATACCATCCGTGCCTAATAACGATCTTTATGGAAAAATCGTGCTGTTGGGAGGGGCATATTCTCCTCAAGATAAACATCAGACTCCATTCGGAGTCTTAGATGGTGTGGAACTAACGGCAAGCGCCGTGGAGGCGGAGTTGAATCCCCAGTCCACACGGGAAATGAACTGGGCACAAGAAATTGGTCTGAAGGTAATCTTGGGACTAACGATTGCAATCATTCACCACTTCCTAAGACCGTTCTACGCGTTGGTGTCGACGGTGGGATTCCTTGCGTTCTTGGTGTTTCTTGGCAGTGTGATGGCCGCGTTGTTTGGTGGCTACCGTGCGGACTTTGTGCCTTTTCTACTCGGCATCTTGATTGAACAGCTCTATCACGGTACCGAACAGGGAGAACACGATTCGGAAATCAACTCACTCAAAGCAACCCCGATCAAATAGTTGGCCGCGGGTGAGCCAGAGCAGGACATGCCAACGAAAATTAGCGTGTTTGTAATTCTCATTTTCTTCGCGACTTTGATTGCAGGACAGACCAGCGTCTGGAGCGAACTCAACTCGAAGACGAAAACCCTCATTGATCAGGGGAGATATGAAGACGCACTAGCTCCAGCAAAGGCGGCGCTGGAAATCGCGGAGCGGAGCTTCGGACCCAACGATACCAAGACCGCCGAATCTCTAAACAATCTGGGGGCCATCTACCTCCTTCAAGGAAAATATCTGCAAGCGGACGAGCCTCTGCAGCGGGCAGTCAAGATTAGAGAGGAGAAACTTGGTCCCAACCATTCCGACACTGTGGACTCCATAAACAACCTAGGGACGCTTTATTTCTACAAGGGAGACTATGTGCGTGCGAAGGCACTACATGAGCGCTCGCTTGAAATACGAGAGCGCATTCTCGGCCCGGATGACCCGCTGACAGCCGCGTCCTACGACAATCTCGCGATGGTTTATGAGCATAATCTGGACTACGTTCGAGCAGAGGAATTCTACAGCCATGCACTCACGATCCGGGAGAAAACTCTAGGACCAAATGATCGCGAAACGGGTCGCTCCCTGAACAGCCTTGGCACCTTCTACTATCACAAAGGAGATTACTCGCAAGCTGAACGCTTTCTTGAGCGAGCACTTGCCACTGAGGAAAAAATCCTCGGGCCGAATCATCCAGACATCGCTTACTTTGCGCTTAATGTCGCAGAAATCTACCGAACAGATGGAGACTATGTGCGGGCTGAAACTCTGTTTAATCGGGCCATCACTGTTGCGGAAAACACCCTTGGAAGTGCTCACCCGATTCTAGCTGCAGCCCTTAGCGGTTTAGCTGAGATCTATAGGGTCCGGGCAGACTACGAACAGGCTGAGCCGCTGTACAAACGAGCGCTCGAAATCACCCAGACGACGCTTGGGAAGGACCATCCATTTACAGCATCTTCGTTGAACAATCTTGCAGCCCTGTACTTTGCCAAAGAAGACTATGACCAAGCTGAGCCGCTGTACCAAGAAGCCCTTGTTTCCAGGGAAGGAATTCTGGGACCCGAACATCCGGAAACTGCTACTTCAGTCGCCAATCTCGCATCGCTGTTCCTCGCCAGAGGAGACTACGCGCGTGCTCAGACTTTTTACCAGCGCGCACTCGCAATCGAGCAGAAATCTCTCGGGCCGGACCATCCCCAGAACGTTCTTTCACTGAACGGCCTCGCCCTGTGCGCTTGGGGGTTAAGAAGGCCAGCAGAGGCAGAGGACTATTTCAGCAGGGAACTGAAGGTAGAGGAAGTGAATCTTCGCCGATTTCTGGCCAGTAGTTCCGAATCCAAGAAGCAAGCATACCTCAACACATTTCTAGACACTACACAAACTCTGATCAGCTTCGCACTAACTGCTCGCCCGAACGCGCCTGTCACAGGGCTGGCATTCACTGCGATAACACAACGTAAGGCTCGGACACTGGCCGTTGTTGCCAGTGAAATGAGCGCCATTCGCCGTCGACTGTCAGGCGACCAACTGGGGAAGCTCGATGAAATAATTCAATTAAGAAGCGCCCTAGCGCATCTTTACACGGAGGACTACGGAAGAATCAGTGCACAGGATTACAAAAGAGAAACGCAAGAACTGAGCGAAAAGGAGGACCAGCTAGAATCGGTTCTAAGCGCTGCCAGCACTGAGTTTCGTGCGAACGAGCGAGTGGTTACATCCGAAGACATTCAGAGAGTTCTGCCCGCCGGTGTCGCCCTGGTCGAGTTTGTTCGCTATCGGCCATATCACATCGACATGCCTCATCGTTGGGATTCAGCTCACTACGCCGGATTCGTGGCATTGTCGGATGGTCCGATAGTAGCCGTGGATCTCGGCGAAGCAGAGAAGATTGACACTCTTTGCGACCAATTAACTGTGAGCCTCCATTCTAGATCGAACGCCACCCAAACGTCGCAAATCGCTCGCGAACTGTACACACTGGTGATGCAACCGCTCCGATCGCATCTCGACGCCCGGACTGAAGTCCTAGTATCTCCGGATGGAGAGTTGAACTTGATTCCGTTTTCGGTGCTAGTCGATGAGAATAACCATTACTTGCTGGAGCGGTACCAGTTCACCTACCTCGGCACGAGCCAAGATCTACTCCGCTTACAGCAACCGATCGTGAGTCGAGAGGCAGCGTACATCGTTGCAGATCCCGCGTTTGGAACTCGCGAGAGATCCTTGTGTTATTTCGAACAGCGAAGCGGCTTTTTAGACGAGGCGAACGAGATAGCCGAACGACTGCCCGGCGCGAAGAACTTGCTCGGTGAGCGAGCATCAAAGGCAGCACTACAAAAGCTCGCCAGTCCCCGTATTTTGCATGTCGCTACGCACGGGTTCTTCGATATGAGTGGGAGCTGTATTGCCAAGGACGCGCCTGCGATGCTTCGTTCTGGCATAGCACTTGCCGGAGCCAACACACGCAAGAATGGTGATGGAATTATGACGGCTCTAGAAATTGCTGACCTAGACCTCCAAGATACGCAACTCGTCGTTCTGTCTTCCTGCGAAACGGGTTTTGGTGAGGTGCGTTCGGGTGAAGGGGTCTTCGGATTGCGTAGAGCCTTGCTGATTGCCGGTGCGCGCACTCAAATTCTCTCGCTCTGGGAGGTCGATGACGAAGCTACCCGTGCGCTCATGGTCGGCTACTACGATAGGCTTCTGGCAGGTTCAGGGCGTTCGGGGGCGTTGCGCGAGGTTCAACTGCAAATGCTTCATGAAGGGCGAGATCCATCGGATTGGGCGGCCTTCATTCCTTCGGGAGACTGGACTCCACTGGGGAAGTAAAGGTCATGAGCCACACATTCGTCGATCGGCATCAGCTTTGCCTCTGTTTTGACCGGGCCAACGTGCTGATCAACCAGCGACAGGTTACGCTCACATGGAGGTTCTTGGAGTCGAAGTCCCCCCATTTCAGCCTAGCCAGTTCGCCCCGGCGTAGCCCAGAGGGCTCCGCATTCCTGACTATTTGGTAGGCTTTGGTTAGGTTAGAGGGGGTGGGTTAAATGGATGAAAAGGTCACATCAGCGCTTATCGCGGCCTCGGTTTCGATAGTCGGATCGATATTGACTCTTCTGGGCGCTCGTTGGCAGCTCAAGTCGAAACTCAGGGAACTGGAGCAAACTCAGCTCAAAGACGTATTGCAAGCGCGGATAAAGGCGTATCCGAGGCTGTGGCGCATCTTACAAGCACAAATCAGTAACTGGCGCATGGAAGGAAAAACTGCGGACGGTGTATGGGCCCAGAGGCTCTATGAGGGCCTCAACTCGTGCCATGCGGCATACGGCGTGCTGTTCTCGCAACCGGTTTACAAGGCGTTCTGTGAGGTGCGAGAGGCCGCAAGCAAGCTCGCGAAGACATATGGTCCAACGCAGGAGATACCGGACGAGGCTCTGACGGAACTGGACTTGATCTGGTCGGGTCGGGACAAACCGGGGCTGGCGACACTCCTGAAAGACGATCTTGGCAGTTATCGATCAACCCTCATTACAGCTCGACAAAGCTAGGCGAACCGCGCCTGCTGCTATCATTTCTCCCAAGGGAGGAACCGACGGGAAAATGGCAAACATATCTGGAGTAGTTCAGCAGTTGCGGAAGGAATCCGTATCCAGCCGGCACCGTTCAGGGTGCTGCCATGACCTTTGGACCTGGGCTTCCTTAATCTCTTGTCGCGTGCCAGTCCTCCCATCGTGTGGAATCCCCATAGGGTCGACAAGAACCTCCTTCACTCGCGCTCCCAAACGAGTTTTTCGTGGAGAAACAAAGTGACGCGCGTAATCGTCTTCAATATTGCGTGCGCCGGACCTTGAAAATCGCAAGATGGGGCGAGAGCCCTTGGTCCATCGTTTGTAGACGGTGAGCGATGGTTTGAGATCCAGATCGTGCGCGTGCATCCGCAAAATACACAAGATTCGACTGGCCTTGCCTAAATTGCAGCGCATAGCCCTCTCGAGATAGGGAATCCGACCGCGCCTCCAGTCCTCCGCCGATTCCGGGGAAAGCAGATCCATACGAATAAAGAGGTCCAACGGAGCGATGAATCCCTTTTCTCGAAGAAGACCCTCAACCGCTTTCACAATCGGAGCGTAGTATGGATCCTGCCGGTAATTGGCCACGGTTGTTTTCTTCAAAAGAGCGCCCTCCCTATCCCGGAGCGGCTTTTCCATTTACCTAATACACCACGTTTCTCCAACTTATTCATCAACAACCCAAGGATCGCCAGTTCGAGTCCTGCCCGGCGAGAAGGCCCATCCATCGCAGGAATTCGCCAACCGCCGCTGGCCACCATCATCCCAAATAACTTAGCGGCAGAGAGCGGAAATCTTCAATCCAACTTATGATTCTCAGGGCATCTGCCTGCTGATCGGCTGGAAGTTTAGCCTACACCGACTACGTACTCAGCAGGAGTCAGAATGCGAGTTCCCCTGTAAGAACCCAGAACGAGTAGGTCTTTATCCCCGGCGATCAACAGATCAGCCTTCGCACGCATGGCGCACTCAAGGAACATATCGTCTTTTGGATCGCGGCATTCTTTCACTGTCCCGCGGAGCTGTACGCGAATCGCACGCGCCAACACCGTATCCAGCGCGGCACGGGCGCGAGTGGACTCCCAAGCGAATTTGTGAGTCAGAACCCGGAGAATCTCCGCTTCGATTTCACGGCAACTGGCGATGACATCCTCGCTCATGGCCTTTTCGAGCGCTCGCGTCGGCGTTCCGCGATGCTTCGCGAACTGAAGAGCCGAAATCCAAACGTTCGTATCTAGCACAACGATCACTGGCGGGTGCGCGTATGCCGGCGAGCAGGCGTTTCAGAGCGGACCTCTTGGATGAGGCGTGGTACGTCGGCTTCCGTGTAACCGGGATTGCGGACGTTCGCATATTCGCCGATCTGCTCCAACGTTTTGCGAGATTGCTGAGCGTAATAGGTACGGAACGCTTCGCGGAAGAGTTCGCTCATCGTGCGACTGTCGCGCTTGGCCAGGGCTTCGGCCTTCTGCGCTAACTCGGGAGGAAGGCTGATAGTGTAGACGCGGGAAGTACGAGTAGTGGCCATTTTGTCAATATTACACTGTAATGGGATCCAGTACAACATGAAGTTGGTGGGCTTTCGCGTGAACACGGCCACGATACGGAAGACTGGGAACGCGCGGAACGGGAGATCAGCGAAAGCCTTCGGACGGAAAACGGCCCCTTCCATTCATTCCTGCGTAGGGGGGCCTCGCGGGTAAGAGTTTGAAACTGAAGCTGCGCTACTTGGCTGAAGCAGCAAGCGGCGGATGGCGAAGTCGAGGCGGCCTACTACGGCCTGCCGCCAGGCTGGATCGGACGCTTGGTCCAGGTGCAGTGGGATGAGCTTTTTGTTCGCATCCTCGATCCCCAGAACCGTCAGCTGCTGCGCGAGCATGTACGCCAGAAACGTGGTTGGTATCGCATTAAAGAAGAAGACCACCCGAAGCAGAGACCGCTGCGCGTCTCCAGTTACTGTGGCGAGCCGGCCAAGCCGGCACTCACATCGGCACGTTCTGCAACCTTATTTATGCCCAACTGGGAGAACCGGGTGTGCGCCGCGTCCTGGGTGTGCTCTCGCTGGCAAAAAAGTTCGGTACCGCCGCGCTCGAGGATGCTTGCGCGGGGAGGGGGAGCGGCCACTGACCAATGGGCATTCCGAAACTGCCAGTGTCCGTTTTTGTATTCTGCAATTGCCGTAAAGAACCCGGTCTCGTCGACACGGTTCCCCGCGGTATCTACAAGGATTTCGTGCCACGGGGCGGCGATTGCCGCGAGCTCCGGCGTGAGTGGATCGACTCGCAAATCTTCGCCCCAGTTGAGCTCGATGTGTTTTACGGTGCGGGCGAGATCCTGAATTCCCGTCGTTGCGGATGCGCTGTTCGGGAACACCAAGTGACCTTCCGAAGCCATGAAGAACGAGGGGCTGTCGGCGAAATGCCTACGCCAAGCCGCCGGGCCCTCTTGGGTGACATCGTGGGCAACAGCACTGGCGAACGCTCGCACGTCTCTCTCGACCGCGGAGGCGCGTGCTGGCGTCAGAGATTGCGACATGCTGGACAGATCGTGGTGGGAGCCACATGCCACACAGAGAACGAACAATAGGAGAGGGCCCCATTGCCAAGCACGCATGTCTGGTTCTTTGCTGGGAAGCATACGTTTCGCACACTCCTGAAGAACCCCCAAGCGAGAGCCTCTAGCAGAGGGCGGAATCACTCCGTCAGGTTGTAAATTAGACCGTTCGGATCTTTGACGTAACATCTTGGGAAATCAGGCTCGTCCTTAACTATTTGGCAACCCTTTTTCGTGAGACGCGCTTTGGCTTCCTTGACGCTTTTGACGGTAACTTCCAAAACAGGTCCGAGAGAAGGGCCGCGCTCAATAAAAAAGTTGATGTGTTTCCCGTGGAGGCTGACCATATTTGATTTCTCATCCGTAACCTCAAAGCCAAGTTCCTTGACGTAGAAGTTAGCGGCCTCCATTGGGTCGGCAGTTTGAATCAAAATATCCGTACCAAATGTGTTTGCCATAAGCCCCTCCGAGTCAGCAGGACGAACGAAACGCTTCCCATTATGGCTGCGTTGGGCACGCGGAACCTGCAGCTAGCTACCATGTTTCGGCGGTCCAAATGTAACGTAGCGGCGATAGGTCTGCAACCAGACGTCTTGTCGTGTCGGCTCATTCGGGGACCTTGCAAGGTGACCGCCACCGATATGTTTAGACAATCCGTTCCAGCGACGAGGACGAGAAACGCCGCAGCCGTTCGAAGCTTCCTTGGGTACCGGGCACGATGGCTTCTCCTCCGTCGGACTTTCAGGATCGCGGGCGTCTCTCCCCACAAAATATCGCGGCAACATTACGAATCAGGATAAAGATGCTTGGGAAAAAAACGACGAGCTGACTGGGGCTTCTAGAGCTTGTTTATGGGAAACTTGCCTTGGCACGCGGAAAGATCGCCTCCGTAGGAATTGCATCTTGCAAGGATCCGTAGAACTTCTCGTTGCCAACATCCCGGTTGACCGTCATTCAGGGGGAACCGTGACGGTGGCGAGTTCGTCCACTGTGATCTCGGTTTCCCGGGCCCGCTACATTTCGGTTGTGACCGTGAAGTTGGCGGGGACATGAGGCTGACTTCGCGGAACTCGCGAAAGCAACGAACGCAGCGTAGGAGAAGACGCAGGCAAACATTCCGTGGATTTTCTACCAGATGATTTTGGCTCAATACGGGTCAGGCGTACAGGCGGTGCCAAAGGAGGCCCGTTGGTTGACGTTCTGCGCCAGAAAATCAAGCACCCTGGACTCATACAACGGGCGCGTCGCGCCATAGTACGTGGTCTCGTGATTGGCACCGGGGATAACCACCAAGTCCTTGTGCGCCGTTGGCGCTTCCTGGTACATGCGGTGGGCGTTCTGGGTCGGGGCCAGCCAGTCCTCCTCGCCGGAAATGAAGAGAATAGGCTGCTGGTGAATGCGCCTGACCGCGGCCAGCGCGCTGGCCTTGTTGCGATCAAGCTTCACGCCGGTGCGTAGGCGGAACATCAGGTCAGTCGAGCGGTCAAGCAGGGGAAGCCGCGCGAACTGCAACAGGATCCTGAATTTCAGAGGGACTGCTTTCTGCTGGACCACGTTCTTCAGCACATCGTCGGGTGAGATAAAGGCGCTGTCGGCTACGACCACGTCCACGTCGGCACATTGCGCCGCGGCGTGCAGCGCGGCCACGGCGCCATAGGAATAGCCAAAAGCGACGATGGGCCCGCGCTCACCGCGGCTGCGCAGGTAGGCCACGCCGCCCAAGAGGTCCAACGCCTCGCGCGACCCCGGTGTGATGTAGTTGCCGCCGCTCTCACCATGGTCGCGCAAATCCACGTCGAGGACGTTGTATCCGTGGCGTACGAGAAAGGCAGCGCGCGCCAGCATGCCGGAGCGATTCATATCGCGGCCGTGCGCCATAACGATGCTAACGGCCAGCGTTGCAGGCGATGTCCGCTGAGCGTGAGCTGAAGTGCGCACCGGCTGAGCCCCGCCCGTAGCTGCAGGCTGCGCGGGCAGCCACCACGCTTTCAGCGGAATGCGGTCAAGGGAGGAGAAGCTGACAACCTCAGAGCTGAGGTCATAATCCGTGGGTGTGTAGATCATTTTGCGCCATTCTGGATGCTCGCCAATGCCCTGGCTGGCGCCGAAGTATCCGCCTGTGCCCAATAGTCCCAGAGCTGTTGCCAGAACGATTACAAGCGACATGCGAATCCTCCTTCGGCGTGGCTTTCCGGCAGTAGACGGCGCGCGGCAATAATCATTGGCCCACTGGCTCATGCTTCAGAGTCTACTCTCGCATCGGACGGTGAACCTCTACTCTTGTCACCTGATGCAAATGTTTGCAGTGAATTACGTGTTGACTAATATTCAGCAATATGGCTGAATATTGTTGATGCTAAAGCCTGCTTCGAGGGTACGGCCGGACGCGTATGAGACCATATTTGGCGCGCTGGCGCACCCTGCTCGACGCCGCGTGCTGCTTACGGTCTATTTCAATGGAGGCGCGATGGCTGCCGGAGAGATCGCGGCGATGTTTGCGCATGCATGGCAGACGACGACCCGGCATCTTCAAGTCCTTGAGACCGCTGGTTTGCTCACGCACGAGAGGCAGGGCAGGATGCGTATTTATCGCATTGAGCGAAAGCGACTGGCGCTGGTGAGCGACTGGCTGGCGCACTTTCAAAGCCCGGTCAGAAACCGCACAGGAGGAAAACAAGATGTCCGCTACAAAAAAACCAACAGGCGTGAAGGCGACGCCGTCAAAGCGCGAAGCGCCTGACGACGTGCCGCAGTTCTTCAGGCTCAACGTCGAGGTCGGTGATCTCGACGCGGCAACCTCGTTTTATACGAAACTACTCGGCGTACAGGGGCGGAAGCAGGCGGGGCATCGATGCTACTTCGATTGTGGCCCGGTTACCCTCCAAGTGCTGGATGTGTCGTCGAACAGCCAGCCACACCCGGCGGCGAAGGCTTTGTACTTTACCGTCAAGAATCTAGAGGCCGCATTCGACCGCGCAAAGGCGCTCGGCTGTCTGTCACGTGAGGAAGTTCACGATGCACCGGGAGGTGGCATCGTCGTGCGCCCGTGGGGCGAGCGATCGTTCTATGCCGCGGACCCATGGGGAAATCCCCTTTGTTTCGTCGAGGAGGGAACCGTGTATACAGGTAGTGACTAGCGCCCCTGAGCAGCCCAAACACAACTGCCGGGTGCCCTTTTTGCAAGGCATCGCACTCGGCCAATCAGGTATTTACGGGGACAAGGAACCAGCTTCCATGCGGGAGAGTGCTCTAGACGTCGCTTTGGCCTTTGTTGACCGGATCAACCGTCATGACGTGGGCGGACTGGTTGCGCTGATGGCCGAGGACCACCTTTTCGTAGATGGGCTTGGACAAGCAGTGCGGGGCCGAGCAAAAATGGAGACGGGCTGGCGCGGATACTTTGCATGGTTTCCGGATTACTCGATTCGAGTGGATGACACATTGAGTATTGGGAATGTGGTCGGACTGTTCGGAACGGCTCAAGGGACCCACTCGGTCGAGGGAAAGCTCCGGCCCGAGGCTCACTGGGAGATTCCGGCGGCATGGAAGGCACTAGTACGAAATGAGCGCATCGCCGAGTGGCGTGTCTATGCCGACAACGAGCCCGTCTGGAAGATTATGGGAGTGAAGCGCTACTGACTACTGGGCGCAGGAGTTCAAGCTTGGATGCGGATACTGCCATTGGCGGGCCTCGCGACCACTTTCCTACCACTCACCTCTCGCTCCTTGAGGCGACGGCCGCCGGTTTGCCGAACGAAGCGCTGGAGCGTGTGATTACCCTCTATTGGAAACCGGTGTATCGCTTCGTCCGCCTCAAGTTCGGCAAGGACAACGAAGACGCCAAGGATCTTACCCAGGGGTTCTTCGCCACCGCGCTGCAGCGTGATTTCTTTGCGCGCTTCGATCCCGCCAAAGCCTCGTTTCGGACCTATCTCCGCATGGCAGTGGAGCACTTCGCTGCCAACCAGCACGCTGCGGCGAACCGGCAGAAGCGCGG
>Ga0209698_10006208_pt1 | contig 12733 bp, 8 predicted proteins | sample LitLauG_LLR_2012_FD_187203 | JGI IMG/M metagenome (GOLD analysis project Ga0209698, IMG submission 187203) | Freshwater sediment microbial communities from Pennsylvania, USA - Little Laurel Run_MetaG_LLR_2012 (SPAdes) (version 2) | ecosystem: Environmental > Aquatic > Freshwater > Creek >...
CTCATCTTCTAGCAGCTTGCGCACTTAGACGTCGTTCAAAGCAGCTATGTCGGTCGCCTGTTCCTGCTGCTTCATTTCGAGGGGACTGAGATGCTAGACTTTTATCGACCTTGGCACGCCGCGATCAGTGGCACCTTCCTCCGCCATAAGCGAACTCAAGGTTTCACGTTATCTCTGTGAAGAAACCTGTGCAGTCTCCGCGTCTGATCCGCTTCGAATGCTTCGAGCTCAACCTTCGGTGTGGAGAACTGCACCAGAACGGCGAGAAGATCAAGCTGCCGGACCAATCGTTCCAGATTCTGGCCATGTTGCTGGAGCGGCCCGGCGAAGTGGTGATGCGGCTTGAGATTCAGAAGAGGCTGTGGCCGAATGACACTGTCGTAGAGTTCGAGAACAGCATCAATGCCGCGGTCAAGAGGCTGCGTCTGGCGCTGGGCGACTCTGCGGATCACCCTCGGTATGTCGAGACTCTGGCGCGCCGAGGCTATCGCTGGATGGTGCCAGTCGAGTTGGTCGAGCCAAGACCAGGCGATGCCCCGGCAGTTGCTGACGCCATTGTCCCGCCGCAAGCGCAATCCGCGGCTCCCAGCCTGATAGGCAAGAGGGTTTCCCACTATCGGGTATTGGAGATCCTGGGCGGCGGTGGCATGGGAGTGGTCTACAAGGCCGAGGACATCAAGCTGGGCCGTCGCGTTGCTTTGAAGTTCTTGCCCGAAGAATTGGCCAATGACACTTCAGCAATGGAACGTTTTGAGCGAGAAGCCCGCGCTGCTTCAGCGCTCAACCATCCCAACATCTGCACCATTTACGAAGTTGAAGAACACGAAGGGCAACCTTTTATCGTGATGGAATTACTGGAGGGCGAGACGCTGCGCGAAGTGATTTCCGAGTTCCACGCGTCGCCGCAGGGAACGTCGGGTAGGAAGTCGCCGTTACCTCTTAATAGGTTGCTCGATACCGCGGTTCAAATTGCAGAAGGACTGGACGCAGCGCACAAAAAGGGCATCATCCATCGTGACATCAAGCCGGCAAACATCTTCGTTACAACTCACGGGCAAACCAAGATCTTAGACTTCGGCCTCGCCAAACTGCAGGAGTCCGAAGCCCCGGACGTCAGGCCACTCGTCCCCGATGAGCAGCAGCCAAAGCAAGAATGGAATCCCAGTCTCACCCTCACCCGCACCGGAGTGGCAATCGGAACCGCAGGTTACATGTCACCCGAGCAGGTGCGAGGCGAGAAGTTGGACTCCAGGACGGACCTGTTCTCCCTTGGCCTCGTGCTCTACGAAATGGCCGTGGGGCAACGGGCATTTACGGGAGAGACGGCGCCGGTACTTCACGACGCCATCCTGAACCACACGCCCACACCGGTCCGGGACCTGAATCCGGAAATACCGCCCCAACTGGAAGGCGTCATCAACAAGGCACTACAAAAGGACCGCGAAGTCCGTTTTCAGTCTGTCTCGGAAATTCGCGTCGAACTGAAGTCTCTCGCGGCGAGCCTATCGGGGCAAGACGACCAGCGGCGCAGAAAGCCAGTTCTGCATAGCAGCCGGCTTGCTGTCTCTGCGGGAGTATTCATTCTTCTCTTGATCGCCGGTTTTGTCTGGTTTACAAAGCGACTGCCGTCAACTCTACCTGACCTCCAGCAGCGGCAACTTACCGCAAATTCCAGTGAGAATGCCGTGATGGGTGGTGCCATCTCACCCGACGGCAAGTATCTCGCCTATGCTGATCTGCAGGGAATTCACATTAAACTCCTTGAAACGGGCGAGACCTCGACCGCTCCTCAACCCGAAAGCCTCAAAGGAATACAGGTCAACTGGCAGATCATTTCCACGTGGGCCCGCGGCGGGACAAGCTTCATTGCCAACGCAAGACCACATGGGGAGCGGTCCAGCATTTGGACAGTGCCCACGATGGGTGGATCGCCACGGATGCTTCGCGAGGATGCCTTCGCATGGAGCGTTTCGAGAGACGGTTCTTGGGTAGCGTTCGGGCAGAATCTGGGCCGGCTTTATTACCGTGAACTCTGGCTGATGAGGCCCGATGGAGGGGATGCACGGAAGCTCTACGAAGTGGACGAAAACAGCGCGATCGGCGGTGCCGAATGGTCCCCCGATGGTCAACGAATTGCCTACCCTAGGTGGCACCAGCCAATCGATGGAAAATTCGAATGGCACTTCGAAAGCCGGGATCTAAAGGGTGGGCCTCCCATTACGGTAGCATCCGATTTCGATCTGACGGATATAACGGATTGGTCTTGGGTTCCCGATGGACGGATCCTCTATACGGTTCCGGATTACGGTGACTCTAGGGAAAACACATGCAATTTCTGGCAAACGCGCATGGACGTAAGTACAGGGGAGCCTCTTGAAAAGCCGAAGCGTTTCACAAACTGGTCAGGGTTCTGCGTTGACACATTGAGTGCGACAGCCGATGGCAAGAAGCTGGCATTCCGAAGATCAACAGTCCAAAGCAGCGTCTATCTTGCCGACTTCCAAGGGCATGGCATGGGAATCGGCACACCGCGCCGCTTTACACTCAACGAAGGGCGAGATTTTCCTGCGGCGTGGACCGCGGATAGCAAGACAATTGTTTTCGTTTCCAACCGTAATGGTCAGTGGGAACTCTTTCGGCAGCATCTCAACGAGGACACTGCTCAATCCATCACCGCGGTTTCGGCGGGCGAGGCCGAGCGGACGGAAGCGGGGGAGTTCAGTCCGACGGTTCCGCGAATAAGCCCAGATGGTGCCTGGATGCTCTTCTTGATTTGGAAGAAGAAGGGTAATTCGTCGGCTCAAACTGAGCTGGTGCGGGTGCCAATAACCGGAGGACCACCACAATTGGTGTTGACGAGTTCGTCCGGCCTGATCCATTCGTTTCGCTGCGCGCGCTTTCCGGCAACCTTGTGTACGATAGCTGAGCGAACTCCGGACCATAAACAACTTATATTTACTGCGTTCGACCCGATCAAAGGGCGCGACCGCGAGCTCACCCGGTTTACTACTAACCCGACGCCAGACGCTGAATATGCGTGGGATCTTTCTCCCGATGGCACTCACATCGCCATTCTCAAGCGCTCGGAGGCTACAATCCATGTTCTCTCCATGAGCCTCCAGCCGACGCAGGAGATTGTCGTGAAGGGCTGGAGTGGCTTGCAGACTTTAGATTGGGCCTCAGACGGAACCGGCCTCTTTGTCGCGATCGCCAGGGAAGGAGGTTCGGCCCTGTTGCGCATGGATCTAAAGGGCAGTGGCCAACTCCTGTGGGCATCCAAAGGGACCGTCGAGCCAGGCATCTCGGCTTTTCTCGGTGGACCTACGGTGCCTTGGGCCGTGCCTTCGCCGGACGGTCGCCACTTGGCGATTTGTGAGTGGAATCTGAGTGCCAACATTTGGATGATGGAGAACTTTTAGGGACCAGCGTCATTCTGCCGGAAGGAGGTTTTGTTAGGCGCTCTTAGGAGGAAGGGCTAGCGAACCGCGCGGCCTCGAGTCTTGCGCGGTTACCGCGAGGGACGCAGCGAAGCGTAGACAGAAGTATAGGCGGGGTGGGCGATTGAGCTCCGAAAAGATGAAATCCGGACGCCGACGTCTTTGTCATGCGCGGAAGGCAACATGAACCGGGGCGATAGCGCGAGTCCCGGTTCAGTCCGGCGTAGTCGAAGACCTCAGACACGCCTAGAAACTTCATGCACGAGAAGCGGGAGACCTCGGAGACACCTGCTGTCAAACCGGGCAGTAGGTCGGCGGTCGAAGGCAAAAGCCGCAAAGTCCGCAGGTACGTCCCCGAGGAGTCACACCACGGCGTAGTACCGATGAACCATTCGAACAAGCCAGCAACTCGTCGGCGGATAGTGCGGAGGGAAGGCCGTTGATCAAGGAGAACGCCTGTCAACCTAACACGTACCCGACACAGAGCGGGGAGCGCGTGTCCCAGGGGCTGGCGGGTGTGGGGAAAGCAGCAGGGGACAACAAGGAGATGAAGTTCACCGCCTTACTCCACCATCTGACCGTCGCACTGCTACGAGAAAGCTTTTACTCGCCCAAGAGAAAAGCCGCACCCGGAGTAGACGGGGTCACGTGGCAGGAGTATGAAACCGGAGTGGAAGATCGACTGATCGATCTCCATGGCCGAGTTCATCGCGGCGCCTATCGAGCGCAGCCCGCGCGAAGAGTGCACGTAGAGAAAGCCGATGGACGGTAACGTCCCTTAGGGGTTGCGGCACTGGAAGACAAGATTGTCCAACAGGCAGTGGTCATCATCCTCAACCAGATTTACGAGCAAGACTTTCTCGGATTCTCGTATGGGTTTCGCCCGGGGCGCAGCCAGCATGATGCGCTGGATGCGCTGTCGTACGCGCTCCTGAAGAAGAAGGTGAACTACGTGCTGGACGCCGACATTCGCGGGTTTTTCGATAACCTCGATCACCGTTGGCTGACCAAGTTCGTGGAGCATCGCGTCGCCGCCCCCCGCATTCTGCGGCTGATCCAGAAATGGCTCAAGGCTGGGGTGATGGAGGGCGGCCAGTGGACGAAAGCGCAGACAGGGAGTCCGCAAGGCGCGGTGATTTCACCACTCCTCGCGAATATCTACCTGCACTACGCATTCGATCTATGGGTGAATGTCTGGCGCAAGAAGCGGGCTCAAGGCGAGGTGGTGATCATCCGCTGTGCGGACGATACTATCGTGGGATTCCAGTATCCGACGGACGCGGACCGGTTCCGGGAGAATCTGCGGGAAGGGCTGGGCAAGTTTGGATTAGAACTTCACCCGGATAAGACGCGCCGGATCGAATTCGGGCGGTTCGCCGAAGAGAACCGGAAACGCAGAGGAGAAGACCAACCCGAGACGTTCGGTTTCCTGGGCTTCAAGCATACTAGCGCGAGGAACGGGATCGGGCGATTCACCGTACGGCGCACAACGATTCGCAAGCGTATGCGAGCTAAGCTGCGGCAACGAGCAAATCAAATCTCCGGCGCGCACGCCAAACCCGCGCATAATCACTAACATTTCGCAATTGTCTGTCTCCTTAACGACTACAAGAATCCATAACTTCCGAAGCTCTATTCTTCAGATTTCGGAAAGCGAAACACCATAACAGTTTGGGCGGCTGTTTACGGCAAACGCACTTGCCGGAGGACTGTTATGGAGTCACACGTGCGACCGAATTTCTCGCATCTGTTAGACCATGTCCCGCCGGAAAATACAGAACTACAGTGTTTCCTGTAGGGCGGAACGAATTATTAGGAGTGAATTCGCTATGAAGCTAGACGCGCTGTATTTCAAATCCCTGAGACTTCTAAGTTTGTTGGTCACCTTGCTGGCGTTGTGCGTAGGCATTGCCTTCGGCCAGGCGATCAGCGGGAACCTGGTCGGCACAGTATCCGATTCAACGGGTGCGGTGGTGGAGAATGCAGAGGTCACCGCGACTAACGTTGGCACAAACGCTTTGGCGGTGACGCGCAGCAACTCAACCGGTGAATATCGATTCGACAATCTTCCCGTGGGAACGTACAAGATCACGGTCAAAGTCCAGGGCTTTCGCACCTTCGTTGAGCAAGCGAATGTGGAACTCAACAAAACCGGCACTTTTAATGCCAGGGTGATTCCGGGTGCAGCCAGCGAAACAGTCGAAGTTTCGGGCGCGCCACCTGCGATTGACACCACTACCGCACAGCTGCAATCGACATACGATCCGCAATATGCTCAGGATCTCGGGCTCACATCTGCCGGTGGAGCAGGCGCTGGAGTTCTAAATCTCTCTTTGCTTAATCCAGGTGTGACCAACGGCAGTGCGATGGGAGATGGAGTTGGCCCCTCGGTGGGAGGCCAGCGTCCACGGGACAATAACTTTACAGTGGAGGGCGTCGACAACAATAACAAGACCGTTACCGGAGCGCTGATTACAGTTCCCCCGGAAGCGGTCGAGAACTTTACTCTCCTATCCAATCAGTTCAACTCCGAGTTCGGTCACTCTTCCGGCGGCCAGTTCAATACGACCGTCAAAAGCGGCACGAACAGCTTTCATGGATCTGCTTACGAATATTTCCGCAATCGTAAACTGAACGCGGTGGATGAAACCTGGGTGCAGCAGGGGCTTACCTCGAATCCTCGTTTTGACTCCAATCGTTTCGGTGGCACCCTTGGCGGACCGATCATCAAGAACAAGCTTTTCTTCTTTACGAATTTTGAGCGCAACCCAGTGGGATTCATCTCGGTCGGCGGCGGAGCCGTGCAGGCTCCAACTGCGGCGGGGCTGGCGGCAATTGGCGCCGATCCCAATCTCAATACTACGAACTTTGGGATCCTTCAGAAGTATGTTCCGCAGGCTGCGACTCCCGCCGGTTGCCTCACCTACAACGGGACGACGAACAGCGGCTCGACCCAGTTAGGCTCCAATCCTTACAGTGCGCCGGCGAACGGAAGCTGTGCCGCCGGCAGCGTAGAAGTCGGCAACGTTCCGATCGTTCCCGCGGCCTGGCAGAGCTGGACAAATTTTGTCCAGAGCGTGGATTACAACATGTCGGAGAAGGACCAGATTCGGGGACGTTTTGTTTACAACAAGGAGAACTTGCTGGACAATGCGGCGCAGTTGGGGACTTTCTTCGCGCCGTACTCCATCACGTTCGCACTGTTCAATGCGAGCGAATATCACACATTCTCGCCCAGCGTGACCAATGAGTTCCGCCTCGGTTTCAATCGCTTTGACGAGAACATACCGGCGGGAAACTTCAAGTACCCCGGATTGGATGTATTTCCAAACATCACTCTGCAAGATCTCGGTAATGGGCTGAACGTCGGACCTGATCAGAATGCTCCTCAGTTCACGATTCAGAATTTCTATCAAGTAGTGGACAACGTTAGCCTGGTTAAGGGGAAGCACACTTTCAAGGTCGGGGGAGAGTACCGTTGGTATATTTCGCCGCAGGGCTTTACACAGCGCGCTCGCGGTGACTACCAGTACAACGCAACCCAGGTGTTTCTGGAAGACCTCGCGCCCGACAAATTCGGACAACGCAGTACAGGGTCAAGCACCTACTATGGCAACCAGAAGGCGGTTTACTTCTATGTCAACGACACTTGGCGAGTAAACCAGCATTTGAGCCTGAACGGTGGCGTTCGTTACGAGTACACCACTACACCGATCGGTGAAAACCGGCAGATTCTCAACGCTATTTCCGATACTCCGAGCATCCTAGTTCCGCAGGCTGGAAACCAGCCCCTCGTCTTCGGCAAGCCTCAAGCTCCCAAGAACAATTGGGCGCCTCGCATCGGCTTTGCTTATTCACCCGGCAGCAGCGGCACTACCTCAATCCGGGGCGGTTTTGGTATGGCCTACGATACTCTTTACGACAACATTGGCGGCCTGGCAGTCCCGCCGCAAATCGGTTCGACCGAGAACGTAGCGGCTGGGTTGGCGGCGCCGAACGTAGCTCCACTGACCCCTAACTTCTTGTCGAACGGCGGCCTTCCTCCCGCTGGCGGCAGCGGCATTACCGTTCTGAGCAAGACTGACGCACTCGCGAATACTGCCAACTGGCTTCCGGCGAAAGAGCCGGATCCTTACTCGATTAACTGGAACTTCGGAGTGCAGCATGCTTTCGGCAAGAATTACAGCGCCGAAATCAACTACGTGGGCACACGCGGAGTTCACCTCCCGCTGCAGGACATCATCAACCTGGCATCGGTCGTGACTCCCGCGACAGCCTTGCCCACTTACCTCCAGGCTCCCAGCCAAGCAACGCTGGATGCCCTGCCGAACAGTCTTGATAACCTGCTCGCTTTGCAAGGAGCGAACATCGAACCGGCGAACTTCGTTAATGCTGGATTTGGCAGTGCGATCACTGTTTTCGTCCCGCGCGGCCAGTCTTCCTACAACGGATTGCAGGCCGGACTGACTCGCAGGTTCAGCAATGGTCTGACCTTCCAGAGTGCCTACACCTGGAGCCATGCCATCGATAACAGCACTGCAGATTTCCATACGAGCGACATCACACCTCGTCGCCCGCAGGATTTCTTCAACTTCGCTGCGGAAAAGGCGAACTCGGCTCTCGACCGTGCTCAGCGCTTCACCTTGGCGATCGTCTATGACTTGCCATTCTTCAAGGGTGGTAACTGGATGATGAAGAATGTCCTCGGCAATTGGACTTTCAGCCCGGTCTATACGTTCGAAACGGGCGAGTGGGTCACGGTTCAGTCACAGCAAGACGCAAACCTGAATGGCGATCCTGCCGGTGATCGGGTCATCGTGAATCCGGCTGGCGTCCGAGGAACGGGCACCGACGTTTCACCACTGACGGCGGCTTCCGGACCGAATGCTGGCTCAGTAGTGGCCTATGTGGCCAACAATCCTAGCGCACAATACATCCGGACCGGTGTGGGCGCACTGCCTAACGCGGGTCGGAACACCTTGCAAACCCCGGGGACTAACAACTTCGACCTCGGAATCTACAAGAACGTGAACATCACAGAAACCATGAAGTTCCGGTTCGGCGCGCAGTTTGGGAATATCATCAACCATCCCCAATTCATTCCCGGAAGCAATCCGGGCTTTGGCCTGGGAGTGAACGACGTGAACGGCTTTGCTTCGGTGGGAACCGGTTACACGGCCTTCGTTACTCCAGGGAACGCAAACTTCAACAATCCGAGGGCGGTGTTCGCCAGCAACGCACGCACGATCGCGTTGACGGCAAAGTTCTCGTTCTAAAGCACAAACTCAATTCCAAGGATCGGGGCCGATCTTCGGCCCCGTTTTCTTTTTTCCGCTCTACGAAACAATGGAACTTCGCTGTACCCGTTGCGAAAATACCGGCGGGTGGCCCAACCGACCGGCTCACTATTGAAGCATCGCGGTACGCTCACTGACGTATCCTTCTCCTGCATCCATGGAGTCCGGCTTCCAATGCGCGGCTTGCGGACAATGGAACTCCACCTCGGTCGACGAGTTCGCTGGACGCCGGCAGAGCTACGTGGAAGACTGCCAGGTCTGCTGCAAACCTAATGTGCTGCGAATCGAGTACGACGCTTCGGCGCAGGAATTCTTTATCACGGCCGAACTGGAATGACGAGCAGGAGTCCGGCGCACACTTACGGCCGGAGGCTCCGCACCGTTTTTGAATTACTCGTGGACATCCTCGCCGCGCTATAGTTAGCTGTTCGGCGCGGGACTCGAGAGCGGCCGCGCGCGCTCCTGAAAGGACTCACCACGATGGCAACCGGCTACAGCGCAGGCAGGATGGTGGCCCACAATATGGTGACCACACAGTTTGAACTCGACGGATTCCGCATAACCCGCACCCTCGGAGTCGTCCGCGGCATTGTGGTGCGCTCGCGCTCTATCTTCGGTACCATTGGCGCTGGATTGCAGACTCTGGTCGGCGGCAACATCACTCTACTGACCAACCTGTGCGAGAAGACCCGCCAGGAGGCCTTCGATCTGATGTTGCAGCACGCCGCCGAACTGGGTGCAAACGCCGTGGTCGGCGCGCGTTATGACGCCACTGAAGTGATGCAGGGTGTCACCGAAGTGCTGGCCTACGGAACCGCGGTGTTCGTCGAGCCCGCAAAATAGAGGCCCGACGAACAAAGAATTCAGGCTCTTTGAGAGAAAATCAGTCGGAATCTCCAGCCTTGCAAGGTTTCCCTTGCCCCACGGTGCCTTCCGGTTTTCTGGCCTTGAGATCAAACTCGAGTTGCGCATTGTCGGAACGTATGCCGACTGGCCCGGCTAGGGTGGCTGCATCGGAACCGACAACTCCGTTCCACACTTCATGGTTGTCGACGAATACTCGTAGTTCATCCCGCTTCATTTCGGCGCGCAGCGTGTGGGACTGGCCCGGCGTGAGTCGCGGCACTGCAGAGGCTTTGCCCGGCTTAATGTTCTGGTAGCCACGGTTACCGCATTCCGCGCTGCTGTGCGCCCCCAGATTTCGCTTGACCGACACGACGAGCTTGGACTCAGGTTCAATCCGCCAGATCGCATACACGAGGTTGCAGGCGTCCTGAGCATGCAACTTCAACCCAAACTGGCGTCGCATTTCACCCGAACCAAGACGCGCGTCCTCGCCGGTCGGGCCAAGGTAAGTAAAACGTACTTCTGCCGACTGCGCGGTTGCCATGGTGGCATAGGCACGCATCTTGGGGACGTTCACGCGCAAACGGTCGCCGGACGCCTTCTCGATCGCGCCCTCAGTGACACAAAGGTTGTCCCGGTCAACAGTCAGCCAGGCCCCCGGAGCGGCTTGTGAGAGATTCGTGCCGCAGGCGAGCAGGGCGAACAATCCCACAGCCAAATACCTGCGGAGCAGATTCTTCAAGGCATCTCCCTCTTCATTTGTGTGTTTTGCGCATTTGGGCTCGAAGCGGAGGAAGTGTATACCATCTCGCAAGCCGGAGACACCTTGGGGCGAGCCGCACTTGGGGCGAGCCGCCTGTCGTGCCAGCCCGCAGTTTGAGCCGTAATTCTACGAGAGGAGCTTCGAAAGCATCTGCTGCCGCCGAGCGAATGTACTCTTCATCTGATCGCGGAGGAGCTCGGCTTAACTCAGCTTATATCAAGCGGCAGAGCGGCTTGCGTCGGGACGGAAGAGGTTCGCTGTAATTTCTTTTGACGCTCCTTCTTCGCGCCCTTAGCGGTATTTCTTCGCGAACGTTGCGGTAGATACTCTAAGCCGCAAACTTCGCACAGGACTCGCGAAGCGCTCTAAGAAACCCTTTAAGGTCGGTGTCGCTATCTCTTCCCAGCCGCGGCGGCATTGACCTTCGGTGTCGCGTTCGTAGCTCGCGCCATCTTCTCTGACAGAAGGCGGACCACGTCTGCTTGTCCGGGGCCGACCAGCAAGTGCTGGACGATCATCTTGTTGCTGACAGTTGGCTTGCCCATCTTGCTCCGCCGGATCGTGACGTGAGTCAGGCTCATGGTGTGAAACTCACGACATTGCTCGCAGCTGTCCAGCGCCACGAGGAGATGATCGGTGCACTTGTTGCCCGGGCCGAGGTTCTCCAGCGGCCGGAAATCGGTGGCCTCAAGCTGCAGTTTGAGTTGCGCCACATCCTGCGGTGGGGCCAGAATCAGGTTCGCTCCACGCTTACACCAGCGTCCGCAGGCTTCGCAGAACGGGCGATGGTTCAAGACTCCAATTCCGGCAAACAGAGCCATGCCAATCACCAACGCCGCTTCCAGAAACCAGATTGCCCACAATGCCAATCCCTTAGTGGCCTCGCCGCTGCTCAATCCCCAGGTGCCGTACCGGTTGATCATGCACACCAGATCCCAGAGTGCGCCGGGCCGTTGCGCGAGCGTCGTCCAGTCAATGTGCCGGACATGTTGGCTGTCCAGAATGGCGGGTACCCACATCGCCCAACTCAGATAGAGGGCGAGGGGGGATATGGTCCCAGTAACCGCTAGTCCCACCGAATCGTTGCGGACTCTTCCCCAAACCAGGCCGTAGCCACTTGCCACGCCGATCAACGCTCCGAAAGCGATGGTCGCGAGCACCGCAAGACGAGCCTCAGGAATCAGAATGATGCCGTGGGCATAGACAGACGCAAGGATTAGCGATCCCCCGCATCCAGTGACCATGGCGACAATCAGACCGCCCAGGGTAAAACGTCCGGAGTGTTTGTAGTACATGCGAGCAAACCCTCCCAAGCAATAGCGGCATTGTGGCCTGAGCGCGCGGAGGGTTACAGGTAACTTAGGTGTGCTGGTTTCTGGTTCAGGAAGTGCTGGTCTTCTTGTGGGCGGACACCTTTTGTCCGCCGTCCTTGCCCTTGATTTTGAATTCGCAACCAAAAGGTGCAAGAGCAAAATCAACCGCAAGAGCGGCGGACAAGAGTGTCCGCCCCACATGCCCGGCTTATTTGCGAATTTCCACAGGAAAAACCGCGCCACTGGCGGAGTGCAAGAAAAATCTTAGCGAACGAATAGCGAAAGAACCAAGAGCGTAAACGCAACCCCTAGTGGTCGTTCGATTGGTTAACCACAAGCCTTCGTATTTTCCCGAATCAGTGCAGGAGTGGGACCGCCACCATCAAGTTTCTGCTTGACAATAAACGACTTAGAGCTAAGATTGTGGTACAAAGTGGCTTAAAGTGGTCAAGGCGATGGATGTCGTGGCAGTCTGGAGCTGAAAACGAGGAGCCGGTGGAAAACCGACCCAACAGCACGATAAACAGCCCGATTCGCCCGAGTTTGACCGAACTTTGCGCTGCTTTTACCTCCCTTGTGGCTGTCGCTAAGGTTGTGCGCCAAACGCGCGAGTCAGCGTTTTCGCACAGAACGCGGAAACGATCGCGCGGCGCACGCAAATCCTTCGGACGCAAAAGCGGCGTCCTCAGGATGACAAATCGAGAAATCTCACATGTTTCGCGGCAATCATCCAACCCGGGTCGACGAGAAGGGCCGCCTCAAGGTCCCGGCCGAGTTCAAGCGCGTGATCGACGAGAAATACGGTCAGCAATTCTACATCACAAGTTTGGATGGGAAGAGTGCACAAGTGTATCCCTTCGAGGAGTGGGAGCGGATCGAGCAGAAGCTGGCCGGGCTCTCCAACTTCAATCCTACGAAGAAGAAATTTCTGGATCGGACGAACTATTACGGGCAGCAGGTGGAAATGGACGGCCAGGGACGTTTGTTGCTGCCGCAGTTGCTCCGCGAATCGGGGCAGATCAAGGGCGAGGTAGCGGTTCTGGGGAATTTGACGTACTTGATCGTCAGGAACCTGGA
>Ga0209698_10006209_pt1 | contig 12732 bp, 14 predicted proteins | sample LitLauG_LLR_2012_FD_187203 | JGI IMG/M metagenome (GOLD analysis project Ga0209698, IMG submission 187203) | Freshwater sediment microbial communities from Pennsylvania, USA - Little Laurel Run_MetaG_LLR_2012 (SPAdes) (version 2) | ecosystem: Environmental > Aquatic > Freshwater > Creek >...
GGGCACGTCGTAGCGCACGCGGACCGTCACCACCCCGCCGGAGACGGTGGCGGTCGCCGGGTGTCCGGCTGCGGCGGCGAACTGCTCGGCGGCCGTCACCGCCGACCCAGGATCGAGCTGGACCGATCCGGACCGGAGCGCGTCGACGCTGATCGCGCCCGCTCCTGCCCGGGCGGCCTGCTCGGCCTCGACCTCGGCCGACTGATGGGCGGTGAGCGCGGTGCCCCCGTCGACCACCAGACCGAGGAGGGCCGTCAGGGCCACCAGGAGGAGCACCACGAAGGCGGTCAGAGCGCCGTCGTCGCCGACGGACGGTGCGACCGGTCCACCGGGGGTGGGGCGATGCGGGACCGCGGATGGCGCCGCTTGCTCGGTCGGTGGAGTCGGCACGGCGTCAGCCCACCGCTCGGTAGGGGTCGAGTGGAGCCGTGGCGGAGGCGCTCACCGTGGTGGAACCCGGCAGGCCGGGAAATCCCACGTCGGAGAGGGTGACCAGGCAGGACACGTGGGCCGTCACGAAGCCACCCGGCATGAAGTGGCTGGTGTCGATCGAGATCGCCGCGTGCGCACACGTGTGGGTCCTGCCGATCAGGTCGATGACCGAATTGATGGAGCCGACCCACTGCGCGGTGCCCACCGTGGGCAGGACGGCAGCGGCCTCAGCGCCCGCCCGGGCCGCCTCGACCACCTGCTGACGGGCCTCCACGACCCGGCCGACGACCAGCGAGACGAGGAGGAGGACGAGTACCACCGGCGTGAGGACGACGAGTTCGACGGTCAGGGTGCCGCGGTCGTCGCTGCCACACCGGTGACGCCGGTGCCCCCGGTGGACCAGGTGGACCGGGTCCGGCCGGTCAACCTGGACTGCTCGATGGCGCATCGGTGTCATTCGGAGGACCGGAACTGCTGGATCGGGCCTATGGCGCTGGCGCTGACCGCGAAGGTCAGGCCGGGCAGCACCGACACCGCGGTGCCCGACACCCGCAGCAACTGGGCGTCACCCGGCAGGACGGCAGTCGATACGGATGGCGCCTGGACGTCCGAACCCGGACCGGTGACGACCTGTCGGGCGGTGGCCATGCCCGCTGTCGGACCGCCCCCGACCGAGCGTGCGCTCCGGTCGCCCTCCGAGGCTGCCAACTGGACGACCTGGGACGCATGCATCCACAGAGCGAACTGGACGGCCACCAGGAGCAGGAGCATGACCACCGGGACGACGAGCACCGCTTCGACGACCGACGAGCCCTCGTCCCGTGCGCGGCAGCGCGTGCCGCAGGGCCTCGGGACCCCATCGGGGGACCGGAGGCCACGGCGGCGGGAGGGCGCCATCAATTGAGGTTGATCGAGTTGGCCTTCGCCGTGACCTTGGCCACGATGATGGCGCCGACAGCGATGGCGAGTGCCGCGAAGATCGCGGTGAGGAGGACCTTCTCGACGACGGTGCCTGCGTCGTTCCAGCCGTCGGCGGCGTCGATCCGGGTGCGCAGGTACGTCCAGAGTACGGCGACGTGGGTGGGCATGGTGTGTGCTCCTTCTGTGGTTGTGGGGTACTGCAGGGTCGGCGCCGGACCGGGCGGCGCGAAGGGAACGGCAGGACGGGTGTGACTCAGAAGCCACCCAGGATCCGGTGGACCGCCGGATAGCCGATGAAGACCAGGAAGCCGAGGAGCAGGAGCGCCCCGGGCAGGAACAACCGCTCGGTCATGGCGTTGGCAGCCGACTCGGCCTCGGCCTGCTCGTGCCGACGCAGCGAGGCTCCCCGCGCCGTGAGCGACTGCCGGATGCGGGCACCCTCGGTGCCGGCGAGCTGAACGGTCGTGGCGAGCTCCTCGAGCTCCGGCACACCCAGCTCGACCCCGAGCGCACCGAGCGCGGTCCACGGAGGGAGTCCACCGTCGCGGGCCGCCGCCAGGGCCATCGCCATGCGGTGGGCCGCCCAGTCCGGGGTGACCTGGGAGGCGGCATGCAGGGCGCCGTCGACACCCACGCCGCCGGCGAGACTCAGGACCACCAGGTCCACGAAGGACCCCAGCACCACCCGCACGTGCCGACGTCGCTCGGCTGCCGTGCGCAGCAGTGCCGCTGCGAGCGCGCCGACGGCCAGCGGTGGACCGACGAGCACCGCGAGGGCGACCGGTACGACGGACACCGGTCGTCCGGTGGCCGCCAGGGCGAACCACACGACGACCGGCGTGACGGCGCAGGCTCCGGCGAGGACCACCAGTCGGGAACCGAATGTGGCGGGCTCCACCCCGGACACGGCAAGTGCACCGCGCACTGCGGCGACCCGGGGGTACGCCGCCCACCGGCCGTCGACCAGTCGGCGGACGACCTCGGCCCCGGCCCGGTCCACCGGCGACGACCCGGGAGCCGCGCCGTCCACGGGGCGCCCGGGACGCTGCCACTCCGTCCACACCACGTCGAGCGGCGGCTCGGACCCCCGCAGGCCGGCCGCGATGCCGACCAGACCGACGCCCACACAGGCGGCGAGCACCACCGCGGTCGTCATCGTCCGTCCACCTCGGCGCCCAGCAGCCGGATCGGCCGGGGTGGCCGGGCCAGCGTCACCATCAGCGTGAGCCCGGCGGCGTAAAGGGCGCCGACCGCTGCCAGCACGAGCTGCCCCTCCGGCGAACCGAACGGTGCCAGATACGAGCGCGCCAGCAGGGCGAGCATGCCGGCGAAGGCCACGGAGAACACCACCACCGTGCGGACGCCGCTGCGGACCGACGCCCTGCTCGTCTCCACACGGAGGCGCAGCGCCACCTCTTCGCGTGTCGATTCGGCGAGGGCGCTCAGCAGGTCCCCCAGGCGCTGGGCCCGTTCGGAAAACGCCAGGAGGAGTGCGCAGACCACCCGGTCGGCGCTCGGGTCGCCCACCACGTCGGCGAACCGGAGCAGCGCCGTTCGAGGCTCCACCCCTGCCTGGAGCTGCGCGGCGAGCTGACGTGTGGCCCCGCGGATCGCAACCGGGCTGAGCTCGGCGGTGGCCACGATCGCCTGGCCGAGACCCGCCGACGCGGCGAGCGTGCCCTGGAGGAGTTCCGTCCAGGTGGCGATGCCCTCGAGGGTGACGATGGACGAGGCGCCGGACATCTGGCGGAGCAGGCGCGGGAGCGCGTACGCCCCGGCTCCGGCGAGCAGCCCCGCCACGGGCCATCCCGTGATGGCGGCGGCCACCACCCCGGCGGCTGCGGCGGCGGCGGTCGGTGCCGGCTCGAACCCGGTCCTCCTCGCAGTGCCGGCCGCGGCGGCCGGAGGCGTCGCATGCGGTCGGGTCGACCGGCCCCGGTCGAGCAGTGCACCGGCCACCCCGACCAGGCCGAGGCCGACCGCTGCAGCAGCCACCCACACCAGCACCTCGGTTGTCGACGAGAGAGTCATCGGAGCGCCCCCGGAATCGCGTCGCCCATCGGATCGAACCCGAACCGGCGGAGCTCGTCCACGGTCTCCGCCCGCAGCGGTGACGCCGGCCGGGCGCGCCGGTCGGGTCCGGGACGGTAGACCTCGTTGGACACCACCTGCACGCCCTCTGCGTCGATCACCTCGCGTACGGACGCCACGAATCGCGCCCTCGTCCCCTGGGGCGGGAACCAGTCCGTCGGCCGGGCGCCGGCAACGGTGGTGGCGGCGGCCGGTCCACCGTCGCCGTCGCCGTGCAGGGTCGAGTCGAGATGCACGACGAAATGGAGCGCTCCGGCGATCAGCAGGTTGGTGGCCTCGATGGGCAGCCGCTCCGGTGCCTGCACGGCGTACGAGGCGATCCGACGGAACACACCGGCCGAGGACTCGGCATGGATCGTGCACATGGAACCCGACCGGCCCTGGCTCATGGCGTTCAGCATCGGGAGGACTTCGTCCCCGAGCACCTCGCCCACGATGACCCGGTCCGCGTTCATCCGGAGCGACCGGCGCACGAGGTCGGCGACCGGGATCCGTCCGGCACCCTCGATGTTCGCCGGTCGGGCCTCGAGAGCCACGATGTCGGGGTGTCGTGTGGAACCGGTGTCCAGGCCCAGTTCGAACGCCTGCTCGATGGTGACGAGGCGCTCCCGGGGATCGATCTCCGCAGCCAGTGCCCGGAGGAGGGTCGTCTTCCCGGAGTTCATCGCGCCGGACACGACGATGTTCTTCCTGGCGCGCACTGCGGCCGACAGGAGGGAGCGGACGGCGGGTGTCATCGCCCCCATCGCGCACAGGTCGTCGAGCGACAGGTCGGCGAACCGGTGCCTGCGGATGGAGAGGGCCGGGCGGGCGGAGACCGCCATGACGGCCGACAGCCGGGCGCCCCCGGGCAGCTGGAGGTCGAGCTCCGGCCGGGCCGAGTCGAAGCGACGTTCCGACAACCCGAACCTCCCGGCGGCGGAGCGGACCAGTTCGACGAGCTCCTCGTCGGTGTCGGCCACCGGCGGCATGAGCCGCTTGGTCCCGTCGGCGAACGTGGCCCAGACGCGGTCGCAGCCGTTGATGTCGATGTTCTCGATGGCGGGGTCGTCGACCAGGGCCTGCAGGCGTCCCATCCCGAACAGCGCGTCCAAGACGGTCTGCGCCAATCCCTGCTCCTCGCCCGGGGTGAGGGCGGGGAGCAGGGGATCGTCCCCAGCTCCCACCAGCGCGTCGAGGTGGAGGTAGGCGCGCTGGCGGGCGAACTCCCGCTTGTCCGCTCCGGACAGCGCCGTGCCCTCGGGGCCGGCGAGGTCCTCGGCCACCCGCCTGCGGATGGTCGAGGTCAGTGCGGTCGTCATGCCCCCACCCGCAGCTGGTCGGCGGTCCGCCGGGCCGAGCCGCCCATGCGCTCGAGTACGGAATGGATCGGTTCCCGCCAGCGTGGGGACGGCACCGTGGTGGCACCACCGGTGACGCTGTCGGATCCGACCGGCCGAAGTTCGGCGGCGAGCGTCCCGGCCAGCCGTCCGACGGCGTCCCACAGGGGCGAACGCTCGAGTCGCCTGACCGAGCCGCCCGAGCCGGTCGCCACCTCGGCGGCCACCGGGTCGAACGGCACGTTCCCGACGACCCGGACGCCGGTGAACTCGGCGACCTCGTGACCGGAGTACGCACCGCCGACGACGACCAGACCGAGCCCGCCCTCGGCGGAAGCGCTGATCCCGGGCAGTCGGTCACGGACCCGCACCGCGGTTGCGGCGTCACCGCGGACGACGAGCAGGACCGCATCGGCAGCGGCGGTCCACGAGTCGGACACCGCGTCGTCCGGGCACAGCCGTCCCAGGTCCACGATGGTCAGCCCCTCATCGGGCCCGTCCTCAGGTGGGCCGGTGCACAGCAGTCGACCCGCGACCCCCGTCGCCGGGCCACGCTCGTCACCGCGGGCCGCCACCAGCACCGGTAGTCCGCCCGGCAGCTCCTGGAGATGGGGACCGGGTGTGGCCGGCTCGTCGCTGCGACGTGCGGACGCGGACAGCGACGTCCACCCGACCCGCGCCGACAGGCCGAACCGGGCCGCACAGTCGCCGCCGGACGGATCGGCCTCGACGAGCGCGATCGGGCCCGGACCGGGCCACGCTGCACCGAGCAGGCAGGCCAGGGTCGTGACTCCGGGAGCACCCTTCAGCGAGCAGAGTGCGATCAACGTCATGGCGCCGCCGCCGTCGCCTGCGGTGCGGCACCGACCTGGTGCGGCAGCAGGACCAGTCCGACCTGTCCGGCAGCGGCGGCGGTGACGATCTGGGCGGCCACGGACGCCGGCACGTCCAACGACACGAGGAGCGCGATCCCACCCGACGACGAGGCAGTGGGCACGGTCACGGCGAACACCGTCGCCTGCGGGACGAGGACGCCCGGGCCGGATGCCCCCGACGTGGACAGGGACACCCCGGGGGCGGCGGTGGCGATGGCCCCGGTCGCCACCGGCACCTGCGCCACGGCGGCCGCCGCGCCGGGCGGGGCGAGGGACGTGCCCGGGGCGGCGGTCTGGACCACGAGCACCCGGTCGCCCGGGACGAGGCCACTCGACGGATAGGACCCGTCCTTCAGCGCGACCCCGACCACGGCGTCCGCGGCGGCCACGGCCGGCGCCGCGGACAGGTCGGCGGCCGTCAGCAGGGTGCCGGCGGCGAGCGACACGGCTGCACGCCTTCCCGACACCGCGCCGGCCTGGTCGAGCGGCAGATACGCCACGTCCGCCGACACGGCCACCTGGGCGACCCCGAGGTCCGCGGACGTGATCGCATGGCCCTGGGGCACCGGTTGCACCACGACCATCGCCGGAACCTTGTGGTCGGCCGACGAGTACAGGGCGGAGAACGCGGCGATGCTCCCCCCGACCACCGCCACCGATGCGACGAGGCGCAGCATGCGGCGATCCCGTCGGCCCGCCGGCGGGCGGATCGGGGCGACCCCGTCGGCGGTCGGCGGTCGGCGGTCGGACAGGGCGCCCGTCAGCACGCTCATGCCCCGAGCCCGGCGGCGGGGAGCCGGAGGGCGGGTGCGGCACCGACCGTGTTCACGCTCTCGACCTGCACCACCCGCAGGAGGGCGGCGTCCGAGGTGAGCAGGGTGGGCAGCGATCCGCCACCCGCAATGCCGGTCGAGGTCCACGACACCGCCCACTCCACGGTGGCGGTCACCACGTATGTCCCGTGGTCGGGATTGCCGTCGAGCGCGGGCTGTCCCGCCGAGGTCCGGAGGTACTCGTAGGCACAGCCCGTCGACTGGACCGAGGCCGGGAGCCACCAGGCGTAGGCGCTGCCCGGCCCCGGGCACACCAGCTGGCCGCCGTCCCCGGTGGTCCACCGGACGGAGACCGGCTCCGCCACGGCGGTCGCCGACACGGCACCGGCGGTCGCCGTGACCGAGGCGCCGTGCCAGATCGAGGGGTTGATCCACAGCCAGGTGCGCAGGTCGACCACCGACGTTCCCGCGGGGTTCGTCCCGAGTGTCGGCCGTGGCAGCTGGATCGAGTTCTCCGCCTGCAGCGCAAGCGTGCGGGGATCGACCTGCGGTGTGGGCGCCGGTGCCGCACCGGTGACCCAGACCGTCTGGGTCACCTGCGCCCCCGACGCGACGTCCACGCAGGTGACCGAGTACCACGCGCCGGGCTGCGTACCGCCGGGCGGGAACCCGCCCTCGTTGTTGAGGGCGAGGTAGGTGGAGGTGCAGGACCAGGGACTCGGCGCACCACCGCCTCCGCCGGTCGCGCCACTCCCCGAACCGGACGACCCACGCCGCAGCCACCACGGCGAGCGACACACTCGCCAGCAGCTCCACCGGGAGCCGTCGGGATCGCCTCGCCCGACCGGATCGCCTCGCCCCACGGGTCGTCGCCGGCGCCACGGTCCGGGACGCCGCTCCCCCGTGGACGCCGCGGCTGTCCGTGGTCCCGATGGTCCGATCGGCCGCACCCGGGAGGGGTCGGGTCCGGTCAGCCACGATGGGTGCTCCGTCCTGGTCGGGTTGCATGGGTGAGGGACCCTAGGGAGGAAGTGGTGCGCGACGTGCCGATAGTTGCAGTCCGTGTGCAACTACTTCGGGTTGCAACGCCGGCCACCGATGGGGCGCGGGACGGCGGTGGCTCGAATGGGAACGGGTGGGTGGTCATGGGCCGACCGTGCGCCCCGGACCTTGCTCCGAACCGCCGGCGGACCTTGCACAGCCGGTCGTCCGGGTCGTCCCGCCATGCGTCCCCCGGGGGGAATTCGCTTGCGGTGGAAGAGAAATCACCCGACTGCCCACCCAGGTGGTCCGTCGGGTGCCCCACCTGGGCCGGGACGTCGGTCAGCCCTCGACCACCGGGCCGGTGGACGACGGGCACCACGACCGGAGTGGCCGATCTCGGTGCGTCGGCCCGTTGTTCAGGGCGTCACATCACGTGGCCGACGGGTCACGGACCGAGGTCGAGAGCAGTTCGTGGAATTCCGCCGATCGCGCCGGGTCGGCCGGGCCGGATGGCCCGCAGGGTGGCGTCCCGACGGGTCAGAGGGTGGCGAAGCTGGTGTTCCAGACCGGTGCCACGTTGCTCCCCGACGTGGCCACGAGGGTCGCCGCGTTGCACGAGGTGGTCGTCGACCTGCCGTAGGAGGTTCCGGCCCTGGTGGGCGCGGTGGCCGTCGAGCCGGCGACTCCCGGTGAGGCGGTCGCGTCGATGTACATCCCGTTGGTCGTGGCGTTACCCGCCACGTAGGCCAGGTTGTCGACCACGTACCAGCAGGAGTTGTTCTTCGACGGGGATGCCAGGATGATCCCCTTCCCGTCGGTCGACACCCACACCGAGATCACTCCCTGGGTGGTGGTGGCCCCGAGACCCACGACAGGGTGGGCTCGTTGGAGAGCATCTGGGTCACGACGGGGGCCGTGCCGCCGCTGCCGTAGGTCTGGCCGTTCTGCTCGGCGTAGGTCTTCGCCGTGGTCAGCGCCGTGTTCAGGTTCGACTGTGCCGCCTTGTCGTTCGCCCCGTTCGTCACGCCCAGGAAGGTCGGGATGGCGATGGCCAGCAGGATGGCGAGGATGAGCAGCACCACCATGACCTCGACGAGGGTGAAGCCCGAATCCGCCGCCGGTTCGGAGGCGCCCGTCCATCCCGGGTGCCTGGCGGGGAGGTGGTTCGGGACGGTTCGCATGTCCGCCCTATCGACGGGCCACGGGGAACCTTGAGGAGTGGTGAGGAACCACGGTGCCTCGGAGCACCGACCGGGGGCACCACCGGTGAGGACGACCGGGTCGCCCCACCCGGCCGTGCCCTACTCCCCCGCCAGCTTCGCTGCCGGTGACTCCTCCGTGCGGTCGCCGAACACCTCGGCATCCGCCCGCTCGGGCGTGGACCCGGCCACGATCTTGGCGCTCATCTTGACCGCCTTGACCGCGCTGGTCGCCCCCGTCTGGAGCACCACGGCGATGGCCAGGATGACGATGGCCAGGTAGAAGAACCGATGGGACCCGATCATGAGGAGGGCGACCCGGCCCAGCATGTACGGCGGCGAACAGATGACCGCCCCGACGGCCCCGCCGACGGCTGCCGCGCTGAGCTTGTCCCGGCGCGACTGGTTGGCCTGCAGCCCGAGCAGCCTGGACGGGATGGCCACATAGGTGAACATCAGCACGCCGGCCATGATCCCGAGGCTGAAGGCGAACCAGAACTGACCCCACCGGTCCACCACGATGGCCGACACGCCTACCAGGGCGCCGATGGTGAACCCCCAGAAGAGGATGGTGCGCAGGTGCTCCCGGGCCAGGGCGAACGCAGGACGGATCTCCGGGGGGCCCTTGCGGGCGATGGCGAAGGCGAACACCGCATTGAGGTAGAAGCTGGCCGCCGTCACCCCGGCGATGAGCAGTATCACCAGGAGCTCGACCCACAGACGGTGGAACTCGTGGAACCCCTTGCCGTGGAGCACATGGGCCTTCAGGTCCATCATCACCACCCAGATCCACATGGCCGGCAGGATCTGGATGAGGGTCAGCCTCCAGTTGATGAACAGGGTCCGCAGCCCCTGGAACAGCATGGCCAGCCCCCCGACGATCAGCGCCAGCGGCGCCAGCCACCGATTGCGCTGGCTGAGCGCGAGCACGGCGGACTCGACCATCGCGTCGTCGCCGGTGCGGACGGCGTGCACCAGGCTGGTGAACAGGACGCCGACCCGTTCGCGCCGCGTGCCAGCGGAGTCCCGCGAGGGGTCGGCCACCCCGTCGGTCGCCCCCTCGGACGGCTCGGTGGCGGTCCCGTCGGTGGCGCCGGCCGGAGGCCCCGCAGGCGTGGATCCGTGTTCAACCGCCACGTCTGCCGCCCGTCCACGGGGCTCGCGCCGTCAGCGGTCGTGCCTGCCAGCGGGAGCTGCCCATGCACCCAGGCTACCCAACCCACCCTGTCGCCCGGGCCCCGGATCGTGCCCGTGGTCGAGGCCGTCCGCCCCCGCCGTCGGCGCCCCCGCCACGGGCTGGCACACTGTCTCCTATGGCTGCCCAGTACATCTTCACCATGCGCGACCTGCGTCGCTTCTACCCGCCGGACCGCGAGGTCCTGAAGGGAATCAATCTCTCCTTCTACCCCGGGGCCAAGATCGGCGTCCTCGGCGGCAACGGCTCCGGAAAGTCGTCCCTGCTGAAGATCATGGCGGGCCAGGACGACGACTTCACCGGCGAGGCCCGGCTCACCCCCGGTTTCACCGTGGGCTTCCTGTCCCAGGAGCCGGAGCTGGACCCCACCAAGGACGTGCTCGGGAACGTCTCGGACGGCGTGGGCGAGGCCAAGCAGATGGTCGACCGCTACAACGAGGTCTGCGCCGCGTTCGGCGACCCCGACGCCGACTTCGACAAGCTGCTGGCCGAGCAGGCCGAGCTGCAGGACAAGATCGACGCCGCCGGCGCCTGGGACCTGGAGCGCACCTTCGAGATCGCCATGGACGCCCTGCGCTGCCCCCCCGGCGACGCCGACGTCACCACCCTGTCCGGCGGGGAGCGCCGCCGGGTGGCCCTGTGCCGGCTCCTGCTGTCCAAGCCGGACCTCCTGCTGCTCGACGAGCCGACCAACCACCTCGACGCCGAGTCGGTGGCCTGGCTCGAGCGCACCCTGCAGGACTACCCGGGCACCGTGGTGGCGGTCACCCACGACCGGTACTTCCTCGACAACGTGGCCGGCTGGATCCTCGAGCTCGACCGGGGTGCCGGTATCCCCTGGGAGGGCAACTACTCGTCGTGGCTCGAGCAGAAGCAGGACCGGCTGGCCCGTGAGCAGCGTCAGGACACCGCCCGCCAGGACGCGCTCCAGCGCGAGCTGGAGTGGATCCGGATGTCCCCGCGGGCCCGCCAGTCCAAGGGCAAAGCCCGCATCAACGCCTACAACGACCTGGTGGCCGAGGCCGAGGCCGCCGACAAGCGGGCCGACAAGCTGGAGATCGCCATCCCGCACGGCGCCCGCCTCGGCGACCGGGTGATCGACGCCGAGCACCTGGTCAAGGGCTACGGCGACCGGTTGCTGATCGACGACCTGTCGTTCCTGCTGCCCCCGGGCGGGATCGTGGGCGTCATCGGGCCCAACGGCGCAGGCAAGACCACCCTGTTCCGCATGATGGTCGGCGAGGAGCAGCCCGACGGCGGCTCGCTCGAGGTCGGCACCACCGTGGAGCTGGCCTACGTGGACCAGTCGCGGGACCAGCTCGACCCCGAGGCCACCGTCTACGAGGAGATCACCGGCGGGGTCGACCACATGGTGGTGGGCGGCCGCGAAATCCACGGCCGGGCCTACGTCGCCAGCTTCGGCTTTACCGGATCGGACCAGCAGAAGAAGGTGGGCCAGCTGTCCGGCGGCGAACGCAACCGGGTGCAGCTGGCCAAGGTGCTGAAGGCGGGCGGCAACACACTGCTCCTCGACGAGCCCACCAACGACCTCGACGTGGACACCCTGCGGGCCCTCGAGGAGGCGCTGCTCTCGTTCCCTGGCTGTGCGGTGGTGATCAGCCACGACCGGTGGTTCCTCGACCGTATCGCCACCCACGTCCTGGCCTTCGAGGGCGACTCGGAGGTCCGCTGGTTCGAGGGCAACTTCAGCGACTACGAGGCCGACCGCCACAAGCGGCTCGGCACCGACGCCGACCAGCCCCACCGCCTGCGGTACAAGCCGCTCGTGCGGGACTGACCGGGTCCGGGACCGTGGACTCTCCGTTCGCCCCGGGCCGCCGGACGTTCGCCAGCGACAACTGGTCCGGGGCCCATCCCGAGGTCCTGGAAGCGCTGGGCCGGGCCAACGACGGTGGGCACGCCCCCGCGTACGGCGCCGACCCGTGGACGGCCGAGGCGCAGCGGCTCATCGCCGAGCACTTCGGCGACGCGGCCCGGGCCTACTTCGCGTTCAACGGGACCGGTGCGAACGTGGTCGGACTGCAGTCGCTCCTGCGACCGTACGAGGCGGTGATCTGCGCCCAGGGCGCCCACATCGACGTGGACGAGTGCGGCGCCCCCGAGCGGTTCCTCGGCTCGAAGCTGCTCGCGGTCCCCGCTCCCGGCGGCAAGCTGACGACCGATCTGGTGGCCAACGCGGTCACCGGCGTCGGCGACGAGCACCACGTCCAGGCCCGGGTGGTCTCGATCACCCAGAGCACCGAGGTCGGCACCGTCTACTCGGTGGACGAGGTCCGCGCCCTGGCCGAGTGGGCCCACGCCCACGGAATGCTCCTCCACCTCGACGGCGCCCGCATCGCCAACGCCGCCGCCGCACTCGGCGTCGATGTGGGCGTGTTCGGCCAGACCGCCGGTGTGGATGTGCTCTCGTTCGGTGGCACCAAGAACGGCGCACTCGGCGCCGAGGCGGTCCTCACGTTCCGGGACGACGCAGATACAGGACTCCGATTCATCCGCAAGCAGTCCATGCAGCTGTCGTCGAAGATGCGGTTCGTGGCCGCTCAGTTCGTGGCCCTGCTGACCGACGACCTGTGGCTGCGGAACGCCCGGCACGCCAACGCAATGGCCCTGCGACTCGGTGTCGGCGCGGCCCGCATCCCCGGGGTCGAACTCGCACATCCGGTGCAGGCCAACGGGGTGTTCGCCGTCCTGCCTCCCGCCGTGACCACCGCCCTGCAGGCCGACTGGCCGTTCTACGTGTGGGACGACGCGACCGGCGTGGTCCGTTGGATGGCCTCGTTCGACACCACCGAGTCCGACGTCGACGCCTTCCTCGACCGCCTGGCCGAGCTGATGGGGGAACTCGGCTGACTGGCTACCGGCCGGCGAGGTCGGCGGGGCGGGGTCGCCAGGTCGGGGTCGCCAGGTCGGGGTCGCCAGGTC